>Ga0302325_10020986_pt1 | contig 13688 bp, 14 predicted proteins | sample Palsa_T0_2_FD_201948 | JGI IMG/M metagenome (GOLD analysis project Ga0302325, IMG submission 201948) | Peat permafrost microbial communities from Stordalen Mire near Abisko, Sweden - Palsa_T0_2 | ecosystem: Environmental > Terrestrial > Soil > Palsa > Peat permafrost | place: Sweden: Abisko... | reverse complement strand
GAGACGGCAGCCGTGTACGCCCTCAGTATTCTCAGCTACGAGCTCCAGACACCGCCCGGCTGAGGTCTGGGAAGCCTGGGGTGGGTTCCCTAGCGATGGGTTTTGCGCTCAAGCCGCGGCCGGACAGGCCGATAGGCCCACTGGACCCCCTAGACACGCACCTCACCATGACCACCGGCCTCCCCCCCCGGCTACTTGCAGCGCTCTTCGCCCTCGGATTCGTCGCGGACGCCTGCGGCGCCACAACGCGCGTCGGCGTCCTCGTCAAAGGCCACAGCGACTTCTGGAGCGCCGTCGAGAACGGCGCCCGCGCGGCCGGCGAACGCCTGAACGTCGAGGTCGAGATCAAGGAGCCGCCGACCGAGACCGATGTCGCCGCCCAGCTCCAGATGTTCGACGCCCTGGTGGATGAAAAGGTGGACGCGATCGTCGTGGCTCCGACCGCCGGAACCGTCCTCGCGGAGCACGCACAGGCCGCCGCCGCCAAGGGCATCCGTATCATAGTGATCGATACCGCCCTTCCCGGGGTCCCCGTCGATTCCTTCGTCGGGACGAACCAGCGCAGCGCCGGCGAGACGGCCGGGCGGCTCATCGCCGGCATGGTCGGCGAATCCGACGAAATCAGCGTCTTGCGCCATGACCACAACGGCGGCGCCACCGCCCAGCGCGAGGTCGGCGCACTCATGACCCTGGGATCGACCCGGCCCGGAGCCATCATCCACGGCGACTATTACGCGAGCGCCGAACCGGGCAAGGAGATGGAGAACGCCGAGGGCATGCTCGCCAAATATCCGAACAGCAAGGCGATCCTCGCCACCGGAAGCCCCGGCACCATGGCCATGCTCAAGGTCCTCGATCAGCACGGCCTCGGCGGGAAAATCAAGTTCGTCGGCTTCGGCTTCAATCTGAACCAGGCCGTGAGCGACGCCCTCGAGAAGGGAACGATGCAGGACTGGATCGCCCAGCTCCCCCGCGATGTCGGCTACCGCGGCGTCGAGGCGGCCCTTTCCGTCCTCCACGGCGAGCCCGTGGACCGCACAATCTACATCCGCTATCTGGTTATCAGCCGCCTGAACCTCCACGAAGAGGGAATTCAGGCGCTCCTGCGGATTTGAGGCTCGCCAGGCGCGCTTCCTACCAGACGAGCAGCCCGGCGGCGAACGTCAGCCCCGCGCCGACGCTGCAAAAAATGATCTTGTCGCCCGGGACGAAGATCCCCTCCTCGGCGGCCCATCCCAGGGCCATGGATACGCTCGCGGCGCTCGTGTTGCCGTACTTTGCGATCGTCATCACGAACTTCTCAAAAGGAATGCCGACCCGCTTGCTGACGGCCTTCAGGATGCGGGCGTTGGCCTGATGGGGGACGACCCAGGCGATCTCGTCGGGGGTCAGTCCCTCCCGCCTGAGCGTGTTCTCGATCCTTTCGGCGAATCCGACCACCGCGTGCCGGAAGACGGCTGCCCCATCCATTTGGAGGTAAAAGTGCCCGAGGTCCCGCTTGGGGTCCGGCCAGGGCATGCGGGCCCCCCCGCCCGTTCGCTGGATCGCGGCAAACTGCGTCGCGTCGCCCGACAGAGCCATGCGATGCAGACGATGGCCCCCTTCGGAGTCGGTCAGGATGGCCGCCCCGGCGCCGTCGCCAAAGAGGAAAGCGGTGTCATGGTCCAGTGGATTGGTGATCCTGGACAGCAGTTCGGCCGTCACGACGATCAGCCGCTTGCCCGATCCGCCACGGATCATCGCCCGTCCCACTTCGAGCGCATAGAGCCAGCCCGAACAAGCGGCGTTGAGGTCGAAGGCGACCACCCGGGGAATCTTCAAGTGGGCCGCCAGGGCGCTCGCCATCGAAGGCACCGGCTGGTCCGGCAGGATCGTGGCCATGATGATCCCGTCGATCGTCGCCACGTCGATTCCCGCCTGCGCAAGCGCATGCTCCACGGCGACCGCGGCCAGGGCCGTGGCGCTCTCATCGTCGGCCGCGTGGCGCCGCTCCTTGATGCCCGTGAGCCTGACGATCTCCGCCTCCGTCCGGTTGGGAAATGCCTTCAGGATCTCGCTGTTGGCCCGGATGTTCGCCGGAACGGCGAATCCCACTCCGGCGATGCAAACCGTATCGGCCAAATTCGTACGCATACCCGTCAACGCTTGCGCAGCTCCAAATAGCGCGTCACGTCGTCGCCGGACACCCGGCCGCCGGGCCCCGTCGCCTCGATCTGGTCGACCTTCGAGGGATCCAGCCCGGCATCCTGGGCAAGCTTGGTTGCGCGGGGCGTCCAAATGGGCGCCGGACGCGAAGGTCTCGCTGCCGTTTGCGCGGCGCCGGCGCGGTCGGTGGCCGCGCCCCCAGCGCCGACCGCCTCCGGGACTCTTGCCTCGAGATGGCGAAGGCTGGCGTCCGTTGTCTCCATTTCCAGGAACGGCGAACCGCTCGGCTGCACGCCACCCGCCCGGGCATGCACCGTCCGCACCATGCCGTCGCAGGGCGATTCGAACTCAAAGATCGACTTGTCGCTCTCGAGCTCGGCGATCTTCTGGCCTTTCGACACGCGGTCGCCGGCCCGCACCTTAAGCGTGACCACGTTGAGCTCATGCACCGTGGCGCCCATCGAGGGGGTGGGCACATCAATGATGAAGGTGTCCATCGGGAGGTATTGGCGCCCAGTGTGGATCGACCGCGCGCGCGGTCAACCCCGGACGGCCCGCCAAACGGCAACGCAAGCGTCCAGCAATTCGCCCAGTTCCGAGAGAGGAATCATGTTCGGACCGTCGCTGATGGCTGCATCGGGATTCGGATGGGTTTCAATGAAAAGTCCGTCCGCGCCCGCCGCCAGGGCCGCGCGAGCGAGCGGACCCACAAATTCCCTCTGTCCCCCGCTCTTGCCGCCCCCCGCCCCAGGCAGCTGCACGCTATGGGTGGCGTCAAAGACGGTCGGGTATCCGTTTCGCGCCATGATCGCGAACGAACGCATGTCGACCACCAGGTTCTGGTAGCCGAAAGTGGTTCCACGCTCCGTCTGCCAGATCTCGGCCGCTCCGCCCTCCTTCAGCTTGCCCGTCACGAACACCATCTCCTGCGGCGACAGAAACTGCCCCTTCTTCACGTTGACCACGCGGCCCGTGGCAGCGGCCGCGAGCAGCAGATCGGTCTGCCGGCAAAGGAAAGCAGGGATCTGGACCACATCGCAAACCTCCGCCACACGCGATACCTGAGAGGACTCGTGCACGTCCGTCAGCACAGGAAATCCGTACTCACGGCGCACCAGGTCGAGCAGCGCCAGCCCCGCGTCCAGTCCGGTCCCGCGCGGTCCAGCACCCGAAGTACGATTGGCCTTGTCGAAAGACCCTTTAAAAACGATCTGCAAATCCGGCCATGCCTTTCCGATCTGCTGGAGGTGCTCGGCCACGGCCCGGCAGACCTCCTCCCCCTCGAGCGAGCAAGGACCGGCGATCAACAGCAGCCGGCCCGGTATGCGCAGACTCATGCCTTCGCTCCCTTCCGCCGGCGGCGCACAGCCGCCCCGATAAAGGACGCAAAGAGCGGATGGGCGCGGCCCGGTTTGGATTGGAACTCCGGGTGAAATTGCACCGCCAGAAACCAGGGGTGATTCTTCAGCTCGATAATCTCGACCAGATTGCGCCTCCGGTTGAGGCCGCTCACCACGACCCCCGCCGCCTGAAGCCGTTCCACATAGGCGTTGTTCACCTCATAGCGATGCCGGTGGCGCTCGCTGATGCTCGGAACACCGTAGGCTCGCGCAGCGACAGTCCCCGGCTTGAGCGCGCACTCGTAGCTGCCCAGCCGCATCGTGGCGCCCTTGTCGGTGATCTTTTTCTGCTCCTCCATCATGTTGATCACCGGTTCGAGGCAATGAAGGTCAAACTCCGTGCTGTTCGCGCCGGCGAGCTTGAGCACGTTGCGCGCAATCTCGATCACCGCGATCTGCAAGCCGAGGCAAAGTCCGTAATAAGGCACGCCTTTTTCCCGGGCATAGCGCGCCGCGGCGATCTTGCCCTCGGTGCCACGGTCGCCAAAGCCGCCCGGAACCAGGATTCCGTCCAAACCCTTGAGGGCCGCCAGGCCGCCCTTCTTCTCCACGTCTTCGGCATCGATCCGGCGGATGTTGACTTTGCAGTTGTTGGCGATCCCCGCGTGGGTGATCGACTCATACACCGACTTGTACGCGTCCTGAAGCTCGATGTATTTGCCGACCACGCCGATCGTCACCTGATTCTTGGGCGTGCGCAGCCTGCGAACGATCTGCACCCATATGTTCTGCTTGGGCGGCGGCATCTGAAGGCCGCATAATTCCAGCACCAGTTCGTCCAAGCCTTCTTTCTGGAGAGCCAGGGGCAGTTCGTAGATCGAATGCTCCACGTCCCGGCATTCGATCACCGCCTTCGCCGGAACGTTGCAGAAGAGGCTCATCTTGTCGCGCAGATCGAGATCGATCGGATGGTCGCAGCGGCATACCAGAACGTGAGGCTGGATTCCGATCTCGCGCAATTTGGCCACCGATTGCTGCGTCGGCTTGCTCTTCAATTCGCCCGCCGCGGCCATGTACGGAACCAGCGTCACATGGATAAAAACCACGTCGCGCGGACCCCGCTCCAGGGCGAATTGCCGCATCGCTTCGAGAAACGGGAGCCCCTCGATGTCGCCCGTCGTCCCGCCAATCTCCGTGATCAGGATGTCGACGTCCTTCCCGCCCGCATGGATTCGTTCCTTGATCTCGTTGGTGACGTGCGGGATGACCTGCACGGTCTTGCCCAAATAGACCCCGCGCCTCTCCTTCTGGATGACGGCCTCGTAGACCTGGCCCGAACTGACGCTGTTCAGGCGGGACAACCGCCCGCTGGTGAAGCGTTCATAGTGGCCCAGGTCGAGGTCTGTCTCAGCCCCGTCTTCGAGCACATAGACCTCCCCATGCTGGTAGGGGCTCATCGTCCCGGGATCGACGTTCAGGTAGGGATCGAATTTCTGGATGCGCACCTTAAGGCCGCGCAGTTCCAACAGCGCGCCCAGCGCCGCCGCAGTCAGTCCCTTTCCTAGCGAGGAAACAACTCCGCCCGTCACGAAGATGTACTTCATTCGAGGAGGGTTAAATCCTACACCCGCGTTCGCGCAAGAGCGATCAATGGCGGGCCGGTTGGAAAAGCAGCCAGATCGCAGCGATCCCCCCCACGAAAATGACCCCGTAGAAGAGCAGCCACAGGGCGAGCTTGAGCAGCTTGATCAGGAGCCACACACCCACGGCAGCCGCCAAGGTCGCGATGACAACGACCAGCCAGTCGGGACTATTATCGAGGAACTCCATAGGTGAATCAGCCCCAAAGTCTTTCACGGATACCCGGGGGCCCTCAAACCAAAATGGTTTGCGCCGCGAACTCACGCGGCTCCAACTCGCCCCTCTTGAACGCCAAGCCGCAACTCCTCGCCTGGCTGACCTGTGACGGGGTGCATATAGATCCAGGCACCGGGAAGCACACGATCCTGGGAGTGTTCTCCAATATCAAGGCGCATCGCTTTCCGATTGCGCATCCCCTCATGGTGTGGTTCCTGACGATCACCGACTGCCCGCCCGGGCCTCATCGGCTGCGCCTGTCGATTGGGCTCGATGCGACCGCCCTCCATCCGCTCATTGAGCGCCCGTTCGAATCGCACGACCGGCTGAGCCGGATCAATCTGATCAACGAGATCCGCAATTTGACGTTCGCGCAGCCGGGCGAATACTCAATTCTGGTCGAAATAGATGACGAACCGCTCCTTGCCACCAGCCTCACCCTCAGCAACTGACGCCTATCGTTTTGATCTGGCCGGCGTAGGGTCCCCGATCATGGACCTATTGGCTCCCGTCCCCGAAGCCTTCATGGGCCACGTGCGAGGAGCCAAGGGTGGAATGGTCCTGGTGGATGCGGGCGAAATGGAACGCATCGTGCGCCTTCTCGAAGCGGAGCCGGCCCTCACCCCCGGCGGCTCCGCGGCCAACGCAACCTTCAATGCCGCCCGCCTCGGACTGCGGACGACCTTCATAGGCAAGCTCGGAAACGACGCCATCGCCCGCGCCTACCGCGACCGCTTCGGCGACGGCGGCGTCGACGTGGGCCGCTTCAAGAGCGGCGCCCATCCCAACGCGCGGTGCCTGGCTCTGGTGACCCCCGATGCCCAGCGAACGCTCCGGACGTGCCTGGGGGCCGCGATGACGCTGGCTCCGGAGGAAATCTCGGTGGCCGATTTCGAAGGCTGCCGCCATACCCACATCGAGGGCTATCTGGTGTTCAACCGCGCGCTCTGTGAGGCCGTGCTCGACGCCGCGCGCGAGGCCGGCTGCAGCATCAGCCTCGACCTCTCCTCCTTCGAAGTGGTCGAAGCCTCGCGCGACTGGCTGACCGGCCAATTCAAGAAAGGAATCGATGTGGTCTTCGCCAACGAGGACGAGATCCGCTCGCTTTTCCCGGGCAGTGGCGGCGATTACGCCGGACTGGCCCGCGCGCTGGCGGCCCACGGCGTTCTCGCCGCGGTGAAGGTCGGCAAGGACGGTGCCTGGATCGCGAACGGCGAAGAGCTCATCCGAGTCCCGCCCCTTGTCGTCTCCGACGTCCTCGACACCAACGGCGCCGGCGATGCCTGGGCCGCCGGCTTCCTCTACGGCTATTTGCGCGGCTGGCCGCTGGCGCAATCCGGAGCGCTTGCTTCCCTCATGGGCGGCGAAACGGTCCGCCACATGGGCCCGATCATCCCAGACTCCGCATGGACAGACGTGAAGGAGCGTGCGCTCGGCGCCGAGCGCACAGGCGCTTCTCCGGGCTAGAAAACGCGGGAACGAAGCTTCGATGTCCCCACCTCGAACCGCGGCCCCGGCGTAATCCGAATCCCCCGCCGAGGCCGCTCGACCCTTCCTTGCCGTCGAGGGTGTCACCCTGCGGTTCGGCGATCTCACCGCCCTCGATCATGGGGCGCTCACGCTGGATGGGGCTCTTCTTTCGCCCCGCAACAGGGCCGGAAGGCGCGCGCTTGGACTCGTCCCTCAGCCGTTTGACGCTGGTCTACTGGTCGATGGAGGGTTTCGACCAGGTGCTCTGGGCGAACGCCCCATTCGCGGAGCTGCTGCCGACCCTGGGGATCCTGGCGGCGATCACCGCCCTGGTGATGTCCGTGGCGGTCTGGCGGTTCAACAAAGGCCGGCTGTTCGATTGAGCGTGGCGGCCAGATCGCCTATCTCGGACGGGCTTGCGCTTCGAGCGCCACCCAGTAAAGGTCGACGGGCCATGCGTTCCGTTCTCCTCGCTTTTGCGGCAGCCCTCGTGGCCGCCCTTCCCGTCTCCGCCCAGGAAGCCTGGGCCAAAACCCGGCTCGACACCTCTCCCCGGCACGCCGAGTGGGTGCCCGTCAAGCACGGCAGCCGCACCGTCCAATGCTTCGTTGTGTATCCTGAAGTTAAGGACAAGGCTCCGGTCGTTCTCGTGATCCACGAGATCTACGGCCTTTCCGATTGGGCTCGCGGCGTCGCCGACCAGCTGGCCGCGGCCGGCTATATCGCAATCGCCCCCGACCTTCTGTCCGGCATGGCTTCCGGCGGAGGAGGCACCGCCGAATTTCCCAACCGCGATGCCATCACCAAGGCCGTCTCGGCCCTCTCCCCCGACCAGGTGACCGCCGACCTCAAGGCCGCCGCCGACTACGCGAAGGCGTTGCCCGCCGCCAGCGGCAAGCTGTTCGTCACCGGCTTTTGCTGGGGCGGTGCGAAGTCCTTTCTCTTTGCCACCGAGCGCTCCGATCTCGCCGCGGCTTTTGTGTTCTACGGAGTACCTCCCAAATCCACGGAAGACATCGCGCAGATCGGATGCCCGGTATATGGATTCTATGCGGGCGATGACAGCCGCGTCTCATCGACCGTTCCGGCCACGATCGATATCATGAAGAAGGCGGGAAAAGTCTACGAGCCGGTCATCTATGATGGGGCCAAGCACGGATTCATGCGCGCCGGCGAAGATCCCGATTCGAAGATCCCCGCCAACAAGACGGCTCACGACGAGGCTTGGACGCGCCTACTGGCGCTGCTCAAAAAGTAGGCCCCAGGGGGGAGCGCGGAGGCGTTCCACGACGCCGCATCGGCTCCGCTTTCAAAGCGGCGCGCCGGCGGCTGGGCGGATCGCCGCTTTTTCTTTGCGGAATCAGCGCTGAAATGCGAAGCTGACGGACTGTCATGTCCGCCGACCCGGAACAAATCGTCTCGCAGATCGCCCAGCGCGCCCGCGCAGCGGCGCTCGCGCTTGCGACCATGCCGGTAGATGCAAAAAATGACGCCCTCCTGCGCCTGGCCGATCTGATCGACGGCGCACGCGACACCCTGCTCGCGGCCAACGCCAAAGATCTCGCCGATGCCCGGCAGAACGGACTCCAACCCGCGCAGATCGAGCGGCTCACGCTCACGACCGCACGTTTGGACCATTTGGCCCTTTCTGTGCGGGAAGTAGCCGCCCTTCCCGATCCGGTCGGAGAACTGCTGGAGCAAACCACCCGCCCCAATGGGCTGATCCTGCGCAAGGTGCGCGTTCCGATTGGAGTGATCGGCATTGTCTACGAGGCTCGGCCCAATGTGACCGTCGACTGCGCCATTCTCTGCCTGAAGTCCGGCAACGCCGCCATCCTCCGCGGAGGCAAGGAGAGTTTCCACACGAACATGGCTCTGGCCCGCATCATCGGCGCAGCCGTTTCGCTCGCGGGGCTGCCGCCCGACTGCGTGCAGCTGATTCCGACGACGGACCGGGCCGCGCTGCTCGCGATGCTTCAGCAGGAACGCACTATTCAGTGCATCATCCCGCGCGGCGGTGAAGGGCTGATCCGCTTCGTCACCGAGAACAGCCGCATTCCGGTCATCAAACACTATACAGGTGTTTGCTTCGTGTACGTAGACCGCGCGGCCGATCCGGTCATGGCCGAGCGGATCGTCGTCAATTCCAAGGTGCAGCGGCCGGGCGTCTGCAACGCCCTGGAACAATTGCTCATTCACGGAGCGGTCGCTCGGACCGTTCTGCCCACCCTCGCCCGCGCGCTGGTCGCCAAGGGGGTCCGGCTGCGGGTGGATGCCGCCTCCGCGAGCCTCCTCAAGGCCGAGTCGATTCCCCATGAGGCGGCATCGCCGGGCGATTTTACCGCGGAGTTCCTCGATTTGGTGCTGGCCATTCGGATCGTTGGATCGATCGACGAGGCGATCGCGATCATCAACCGGGATGGTTCCGGTCATAGCGACGCCATTGTGACCGCCGAGGCCGCCGCCGCAGCCCACTTCCAGGCCTGCGTCGACAGCGCGGCGGTCCTATGGAACGCCAGCACGCGCTTCAACGACGGCTTCGAATTCGGGCTGGGCGCCGAAATCGGGATCAGCACCGACCGTCTGCACGCGCGCGGCCCCATGGGTTTGCGCGAGCTCTGCAGCTACAAATGGCTGGTCACCGGCTCGGGGCAGATCCGCGAGTGATCGCAGTTGCACGGAACCGCGCACGACACTACGTTTCTTCACGATTCCATCATGAATCGCCGACCCCCATGGACCCTGGCCCTGGTTCTCCTGCTTCTTCTCGCCTTAGGCGCGGCGCAGGGGGCGAGCTTGGCTGCGGCCGAACCGGAAACGACGACGCCGTCCCCGCCGACGCCGCCACCGGCGTCCCCTTCGGCACCGGCCGGTGATTCGAGCCCGATTCTCGCATCTCCTTTGCCTGCAGCGCCATCGGTAGGCACCCCGGCGCCGGCGCAAGACTTCACGCCCAAGGCCCGCAGTGGGGTCTCGGCGGATCTGGCCAAGATGCTCACTTCCGGGATGCCCCACTACGATCCGCCCAAGCCGAAAGTGGAGGAATCCGACGACTTCCCGGACGGACGGGAGACCGATAAGCCAAAAAATGCCATCCCCCGGTTGCCGAAGTTCGTCGTCCATGCGACGCCGCCGCCCATTTTCACCCATCGCGAGGCCCTCAACAAGGCGGGCCGCGTGGATTGGGCCATGGCGCATTTCCACGGCCTCGGAATTGTGCCCGCTTTCAATGACCTGAACGCTCCCATTGCGGAGCAAATGTTCCGGGATCAGGAGCGGCTCGATTCCATGGCCGACCTGGCCGACACCGCTCGGAGCATGGCGCAGGGCGGTGACAAGGCGGAAAGCGCTTATATTCTCAAGGCCAGCCAGGAAACCTATATGCGCAGCGAAGCGTGGACTTGGAATGGTCCCGCCAACAATATCAAGTGACGTCTTGGTCCACTGATGAGCACTGCCGGCCGGCCGGCGCAGTCCGCCGGTCCCCGCATGTCGCTCGCTCCTGAAAGCCTCATCCTCCGTGAACTGATCGCCGCCGACGCCGGCTGGGTTTCCGGCACGGCGCTCGCAACCCGTCTAGGGGTCAGCCGGGTGACCGTCTGGAATCAAATGGAGCGGCTCCGCGGCCAGGGATTCGAGTTCGAGGCTCAATCGTCGCGGGGCTATCGGCTGGCGAAGCGCCCGAAAATGCTGCACGCCGGACTGATCGAAGCGCAGCTCGAGATCCGCCGCAAGGGCTTCACGCTCGAGGTTCTCGACGAGATCGACAGCACCAACGACGAGGCCGCGCGCCAGCTGGCCGCGGGTCGCGCCACTCCCTTCGCGGTATTCGCACGGCGCCAGACGCAAGGTCGCGGGCGTTTTGGGCGCTCGTGGCATAGCGAGGCGAACGGGAATCTCTACGCGACATTTGCCTTCAGGCCGCGCCTCGCCCCCGAGCGGATGCAGACCTTCACCCTGTGGATGGGCGTCAACGTATGCGACTTGGTCTCCAAGTTCGTGCCCGTCCAGCCGCGGATCAAATGGCCCAATGACATCGTCTTCGATGGGCGCAAAGCGGGAGGAATGTTGACCGAGGCGCGCGTCGACGCCGATCAGATCCGAGACCTGGTCTTCGGCTTGGGCCTGAACGTCAACGGAGCCTCTCAGGACTGGGGCGCCGAGTTGGCCAAGCGCGCCGTGTCGCTCTCTGAGCTGGGCTCCGGGCCGATCGATCTCAACCGATTCACCGCGGCGCTCATCGGCCGGGTGCTCCTAGCCTACGAGAGCTTTACAGAAGGGGGGCATGCCGCCCATTTCGCCGATTCATGGAACCGGTACGACGCGTTGCGCGGCCGGTCGGTCACAGTGTTGGAGGGCGGCCGCCGCCATTCGGGCGCGGTGATCGGAGTCGACGACGGCGGCGCCCTCATTCTGCGCGACGATCGCGGAGGCACGCAGCGCTTCCAGGCTGGCGAGGTGACGATCGAAAAGGGCGGCTGAACCAACATCATGCCGGAAATGCCGCCATCCCAAGCCGCCGAGCGCGCCGAGCCGCTCGCGATCGAGGTCTCTCACTTGGTCAAATCGTATGCCGGGGTGACGGCCGTCAACGACATCAGCTTTTCGGTTCCGCGCGGGGAGATCCTCGGATTCCTGGGGCCCAACGGGGCCGGAAAATCGACGACGATGCGCATCCTCACCGGGTACCTGCCCGCGACCTCGGGCTACGTCGCTCTCTGCGGCATTCCGGTAGCCGAGGAGCCCGATGCCGCCAAACGCAAGATTGGCTACATGCCGGAGAACAATCCGCTGCCGGAGGATATGCGCGTCAGCGAGTACCTTTATTTCCGAGGGCGGTTGAAAGAAGTGGCGCGGCGCAAGCTCGGCCCGCGGATTGATGAGGTCCTCGAACTCTGCGACCTGAAACGCGTCCGCCACAAGATCATCGGCAAGCTCTCGAAGGGCTACCGTCAGCGCGTTGGAATCGCGGAAGCGGTCCTGGCGGAGCCCCCAGTGATCATCATGGACGAGCCGACGATCGGCCTCGACCCTCACCAGATTTTGATCGTGCGCGACCTGATCGCGAGCCTGCGCGGCCGGATGACCGTGATCATTTCCAGCCATATTCTGCCCGAAATCGAAATGACCTGTGACCGCGTGCTGATCATCAACCAAGGCCGCGTTGTCGCCCAAGGAGCGCCCTCGCAACTCAGGCGCGAGATCCTGGGGCACTCGGCCTACAAGATCGAGGTGGCCGGGGACATTGGCTCATTGCCGTTTGTCCTCAACGCGATCGATCCGGGACTGCGCATCACGGAGGAAGGAGAGCCTGGAGCAGACGGCTTCCGCCTTCTGAAGCTCTCCAACGCGCGGGATGAGGAGTACGGAGAGGCGCTCCTGCGGGCACTTCAGTCCCAGGGAATTCGGATTCGGTCGCTCACCCGCGCCCAGCCCACATTGGAAGATGTCTTCCTCGCTGCGACCCGACGCAGCTGGGACGCGGTCGCGCCCATTGCCGGAGCCCGCACATGAAGCATTTCTTCACCATTCTCGGCCACGAAGTGCGCATGCTCCTGGTCAGCCCGAGCACCTATATAGCCGCCGTTCTTTTTCTCGGAATGATGGGTTTTGTTTTTGTCGGAATCCTGGATCGCTACAGCCAGGCGGCGCAGGAGCTGTCGCCCGCCACCCCGTTCTTCAAGTTTTTCTTCGTGCCCGTTCTTTTCATGGTGCCTTTGCTGACCATGAAATGCCTCGCCGAGGAGCGGCGGCTGGGGACGATCGAAACCCTGCTGACCGCGCCGGTCACGACCACGGAGGTCGTGCTTGGAAAGTATGCGGCGGCCTACCTCCTGTACGTCGCCCTGTGGGGCTCGACAGCGGGCCTGTTCCTGATTCTGAAGCGGTCCGCCGGAGCGTCCCATATCCTGGATCCGGGCCCGATCATCGGAGGCTATCTATTCATCGCTGTCTCCGGGCTTTTTTTTATGGCGATTGGCGTTTGCGCCAGCGCCCTCTCCCGCAACCAGGCGGTGGCCGGGATCCTCAGTTTCACGATGCTCTTCGCCGTGATCATCGGCAGCGACTTCCTCGCGAGCGCTTCCTGGCTCGACGACCCGGCCTTCGCCCCGATGAAAGCGGCCGTCGATTATGGGCGCATCTTCCAGCACTATGAGGATTTCACGCGCGGGGTGGTCGATACCCGCCAGCTGCTCTTCTACGGAAGCGGCACCGTGCTCGCGCTGGTCTTCAGCATCCTGAGCGTCGAAGCCAAGCTCCTCCACAGCTAAGCGGCAATCAAGCATGGCGGCAATCGACAGCTTTCGGACGGCGCGCTGGCTGAGGACGCTCAACCTCGCCCTGCAGGCGTTCCTGCTGCTGACCTTCGTCCTGGGCCTCAACTACCTCGCGCGCGACCACCCGGTGCGCATTGATCTGACTCGCTACCGGCGCTTTTCGCTTTCCCCCGAAACCCTTTCGTACCTGCATGAACTCAACCGGCCGGTCCACATCGTGGTCACTTCCGAGGACGGCGCCGAAAATCCCGAGTTGCGGGGCCTCTTGAGCGAGTATGTCTACGAGACCGAAGGCAATCGCGACGGAGCGGTCGGCGTTGAATACATCGACTTGGACGTGGACCGGAGGAAGGCTCAAAAATTCGGGATCGAGCAGGCCGGGATCATCCTGCTTCTGTGCGGGGACCGGCGGAGCGTGCTCACCACCAGCGAACTCTACCGGGTGGAGAACAAGGAGCACCGGTCCTTCGTTGGGGAACAGGCGTTGACGGCCGCAATCCTCGGGGTCTCCAATCCAGAGAGGAAGAAGATCTATTTTCTCGTCGGCCATTCCGAGCTTCGTCCCGACGATACCGATCCCCAGCGAGGCCTTTCCGAA
>Ga0302325_10020983_pt1 | contig 13690 bp, 8 predicted proteins | sample Palsa_T0_2_FD_201948 | JGI IMG/M metagenome (GOLD analysis project Ga0302325, IMG submission 201948) | Peat permafrost microbial communities from Stordalen Mire near Abisko, Sweden - Palsa_T0_2 | ecosystem: Environmental > Terrestrial > Soil > Palsa > Peat permafrost | place: Sweden: Abisko... | reverse complement strand
CATCCTCACGCACGTGTGGCTGACGAAGGTAGCAGCCCTTGCCGCAGTCTTTCGGCCCTATGGGATTCGCGTCTATCTGGCGGCGCGATTCAGCGCTCCCGTCGAGATCGGACGGCTCAAGAGCGCGGACCCACTCGATCCCGGAGTCCGGGCGTGGTGGCAGGCGAAGGTCGACGAAATCTATTCGATCATTCCCGACTTCGGGGGCCTCCTGGTGAAGGCAAATTCCGAAGGTGAGCCGGGACCTCAGGACTACGGACGCACCCATGCCGACGGGGCCAACCTTCTGGCCGACGCACTCGCTCCCCATGACGGCATCGTGATGTGGCGCGCATTTGTGTACGACCAGCATGTCCCCGATGACCGGGCGAAGCAGGCCTATGGCGAATTCAAGCCCTTGGACGGTCAGTTCCGCGGCAATGTCGTTCTTCAGATAAAGAATGGACCGATCGATTTTCAGCCGCGCGAACCATTCCATCCGCTGTTCGGAGCGATGCCTCGCACGGCCCTCGGGCTGGAGGTGCAGATCACGCAGGAATACCTGGGCGCCTCGGTTCATCTGGTTTACTTGGCGCCGCTATTCAAAGAGTGCCTGGATTCCGACACATTCTCGCGAGGCCCCGGTTCAACGGTGGCCCGGATCGTCGACGGCACCCTGGACGGGCACTCGCTCACTTTGATCGCCGGAGTCGCGAATACCGGCGACGACCGCAATTGGTGCGGCCATCCGTTCGCCGCGGCCAACTGGTATGCCTTCGGCAGAATCGCCTGGGATCCGGCGCTCGAACCCGGAGCGATCGCCGATGAATGGATACGGATGACCTGGTCGGGCGATCCGGCCTTTGTGAACCCCATCCGCTCCATGATGCTGGCCTCGCGCGAGGCCGCGGTCAGTTACATGACCCCTCTGGGGCTGCACCACATCATGGCTACGGGGCACCACTACGGCCCCGCGCCCTGGGTTCATGAAGGGCGGCCCGATTGGACTCCCGTGTATTTCCACCGCGCGGACGCCATGGGCATCGGGTTTGACCGGACCGCAACCGGCTCCAATGCGGTCGCGCAGTACCAGCCGCCCGTCGAACGCCTGTTCGCCGACCCGGCATCCTGCCCGGAGAATCTTCTTCTCTGGTTTCACCACGTCGCCTGGGACTCCCGCATGCATACGGGCCGAACACTCTGGGACGAACTCTGCCTGCACTACCAATCGGGAGTCCTGACCGTGGCCTCATGGCAAACTGTTTGGGCGTCCATGCGGGACCGCGTGGACGCGGCGAGGTTTGAGCACGTGCGGGCGCTGCTGGCTCGGCAGGAGCGCGACGCCCGGTGGTGGCGCGACGCATGCCTGCTCTATTTTCAGACGTATTCGAATCGCCCCCTGCCCACCGGCGTCGAACCGCCTGAGCACACGCTCCAGGAATACGAAGGCATTCAATTACACGACGTCCCGGGATCGAAGTGAGCGGGCCCGGCTGAACCGAATCAATTCAGTCCGCGGTCTGTGGTCCGTTACGTAACACGAACGGAGGCGCCGCTCAGCGCAGAGGCATAGAGCGCGCGGATGATGGCGACCGCTTTCCGACCTTCAGGGCCGGCCAGTAGCGGCGCCCCGCCGGAGTGGAGCGCATCGACAAAATCCTGGATCTGCCGCTGGTGGCCGACAAATCCGATTGCATTGGGAGCGCTCGCACCCGAGCCGAGGGCGGCAGCGCCTCCAGCCGAGCGAATACCGGCGTCCTCGGGCGCCGGCTGCCGAAAATCCCAGCGCGTGATGCGATCATCCTCGAGCGCGATCGATCCGTTCTCGCCGCAGATTTCGATCCGCCTCTGCCACCCTGGATAAAGCGCCGTGCTGGCCTCGATAGCCCCTAGAGCGCCGTTTTCGAACTTGAGCGCCGCCGCTGCCGTATCCTCTGCTTCAATACCCGTGTGCACGCGGCGGCCCGACCACGCAAATACCTCGGAGGGCATGCCCGCAAACCACTGAAGCAGATCGATCGCATGGATCGCTTGGGCCATGAGCACCCCGCCGCCGTCTATGGCGAGCGAACCGCGGGTGCCCGTGTAATACTGGGCGCCGCGATGCCATTTGACATAGGCGCTCGCGAGGACCGGTCGGCCGAGGCGGCCCGTCTCGACAGCACTTTTCACCGTGCGGGCGCCCTCTCCGAAACGGCCCTGGAAGATGGGGACCACCCACACCTCGGCGGTCCGAGCGGCCTCCAAAATCTGGTCGATACGCTCGGTGGTGATCTCGATCGGCTTCTCGATGATCACATGCTTTCCGGCCCGAATCGCAGCGAGGGCCGGTTCGAGGTGGGCGCCGCTGGAGGTCGTGATGCAAACAATGTCCACCTCCGATCGGCCCACAAGCGAGTCGATGTCAAGTCCCACAAAAGGCGCCTTATGTTTTTCGCCAAATTCCCGGGCCTTCGCGGCATTGCGCGAGGCCACGCCGGCCAGATGGGCGCCCTTCAGATGGGAGATGGCCTGCGCATGAAAATCGGCGACCATACCCAGTCCAAAGATTCCGATTCCGAGGGATTCCTTGTCGGATGCGTTCACACGGATGCGCAGGCTGGCGGTTCAGTTGTCCGAAGCCTTGCCGGTGGCCGCGGAGGAGACGGCAAAGACCACATAGGTTGTCGGCACCGTTCCCGGATTCCGGGTGCTCTGCAGCGCATTCGGGGCCATGTAGACGATCGAGCCGGGGCCGGCGGTCTGTTTGCGGCCGTCCAGGCTCACCTCCAGGCTGCCATCCCGAATAATGACCAGCTCCAGCCACGGGTGCCGGTGGGCGGCGCTTGCGGGCGCGCCCGGATTGACCGTACTGGCGTGGATTTCGAGGTTGGCGAAGGTCAGCGTCGGGGAATTTACATAGGAGCGCCGGACTCCCACGGCATTCGGCTTGGCATCGAGCGCTTCCCAATGGACAACGGAGGATCGGAGCATCCCAGAAGCGGCCCAATCGGCCGCCGGCTGATCGCGAACGGTCGCGGTCGCGGCCGTGTAAAAATTGATCACGTAGTACGTGGCCGGCGTTTCGCCAATATTGGTCACATTGTGCACATCGTGGGCGGCAAAGAAGAGCAGCGAGCCCGCGCCGATGCGATCCTTCTGGCCGTTGATGGAGGATTCGAGCGTGCCCTCTTTCACCAAAACGAGCTCCTCCTGGGGATGGTTATGCGGCGGATGGGACGGCTTCCCTGGATTCAACGTGGTGACGTGCATCTCAAATCGCGCCATCGTTGGTATGGGTGAATCGGCCACCGGTCGGGAAAAGCCGGCGGAAGTCCGTTTGCCGGCCAAGGCGTCCCAATCAAAGATCGCCGATCCCGCCAGCGCGGGGGGGCCGGCGGGCGCCGGATCGAGCGCGAAGAGGTGCAGGGGAAGTACAGCTGCGGCCATTACGGGCCACGCGAAACGACGGAGCGTCCGGGGGTGCGGTGCGGATGTCATACCGAGCGAATTCTCTTTCGGCCGGCCCAGGCAATGCGAACAGTATTTGGCATGCGTTTCGAATTCGCCACGGCCGCCCGCATCCTCTTCGGCCCGGGAGTGCGCGCGGAGGCCGCGCCGATCGTGGCGGATTGGGGGCGGCGCGCATTCCTTTTGACCGGAACGACTCCCGCGCGGTGTGACTGGCTTCGGCTCGCGCTTCAGGATGCCGGGATCGAGGTCGAGGTCTGCGCCACAGCGGGAGAGCCGTCGGTCGACACGGTGCGCGCTGCAGCTGACGCAGCACGGCGCTACCGCGCCGACTCCGTCATCGGATGCGGCGGCGGCAGCGCTCTGGACTCAGCAAAAGCAGTCGCCGGACTCCTGACCAATCCCGGAGACCCGCTCGACTACCTCGAAGTCGTGGGCCGTGGCCGATCGTTGTCCCATCCGGCCGCGCCCTGGCTCGCGATCCCGACCACAGCGGGGACAGGCGCCGAAGCCACCCGCAATGCCGTCCTGGGAGTGCCGGAACGCGGCGTCAAGGCGAGCCTTCGCAGTCCGCATCTCTATGCGCGCGCCGCGCTCGTTGATCCGGAACTCACCCTGAATGCGCCCGCATCCGTCACAGCCGCAGCCGGGATGGACGCGCTCACGCAGCTGCTCGAAGCCTACGTCTGTCTCCGCGCAAATCCCGCGACGGATGCGCTCTGCGCGGCAGGCCTTCCGCGCGTGGCCCGAGCGCTTCCCACGGTGCAGCAGAACCCCTCAGATCTGGCCGCTCGCTCAGACCTGGCGCTCGGCGCCCTTTGGAGCGGCATGGCCCTCAGCGGAGCCGGCCTCGGCGCCGTTCACGGTCTGGCCGCTCCCATCGGGGGCCTTTGGAAAGCGCCTCACGGTGCCGTCTGCGCCGTGCTTCTGGCACCCGTGATGGCGGCTAATCTGGCCGCGTTGCGCCGAAGCGGAACGAGGCCCACGGACGGCCTGCGGCGATATGGCGAAGTGGCCGGCTGGCTGACCGGACGTTCCGACGCCTCTCCTGAGGAAGGCGTGGAGTGGGTGCGCAGCCGCGCCGCCAAGGGAAATTTTCCCCGCCTCTCCGACTACGGCGCTTCGGCCGCGGCCGCCGAAGAGGTGGCCACCCGAGCGCTCGCCGCGAGCAGCATGAAAGCGAATCCGGCAAGCCTTACCGTGCAAGAGCTCGCACAGATTTTCCTGGATGCGCTTTGAGCGATAGCCTCCAGCGGAAGGAGCCCCGTGGCGCTGAGTGCGCCGCTCGCTTAGGGCAGCTTGGCCTGAATCCGCCGGCTCGCATCCGCAAAATCGATCTGGCCGGCTTCCGGCTTCCGTTTGAGGACGCCCACCACCTTGCCCATTTCCTTGCGCGATTGCGCGCCGCTTTCGCGGATCGCCTCATCGACCAGCGCGTCCAGCCGCGCCGGATCGAGCGACTGGGGAAGGTACTTCTGCAACAGAGTGATTTCCGCCTCGTTTGCCGCCACCAAATCCGGCCGACCGCCCTTCTCAAACTCGGCTTTGGCGTCGGTCAGGTTCTTCACCATTTTGCGCACAGTCGCCCCGACGAGCGCGTCGTCAATGGGCTTGCCGGCGTCCATCGCCGCCCGCTGGATCGCCGCATCGGTGGTGCGCAAGGCGAGGGTGGTCGAGGCGTTCCGGCTCTTCATGGCCGCGACGATGTCGGCTCGGATTTGTTCGTATACGGTGGGCATCGATCAATTCTCGACGCCGTCTTCCAATAGGGCAAGAGCGCGCCGAACAGCCTCGCGGTAGTGGGCCGCCTGCTGCCGCCCATTCTCGCTCCGCCAGTTGTCCTTGAGGCCCTCGATCTTGCCGACAAGCACCTCGTCGCTCGCGTTCGACTGATCGACCAGCACTCGGACGGCGGCGACAGCCGCCGGGTAGACCTCCCGCAAATGCGCGAACTCTGCCTCGTATTCAAAGGGATGGTAGCCCAATCGATTTCCGGACTGCAGGGCGTCGATCAACGCATCCGGCGAACGGGTGTGCGGCCAGTTTTGGTTAAGTGCGTCGTAAGCGCCACGCAGCCGGGTCATGCGGCCAGCAAAACCGCCTGGAGCGGTCCGACCCGCCGGCCGGCGCACGCGGACAACCACGCGCTCGCCCACCGCGGTTCTAGGGATGGCAAGCACGGTTGTGAGCGTCTGGCCCTCAAAATGCCATCCGAGATCCCTCGGGCCCGAAGGCGGAGACCCATCAGCCCCGTATCGGGAATCAAATTCCAGGGGCTTTCCGTTGACTGTCGCCGACTCGGGCGGCACATCTCCCGGCAAACGGATCTCGTAGGCCCGCGATGCAGGCATGCCCGGATAGCGGCCCTGCTCCGCATCGATGACGATCTCAACCTCGCCTCCGCGCCGGCTCGCCTGCACGGGCGTCCAAGCGCAGACACCCTTTTGATAGTCTTCCGAGGCGCTCGCGTCCTCATATACGGAATACTTCGACAGCTGGCCGTCCGCGAGCGGGAACACCTCGAGAATCAACGGATCCACGGGCTTCTCGCCGGTATGGCTCATCGGAGGCTGCATCGGGACGATCGATCCTCCGCGAATGTAGACAGGAGTCTGGTCGATCGAGAAGCGCCGCTCAAGTGAAACCGGCCCCCGAAGAGCGCGCCCGGTCGGCCACTCGAACCAGGTTCCAGCGGGGAGCCACACACGCTCCGTGGCGAGCTGTGAACCGGCATCTACCGGAGCCGTGACGGGAGCCACGATCATCGAATCACCAAACGCATACTGTCCCTTGCTCGCATACGCCTCCGGAGCCTCAGGCGAGTCATAGTAGAGCGGGCGAAGGAAGGCCACGCCGGTGTCATACGTCCGGCGCGCCTCGGTATAGATATAGGGCTGAAGCGCATAGCGCAGCTGGAAAGCGTGGCGCATGATGCTGGAATAGGGCTCCGGATAGGCCCAAATTCGACGCTCCGCCTCCGCGTTCTTGGTGGTGTGGGTGCGCAGGATTGGACTAAAAGCGCCGAATTGGACCCAGCGTGTGTAGAGCTCGGGTTCGACCTTGCCAGGCATATGTCCGCCGATGTCGTGGCTCCAGTAAGCGTAGCCCACGTTCGCCGCGGTCGCCGTGAACCAGGGCTGGAATGCGAGCGAGTCCCACACCGAAATCGTGTCGCCCGAGAAGCCGATCTCGTAGCGGTGGTTCCCAAGCCCGCCCCAGCGGTGGAAGAGCAAGGGCCGCTTGCCCTCCCGCTCCTGGTCAGTGAAGTGAACGTAGTTGAGCCACCATGTCGGCGAGACGTCCGCCAGCGCCGTCGTCGGCTCCTGCTGCCAGTCCAGCCACCAGAAATCAATCCCCTCGTGCTCGAGGGGATGGTGCAGGATGTCGAAGTAATTGCGCGCGAATCGGCGGTCTGTGATATCGAAAGGCACGTACTGCTGCGTGGAAGGATCGATCCCCATCGCGCGCGCCATTTCCGGATACCGGTCCTCCCACGGCTGAACGCCCGAAGCCGGATGGAGATTGAGGGTCACCTTCAGCCCCTCGTCATGCAGATGGAGCAGGAAGCGCTCCGGGTCCGGAAAGAGCAGCCGATTCCAGCTGTATCCGGTCCAGCCGCGCGTGTGCTTGGAGGCGTCCAACTGATCGAAATGCATTCCGAGAGTCTTGTGCCAGTCCATGTCGATCACGAAGACATCAAGCGGGACATCGTTTTCCCGAAACCCGCGCACAAGCCCGTCCAGTTCCTGATCGCTGTAGGCCCAATACCGGGACCACCAGGATCCGAATGCAAAGCGCGGAGGCAGCGGGATGCGGCCGGCAACGCGCACAAAGTCGCCCAGAGCTCCGCGGTAATCGTGCCCGTATCCAAAGAAGTACCAGTCCTGCCGCTCCCCGGCTGGACGCACCACCGCCCACGGCCAAGGGCTCGCTTCGCCTTGGGCAAATCTGAAGTCCGACGAATCGAACAACGGCCGTGCAGAATCGTCGACCACCACCCAACCGGAGCGTGACACCAGTCCGGGCCCCATCGGTTCCTTTGTTCGGTCTCCGCGCGCGCCATCCAACGTCCGGGTGGTGCCCAGCAGATTGTCGGCGTCCGGAAGGCCGGGGTGCCAGTCGACCGGCTGTCCATTGAGTTCAAATCGGATGGAGAGATTGGCGGCAGAGAACCGGCCATCGGTCCCGGCCTCAGGGGCATAGTGAAGGGAAACGTCGCTTGTTCGGATGGTCGCGCCCTCGGGCCCCGCTTGCCGCTCAAATACCGGGACCGGCAGGCGGCGATTCAGAAATACGAAGGACGGGCGGTCCTCGAACCGGCCATCGGCGGACCACTCAAGGCGGATCAGCCGCGAGGTCAGAACCGTGAAGCGGGCATGTCCCACGGTGACAACCGCCTGGGAATCCGCCACGGGAACCATCGGCATTCCAGCCGCCGCCCTTTCGATGGTTGCCGCGCATAGGCTCATGAGCGCGCATAAACCCGCAAGAAGAGAGAACGGCTTCATGCAGCACAAAACGCAGATGCGTCGATTTTACCAGCCGGACACCCCGAACTTGGCCGTTGCCCGACGACCCAGCGCCACCGCTTGCCAGCCGGCCTCGGCCCGTCAGACTGTTTTGTAGCTGTCCCCCCTTGCCGCCTCGCGGCGCCCACGCCTCCCGACGCCATGCATCGTCCAGAAATCGTCATCCTCGACGGATACACGCTCAATCCGGGCGATCTGTCCTGGGACGCCCTTGAGGCACTCGGCCAAGTCACCCTTTTCGATCGCACGACGCCCGGAGAGATTGTCCCCAGGGCGGTGAACGCCGAGATCATTCTCACGAACAAAACCCCGCTTTCGGCGACTACGCTCGGTCAGCTTCCCCGCCTCAAATACATCGGTGTCACCGCAACCGGATACAATGTCGTGGACACCGCAGCGGCCCGCGCGCGCGGCATTCCCGTGAGCAACGTGCCCGAATACGGAACCCCCGCTGTCGCCCAGCACACCTGGGCGCTCCTGCTGGAATTGACCCAGCACGTCGGCCTCCATTCCACCTCGGTTCGAGAGGGACGATGGACCTCGAGCCGGGATTGGTGTTACTGGGAGCGATCTCCCATTGAGCTTTCCGGCCTGCAGCTTGGCGTTGTGGGGTCGGGCCGAATCGGCGGAGCGGTGGGTCGAATCGGCGAGGCTTTCGGCATGAAGGTTGCCTGGGCTCGGCGGTCCGACGGGGCGGCGGAACTCCAAGCCATGTTCCAGGCAAGCGACGTCATCAGTCTGCACTGTCCCCTCACTCCGGAGACGCGTGAACTGATCCGCGCTGAGACCCTCGCATGGCTGAAGCCAACTGCCCTTCTGATCAACACGAGCCGAGGCGCTCTCATCCAGGAAGCCGATCTCGCAGGGGCATTGAACGAAAGCCGGATCGCCGGCGCTGCCCTCGACGTCCTATCGACTGAGCCGCCGCCAAAGGAAAACCCTCTCCTGTCCGCACGCAACTGCCTGATCACGCCTCACATGGCCTGGGCGCCTCGGGCGACGCGGGCGCGCTTGCAGGAGGTGGTTGCCGGCAATCTGCGCGCTTTTCTTGCGGGACAGCCGATTCACGTCGTCAATTAGGGCCGTTATGCCCTCGCCGCACCCTTCTCCGCCGATCGAGCTGGCTTCCCTGGGCAGGCTGCCGGCTCCGGGCGATAACGCAGCGATCGCGATCGCCCGGATCGAGGCAGGCACAGAGATCCGACTCGGCGAGAAGGCCGTCGCGACGTTCGGGCACACGGTTCTCGAGGGACACCGCTTCGCGGTCACATCGATTCCCCGCGGAACCGCGCTCCTCTCATGGGGCCTGCCGTTTGGTTATGCGCTCCGCGACATCGAAGCGGGCGAATATATCTGCAACGCGATGACGCTCGAAGCCCTCGGCCAACGGGACGTTGCGGGGGCTTCGCTGCCGGCGGCGCCCAACTTTGAGAACCGGATCATTCCTTATATCTTCGAGGAGACAGGCTTCAAGGCCGGTGCGCCGACCGAGCCAGCACCGGACAGCTCGACGCGCACATTCCTCGGATATCCGCGCGCGGGCGGGCGCGGCGCAGGCACGCGCAATTACATCGTGCTCCTGGGCACCACCTCGCGCAGCGCAGGCTACGTGCGCCAGCTCGCCGACCGCCTCCAGCCGTTCGCAAGCGCCCATCCGTCGTTGGACGGGATCGTCCCGATCGCCCATACCGAAGGCGAAGGCCCACAACCGCCAAACAACCTGGCGCAACTGCTTCGCGCGCTGGCGGGATTCATCGTCAATCCCAATGTCGGCGCCGTCATTATAGCGGACTATGGATTGGACGCCGTCTCGAATGCCCTGCTCCGCGATTTTATGCGGCAGTCCAATTATCCCCTGGCCGCCACCCCCCACCATTTCCTGACGCTTCGCGGAAGCCTTCAGGGAGAACTCGCCGAGGGAGAGGCTCTTGTGCGGGCGTGGATGCCTTCGGTCGCGGGGCAGAAACGGCAGCCGGTCCCGCTCTCCGAACTGCGCATCGGTTTGCAGTGCGGCGGCTCCGACGCCTTCTCAGGGGTTTCGGCCAACCCACTGGTGGGCGCTGTCGGTCGCGAGGTCGTGCGCTACGGAGGGCGCGTCAACCTCGCGGAAACCGACGAATTGATTGGGGCCGAATCGTATGTCCTGGCCAGCGTGCGCGACGAGATGACGGCACGGCGCCTCCTTGAAAAGATCGCCCAGTTCAAGGAAAGGCTCGGCTGGCACGGAGCCACCGTCGAAGGCAATCCGTCCGCCGGCAATCGGTTCCGCGGACTCTACAATATCGTCCTCAAATCGCTCGGTGCGGCCATGAAGAAGGATCCGCGGACCCGGCTCGACCATGTGATCGACTATGCGGAGCCCATGGCCCAACCCGGCTTCACCTTCATGAACAGTCCGGGCAACGACCTGGAGAGCATTGCCGGCCAGGTCGCCGCCGGATGCACCATGATCTTCTTCACGACAGGCAACGGCTCGGTCACCAATTTCCCGTTCGTGCCGACGCTCAAGATCACCTCCACCAGCCGGCGCCACCATCTGCTCGAAAACGAGATGGATGTGAACGCAGGCTCTTATCTCGAGGGAACGCCGATCGAATCCCTTTGCGCCGAAATGTTCGAATTGGTGCAGCGCACCGCATCGGGCGAGAAGACCAAGGGCGAGAAAGCCGGCCATTCGCAAGTGTCAATCTGGCGCAATTGGCGCCAGACCGATCACCACCATGTGGCCGCCTTTCACAGCCGGCGAGTGCCCGACGGCGTTCCTCTTTCGCTGGCACCGCGGGCGCCTGGACAGGCCGGTCGTTCGGCCCTGGACGCGTCGACTTCGGTCGATGTGTTCCCTACGCACTCGGGCGGGTGGGCCGGCGACCGCATAGGTCTCATCGTCCCCACAAGCATGTGCTCGAGTCAGATCGCCCGGCTCGCCGCCGAACGCCTCAACGCAACGGATATTGGCCAGGACGGCGGGATCACGCGGTTCGTCGCCCTGCCCCACACCGAAGGATGCGGCTTCACCGGTGAGACGCACTACGCCAGGCTGCACCGCACCTACGGCGGCTACGCGCAGCATCCGTCCGCGGCCCTGGCGCTCTTCCTTGAGCACGGCTGCGAAAAGATTCCAAATGATGTGATGCGCCGACAGCTCACCCTCGCGGGCGCGGATCCGTCGCGATTTGGCTGGGCCAGCGTCCAACTCGATGGAGGAATCGCCAAAGTGCTCGACCGGATCGAAGGCTGGTTCACCGACCGGTTGAGGGACATCCCGGCCGCGGAACGAAGCGCCGCTCCCCTCTCCTCCCTCGCTCTGGGCCTCGTGTCCGAAGGCGCGCCCGCCTCCGCAGCCGCAGCCGCGTTCGGCGACTTGGCGCGGCTGGTCCTTGATTCGGGCGGCACAATCCTGATACCGGAGGATGACCCGCTGCTTGAAGCGGGCGAATTCCGCTCGCAGACGATGGGCTCCCAGCGCCTCGCCGCCACGCTCGCCTATGGCCAGATTTCCGCAAAGCCGGGCCTGCACATCGTCGCCACCGAGACGCGGCATTGGGTCGAAAACCTCACTGGCTTGGGCGCCTGCGGCGCCCAGGTAATCCTCGCTCTTGTGCGCGACCGCGCCCGGCCGGGACACCCCTTCATCCCTGTCATTCAACTGGCCGAAGCGGTGCGCGAAACGATCGCGACCGTGGACGATGTCGACGGTTTCCTTTCGGATCAGCCGGAGGAGAACCTTTCAGTGGCTCTCGAATGGGTGGTCGCCGCGGCTTCGGGCCGCCGCACGCCCGCTTCGCTGGCGCAAGGCCACGTTGACTTTCAACTGACCCGCGGCCTTCTGGGCGTTTCGACTTGAAGCGAGTCCCGCGGGCCCATCCGCTTGGCCTCGCGCATCCCCAACCGATTCCTTCTCCATGATCCTGGACATCCTCTCCCACTCCAGCCGAAGCCGGCTTCTGCATCCCCGCTTTGCGGTCGCGTTTGACTGGCTCGCCCGATTCTCCCCGGATACGCCCGATGGCCGAATCGAGATCGATGGCTCGTCGGTCTTCGCCCTTGTTCAGAGTTACTCGACGGCTCCCGCGGCCGAGAAGCGCATGGAGACGCACCGGGCGCACATCGACATCCAGTATATCGCGCGCGGAACAGAAGCGATGATGTGGGCCGACGCCGCGCGCCTCCATCCGCAGGGGCCTTTTGACGAGGCCAGGGACGTCGTGTTTTACGACGACCCGCCGGCCATGACCTCGCTCATGTGCGAGCCCGGAACCTTCACAATCTTCTTTCCGAGCGACGCTCACAAGGGAGGCTGCTCTTTGTTGGGACCGGTTGCAGTCAAGAAGGCGGTGATCAAGGTGCGGGTAGACTGAAGGGCGATCTGACGCCGGCTGAAGCCTGTCGCACGTCTGCCCAGCCTCATTCGGCTGAATCAGGCCGGGCTCGCTCTGTGGCGTGTGTTGGCCGAGACCCCGACCGCAGGCATACCGGACGCCCATCGACCGCCGGAAACTCTTAGGTAAATCTCCGGCGGCTCTCCGGGCCGTCCCAGAGCCCGCGAAGAGGCCAACGATGCCACTTCGCGAGCCCGGCCTGATTCAGCCAAATGAGGCTGCGACAGAGCGAGAAGAGCTCTATTCTTCCGAAAGCAGATCCTTGCGCATTCCCTCAAGCAGAAGGTTGACGGTGTAAGGTAAAGAACCGACGATGTCGGTGCACTTCAGGGTGCATCCTGTCCGCGGAAAGGGTTCAACCCGCCTGAGTCTCTACCATAACTGAACCGTTTCTTGCCCGAAATTGCGGACGCCGGGCGCAAAAGGAAAGGGTTCATATGTCCACGCCTCCGGAGCACAAGAAGCTCCCGCCACAGCCGAGTCTCGAGCACCTGCGCAAGCAGGCGAAGCGTCTAGCCAAATCCTCGAGCGAACTGGATTTGGCTCATGCTCAGCACCAGCTCGCCCAGGAATACGGATTCAAGAATTGGACAGAGCTAGCAGACTACGTTAGTGATATTGAGGAAGGTGGCCGCATCAACGCGATCTATACGCAGATAAACCGCAAAATTGTGGCTCGCTGGGGACGCGACTCCGATCACCTGGCCGAACTTTTACGGTTTTGGGATTTAGGAATGAAGTCGGTGCGATCCATGGGGGGCGTACGCCGGAGCTTCCTACTTGGCGCCATCGCGCGCTTGGGGAAATTCTATCCACCGGCGCTTGAGGCGTTACGAGAACGTCAGCGCGCGCTTGCCTCTGCGCTACACGACCAAGACGCATGGAGCGACTATTTCGCGATCAACCGGGCGCTTAACGATAACAGCGCCACACTTCGCAGTTATGACGCCGCAATGGCAGCGACGGAGATTGTGCCTAAACGCAAATTTTTGTTCTGGGCGATGCTCGAGGCAAAACGATACAAGGAGGCGGTCGAAATAATGTCTTCTTCAACATTTGCGAAAGCCTCGGAATCGCCGCTTGTTGTGCCATCTGCGCTGGGAGTCGATCTGTCTTTCAACCCGCAGATGGCTAAGATGCTCTTTGTTGCCTCGGTCGTAAATCCAGTCGCCCAAGAATTTGAAGCGTATGCTGGGGCCGGGCAGTTAGAATTGGCGAAGAAGGTTCTCGCGCGTGTTCTCGCCGTAGACCGTTCCGAGCTTGTAATAGCGAAGCTGCGGGAGCATGCGGAGCGCTGTGGCCACGTAGAACTACTCGAAGAGGCTCTGGGCTCCGGATGCTCCCGCAGCTTCG
>Ga0302325_10020981_pt1 | contig 13692 bp, 14 predicted proteins | sample Palsa_T0_2_FD_201948 | JGI IMG/M metagenome (GOLD analysis project Ga0302325, IMG submission 201948) | Peat permafrost microbial communities from Stordalen Mire near Abisko, Sweden - Palsa_T0_2 | ecosystem: Environmental > Terrestrial > Soil > Palsa > Peat permafrost | place: Sweden: Abisko... | reverse complement strand
CTTTGAAGGCTTGCCTCTTTTACCTTCTCTATGATATATGCTGGTATCAGATCAGCACATCATCCTACACATCCACCTCTACAGATATATTTTCCAACTCTCTACCCCGCCAAGCTGTCTTTGCCTGGATGGTTGGGATCATAAATTACTGTACTCTCAACTTCCAGTACTCTGTGGCTTCTGCGTTTACCGTGGCTGTCGGCATGTATACGCCTCAGGACTGGCCTCGGTTGATGGGCCGTTTGAGAGACGTCTCGACCGTTCGAGATTTCTGGGGAAAATTTTGGCATCAGATCCTCAGGAGGGCAAGTATCAAATTTGCTTAAGCACCTTTTCCTGACCTCGAACAGAAACTTACGCTACCATTTGAATTCCTCACCAAATACATCCCAATCCGACATGGAACACTACTATCGAGATATATGCAGCTATACATGGCATTCATCACCACATCTTTGATCCATCACCTCGGAGCAATGAATCTCCCAGACAATTCTAGCATTGTTAATCTGTACCAGCTTGCATTTTTTATGCTACAGCCTGTCGCCATTACCGTGGAAGATTTGGTAGTTTACCTTGGGAAGAAAGCAGGGTTGAAGGAGTCTAGTAAGGCCTCTCTGCCCTTTTAGAGACGCAACTTCTAAACATTCGGATTCACAGGGTTTACGAGAGCCATTGGAAGTTTGTGGACCCTTGCATGGTTCACCTACTCGTTGAGATTTGCAGTTGTTTTCCTCAGCAGCTCGGGAGTACTTACGGAATCACCCCTACCAAGCGTTATCCACTGGGCTGTAAGTTTGATCAGTAGATAGATGTGCAAAGAGAAAAGAGTTACAGTGATATCGTTACATTGCTATCTACGTACATGATTGTTCCACTTCGCCAGGAACAATTAACCCCCATTATACCAGAGAGCCTTGTACATTCATCTGATCTGGTCGCGGGTTTTGGGAAGGCGCAGGGGGTTCAGTCTTCGTACTGATCTAGGAAGGAGCCGATCTCATTGTACGGATCCTGTGTGGTACATTCAGCGCCCGATCCCTCGCAGAGCTTGCATGGATGGGTGACATCGATGTGGTCGAGGAGAGAGTCCAGGTCCGTGAAGTGGTCCCAGCATTTTCTACATTGGAAGCGGTGAATTGTGTTTTGGTGTTGCTCGAGATGTGCAGAGCTTTCGAATGAGGATCCTGGGCAGATAGTACATGGGAAGAGGTTCTTGTGTGCGGTATTCTCGTGGCCTTCGAGGAGATTCCTACTTCCAAACCAAGCAGAGCATTTTTCGCACGTGTAACCATGCTTCAGGCGATAATGTTCAATGCTATCCTCAAAGTTCTTCGCAGTGTAGGTGCAGTTTGTACAATTGAATGAGTGGACCAGTTTCCAGTGCTTCTCGAAATCGTCTTGTGCGAAAAAGGTTATGGGGCACTTGGTGCATTTGAAAGCGTGGAATTGCTGGTGATGCTCCTGCAGGGTGATCTCGTTGCGAAACAATAGATCGCACTTCTGACATTTGTATGTGTGGAACTTGCCCTGATGAATCTGGAGTTCCGTCTCGCTATCAAAAACCAAAGTGCACTTCTCGCAAGCAAACTGGGGTGGGTGGTCTTCCTTGATATGTTTGTTCAAATGACTTTGTCCATAGAAGCGCAACGTGCATTTATGACACTTGATGCCGCGACAGCCTCCAGAGGAGATAGAGGAGATATGTTTCTGCATTTCTGCATCTGTGTTGAACTGCTTTTCGCATTTCGGGCATTTGGTCTTGTGGACAGACGAGTTGACATGGGTGGCTAGAGCGTTCCAGCTTCCGAAGGTTTTCTGGCAGAGATGGCATTTATAGATGTGAGATGCCATCGTGTGCTTCTCCAATGCCGCCGTCGTCTTGAATACAAGTTTGCACACCTCGCACTCGAAGCAATGAAGCGAAGCATCATGCTGATCCTTGCCCTCCAAGGTTTTGAACGTCTTGTTGCAGATACCACATTGGAAGTTGTGATGGACCTTGTCGTGACCGGCCAGTCGGAGGGCAGTTCGGAAGGTAATCTTGCAGATGAAGCATGGGAAATTGTGCGTCAGGTCGTCATGGTCCTCCAACTCGCATTGATTTCCGAAGGTAAGTTTGCAATCAGCGCAGATCCATGCACGGTCATGTCCCGTGTCACCGCAGTGATTGTCGACAGCTTCGCGGGTTTTAAAGTCTTTCTCGCACGTTAAACACCGGTAAAGCATGGTGTACGTTTCGCGTCTCTTGATGAGTGGGAAGGCTTGTTTCAAGTGGTGCAGAGGTTGTAGAGACAGTGGGTTGACAAAGTTGGATGAGGAAAGGGGGGGAAGTCGACGCGGTGTTGTTTTTAAAGGATAACGAATTTTAGCGCGATTTCTTTATTTCTGCTTTTGCCATTGTGCGTTCCTCAAGGAGAGTTCCGATATCGATTATCGGAATTTCAAGAGCCGTCTTCCGTCACAACTTCGTCCCTCTATCCAAGACTTATCGGGGAAAACTGATCAGGAGGCCGGAGCACTGGTCGCTAAGCGATCACGTGATCATATGTCCCTTTATCTTTCCTCTCAGGCGAAGTAGGCCTAGGCAAAAGGGTGACGAGTATCTGAGAAAAATCGAAGGGTCGTAGAGCTGCGTTGAAGGTGTTCTTGCTGGCTAACCACTCGGAGGGGAAAGATTCGGGCTCGAGAGGCGTTCGAGATCTGCTTGTTTGCCTCGAGCGTGCTGAAGAAATCGAGGGCGTATTAATATACGATTATTTGAATGGTCTTGCGAGTTTTTGGACCGATAGAATCTATAATCTTTAGTTTCTGAGGATAATGCTATTGAGCTGGTAGGCGCGCACAATGGTTTCTGGATCAAACCATTGGCTCATTGAAGTTGTTGCTGACAGCGGAATTGTAGTGTCAACGGGATGGAAGTCGACCTGGATCGTATCACAAGCTTGTATAAAGCCTGTGATCATGGTTAACAAGGCATTGCTACCATTGTTGGAATCGTCACGGTAGTCTTTGGCGGGATGGTCATGTCCTTTGCTGCCTCTCAACATTACTCTTCATACTCGCTCCAACTGGGTGAGTAGGAGATGGTGGGTTGTAGGAGATGGTGTCGGAAGGCCTGTTCAAAGGTATGCAGAGGTTGTAGGAGACGGTGGGTTGACAAAGTTGGATGAAGCCAAAGGAGGGGAAGTCAACGCTACTAGATTTTTTTGCTAGGAAGCTTGAATTTATTCTTGTTCATACTTCATGTCCCTTTCCCCACGGTTCAATCTTGTCTTGAATGGTATTATATACTAGTGGTTGTCAGAATCCGTGGTGCAAAGCTGCATTTCAATGTACTATAAGTTATAGAACATTCGTAAAGCGACGAGCCACTACCTTTCGGATTGTTCCTCAGATCAGGGAACATTAAAAAAAGCAAAACGCCAGTTATGCTCTAAATGTCCCTCGAGCCATAGTACATTGAAAACCAGTATTGCGTCACCGAATTGTATCCCGAGGGACCGAAAGCAGATTGGACTTTTGCCAGTCCTGGACCAGCCCATTCATGGTCTTGCTTGCTATGTTGACAGGCTTTTGGGAGGTGGATGGTCCAGGGGGAGGCGGAGGAGCCTTTGCAAGCACCTGGGCTAGACTCAGGTTCTGGAGTTTCGGTAGAGGAATCTCCTTGGGGATGGTCGGGGATGGCTGCGGGATGGTCGAGGGCTGGGGGGTGATCTGGACCTGCTGGGGGATGGTCCGTCTCAGGGAATAATCTGCGACTTCTGAGATCTCAGAAGCCAGATCCTCCAGCTCCCCTGGGAACGGGGGACCGATGGCCTTTGGTCCTAATTCCCATCGATTTGCTTCATGAAAGCCTAGCTTTCAATTTCGAGCTGTATAGAGAGCACTTAGCGTCTATCAAGACAAAGTCTCCAACATTGCTGTTCTACCGACCAAGCTGACTTCAGTGAGGGCTATATCAAAAGCCTTGGTTCAGCATATTCACGAATGTTTGATGGGTCAAGCGTTCCGCTTAGTAAATGCATGTCTGCGCTTCAAACATGAGAGTTTTCAAGGTGCTGCGCAAGATGTACGTGCCCAGCTTGGGATAGCTATCTGGTACATTGGTTTGTAAAATTCACTCTACAACGTCCACGCACTTCGTGATTCAGAAAATCATTCAGAAATCATTGGAAAATTTGAGCTTCAAGCGACGTTCAAAGGTCCAAACTGGCGGTAAGAGACTCGATGGTTACTTGCAGGCTCGACGGCAGCAAGCATTCGGAGCTATCACGATGCAGGTGGTACAGCATTGTCGACATGGAATCTCGCGCCGGCACACCGCGCCGAAGATAACGTCTAAATTCAAATTCTGCCTCACTTGCGAAGTTGCAAAAATCAAATCTTAGCTTAAATGCATGCCTTACTGGACATGCAGAAAAGCCTGAACTGAGCCACTGGCAGTTCAAGGTCCTGGGATGTAAGAGCGCAAGGGAGATTGACATATAGCCCATTAAATGCCTCAGATCTGCCTTGCACGTGACCTGACCTGTCTGCACGTGACAGTGGCAAGGGGTACGCAGCTGGAGTTTCATCATTGTGTTAAGGTCCCCAGCCACAAACCGGCAGCTGATTATGCTGGGGTTGCAAATGTTTCGTTTGAAATCTCTTCCATCGCATGATTGCTATTGGTGGTTGCGGCAGCTGATCTGCACTATGATGCGTTGTCCATCAGATTATTCTGTGTGGCTGGCATCTAGATGCACCATTTCCCGGAGCGGTGTCCCTCTCCCCCAAGTCCCCACGAATCCAAGACGACGTGCCTGAACTGTGGATGTTAGTCCTGAGCTTGCAGTTGCTTGGAGTTGCTTGGATTTGCTTGTAGTGCTTGATGATGTTTGCCCAGCGTTTGCCAAGCTGCCAAGCTGGCCGGATTCTTGGTTATTGGGGTTTTGGATAGATGCAACGCACCGTCATGAGTGAAGCGGGAGTTGCATGTGTGCGGTCAGAGAGCTCCGAGATAACTGAGGGGATAAAGATCGAGGCCAAAGCTACGTAGATACAAGAGAGGAAAGCATTGCGCAGGTCATACATAACTTATTACAGCGAACAATCGGCTATTGTTCTACAGAGCATCCACTCTTTCTCTTCTGCGCAACTCAAGCAGCGCCTACGTGGACGAGTTGGAAGCGCAATCTACAGGAAATACAACCTGCCAAGGGTGGCAGTGCAAAGCCTCTGCCAAGGAGCCAAGAAGACGTCGCGAAATTTGGAGGGCGGCAGCAAATACAAGAACACCGTGCCTTCTTTCAACACCACGTTGCGACCTTTTCTAACTACCGGCCTCAACATCTCGATACAGGATTCACGTCGCCGCGCCGCAGCTCCCATTCAGGCGAAACCGGCAATACTGAGCAATTCGGAGATTCGCAGCAAGGCTCTTGTGAGGGCGTTCCACAGGACACGCGATTATTGCTGCGCCCCCAGCAGGCCGCCCTTTTCCAGCAACCAGCGCGAGGCTGTGTCGACCACAGAGCTTCGAAAGTCAGACGGAGTGCGTACTGTCGGAACCTCCGCCACAGCTTCGGCTGCGTATTTGTAACTGACTGTATTTGAGCAGCCTATTCCAGCAGAGAAGAGACATAGTTGGAGTACCTATACGCTCCTAGTACCTCACGAGACCCGAAATCCTGCGCAGCTGCAAACGACGCTCCTGCGCTGTGTCTGACGCCCCAAGCCTCTCTGCCTCGCTAGCATCGCTGCAACTCGCTCCAATCAGCGAGCACCACCTCATTGCTTGCTTTCTGTGCGGCATTTCTACTTTTCCAATCGTACAACAACATCTACTGCCCAACATGTCTCACAATATGCGTCAGTCCTCTCTCTGCGCATAGCGCAAGAAAGCCTTTTGGCTCTTGCGCTTTATCAATTCGTTTGCTTACTATGGCCTCAATAGACACGATCAAACGCGCCGCGCGCAAAGAAGCATGGTACTCCGATTCCTGGAACCCGTTCCGCAAAAATATGCGACGGTCAAATACTTGGACGACATCATCAGCGATCCGCGAAAAGGATATCGAAGCTGGAGGCAATGGCAGGAATGGAAACATGGACGAGGAAGGAGGAACATCGCCGCTATCAGGCACCCGAACGGAACCGACTTTCCCCTCCCGGGGGTTCAGCAGCACTAGCGAAAATGGCCCACGCCGAGGGTCGAAAGAGAACGAGCACTCGATGACGGGGGCGAGCACAATAGATGGGAAGCCGGCGAGAGAAGCAGAGAGCGAGGAGACGGCCGTAGAGACACGATCATCGAGGCAGTCAACGGGCGAGGAAAAGGCGAGGCAGCGATTCGTTCCTAAGTTCCTTAAACACGGGAAGGATCCAGAGCCAGAGGACGACGACAGGCCGAAGAAGAGACCTTGGTATAAGGGCAAGGTTCTCAAACACAAACCGTACACTCTCAGAAACCAGCTGCAGGCCACCATCTTTAACTCGTGGATCAATCTTCTGTTACTCGCCGCGCCGGTTGGTATTGCTCTCAACTATGCAAAGATCAATGGAACGGCTATTTTCTGTGTCAACTTCATTGCTATCATCCCATTGGCTGGAATGTTGAGCTTTGCAACTGAGGAGATTGCTCTTCATGTTGGTGAAAGCTTGGGTGGTCTTTTGAATGCTTCTTTCGGGTATGCTCCATCTATTTCTCTGTGATAACTTGCTAATTTATCTAGTAATGCCGTTGAACTAATCGTTGCTGTCATTGCTCTCACCAAAGACGAAGTCGTGGTTGTCCAGACCTCCCTTATTGGCAGTATTCTTTCCAATTTGCTCCTCGTCATGGGAATGTGCTTCTTCTTTGGTGGACTCAGACGCCAGGAACAATTCTTTAACCAGACCGTTGCACAGACTGCAGCCAGCTTGCTTGCATTGGCGGTGGGAAGCGTCATCATACCCACCTGTTTCGACAAATTCAGCTCTACACCACAAGCCTCTATCGCCGATCTATCTCGCGGAACAGCTGTCATTCTCCTTGTGGTTTACATCGGCTATCTCTATTTCCAGCTGAAGACCCATTCCGATATGTTCAATGAGGAGAGCAAGAAAGTCGCTAAGAAGCCTCGTAAGAATTCGGTTGCTCCTGGCGCAATTTCCAAGGTTTTGGTCCAAGCTGGTGGTCTCAGTGCAGGAGCAGGACGGCCCAATCTCCCAGAACGACCACCGCAGGATGAGCTGGTCAGGACGAACGCATACGAGGACCAAGATGAAGAGCCCGAGGAGCCACAGCTTCACATCGCCGTCGCCTGGGCCACACTTGCTGGCGCAACCGCAATCATCGGTCTCTGCGCCGAGTTCATGGTGGATGGAATCTCTGCCATCACAGCTTCTGGTGGAATCTCCATCGAATTCGTAGGCTTGATCCTCTTACCCATCGTAGGAAATGCCGCTGAGCACGCAACCGCTGTTACTGTAGCCTGCAAAGACAAGATGGATTTGGCCATCGGCGTAGCAGTCGGATCTTCCATGCAAGTCTCGCTGTTCTTGATCCCTTTGCTGGTCGTTATTGGATGGATCATGGGTAAGGAGGATATGACGATGAGTTTTGATGGTTTCCAAGTCGCCGTTTTATTTGTTGCCATTCTCCTGGTTAACTATTTGATTGGTGACGGGAAGAGTCATTGGCTTGAAGGGATGCTTCTGCAATGCCTCTATTTGTGAGTTTCCTTCCTTTCTTAACAGTTCTGTACCGTACGCTGACGAAATCAGGATAATCGCCGTGTGCGCCTGGTACTACCCAACAAAGGAGTGCGAGAACGGCGTCACTACAAACTGCATTCAACTTTCCAACAATAGTCCGTAATCGAGCACTAGAAACCCGCTTGCGAAACTGCCGATCCACGGATCACGGGCATGCCGGAAATGGGCTGGCAGATCCAGCGAAGGGTTCCATACACAAAAGCCAAGCTCGGAAAGCCTGGGGTCGATCCCAGCACAAAAAATATTCTGCAACTTTCTAGAAACGAATACCTCCTCTGATTACACTTGAGTGCTGCGGACCTTTTCAAGCCTCAATAGTCACGAGCCCGGGGCAAAATACCTGCCTCAATTATTTTCTTTGTACTACTATATACCACCCTCGCGGATCCCGCGCATTTTTCTCTCCTTGTACATAAACTATCTAATCTCATTTCGGCGGTGTTTGATTATCTGGCGCTGGGGTTTTAAATCTGATTCAGCGGCGAGACTCGCTCGATATATTCATTCTTCCCGGGGGCCACGCTAGGCGATGGAATTGAAAAGTTTGGGAGACGAGCCAGCGTGAATTACCAGAGTGAGAAAGGGGCAGAAGTGGAAAAGAAAAGAATGAAAAATATTTAATATCTCGGTTCCAGCGCTGCAACGTTGGAGGGGTGAGCGATGCGATGGTGTGATGTGCATGCTAATAAGTGTTTTGATTGCTGGTAGGGGATCATATTCTGGAAAGATGAAGGGTGGGTCATGGCTCTTGAGGTTGACATATTGCTGCTTGCATAAATGCCGGGGCTAGGACTCCTTACTCCAGCTCTAGGTTCCAGTCTTGGAGTATTTTCAAGCCTTCGAGGCTCAGTGGAGATCTACCAGTGGGAAGGAACGTCCTGTTCGAGCCTTCAGTTTTATTTTAAGACCAACACTGAATCAACTCCAGCTTCAAGTCCTCATCGAATAAAGCAACACAGTACATCTTTCTTAACCCAACCGCATTTCCTCGTATCCACCTCTAACCTTCCAATTACCTACTCAACCACCACTCCACAGCACAACAATCACCTACCTCTCTTCCTTCTTATCCCCACACCCAATTCATCCTTCTGTCCTTTCCACCTTCACATCTTAACATCTTAATCAACATCACTTTAACTTTGGCCTCAGACAAGCAACTCATTCCTTCCCCTGCCGGGGTTGAGCACAGAATATCTGCCGTCTCCTAATAACACACTTCATACTCAACTTCAGCTTTTTGCAAACTTGAAAGGCCCGCGGAAGATTCTGCGTTACGAAGATAACGAGTTCACGGGATCTTGAAAATTCGACAGAGGGATTCTGGCGGGCTTTTGAGCGTTGGTAGGTGCGAGAACTAGATTGATGCAAAGTAGGTGAGGAGAATCGTGTTGAGTTGAGTTTGGGGATTTGCTGATGGTGGAGTAGGTGAGCAGGAAGGTTGACAGCTTCACAGCTCTTTGACAATCCGATATCTGGTTTCTAGGAGTCTTTCAAGTCTTGCAAGAAACTTGAGTCCAACTCAGTTAAAGTAGGTAGGAATGAGCATCTTTATGAGACGATTGGAAACATTAATAGCTTCACAGCACTTTTATAATCCGGCATCTGGTTTCTAAGAGTCTTTCAAGTCTTGCCAGAAACTTGAGTCCAATTCAGACAAAGTAGGTAGGAGTGAGCATCTTGATTAAGATTTGGATTGTGGCTAACATTGTACGAGGCAAGCACGAACTTTGGTAGGTTCACAGCACTTTGGATCAGCACCCTCAGACGGGTAGGGTTCCTTTAATCATCACCCTTCCGTCCGATTGTTTTTCTGCTTCCTCTTTCACACCATCATTGCCTTTCAAGATCGGAAGATACCATCAACTCTCTGCGGGTACGTTTCACCCTCTATTTTTAATCCCTCACCTTTTCCGCATCTCATCTTTTGAAGAACATTCTTTCACTTTCAGCCATTGCGGAGTTCATCATCAGGTATGAGATGTTGGCCTGACAAGAGATGACATCGGCAAGTGACCCGTCGGATATTTAAGGACCACCTCCTTCCTTTTTCCTCCACCACCTCTTTAGCTCTTCAACATCAACATCTACTCTTCTCTTTCCCAGCACAAAACGACTTCAATCGCACTTCCATTTTTCATTCTTTCTAACTTGTGCGCAAATGTCTCATGATTGACGCTTTTCGGCAGGGCTGCGAAAATTAACATCATCCTAACCACATCCCTCCGACTCCGTTACCCTCTCCCTTCACCCCCATCATACCACTTTTCCTTCATCTCAGCCTCTCTGCATCCACATCAACGCAACTTCACCATTACCATTCCTACCTTCCGCGCATTCTATCAAGTCCATTTGTCCAGATTTGAATTTTAGGGAGTTGACTCCGACATTCAGCCCAGGACGCCTCTGCAGCAACACCGACACCCGTCTAATGCCAATCACTTGAAAAACTCTTCACAATCTGGCCCAAACTCCTCCTCAAACTTTCAAGCTGGAGATCACATACAACCTCACTCGTTAATATTTTATTGGTTGCCTTTGACACGAACCTTTACCTTGTCACATCTCGACTCCTGATCTTTCAGCCTCGAAACACATCATCACCTCTCTATTACCCACATGAACCCCTTTCACCTTCATCATGGAGCCATTATTTGATCCATTTGAAGTTGGTGACACCCCCTGGATTAACCCCAATGCCCCTCAAAGAGTCCGTCAAGCAGATGATGATGACTTCCACATGGATCACGAACCTACTCCTGAGCCTGAAGCTCAACCTGGCCTGATACAATCAGTTGAGCATTCCTTCTCTTCAGTTTCATCATCAGCCGAATCGAACTCGCAACCGCTTTCTGGCTCAGACCCACCAGTCCCATCTTTATCCGCCGCATCTTCAACCATCAAGCAAGAAGAATTATCAGACGACCCGTTTACTGCCAGCATTCCTATTCAACCAAATCCTAAACGTACAATGAATGGCCAAGGCCAGTCTGGAGCAGTAACTCCAAGTGGCCTGCAGTCCCCAACACCTTCAACCACCATCTCGAACAATGACCTTCATCAACCATGTCACAATAGCTCGGTTCACCCTAACGGTTTGCAATCTCCGACTCTTTCAATTACCATCAATGACATTTCTACCAACGGCTTCATACACAATGAGCCTCCTCGCTTATCTGCGGGAGATGGCCTTCTCACTTCTCAACAAGCTACACTCGTAATTGACGGCGAAGAAGACGACGATGATGATTTTGTTATCATCACCGCAAACCGCGCATCTCCTGAAGCCCAGCGAAAGTGGAATCAATTTCAACCAGCATCTTCCTCATCTCGCGATAATGCTCTATTCATCAAGCCAGAGCCCAAGGACAACGATCAAGTTCCAGCTGCGCTTGCCAAAAAGCCAGCGAAGCAACAAATGGACTTCAACAAAATCATGGAAGCTCAGCGAGCGCTACTGAAGAATATGCAACCCAGCGCCAATGGCAGCAGCAACAACAGCATCTTTGGCTCTCGTTCTCGCACACCAACAAATCCATACCAGAATCAAGCCGAGTCCTCTCGTAGTGGCGCAGCTCGTGAGTTCGTGGTTGAGAGTCCAAAAATTAAGACGAACACATTCATACGCGACGACCCAGTTCAAGTGGACGAGGCAATGCGTGATGGCGATGAAGATCATTCATGGATGCATGATGATTCTGCCTCTGATGACGAGTATGAAACGCTCAAGACTCTTCACACTTCTCTTGCAAAGAAGGAGAAGACCGGCAAGATCACGCCTGATGAGAGAATGGAGTTGTTCAAACTGGAGAGAACTTTGCAAATGAAAGAGCGTCTCCGAGCTGCTGCCATGCAACGTGATGCGGAAGCTGAGAACGAGCTGGAGGAAGATAGCCTGTTTGTTCAGGAGTCGAGAGAGGATGTCATCAACCGCCACAGACGCAACAGACCTCATCGCAACAGCAATGCCTCTGAGGACGATGAAATGGCAGATGGACTTGCTGGCGGCGATGATGGTGCAGACGAGGATACCATGATGAAGATGCTGCAGCAAGAGCTCAATGGTGATGGTCTTGACGGCCCCGGACTGACCAAGAATGGCAAACCTCGAAAGAAGCGCGCGAAGAACGCCAAAGAAGTCATTGAGCGTGAAGAAGAAGATCGTCGCAAGAAAGAGCGCAGCAAGGCTCAGAAGAAGAAAGGTCGTGGTGATAATGCTGCTACTGCACGCCGCAAGCCTTCCCTTGCAAAAGGTAAGGGAAAGGGCAAAGAGAAAGCTTCTTCTAAGAACACCAAGGGTAAGAAAGGCAACGTCACGAATGGCGAGTCACTCCTCCGAACAGGAAACTTCAACCGCAATTCTGGCACGGATGATGTCGGCAACATGATTCTCGAAAACCTCATGACCAACGACCCAATCTCCGACCGCTTGGAAAACCCTATCTTCAACGTAGAGCCCGAGGCCGCTATGCCCGGTCAACATCGCAAGGATTCTCAGTTTCAGATGCTGTTTGCGAATATTCCGACCGGTGATGGAAGCAAGGCCAATAAGAAGAGTATCAAGGATGATAAGAAGGCGTTGAAAGAGGCGAGTCGCAGTTTTGGGTATGCGCAAGTCAAGGCGCAGGATGGCAAGTGGGTGATTAAGGGGATGACGAGTACGCTTTATCATCATCAGTTGCTAGGAGCTCAGTGGATGTTGAAGAGAGAATTGAGTTCCCAACCTCCGCATGGTGGTCTCTTGGCGGATAGTATGGGGTAATTTTCCCTCCATTCTTGATTGTCTCAATTGTAGTTGGGACAATGAAGACTTGAAAACTTGTACTGACTTGAACAGTCTCGGCAAAACTGTCCAAACATTAGCTTGCATGGTCGGCAACCCGCCGGGACCAGAAGACATCAAGCGCAGGGTCAAAGCCACACTCATAGTAGTCCCCGCCACCGTGATCGACCAATGGCTCGACGAAATCAAAATCCACGCCAAGAAAGAAACCTTCCCCAAGGTAATGCGGTACGCAAAAATCGCCCACATCCCACTAGAAGTCCTGGAGGACTTGGATATTGTGGTTACGAGTTATCAGGAGGTGATGAAGCAGTTCCCTTTTCCGGATAAGGAAGATAGGGAGAGGATTGCTCGCATTGGGTACAAGAATTGGTGGAAGGATGCGGAGTGTGAGTTAGGCCCGTTGCATCAAGTGAATTGGTATCGGGTTGTGCTTGACGAGGCGCAGCACATCAAGAACAACACGGCTAGGACCAGCTTGGCTTGTCAAAATCTCAAGAGTGTTTATCGGTGGTGCTTGACAGGTACTCCGCTTCTCAACCGTCTGGAAGAGTAAGTCCCTTCCCCTTTTAATGTCTTAGATGCTGATAACTTGAAGACTCTTCCCTTACTTGCGATTCTTAAAGGCACATTACAGTATGGACTGGCAGACTTTTCAAAAGTACTTCTGTGATCCCAATGCCCCTGACAGCATCTATCGCATCCAAACAGTCCTCTCTTACACTATGATGCGCCGTACAATGAGTACCACCATTCTCAATCGTCCAATTATAACTCTTCCGCCTCCGCATCCGGAAATTCAGTACATTCAGTTCTCACCCGAGGAGCAAGTGATCTACCGAATCGTAAGTGACTCTATTCTTCCTTCCAACTCTGGTACATTGAGCTGATGAATTCCCCCCATTAGACCGAGAACCGATTCCGCGCAAACCTCAATGCATATTTCAGAAGAAACGAGGCTAGACGCAACTACTCCCTCTTTATGGTGCAGCTTCTCCGCCTCCGCCAATGCACCTCTCACCCGTTTATGCTAGAACGCACCATCAAAGAATCCTGGACCCTCGAAGACGTCACGGAGCTGCAATCCCGCCTTTCACGCATGACGCACGAAACCAATAAACCCTTCTATCAACATTGCAAAGTCTGGGTTGAAGATGCTGAAGCTCGAC
>Ga0302325_10020980_pt1 | contig 13692 bp, 13 predicted proteins | sample Palsa_T0_2_FD_201948 | JGI IMG/M metagenome (GOLD analysis project Ga0302325, IMG submission 201948) | Peat permafrost microbial communities from Stordalen Mire near Abisko, Sweden - Palsa_T0_2 | ecosystem: Environmental > Terrestrial > Soil > Palsa > Peat permafrost | place: Sweden: Abisko... | reverse complement strand
CGATCCGCCCCGCTGGGCGGGTTAGGTAGCTGGTCGTCTGGGCGTGGGAGTCTGTGGTGTGGGACTTCGTGTTTGTAGGCATGCCGGGGAATATACATAGCCTGTTGGCTAATGTCAATAGCTATTATGCGTCCGCACGGATAAGCGTGTCGAGTGCCTCTGGCAACGTCGACTTATGTCTCACTCGTCTGCCGCGGCCCGATGTGCAAGGCGTCGATCAGGCGTGCGCCACAACCTCTCGAACTTCGATCCCCTCGAGCGTGACGCCCCCAGGAACCCCCGCCCTGGCTTGTTCGCTCATGCCATCAGCTGCCATCTCGGTGTCGAACATGAACATCGAGAGCGCGCTGTCGCCCTTTGTGGTCCAGTAGCCCGCCACGAAACCTGGAGCCTTGGAGACTCGGGGAACGAGCTGCTCGTGCAGAGCTTTCTCAGCGGCCGCCGGGTCGTTGATAGTGAGTTTGACTATGACTGCGTGCATTGTGTTCCTCTTTCTTTGGCTGGTGATGCCGTCCGGACGGGACGGCCGAGCTTGAACGGCTGACCGGCCGGTCAGACGACGGTGACGGCATCTGCGAGCCGCGCGCCGGACTCGGGATCGTGGGATGGCAGGTAGATCGTCGGGTATTTCGCGCAGTGAGCGAGGATCGTCTTGAGGGTCGCGATATGGACCTTGGCGCTCGGTGCCACCGCGTCGGCGCGCAGCGAGTGCAACTGCTCGAGCGTGTCCGTCGCGTCCCCGGCGAGCATCACGTGACGATCTGAGTCATCGATGCAGATGACCGACACGTGGCCGGGGGTGTGTCCGGGTGTCTCGACCGCAACGATCCTTCCGTCGTCGCTCAGCCGGTGGCTGTGCTCGAAGGCACCGAAGGGGCCGTCGTTGAGCGCGAATCCCTCGGGCGCGAACCCGGGTGGCAGTGGCTGGTGGAGAACGCGGCGCATCAGGCGTGAGAAGGGGGCGGCGACGTAGCGCAGCTCCACCTCGTTGTTCAGCACACGCTCGCGCACATGGACCAGACCATCGATGTGGTCGCCGTGGGCGTGCGTGAGCACGACCTCCGAGACATCCTCGAGCTTCAAGCCTGCGGCGGCCATCGCGGCAGGGAGTTCCTGCTCGCGTGTCACATTCATGCGCGCGAACACCACGTCCTTCGCCGCGGCGGTCTCGCCGGTGTCGACAAGCCTCAGGACCCCGTCGTGCTCGATTGCCCAGCAGTAGATCGGCAGAGGCTCTGACCACTCGCTCGGCATGAACAGCCCCAGCTTCCGACGGGGGCCCCGGCCCGGGTGCAGGAAGCTCTGCTTGACCTGAACGGTTCCTGTCTGGATCGCATGAATCTTCATTTCGTTTTGTCCTTTGTTTTGATTGGTCGTTTCGTTCGAGTCTTCGTGGCGCTTGGTGGCGCGGGCGCGAAACCGCGCAGGATCAGCTCGACGACGTTCGTGGCCAGGCGCGCATCGATCGGTCCGCCCGTGATCATCAGGCGGTAGAACAGAGGCCCGCCAAGGACATCGAGTGCAAGTTCCACGTCGAGATCGCCACGCAGGTCACCCCGGCCGACGCCACGCTCGAAGACCTCGCGCAGCGCCGCCCGCCGTCCCGTCAGAAAGCGGTCTCGAGCGATCTCGGCGAACTCCGGGTTGCGGCTCATCTCATCCACGACCGTTGGCATCAGCCCGGCGGCGAGCGAGTTGCTGTAAAGCTCGACCGCCTCGTTCATCAGCGCAAGCAGATCGCCGCGAGTCGACCCGGTATCCGGCACCGCAATCTCGCTGACCAGCCCGCCAACGGCATCGGTCACGAGCTCATCCTTCGAGCGGTAGCGCCTGTAGATCGTGGCCTTGCCGACACCGGCCCGCGTAGCGACATCTCCCATCCGCAGCGCCTGCACGCCCTGCTCGGCCATCAGCTCCAGCGCCGCGGTGCGGATCGCCTGGTCAGCCCTGGCCTCACGCGGCCGACCAACCGCCCGGCTACCGGGCCGAGCATCAGACATCGCGCTCATGGGCCTGCGGTGCGAGGGTCAGCAGCCTGCGCGGTGACGGTGGCGCGGTCAGGGGGGTTGCAGCAAGCAAGGGGGCCTCCTCATTTGGCGGTATTTCAGAACCAAGTCGTTCCGTAATCGGACAATAGCATAGTTTCGGAACTATGGCGTCTCGATATGATCCAAAGGATGTCTGGGCTCAATCAGGAGTCAAAGAGCTGTCGGCAGCATCGCCGAGGCCCCCAGAGCGACGAGGATCGCGAATGCGGCGAGGGGGGCTCCGCGGCGCGAGAAGGCCACGAGCGACGGTTGCGCGTTCACCGCTCGCGCCGCACGCCACCACAGGAACGCGGAGAGCGACCCCGTCGCCGCGATGTTGGGGCCGACGTTCAGCCCCAGGAGCAGCGCGCTTGGGTGCGCGACTGGGTGTGCCGAGAGCAGGACAGCGCCAGGAAGGTTGTTGATAAGCACCGACGCCAGCGCGCCGATCCCTGTGGTGCCCCAACGTCCGGCACCGCCGAGAAGCTGCGCCGGTCCATCCCACGATCGCGCAAGGACCCCCACCGCAACGCAGACCAAGAACAGGCTGAGGAGCACGACCGGCCCGACCGCGCGCAAGACCTCCCGCCACTGCAGCCGACCGCGCATGATCTCGGTCGCGGCCAAGACCAGTCCGACCGCGAGGACGGGGATCGCGGGGTTGCGCAGAGCGATTGTGAGGGCCGCCGCGGCCAGCGCGCCGGGTAGCCCCAGGCCGAGCGCGTCCCAGCTCGCGCGCCGTGGGTGTTGACTTGTGGCTGCTCGCAGTCGGCGGCGAAAGAGCACGAACAGCCCCAGCGCCGTAGCGAGTGTCGCGGCGAGCGCGATCACGAGCATACGTGCGGCAAACGTGCCGCCGGAGATCGGCTGATGGGCGAGGACGAGCAGGTTGGTGAGATTGGACCCGGGGAGGTACAGCGAGGATGCGTTGGCCATGTAGACCGTGCCGTAGAGAAACGCCTCCTCCTCGATGCCACGTCCGCGAGCCGCATGGACGAGCACGGGCGTCAGGAACACCACAGCGGTGTCGAGGTTGAGCACAGCGGTGACTACCGCCACCATCAGCAGGCACGCCATCAGCAGCACTACCGGCGGTCCGGGGAGGCCCTGTAAGAAACGTCCGGTCTGCTCGAAAAGGCCATCGCGATGGGCGAGCAAGCCGATCAGCAACAAACCGCTGACGAGCACGAATGGGGGCCAGGCTTGCTCTGCGGCAGCACTCAGATGCATCCGCGCAAGCCTGCCAGATCACGCACCAGCCGAAGCCACGACATGACCCAACGCGCGGCGACGCCCCGCGGTCGAGAGCGCACGCGCCGCGCGAGCATCAACCCGCATTGCGCCGCGTGCCCGCACTGGGACACTGGAGCCAGCTGGCCCGCCGCCGGCGTCCCGCTTTGCTAGACGGGTGCGGTCGTCGCCAACTGCGCCGCGGGACTGCTGGGCATCGTCCAACTCAGGCGTCTCGCTGGCTACGCTGGGGCGCCTGCTTTCCGCGCAAAGCTGGTCAGCGACCGTCTGACCCGAGGTGCTCGCAGTGGATGGGGAGCTGGGGGCTCGTGCGTCGCGATTGCCGCGTCTTGCATTGCTACGCGGCCAGGCCGAGATCGCGCTTGAGCGTGCTGGCGGGGCGGAGTCTGCCGTCGTCGTCGATGTCGTTCAGCACGGCCGGGAGGCCTTTGGCGAGCATCTTCTTGCGAACTGGGCCGAGTACGACGTTTGCGAGGAGGAACCCGCCGATGCCGGTGAAGCCGGTGTGCTCGTAGATGAAGCGCGTGCCGGCGCCGTGTGGCTCGAGCCGGTAGGTGACCTGTGTCACGGCGGCGTTCTCGTCGTTGGCCCACGAGTAGCGCAGGAACGATGGTTCGCGTGCCTCGAGCACTTCGCAGAGGACGATCCCGTTCCAGCCGGGCATGGGCTTGCCCACGAACTTGAACCGCGTGCCGACCTCGGTTGAGAAGCCCTCGGGCCGCCCTCCCTGTCCGGTCGCGGTCCACAGCGGGATGAGTTCCGGGTCAGTCAAGGCGCGCCAAACCTTCGCGGGCGGATGCGGGTAGTCGTTGACGATGCGGATGTCGCTCATCGGGTCTCCTCGGCTGCGGAACGGGGTGACGAGCCATAGTAGAGCGGCTCGAAAATTATGGTAGCAGCAGTTATCTGGTGACTCGAGTATGTTGGGGGCGTGAGCGGCCACAGAGAACCGCCTGTTCCTGGCACCGGGGTACCCGGGGCCGAGGGGTTGCGCGAGCGCAAGAAACGCCGGATGCGCCAGCAGCTCAGCGACACGGCGACAGCGATGTTCATCGAGCGCGGCTTCGATGCCTTTCGCGTGTCCGAGGTGGCCGAGGCATGCGAAGTGTCGGAGAGCACGGTCTTCAACTACTTCCCGACCAAGGAGGCGCTCGTCCTCGACCGCTTGGACGCCACAATCGCGTCGCTGCGAACCCGCTTGGCCGAACCCCGCGTCTCGCCGGTCGACGCGGCTCTGCGGATCCTCGACGACGAACTGCGCGCCATGACGGCCTGGCTTGCAAGCCAGGAAGACCCGGTTCAGGCTGCCACCACGATGCGGCGCTTCGGTGACCTGATCGACGAGACGCCCTCGCTACGCGCGTACCAGAGCGACATGCTGGACCAGTCCATCGCCGTGGCCGCAGAGCTGTTGGCTGAACGCGCGGGCATGAGCGTGGACGACCCCGAGCCGCAAATCGCGGCAACCGCCCTACTCGGACTTTGGCGCATCCAATTCCAGAGCCTGCGGAAACACCTTGACGGCACCCACACACCCGCACAGGTCCGCCAAGCCGTGAGCGCCGACGTCAAACGCGCAGCCCGCCTCACCCGCATCGTGCTGACCTCGTTCGGAACCCTCACGCCCACCCGTCGAACCAAACGATAAGGAGGCCCGGATCACGGACGATCACTGACTGCGAGATCCTGTCCGCGGCGAACGACGACGCCCTCGCAAGACGGCATCGCGCTGCTGCGCGAAAGCTACGACGAACTGCGCGCGGCCGAACACCGCCGAGCTGGGCCGCTGATTGAGGGGCGCGGCTGATATCTCTAGGCGTCGAGCGTTCGGTAGAAGCCCAGTAGTGTCTGCGCGAGCGTCTCGGGGTCCTCGATCGCGGCGAGGTGGCCGATGCCTTCGAGCGTGGCCTCGGTGACGTTCTGCGCGACTTGGGCCATCGTGTCGTAGGTGAACTGTCCAGTGCCTGCGCCGACGGCGAGGACGGGCATTGTGAGCTGCTGCTGGGCGACGATCTGCTTGATCTCCTCGCCCTCGTTGAGCATGGAGCGGTAGAGGCCCGCGGCGCCGCGGAAGCCGTTGGGGCGGGAGTAGACCCGGGTGAACTCGTCGATGTCCTGCTCGGAGATGGCCCCTTCGGTGGCGCTCATCGCGGGGTAGGCGTATCCGGCCAGGAAGTCGCGCTCGCGTCCGGCGAGCAGCATCTCCGGGATGCCGGGAGCAGCGAGAACGCCGATGTGCCATGCGCCGCCGTGGGTGACGTCGGCCAGCATCTCCAGTCCGAAGCCGGGCAGGCCGGTCTCGATCGCTGCGTAACTACGGATGAGCTCGGGGTGGCCAACGGCGAGCCGGAAGGCGCTGACTCCGCCGATGTCCTGGCCGGTGAGATGCACGGGTCCGAGTTCGAGGTACTCGATTAGTTGCCGGAGGCTTTCCGCTGCGAAGGAGCTCGTGTAGTCGCCCGGCTCGTGACCGGAGTCTCCGAACCCGGGCAGATCGACAGCGATCACGCGGTGCTCGGCGGCGAGGAGCGGGATGAGCTTGTGAAACGCCCACCAGGTCTCGGGGAATCCGTGCACGAGCAGAACCGGAGTGCCGTCAGACCCCGCGCTGACGTAGTGCAGGTTGGTGTCGTTGACGAGGGTGTGGTGGTGGCTGACCTCGGGGATCGTGGCGCCGGTAGTGGTGTCGGGCATGCGTGCTCCTCAGATAGACAACTAGGTTGTCTCGTACACTAGTGACTAAATACTATTCACGGCACTGAGTACCGGTTCTGGACTTGTGTTAGCGTAAGGGCATGTCCACCGCGTCACAGCCTCCCCCGGCAGCGCCCGTGACCTCGTCGCCGACGCTGCGTGATCGCACGGCCCGTGCGGTGCAGGCGGAGATAGGCGCTGTCGCGATGGAGTTGTTCTTCCAGCAGGGGTATGACAACACGACCGTCGATCAGATCGCCGCCAAGGCGGGGATCTCGCGCACCAGCTTCTTCCGCTATTTCGCCACCAAGGAAGAGATCGTCCTGGGCCGCGTTGGCGAGCTCGGGCAACAGGTCCTGCAAGCACTCGTTGCACGCCCCGCGGGAGAGCCTGTCTGGGACGCGCTTCGCGGCGCCTTCGACCCACTCCTGGAGCTGACTATCGCCTCGCCAGAGCGCTGGCTCGCCGTGGCGCGGATGCTGAGCGACGCGCCGGCCCTGAAGGCCGGCCAGTTGGGCAGGCAACTGTCCTGGCAGGAACTGCTGGTCCCCGAGGTCGCCCGCCGGCTCGACATCGACAGTGAGGCGCTCGATACCCGACCGCGTGCTCTGGTCGCTTCCGCCATCGCCTGCCTCAACGCCGCCAGGGATGTGTGGACTGACTCGGATGCGACCGTCGACCTGCCGACCCTCCTCGACCAAGCCATGAACGCGCTGACTGGCTACGGGGTCGATTCATGAACCTCCGAGCCGCCGCCTCCTAGCGGGCATGGCCGGATCAGAACGGACGTGCGTGGCTAGACCGGCTGCATGTCTCGTCGGAGCCGGCAGGGCGGCCCTGAGCCGTGATGAGAGTGCCCGAATTTTCGTATAACGGAGCAGCCTTCACCGGGCGGACAACAGCCGCGAGGACTTCTCCTTTGATCGGAAAGGGGGCGCCCCCAGCGTAGCCAGCGAGACGCCTAAGTTGGACGAGGACCAGCACTCTCCGCAGGCGCCCCGCTCGCTTTCCTTTCGCGGGAAGAGCGAGGGTGTCCGGCGCACCGGATTGAGAGCCCCCCAACTGAGCCCCCTCATCGTCTAGCGACGCCGACGGCGGGCGTGGTACTCGTCGAGCAGGGCGGCTGCCTCGGCCTCGCCACCGGGTAGGAGGTGGCCGTAGCGGTCGATGGTGACGGTGATCGATGCGTGGCCGATGAACTTGCTGACCTTGTCGATGGTGATGCCGGCGTCGAGCATGTGTGAGACGGCGGTGTGCCGGCACTCGTGCAGGCCGATCGGTCGGATGCGTTCGTGCTCGGGGATGATGTCCTCTTCGTCCTCGCGTTGGCGTGCGATCTTCCAGGCTCGGCGGGCTCGGTTGTGGACGGTGTTGCCGTTGTAGGGCGTGTCGGCGTCTTTACCGAACACGAGGTCTTTGCCGGTGCGCCCCGTCCGCCGGAGATGCTCGGCGAGCATTGTCTCCAGCAGTTCGATGACGACTGTCGTGCGGCGGCCCTTTTCGGTCTTGGTGTCGATTTCGCCCTCGTATTGATCCCATCCCGCGTGGACCTTGATTCGCTTGAGCGCCAGCTCGATCTTTTCCGCGCGCAGTGCCTGTAGCTCTCCGTGGCGCATCCCCGCGTACAGTGCGGTCGCCCACAGCGCTTGGTCTTCCTCCTCCAGTGCGGCGATCAGTCGGTGGGCTTCGTCGGCGGTAGCGATCCGGTCGCGTCCGCCGACCGGCACGGCGGGGAGTCGCAGCCCTTTCGTTGGGTCGATCAGGAGGAGGTTGTCGGTGCCTGTGATGAGGTCGAAGTCGCGCCAGAGGACGCGGGCCGCGTTGACGCAGGTGTGGATCTTGCTGGCGCTCAGTTTCCGTCCGAGCCACACGCCGACTCGGCGCTGCAGGTCGGCGCGCTCGATGTCGCTCATGAAGTGCGTGCCGAGTTCGGGGATCAGGCGCAGGCGAAAGTCCTGCTCGATGGTGCGGAGCGCGCTGGGCTTGTAGCGTTTGCCTGAGCGGTTGAGGATTTCCTCGGCTCGTGCCATGTCCAGCCAGGTGTAGGCGGTCTCCGCGAGCGTTAGGCGACTTGGGGCGCGTAGCTGTCCTGCCTCGGCGAGCCCGAGGTGCTTGCGCCGCCATTTGATCGCTTCCTGCTTGGTGGGCAGTGTCTTTCGGATCTTTGTTTTCTCGAAGGTCGACCAGACCGATGCCTCGTAGGGCGGGTCGCAGTCGCACTCGCCGCCGGTGCGCTTGGAGCGGCATCGCTCGGAGTGCCGCGGCCTGATTCCTTCTGGTGTCTGCACCGACGCTTCTGCGGCAGCGGCTTCTTTTGCGATGGTCGTGCTCAGCACGCCGATCTCGCGGCGCAGCGTGTGCGACTGCTGCTTGGTCAGCGATTGGAGGATCCGCGCCAGCGCCGTGGCTGGATCGGGGTCGTCCGTCTCGCCGGAGGGGAATTGCAGGATCTGCGCCGACATCGAGTCCTCGGCGCTGCTTTCGTGGTTACGGCGCCGCTTGGGGCGCTCGGTAATCTGAGCGGGCATCTTGGCTTACCTCCAAGGTGCTAAGGGCGCGGCGCGGGGCTCAATCCCGCGTCGCCCCGTTTAGTAGTTGTACGGTCCACCATAGCTCGACGTCGCGGTGGAAGCGAGCGCCTCGCCAGCCCTTGAGCGCGGCCAGTTTGGCGGCCGTGACAGGGCATCTCAGAGACGAGCGGGACCACCGTGTGCTCCTCGACCCAGTCCCCGAGCTCGGAGACGGGGAACAGCACTCGCCGGCCGATCCGTACCCGGCGGATCTCGGGCATGACGGCGCGTTCGAACGTGTCCTCCGAGATCGACAACAGTCGCGCGGCAAGGGCCTTGGACACCAGCAGCGGCTCGTCGGGGTCGCGCGCCATGTCCTACCTCGCTGTCTCGCGCACGTGCTTTGCGCCGCCTGCGAGTCCCCCGCCGCGAGATGCACCGGCCGGCTTTGTCCTCGAGGAGTCGCGGGGCTGGCGAGCCCAATGCCTAACCCGTGCCCTGGCGATTGGGACGTAGTCGCGTTCGCGCTCGATCCCGAGGAAGCGGGCGCCCTCGAGCACTGTGGCGGCGCCGGTGCTGCCGCTGCCGGTGAAGGGGTCGAGCACGAGTCCTTCTGATGGGGTGATGAGCCGGACGAGCCAGCGCATCAGCTCGATCGGCTTGACCGTCGGGTGGATGTTCGCGACCGGATTGTCGTTGCATAGTTGCTCGTTCTTCGCGCCGATCTTGAAGGTCTGGACGGTGCGTCTTGGTAGCTGCTCGCAGCCGGCCTCGCGCTCGCGGCGGGGGGCCTTCGCGGCGTAGAAGAAGCGGTGGCGCTCTCCGAGTAGCTCGATCGGGCAGTCGCGTTCGCACCTGCTGCTGGTGCATGTTCGGCCGTGGGAGAGGAGGAGGTTCGCGGGCCAGCGACCCCGCTCGCTCGCCGAATACGGCCGTGGGTGTGTTCGTCGCTCGGCCGGGCACTGCTGGGTGGTGTCGGGGATGCGGCAGCGGTCGATGTTCAGCGCTCCGGTGCCGTACCGGGCGAAGTTCTGATCGAGGGTGCCTTCGATGGGCTTGCGGGCGAGGAGGATCGGCTCATACGCTGGCTTCAGGCGGACGCCCCGGCCTTTGGGGAGCGCGGGGGAGGAGGGGAACCCCTGGCCCTGTATCCACATCAGCGTGTCGCGGATCTCGAACCCGGCTTCTTCCAGGCCGCACGCCAACAGGTGGGCAGTCCGTGTCCCTCCGAACGCGGCGAGGTGACCGCCAGGCTTCAGGACCCGCAAGCACTCGCTTGCCCACTCGGCGCAGAACGTCTGAAACGCGATGCTCGGGCTCGTGCGCGAGTGGTACTGCCCCGGGGGCCGTGCCGGGTCGAGCTTCTTGGCGTTGTCCCACTTCATGCCGTTGAAGCCGATGCCATATGGGGGGTCGGTGACCACCGAGTCAATGGTCGCGGCGTCCTGTTTTGGGAGCACTTTCAGGCAGTCACCGTGTATGACTTGCCAGCGGCGGGGGGCGCGTGGAGGGCGTGACATGTTCACCTCTCGTTCGGTTTGTGAGAGTCCCCGGACAGGGACTTTCTGAACACAAGGACGTCCTCGTGGCAGACGAGGTGAGTGCGCTCGCCTTGAGCGAGCGCGTGGCGGAGATTCAGGAGCTGCCACAAGGACGGCCGCGGACGCAGATCCCCATCGCGGACGGTGGCGAGCAGCGCGACGATGTGCTGCCAGTAGTCGAGTCCGGCGTGCTGGCATAGCCGCGTCGTGTCACCCGCCAGGTTGCTGAGCGTCCCGCCCGCCCGCATGTTCTTGGTGACGAGCACCAGGAACCCGCCGGGCGCGAGCAGCCGCGCGCAGCCCGCGTAGACAGCCGCCATCGACGAGAGATAGGTCTCCCCGATCTCTCCGTCTCCGTCTGCGGCGTCCTGCACGGAGCCGTAGGGCAGCCGCGCGAGGCACGGGGCGCTGTCGCCATAGCGACAGGAGCGCTTGACCTTCGATGCATGCGCGCGATCAGTGGCAGTCACCGGCCGCCCTTCGCTCGCGCGAGCGCGAGCGATCCCGTGCCCGCCCCGCGGGTCGCCGAGCGTCGTGTCGGCGTATGGCGGGGAGGTGAGGATCAGCGACACCGTCCCGGCGAGCTCATCCAGTACCCCGTGCCCGAGCCGGCGCACGTCGTCCTCGAGAACCGTCGCCTGCCCGCTCGCGCCTTGGCTGCACGCGTGCTCGATGTTCTTCGCGGCGAGCGCCGCCCAGCGTGGCTCTAGCTCCACGCCGATCGCGCGGCGGTCCTGGTGGATCGCCTCCACGAGCGTCGTCGCGATCCCGCACATCGGGTCGAGCACCAGGTCGCCAGGGCTGCTGTAGAAGCTGATCGCGCGCCGCGCGATCTCGGGCAGCATCTTCGCGGGATGACGGTTTGACTCGGGCACGTACCGTCCGTGGCGCTGCCACTGGCCGGTGCGCTGCGCGCACGGCCAGACCGCGAGCGGCAGATCAGCGGTGCGCCACGCGGCCGGTCGCGCAGAGCGTCGACTCTCACTTGGTGAGCATTCGGGTCGCCTTCTCCGGCGGGGCGTGGTGGTTGGTCTTGGGGTCGCCATGACGTTCATCCCTCCCTTGGTGGTTGGCCGAGCCAGTCCACTGGCTGATCCGAGTGCTCGGCGGTGGTGAAGATCGGTGCGAACGGCCCTTGCCGGATCAGGTCGTCCAGGGCGACGAAGGAGAGGGGGATCGCGCCCGTCCGGCGGTGGGCGGGGTCGGATTGGTGAAGTGCGAGGGTCCGCTGGATGCGGAGTCGTATGCGCTCGCGTGATTGGTCGGCGAGCACGATCAGCAGGTGCGGCCAGGAGCGGTAGTAGCTGCGCCACAGCGGCTCGTCTGATGCATTCGCAGAGCCGGCTGGGGGTGTGTAGTAGCGCAGTCTCGTGTAGCGGGTGATCTTCGCCGCGAGCTGCTCGGCGGGGCGGGCGGTCCCTCGATCGAGCTCGATGAAGCGCTGGTGCAGCGCGAGCGAGCCGTCCTCGCCGGTCTGCAGGTACGTCAGGAGCGCGTCGGCGACGGTCAGCTCGGCGGGCTTACGGCCACGGGCGGGCGAGATCGGATGCGCGATCTCGTGCCGCCAGGACTCCGGGCCGCATTCGTCGCCTCGTTCGCGTGCGGCGCGCACGAACGCGACGCCGACGTCGTTGACGCGAAGGGTGTGCTTGCGCAATGGCCCTTCCGCCTGCGCTGGCCCGACGAGCCGTCGGCGGGTCTCAGCCCGTGGGCCGGCTGTCTCGACGGTGTCCGCGCCGTATTCGGTGAGGAACCACAGCGAATGGGTGCCGGGACCTTGAGCGCGATCAACGAGCCCTCGCTTCGCGAGGAGCCCGAGGACCCGTCGCGTCCACCGCAATCTTGCTTGTGGTGTGTAGAGCGCGTGGAGCTGGCTGGTGCTCAGCAGACGGTGCTGGTAGAGGCCGGCGAGGACTTCTGTCGCGACCGCGGGCAGCGGCCGGTCGTCTGCCAGGCGGGCGCTCATTGCTCGCCGCCGATCGCAGGGCTGGGCGGCGGCGCGGTCCACGGCTCCTCAGAGTCCTCGCGCGAGCGACCGGCGCCTCGTTTGCTTTCGAGGTGTTGGCGGATTCGTTCGTCGAGCGTGTCGAGCGCGGTGACGGTCTCGCCGGCCGGGGTCCTTCCGGATGCGGCATCGATCGTGGGCTGGATGTCAGTGAGAGCGTCTGGGTGAAACGCCTCGGCGAAGGCATCCTCGACCGATTCGTTGCCGAAGAGGAACGGCCGGGTCAGTCTCCCGTTGTGGGTGACTTGCGCGATGAACGTCCGGCGGGGCAGGCCGATGATCGCGCTGGCTGGCGGGTCGCCGCCCCACTCTCGGGCGATTAGCCCGGCGGCGCGCGCGTTCAGCGCGGTGGTGATCAGATGCGAGCGGTTTGTAGTTAGCGCGTTCAGTGTGTCGCTGGTCAGTCGCTCCGGGTTCTGGTTGAGCAGAGTGCCCCGGATCCCATACTTCGCCGTCTGCTCGAGCAACGCCGCCAAGTTGCCTCCGGCTGCTCCGTCGTATGTCTGGACCTCGTCCAGGAACACGTAGAACGGCAGGCGCTGCTCCGGCGGCATGAAAGCCCGGCTCTTGGCACCGTGCAGCAGGTCATAGACGAGGAGATTCGCGACGAGCTTGTCCTTCGCACCATCAGCGCCGGGACACGCGAGCACGATCTTGCGTTCGTTCATCGCGCGCGCGATGTCGTACGTCGATCGCTGCGCGCCCAAAAGCGTCGCGAGCTGTGTGGAGGAGCGCAGCCGGTCGATCAGGTTCGTGACCGGTGTGATCGCCTCTTCGCTGAGCCGCGGGAAGCGCTCGGTGAAGAACTGCCGGCGCGGCGGCGAGAGAAACGGCAACGCGACTTCGAGCCACTCCGGGTTCCCCAAGATCGACGGGACCTGGAAGATCGTCGGCTGCAACCCGTCCGGCAGCACCGCCGCGAGCTCGATCAGCGCGGCAGTCGCCTGGGTCGTGAGGGTGATCGCACGGTTGTTTCGCTCGCCCCACCCAAGCGCTGAGGCGAAAGAATCCACGATTGCCTCCACCCGCCGCTCGGCCGCCTCCGGCCCAAGACCCCTCGCGGCAAACAGGTTCCACCCGGGCTGCCCCTGGCGTGATCGGGGGCCGACGAGATCAAGCTCGATCACGCGCTCCGCGAACTGCGCTTCGGTCAGGCAGCTCTTGACGCGCTGCACCGCGTCCTGGTGAGGATCCAAGAACAACCCGCCGTGCCCGCTGCGCACCAGGTGCAGGAACTGCGTGAGTGCCAGCTCCGTCTTACCCCACCGGCTCCGTCCGGCCGTGTATGTGAAGAACGAGTCCTCGACGCGAAGGCCGACCCTGCGCTCACCGCTCTCGCCCTCGACTCGGCCGAGCGGCACGAGGTCCGGCTGCCCGGTGAAGGTCGGTAGCGCCTTCGGCGCGGGATACACCGCCGGACCGAGCCGCAACACCTCCGGCGCCGCGCAATGAACGGTCGGTGGCTTCAGCAGTCCCGCCATCTCACGTGCGGTCACGTAGTCCTTGCGGCCGGGACGGAACAGGCCGGTATTCATCCGTCGGTCAAACCAGCCGCGGCGACCGGGGAGGTCCGATCCCGCGAATGCCAACCCCAGGAACCGCACACCGACAACGCGAAGGGAGTTCGCTGCCGCGAAACCGTCAAAGCAGCCGAGCAGGCCCTG
>Ga0302325_10020979_pt1 | contig 13693 bp, 17 predicted proteins | sample Palsa_T0_2_FD_201948 | JGI IMG/M metagenome (GOLD analysis project Ga0302325, IMG submission 201948) | Peat permafrost microbial communities from Stordalen Mire near Abisko, Sweden - Palsa_T0_2 | ecosystem: Environmental > Terrestrial > Soil > Palsa > Peat permafrost | place: Sweden: Abisko... | reverse complement strand
CGCGGAGAGCGCAAGCGGCGCGATCGTGACAAGGCGGCCGCCGTGGCGATGTTGCCACGTGCGTGCCGACGCAATGAAATCGGCGTCGCCGGCGAGGATCGCACCGGCCATCGCGCCGAGGCCTTTGTAGAACGAGACGTAGACGCTGTCGAAGAGCGCGGCGATCTCGGCGTGCGAGCGAGCGTAGTACGGAGCCGCTTCCCAGAGCCGAGCGCCGTCGAGGTGTAGCTTGGCACCGGTCGCACGCGCGGCGTCGCAGAGCGCGAGCAGATCCGGCCACTCGGCGAGCTGCGCGCCGATCTCGCGTTGCGGCAACTCGATGAGAAACGCGCCGAGCGGATCCGCGATCGCGCGAACGTCGTCGGGCGTCATGAGCCGGGCCGGCGCGCCGACGGGCAATGCGTGCAGGTCGTGCAGCATCGCGTAGCCGCGCGACTCGTGAATCTCGAGGTGACACGTTGGATGGAACGCGATCGTGCGATTGTGCGCCCGCTCGCACCAAATACGCAGCGCGATCTGCTGAGCCATCGTGCCCGAGGGCATGAACACGGCGGCTTCTTTGCCGAGTTCCCGCGCGACGCTCGCTTCGAAATCCGCGAGCCACGCCGCTTCGCCGTAGCGATCGAAGGGAAGATCGGACGGGACTTCGGAGGCGACTTCGGCCAGCGTCTCGTGCAACGAGCGGGGCGGATGGTGAGTCAGCGCGTGCGCGCACGATGCGCGCAACACGGCCAACTCGGCGTCGGTCACCCCCGGCGGCTTTAGCGGCGGAGCCCTAAATCGGCGATCAGCTTGCGGTAACGCTCCAGATCTTTTTTCTGGAGGTAGCCGAGAAGCCGGCGGCGCTGGCCCACCTGCATCAGCAGGCCGCGGCGACTGTGGTGGTCCTTCTTGTGGACCCGCAGGTGCTCGGTAAGCTGGTTGATCGAGGCCGTGAGCACGGCGACCTGGACGTCGGCGGACCCGGTGTCGGCGGGCCCGCGCCCGTATTTGACCGAGAGTTCTTGCTTCTGTTCTTTGCTTATGGGCATGGCGGTGGGGTGAACTCCTTACGGCAGGATCGTCTCGCTTCGGCTCCAGTCGACGCCCCCCGCTCGAGGCGCCACCAGGCCGGCGACCGGCGAATCATATCAGAGCGGGGTCCCGCCGTCCAGCGCGGAGGGGCCGACCAGGCCGGCCACTTGCCCTGCGCCTTCCACGACGATACCCTCGGGGGGATGAGCCAGAAGTCGACGACCGCTTTCGAGATCGGCCTCGGTTTGCTCGCGGCCGTCGGTGCCTCAATCGCCGCCATAGGCGGCTTCGCAAGCGCTTTTTTCGACAAGCAGCGCGACGATCTCGAACTGACGACCGCGATCCACTTGGCCTGCCGTCCGACGTATCGCGCGCTCGAGCAAGCATCGAAGGCCTCGAACGCGGACATGTTGTTCCTGAGCGCCGACGGAGGGCGGCTGTTGCACGTCGCCGAGGGTTCGATGAGCGACGACGCCGGCCACCGGCTGCTGTCGCCCGAACCGTTCGCACGCTGTACGCTCTTCAACTACGGCAGGCTTCCCGTTCTCAATCTGCGCGTGACCTTTTCGACGGAGTTCTTCGATTCCCAAACGAGCGAAAGCGGTTCGCAGCCCGTTCGCGCGTATCTCGACGTGCCCGGCATCGCGCCGCAGCAATCCTACGAATTCCGGCTTGCGAACGGAACTCCCAAAGTGCTGAGCCTGCACGTCGAGCGGACTTTCGAGATGACCCACGTCGATAGCGGGCGGACAGGCGCCGAAGCGCTATTCGTGGACCGCGCACTCGAGAAGCTCGAAGGCGAAAAGATCGCCGCCGGCGCGTTTCCGGGGGCCGAGAACTCGCAGGCCAAAGCGGACCGTGAGATTCGTCTGCATCACTTCGCGCTCGCGCCGCCGATCTCGACGATCGTCGCCGGCGAGCGCGTCCGGTTCGTCAACGACGACGACGAAGCGCACAACGTCACGGCCGACGACGGCTCGTGGCGTACCGGCGCAATCGATCGCGGACACGCGGCGGTGCACCGCTTCGACCATCCGGGGACGTTCGGAATCTACTGCGCGTTTCACAACTACATGATCGGGAAGGTAATCGTGCGGCCGCGCTCCTAGGCCGAGGCGGCCACGGTTTTTCGCAGGCGCTCGGAGAGCACCGCAAGCGCGGGCGAGACCTCGGCGTCGCCCTCCGGGCGCAGCTCGAGTTCGGTCAGGATTGCCGTCACTTCGGCGCGCGAAAATCGAACGAACAGAGCATCGCCGATTTCGGCATCGAGCCGCTCGATCGCGCGCTTGGCCATGTTTGCTTGGCCGAACGAGTAGGCGTGGTGGGTGGCGTCGGCCAGGAGCGCGCGCTCGGATTCGAGCCAGCGGCGGAAGTCTATGAGCATGGTGCAACCCTTTCCCGTGGCGAACGGCTATCGCTGCTATGTCCCGGTTCGTTGAGGTTGCAAGGGCGGCGGAGATCCCGCCGGGATTCGCCAAGGCGGTTGTCGCCGGCGGTCGCGAGATCGCCGTCTTTCATGTCGGCGACGAGTTCTACGCAATCGACAACGCCTGCCCGCATCAGGGCGGCCCACTTGCGGAAGGCTGGCTCGAGGGCAACATCGTCACCTGCCCTTGGCACGCATGGTGCTTCGACGTGCGCAGCGGCACGATGACGCTCGGGTTTTCGACCGTCGATACGTTTGAGGTTCAGGTCGTCGGTTCGACGATCAGCGTCTCCACGGAACCGCGCTCGTAGAGGGCGCCGGGCAGTTCGCCCGGGCGGCGGCAGCCGCTTGCGAACGTTGCGATGCGCAAACCTGCGATCATCGATTCGAGGGTTTCGGCGACCGCTTCGGCCGAACGCGTGGCGGGTTCCAGAAACGGGATCCCCGCACCGGCGATGTTCGCTCCGAGCGCGAGCGCTTTGGCGACGTCGACACCCGTTCGCACGCCGCCGCTCGCGAAGATCGTCGCGCGAGGGAACGCGGCTCGGAGGGCAGCCGTAGCTTCGGCCGTCGGATAGCCCCAGCCGGCGAAGCTCTCGGCGAGGGCCTCGCGCTGCGGATCGCCGGAGCGCCGCCCCTCGACGCGCGCCCACGACGTGCCGCCCGCGCCCGCAACGTCGATTGCCGCAACCCCGGCGTCCAAGAGGCGCGCCGCCGTGCGCACCGAGATGCCCGACCCCACGCTCTTCACGATCACGGGCGCTCCGAGCGAGCTGCAGAGCGCGCGAATGTGCGGCAGAAGCGAGCGAAAATTGGTGTCGCCGTTCGGTTGGAGCGCTTCTTGCAGCGGATTGAGGTGCAGGCATAGCGCATCGGCCGCGATGCTCTCGACGACGCAGCGCGCGTCGTCGATCGTGAGGCCGTAATTGAAGCGCACGGCGCCGAGGTTCGCGAACAGCACGACTTTCGGTGCGACGTCGCGCACGCGGTACGTTCGCAAGAGCGTCGGATCTTCGAGCGCGGCCCGTTGGCTGCCGAGCGCGAGCGGAACGCCGGCGCGCTCGGCAGCGAGCGCGAGGTTGTGATTGATGGCGAGTGCGCGCTGCGTGCCGCCCGTCATCGAGGAGATCAGGATCGGCGCCGCAAGCCGGTGCCCGAACAACGTCGTCGAGAGGTCGACGTCCTCGAGCGCGCATTCGGGAAGCGCTTCGTGCCGCAAACGGACGCGGGCGAAGCCGGTGTCCAATTCCGACGCGACGTCGTCTTCCAAACAAATGTCGAGGTGGCGCGACTTTCGGGCTTCCGTTGCGTTCGTCGCGGGCGTCGTATCCACTATGGGCGAATGGGGTCCGCTTTAGTAAAGGACAATTCCTATCAAGAGAGCGAGCATGACGACAAACGACGGGCCGGCTTGGGACGCGAGTGCGGGTACGGCCGGTGGCGCGGTCTTCGGCGCGGCCGTACGGCGCCTGGCGGCCGAACGGCAACTCGATAGCGCCGCCCTTGCCGCCGCCACGTCGCACGAGCCCGCGGCGATCGACGAAATTCTGGCCGGGCGGCGGCGGGTAACGACGGCCGAACTCGCGCGCTTCGCGCAGGCGCTGCGGCTGCACGCCATCGAGTTCATGCAGCTCACGCAGTTGTTGTCGCTCGAGGTCTACGCGCTCGGTTTAGACCCGTTGTACTTTATACCGCCCGGGCAAGTACGTAAGGACGCGCGCATCTACATGCGGGAGATCAACCCCCGCCACCGCGTCCCCGAACGCGACATGTTCGTGCGCAATCCCACCCTCAAGGCACTCGCTGCGGACGAACTGCTCGATCCGCTCGGCAAACTCGAGCTCGAACTGACGTACCTGCTTCGTGCCGCCGCACAGCAAACCGGCGGTACGCTCTAGGGGAAAGCCCGCGGGCCACGGAACCCCAAACGCATCATGCAATCAGGAATAGAAGGAAAGCGCATCGCGGCGCTTATCGGCGACGGATTCGAGGAGGCGGAGCTCACGGAGCCGCGCCGCGTGCTCGAGGAGGCCGGCGCCATCATCACGATCGTCGGCATCGACGATAAGGCCAAGACGCGGATCCGTGGAAAACGGGGCCTCGACGACGGGCAACCGGCGAAGGCCGAGGAGGTCGTGGCGGATTGCACGGCCGAGGATTTCGACGGTTTGCTGATTCCGGGCGGCATCTCGCCCGACCGTATCCGCGCCAATCGCGAAGTGCAACGCTTCGTCAAGGAATTCGACACGGCCAAGAAGCCGATGTTCTCGATCGGGCACGGCGCCCACGTCTTGATCTCGGCGCAGGTTGCGCGCGGGCGCACGATGACGGGCTCGCCTTCGATCTCCGACGACATTCGCAACGCAGGCGGGCTCTACCGCGATCAGCCGACGGTGCAGGACGGCCACTGGATCACGACTCGGGGGCTCGGCGACATGGTGCTCTTCAACCGCGCGATCTTGGAAAAGCTTTCGTCGGCGGTTTCGCAGCCGGTCTAGAACGCGGTGCAAGCGCAGGCACTCGCCCGCGCGCTCAACGCGCTCGCGAAGTCACCGCAGTTCAACTACTCGAAAGCCCGGGCAGCGGCGCGGGCGAATGCCGATGTCGATTGGCCGCGGACCAAGGCTCGCAACGAGGGCTTCAATCCGGAGGTCGACGGCTGCGAGTCGTTCGTGATGAAGGACGCGAGCGTTTGCGAGTGGCGCTCGGCCTCGTTCACGTACGTCGCGCGCGGCGGCTGAAAGGCGCGTGAGGCTAGGGCAGCGCGCCCGCGGCTTCCGACGAAGCGATCAGAGCCTGGACGCGCGCAACGTTCGCGTCGTCGCCGTCGACGCGGTACTGCGCGAGCGCGAACGCGAGATCCGACGCGGCACCGGCTTTGTCGCCGAGGTTGTAGCGCGCGATGCCGCGCTCGGCGTGGGCATCGGCATCGGTCGCGTGGAGGCTGATGTAGCGCTGCTCGTCGGCCAGCGCCAATTCGTATCGTTTCAACCGGTTGTACGCATAGCCGCGGAAATAGTAGGCGTTGTCGGATGCGTTCGGTCGCTGCGCGATGTACGCGTCAAGATCGGCGACAGCACCCGTGTAGTCGTCGCCGGTGAGCCGGAGGCGCGAACGAGCCCATAGTCCCAGCCGGCTCTGCGGATCGATGACCAGTGCATGCTCGCAATCCGCCGGCGCCCGCTCGCGCTTGCCCGCCAGACGTTCCGCATCGCAGCGGGCCGCGAAGACGTACGCCCACGAGCGTCCGAGCTCGATCGCGCGGTCGTAGTCCGCGAGCGCGGCGTCGTAGGCGTCGCGGTCCATGTAGACGTCGCCGCGATTCTCGAATGCCAACCCATCGCTTGCGTTGAGCGCGATCGCGCGGTCGCAATCCATGAGGGCGCCGTCAAGATCGCCGGCGTTACGGCGCGTGTCGCAGCGCGTCGCGTAGGCATACTCGTACTCGGGGTCCGCATCGATCGCGGCGTCATAGTCCTTGAGGGCGCCGACATCGTCGCCGAGACTCGCCTTTGCGTCTCCGCGGAGCGCGAGCGCGGTGCTGTCCGAGGGATGCGTCTGCAGGTACGGACCGAGGAGCGCGACGACTTCGGAGTATTTCTTCTCGCCGAAGAGTGCGCGCGCTCGTTCGTAGTCATCGCGGCCGGCGGCGAAACCGGCGCTGCGTGCGCTCAGCAGCACCGTCGCCGCGAGAGCCAACGCGAAAAAAGACAGGACCGAAAGGCCGCGCGCGATCCTCATGGCGGGCCCTTCGCGAAGCGGCGCGGCTTACCCCGGCAACGGGTCGTAGCGCGCGAGCGTTTCGCCGAACGCGCGCAGGGCCGCGAAGCCTGCGACCGCGCCGAGCGCGAGCGAGACCGCGAATCCGTCATGCGATTGCAGCGCGAACGGCAGCGTCGTCGCGATTCCGGCCAGCGCCGCCAGCACGACATACAACCACGCCCGCGCCCCATCGCGGAAGATCGCCGACAAGGCGACGAGCGTGGCGACGAGCGCCGCGCAAACCATCGCGCCCAACAGATCCGCCGGGAATACGTGGGTGCGAGCGAACGCGCCGAGCGCATAGCCCGACGGGATCGCGAGCGACAGCAGCGCGGGCGGCACGGCGTGCGCGCGCGCGAGCTGCCGGCCGTACAGCGGCATCGCGAAGAACGTGACCCGGCGCAGCGATTCCGCATGCGAACGCTCGGCCGTGCTGGCCGCGGCCAGTACGCTCGCGATCCCGAGCGGAAACAGCGGGTGCGCGAAGGTGTGGGTGAAGACGTACGCGATGGCGGCGACGATGCCGAATTCCATCGCCCAATCGATGGCGAAGCGGCGATCGAGATGGCGGCGCACGATCGCGATCGTCGCGCGAAACTCGTTCATCGCGCGGCCGCGAGCAACTGCCGCCCGGCGATGCGTTCGGGCGCCCCGACCGCGGTGTTCACGATCCCGGCCTGCGGCACGAGCCGGCGCGTGCGGGCGATGAAGCGTTCGGTAGGTTGATCGAGCACGACGAGCGCCACCTCGGCGACGAGTGCCAGCGCGATCGCCCGCGCGTAGGCACCGTCACCCAGGACCGCGAGAATCTCGGCGGCCCGGACTTGCGCCGCGGCCACGTCGAGATTCCAGACGTCGGCGCGAAAGGCGATCTCGCAGCGCAGCGCATGCAGGTCTCCGTCGAAGCCGCCGGCATCGACGAAGCCCACCAGGCGCTTCGCCTGCGGCGGCTGCAAGCGCGTCTCGAATTCGCCGACGTAGACCGCACCATGGCTCGGACGCACGATCGCGGCGCAAATCCGAGCCGCAATCGAGGCTGCGCGCGCGTTCGGCTGGACGACTTCGCCGCGCGCGCCGGCCTCGAGCGAAAGCGAAAATGGAGCGATCAGGTCGGTTCCATCGCGTTCGAATGCAACGGCCGTGGCGCGCAGGATCTTCACGGGACGAGTAACACGCGCGAGCTCCGGCGCTCGGGCCTTCCGACCTTGTGGCACTCGATCCACGTGCCGTCGCGCTCGATGGCGACGATGTCGGCGGTGAAATCGAACCGCCCCGCGCCGTCGAAAAACGCGCTCCCGACCGCGTACGCGTCGACCGGTACGTCCTCATCCTCGAATTGGCGGATCTTTGCGGCGTCGAAGCCGCCGCTCGCCACGATCTTGACGTAGTCGAAACCGCCGCGGTCGAGTGCTTCGCGCACGTTGCGCACCAGTTGCGGCACGACGCCGGTCGGCGGAAAGGTTCCCATCTGCGACCACAGGGATTTGTCGACGATCGTTCCGGCGGTATCCAACCGCACGCCCCAAAGGCGCGTTCCGAGCGCGCGCGCGACCGCCAGACTCGTTTCGACGCAATCGTTGTCGAAGTCGACGAGTGAGATCACGTGCACGTCGGGCGCGATGTACTGCGCGAACTTCTGGGTGGCGAGCACGGTGTCGCCGCCGTAGGCCGCGATCAGCGCATGCGGCACGGTGCCCATGCCGCGCGAACCCCACCACTCCGCGTTCGCGTCGGTGGAAACGCCGAGGGCGCCCGAGATGTAGGCGGCGTATCCGTCGCCGGTCTGCATTTGGTGGTGGTCGTAGCGGGCCGGAAAGAACAACACTTCCTTGCCGTCGGCGGCAGCCACGATTTCGCGGGCGTTGGTAGCGATGCGGGTGCGGCGCGAAAGCACGCCGAGGTAGGGCGTCTCGAGGTGCGCGAACAGCGTGTAGTCGCCTTCGATCGTCATGATCGTCTCGAACGGCGCGATCTCGTCGCCGTCGTGAAGCGCGCGGACGACGAGATCGTCCCAGCCCTCGCGCCAGCTCCCGTCCGGAAGGTACGAACCGGAGCACAGCTTCAGGATCGCGAGCGCTTCATCCATGCCGCACAGCACCGCATGGCTGCGCTGGAAAACCTGCATCCGAACGTGCGTGTGGTGCAGGTCGCGCTCGAGAATCTCGCGCGCACGATTGAAATACGTATCGGAATAGTAGCCCGCGCGCATCTTGTCGACGGGGAGGTTGAAGATCTGCGGGTCGAGGCGCTCGACGCGGAGCATGGGACGTTCGTACGAATTCGACGAAAGCTCGTCCTTTGTGAGAGGCACGCTTTCGAACGCCGAGATCGCCCGCACGCTCAAAGAAATCCGGACCCTGATGGAATTCGCGGGCGAACCGTTCTTCAAGTTCATGGCGTACGAACGCGCCGCCGAGACCCTCGAGAACGCCGCACCGGCCGCACAGTTGCTTGCGGCGGGCGAGCTCCAAGCGCTGCCGGGGATCGGGAAAACGATTGCCGCGCGCGTGGCCGAACTCTTGGAGACGGGCACCATCGCCTACCGCGAGGAGCTCGCGACGCGCTATCCGCCGAGCTTGCTCGAGGTGCTTGGGGTGCAAGGCATCGGGATGAAGACGGCCCAAGCGCTCTATAGCGAGCAGGGAATCGCCTCGCTCGCCGACCTCGAGCGGGCGCTCGAATCGGGCGCGCTCGCCGGCATGCCTCGGCTGGGAAAGAAATCGCTCGTGAACATCAAGCGCGGCATCCTCGCGTACAAAGGACGCCGCACGCGGACGCCGCTCGGGCGCGCTCTGCCGCTCGCTCGAACCGCGATCGCGTATCTCGCCGCCGGCGGAGCGGCCCAAAACCTGACCGTCGCAGGTAGCGTACGGCGCGCCGAATCGACCGTCGGCGATATCGACATCGTCTGCACCTCCCATCAACCGGGCGACGTGGTGACACGCTTCGTGCAGTGGGAACGCGCGCAGGCGGTCCTCGCTGAAGGCGTTACCAAAGCGTCGATCTGGCTCGACGGCGGCTTGCAGATCGATTTGCGCGTGTTGCCGGAAGACGTGTACGGGAATCTGCTGCAGCACTTCACGGGTTCGCGCGAACACAACATTCAGTTGCGCGAGCTCGCGGTGCGCAAGGGTTTGCGCGTGAGCGAGAACGGCATCCTCAACGTCGAGACGGGCGAGAACCGGACGTGCCGCACCGAGGAGGAAGTCTACGCGGCGCTCGGGCTGCCGTACATCGCGCCGGAGATGCGGCTCGGCGTCGGCGAACTCGAAGCGGCCGCGAGCGGCACCTTGCCGCTACCGGTGGCGCTCGAGGATCTGCGCGGCGACTTTCACATGCACTGCACGTGGAGCGACGGGAAGGCGACCCTCGAGGATATGATCGCCGCGGCCGCAGCGCGCGGCTACGCATACCATTCGATCTCCGATCACTCGCTCGGGCGCCGCAAGCTCGGGCTCGAAGCGAGCGAGTTGCGTGCGCAGTGCGCGGTCGCGCGAGAACTCGGTGAGAAGCACGGTATCCGGACGCTGTGCTCGGCCGAGGTTGACATCCACGCCGACGGTACGCTCGATTTCGACGATGCCGTGCTCGCCGAACTCGATCTGGTGGTCGCGAGCGTGCACGACGGGCTCAACATCGGGAGCGAGGCGATGACCGTGCGCCTGATTCGGGCTTGCGAGAACCGCTATGTTACGATCATCGGCCATCCGACCGGCCGCAACGTGGAGACGTTCGCCGGCTACGAGTTCGACTACGATGCCGTTTTCGCGGCCGCCGCGCGTACCGGGACCGCGCTCGAAATCGACGGGCAGCCGGTAAGGCTCGATCTTCCGAGCGGGCTCGCGCGGCGCGCGCGCTCGTTCGGCGTAACGTTCGCGCTCGACAGCGACGCGCACGGCGTCGACCAGCTCACCGATATCGAATATGCGGTGGGACAAGCGCGGCGCGCGTGGGTAACGCGCGCCGAAGTCCTCAACGCGCGGCCGCTCGAAGACGTCCTCGCGTTCGTAGCGGCGAAGCGCCGCGGCTAGCTGCCGGCCGGCCGCGTGTAGAGGCCGGTGATCTTCGCTTTCGCGAGCGTGTGCTGGCCGACGAAGAATTCGAGCAGCGCGCCCGTCGTGGTCGAGCCGAGCGGCAAACTTTCGGCGCCGAGCGCGTAGACGGTGAAGTTGTAGTGATGCGCGGGACCCGGTGGCGGGCAGGGGCCGCCGTATTGCGTCTCGCCGTAGTCCGTATGTCCGACCGTCGCTCCGAGCGCCGCAGCGGGCTCTTTCGCACCGGCATTTTCGTCGAGCGAGCGGGCGGAACCGGGGATGTTGAACATCGCCCAGTGGTAGAATCCGCCGGACGTCGGCGCATCGGGGTCGTGACAGACGATCGCGAAGCTCTTGGTGCCGTCGGGGACGCCCTCGAAGCTCAACTGCGGCGACCGGTTGCCGCCTTGGAGGCCGAAGCCGTTGTAGACCATGGTCTCGGGGATCGTCCCGCCGTCGGTAAATGTGTTGCTCGTAACGTTCATGCGGGCCCATTTCCAAAGCGATCTCGCCCGACCCTCGGGCGACCGCTAGGGGAACTCGCCCGAGGCCGGCGCGAGCAGCGGCTCTTCGAGTGTGGCCGCAATCGCCGACGATGCGGCCAGCGGCGCTTCCTCGTCGAGGGGCCGCTGGAGCGCCACCACGATGCTGCCGTCGGCGCGCGACCCGATCCCGCGAACTTCCCAACCCTGCGAGCCGAGCAGGGCAAGCGCCGGATCGACCTCGGGCGAGTCGCCGGCCTTGGTGCGGTGGAGATGGAACTCGAAACGGCCCCGCATGAGATCGTCGTACCCGGCCGCCGCAGCGAAATCTCGCCGCCGCCGCGAAGCTGATGGGATGCCCGCAGTATTGTCAGGCGAACGGCGCGTCTTCGAGGCCGAGCACGAGCTTTTTCGCGAGGTGGTGCGCGAGTTCGTCGCCCGCGAGATCGTGCCGTACCACGCGGAGTGGGAGAAGGCGAAATGCGTGCCGCGCGCCCTCTGGCGCAAGGCGGGCGAGGCGGGATTGCTCTGTCCGAGCGTTCCCGAACACTACGGCGGGTCGGGCGGCGACTTCCGCTTCGGCGCGGTCGTCACCGAGGAACTGGCCCGCGCCGGGACGAGCGGGCCCTGCTTTCCGCTGCACTCCGATATCGTCGCGCCGTACATCCTCAAGTACGGTAGCGACGCGCAGCGCGCGCGCTGGTTGCCGGAGATGGTCGCGGGCACGGCCATCAGCGCGGTCGCGATGACGGAACCCGGGACTGGTAGCGACCTCGCGAGCATCGCGACCCGCGCCGTTCGCCGGCCGGGTGGCGGCTGGTCGCTCACCGGTTCCAAAACGTTCATCACGAACGGTCAGCTTGCCGACGTCGTCGTCGTGGCCGCCAGAACCGATCGCGACGCGGGCTCCAAGGGGATCAGCCTGTTTATCGTTTCCGCCGCCGGCCCGGGCTTCGCGCGCGGCCGAAACCTCGATAAGCTCGGTCTGCACGCGCAAGACACCTCGGAGCTCTTCTTCGACGAAGCTCCGGCGGAACTGCTCGGCGAGGAAGGCCGCGGCTTCGGCTATCTGATGAACGAACTCGCGCAGGAACGCTTAGTGGTCGCGATCGGCTCGGCCGCCGGCGCCGAGTCCGCGCTCGAGTGGACGACCGCATATTGCGCCCAGCGCCGCGCGTTCGGATCGGCGCTGTTCGATTTTCAGAACACGCGCTTCGTACTGGCCGACGTCGCGACCGAAGTCGCCGTCGGACGCGCGTTCGTCGACGACTGCATCGAGCGCCACACCGAGGGGCGCCTCGCCGTCGAACGCGCGCTGATGGCGAAGCTGTGGCTCTCCGAAATGCAGTTCCGCGTTACCGACGCCTGCCTGCAGCTCTTCGGCGGCTACGGCTACATGGAAGAGTACCCGATCGCGCGGATGTGGGCCGCGGCGCGCGTTCATCGCATTTACGCCGGCACGAACGAAATCATGCGCGAGATGATCGGCCGTCACCTCAAGGCGCGGGCGGAGAAAGACGGCCGTCCTTGAGCCGGAGCACGCGGTCGCTCAAGGCCGCGGCTTCGGGCGCGTGGGTCGCCATCAAGATCGCTTGGCCGCCCGAGGCGAGTTCGCGCAGCAAGTGCAACACGTTCGCGCCGTTCTCCGTATCGAGGTTTCCGGTCGGTTCGTCGGCGAGCACGATCGCGGGCTCGTGCACGATCGCGCGGGCGATCGCCGTGCGCTGCAACTGGCCGCCGGAGAGATGCGCCGGAAACGATTCGGCCTTCTCGGGAATTCCGACGGTTTCCAGCGCCGTTCTGACGCGCTCGTAGATCTCGCGGCGATCGCGCCGCTGGAGAACGAGCGGTAAGCCCACGTTCTCCGCGATCGTGAGCGTGGGCAGCAGGTTGAAGAATTGAAACACGGTTCCGATGCGATCGCGGCGCAACGCCGTCAGCGCGTCGTCGTCGAGCAACGTCGTGGGCCGGCCGTCGACCTCGACCGTGCCCGAAGTCGGCAGATCGACGCACCCGATGAGATTGAGCAGCGTGCTCTTGCCGCAGCCGCTCGGGCCCACGAGCGCCACGAGTTCACCGGCTTGCACTTCGAGGGTGACCTCGTCGAGCGCGCGCACGGGCTCTCGATAGCCATCGTCGTAGACACGAGTCGCGTTGAGCGTACGAACGTTCATGAAGGTGCTCCGGCTGCGATGCGGCTCGCGCTGCGCGCCGCGGGAAGACCGGCCAGGATGCCGGCCAGAAACGTACCCGCGAGCACGAGCGCGATTCCCACTGCGGGTACCTGCAGCGGCATCCCGCGGCCGAACGATTCGGCACCGATCGCACCGAGCGCGACGGCGGCCGCGCCGCCGCCTGCGCAGAGGCCGAGCGCGCAGGCCAGGGCGGCGACGACCGCGGCCTCGCACAAGATCATTAGCATGACGAATCGGCGCGACGCGCCGAGGTAGCGCAGGATTGCAATCTCGGCCCTTCGTTCCAGTACGAGCGCGCTGAGCGTCGCGCTCAGCGCGGCGAGCGCGATCGCGAGGGTGACGAATGCGAGCTCGTTTGCAACCGAAAGGCTGCGGGCGAGCAGCGCGATCGCGGCGAGCCGCAATTCACGCGTCGTTTGAATGCTGAGACGTAGCGGAGCGAGCGCGCGAGCGATCGCCGAGCGCACGTCGTGCGGTGCGGCGGTCGCGCGAACGTTGATTTGGATCGTGTCGGGACGGTCGTCGCCGAACCAGCGCGCGCTGCTCGCGAACGGAACGATCGCGGCGCCGCCCGAGCGCTCGAAATCGTCGGGTATGCCCGCGACCCTCAGCATCACGTTGCCCGCGGGCGTTGCAATCGTCAGGCGGTCGCCTATTCGCACGTGCATGCGCCGGGCCAGCGGTTGGGTGACGAAGGCGGGCGTCTCCCGCGCGTAAGGTACGGGCGAGGGTGCGCTGTGCGGGGCGGCGGCGTCGTCGCCGCGTAGTTCGAGCGTGCCC
>Ga0302325_10020975_pt1 | contig 13694 bp, 10 predicted proteins | sample Palsa_T0_2_FD_201948 | JGI IMG/M metagenome (GOLD analysis project Ga0302325, IMG submission 201948) | Peat permafrost microbial communities from Stordalen Mire near Abisko, Sweden - Palsa_T0_2 | ecosystem: Environmental > Terrestrial > Soil > Palsa > Peat permafrost | place: Sweden: Abisko... | reverse complement strand
CATCGCCGCAACGGCCGTAAATCCGCCCGCCGCCGCCGCCGCGGTTCCGGTGGCAATCGTCTCCTTGTAACCCTGGCCCGGCTCCCGAAGGTGAACATGAATATCCACCAGTCCCGGCGCAACAACCAGCCCAGTTGCGTCCAGAACCTCCGCGCCGTTTGCCTGCTTCAGCTTGCCCGGCCCTGCAATCTCGGCCACGTGCCCGTCCTTGAGCAAAATGTCCTTCAGCCCGTCCACGCCCGCAGCCGGATCCAGCAGGTGCCCGCCTTTAATCGCCAGAGCCGTCATGCCGCGCCTCCTGTGGTCAGCGCCCGCTCCACCACGGCCATCCGGATCGCCACGCCGTTCTTCACCTGCTCCAGGATCACCGACTGCACTCCGTCCGCCACGCCTGCCGTCACTTCCATGCCACGGATGATCGGCCCCGGATGCATGACGAGCGCCTTGGGCGCATGATTCGCCAGCCTCGGCCCGGTGAGCTGGTAGTTGGCCTTGTACTGCTCAAGATCGAGCTGCAACCCTGCCAGCCGCTCGGCCTGAATGCGCAGCATCATCACCACATCGGAATGGTGCAGCGCCGCATCAAAATCGCGTTCCAGGCTGATCCCCGGGCCAGCCCGACCGGCAACCTCCGGCAACAACTCCTTCGACCCGCACAGGATTACCCGCGCGCCCAGCCGCGGCAACAGCATCATGTTCGACCGCGCCACGCGGCTGTGCATGATGTCGCCCACGATGGTCACCGTCACGCCCGCCAGCGTCTCCGCGTCCACCGTGGTTGTGCCCGGACGCAGATGCGTCAGCATCGTACGCAGATCGAGCAGCGCCTGGGTCGGATGCTCATGCATTCCGTCTCCCGCATTCACCACCGGCAGCCGCGTCTCAGCTTCGAGAAGCCACGGCGCGCCCGAAGAGTTGTGGCGAAGGATGATCGCTTCTGCGCCCAGTGCCCGCAGCGTCAGCCCTGTGTCCTTCAGCGACTCGCCCTTTTCAATGCTCGACGAAAGGCTCGAGACCAGTGTCGTATCCGCGCCCAGTGCCTTTGCCGCGAGCTCAAAGCTTGTCCTTGTCCGAGTCGACGACTCGTAAAAGAGCAGCGCGATCTTCCGCTTCAAAAGGATCCGGTCCCGTTTGAGCGGGTCTTCGTTTTCGAGAGACGTCGCCCGATTCAGAATGTGGCTGATCTCCTCGAGGCTCAGGTCTCCTGCAGAGAGCATCGATCCGGGGAGGAATGGGAAATGAGAAGTGGGTCCGGGAGGCGGATGGATGGTGCGACGAGCGGCTGGGGTCGGATTCATTTCGAGTGCGCTTCCAGAATTCACTTGCCTTTTTGAAAGCAGTGGAAGGTGGCATTTTCTTGAGGAAAATGCCACTCAGCAGTGGCGGTTCCGGGGTGCAGCAATTCTGGAACCGCTGTGGCGTTCGCCGGAGCACCGGGCCCCGGTCCGGTTTTGGAGCGGCTCCGCAACTCGGCCCCGCAGCCCGCGGCCGGAAGCCGATCCGTTGTCTTTCAGTCCGTCCGCTCGACCAGCAGCACTTGCTCGTCGTTGTCCACTTCCTGGAACTTCACTTCAATAATCTCGCGGCTGCTGGTGGGCACATGCCTGCCCACATACGTTGCCTCGATGGGCAGCTCGCGATGGCCTCGATCGATGAGCACGGCCAGTTGCACCCGCCGCGCGCGACCGTGGTCAAAGAGCGCGTCCAGCGCCGCACGAATCGTCCGTCCGGTATAGAGCACGTCGTCGCAGAGAACCACGTCGCGCCCCTCCACTTCGGCTCCGATTGAACCATGCGTCACCACTGGGCGTACATCGGCCGTCGACAGATCGTCGCGATAGAACTGGATGTCGAGCACCCCTGTCGCTACCGGTCGCTTTTCAATCTGCGAGATCAGCTTGCCCAGCCGCTCTGCAAGCGGAACGCCCCTGCGCTTGATGCCCACCAGCACCAGGTCAGAGTTTCCGTTGCTTTTCTCCACAATTTCGTGTGCCAGGCGCACCAGCGTCCGCTCAATCTCCGACGCGGACATCAACCGGCCCTTCACGCGCAGGTTCGCTGTCTTCTTATCTTCACTCATAGAGTTCTGCTGCCATCCCTCGATTATCCTTCGCTGGATCATACGAGGGGCTGCTACTCCGCGGCAACCTGTGGACCCGGAGCATCCTGTGGAGAAATCGAACGCCTTCCCCGTCCGCGCCTGTGGCGCTAGACCTCGGGCCGCTTCGCTCGCGCCATGATTCGCGCTCCCAGCGCTCCGCCCGCCACGGCAAAAAACAGCAGGAACATCGCGTCGCCGGCAAATCCGACCGCAGCCCAGGCCGCATGGCCCTCCGGCGAGAGAGCGATCGCGAGCGATTTGGCCGTCTGCGCCTGCGCAATCTCCGGCGTCGTCATCCCCGCCATCCATTGCTGCGTCATCGCCTGGCTTGCCAGCAGCGCTGTCTTCCAGTCGCCGTCAATCTGGTCAGCCTGGTGGAAGACAAACCGCTGCACATAGAGCGCGCTCCCGCTTATGGCAAAGGCCATCCAGCCGCCAAGCAGTCCGGTTACCAGCCCGATCCGCGCCCCCGCACCCATGGTGATCCATCCCGGCCGCCGCCTGCGCATATAAACAAGCACGGCAAGCAACGCAGCCCCGGCCATCCAGAACATCCCAAACAAACCGAACGGCGTCGCCTCGCTCGACAGTACCCCGGCCGGAATCGCCAGCATCAGCACCGCCCGCAGCGCCACCTTCCAGTCCACGCTGCTTGCGTCGCGCACCGGCTCGTTCAAGCGCTCGGCCACGCCCACGCTTGTTCCGCCTTCAGACGACCAAACCAGCTGCGGCAGCCCGCAGGTCGGGCAGTAGCAGTTGTCCGCCTGGATTGTCTGGTGACAACGGGTGCAGGTGATTTCCATACATCTATGAGCCTAACGCATCCGGCCGGTAGCATTTTTCGAAAAGCTGTATCCGATGTCAAAGCGTTAAAGCCGACGCGACCCCGAGGCCGGGTCCCCGCGGACAGGTCCTCGTCCGAGGGGTGGGAGGAGCGGCGGCCTCGCAAAATGTTGGATCAGGCTCTTTATTTCGAAAAGTGCCGTCAAATCTCCTGCCAGAGGTTTAGGCTTGTGCGGCCGCTCCCGCCAGCTTCGCCTCTACAATTGCCTCCGCAGCACGAACCGCCTCGTCAAGCGTCATGTTCGTCGAGTCGAGAAGAACGGCGTCTTCCGCCGGCTTGAGCGGCGAATCCGCCCGGTTGCGATCCCGTTCGTCCCGCGCCCGCAAATCTCGGACCACTTCTTCGGGCTGCACCGCCGGCGCAGGCCCCAGCTGCTCAAACCGCCGCTGTCCGCGCACTTCCGGAGCCGCATCCAGAAAGATCTTTACCGCGGCATGCGGAAATACGATAGTCCCGATGTCTCGTCCTTCCATCACCACGCCTCCCGCGGCGCCCAGCTGCTGCTGGAGCTTCACCATCCAGGCCCGGATGGCAGGATGCACACTCACCCGCGAGGCCGCGTCGGTGACCGCCGGATTGCGAATCAGTCCGGTCACGTCTTCGCCGTCGACGAAGACGCGGTTCTCGGCGTCGCCGGCTTCCAGTCGAATCGACGTTTCTGCAGCCAGCTCTTCCAGAGCTTTGGCTTGGTTTAGAGGCACATCAGCACGCAACGCTTTCAGGGCGAAGGCGCGATACATGGCTCCCGTTTCCAGGTTGAGAAGTCCGAAATGCCGGGCCAGATGCCGCGCAATCGTGCTCTTGCCGGCGCCTGCCGGGCCATCAATCGTAACAATCATCTTTCGATTGGCTTCCGGCAGACCCTCGGAGCCACTGTCCGGCCTCATCTTGTCAGGCTCATCCGCGTTTCTTTGTCTCCCGCTTGGGCCGCGCGGTAAAGCCGTAGCGCTTGCTGTTCCCGGCTTTGGCCCCCGCAGTCAACGCGGGTTTGCGGTGATCTGACCGCGAGTCTTTCCGCTTCAGGCCGTTGCTGTGCCCGTTTGCGGCCGGCTTCCCGACTGCTTTGGCCCCGTTCGCGTGGCCGTTCCGGCTCCAGGCCGCTGGCTTGGATCCGCGTCCTGAAGTGCCGTTGAAGGGCCCGCTCTTTGCGCCGTTGACCGGCCTGCTCGTGCCGCCGTTCGCCCTGGCTCCAATACTCGGGCCGTTCGCGGAATGCGTTCTCTTCCCGTTCTTGCTCGTCGCGCCGTTTGCGCTCCAACGTGGGCCGCTCGCTGGCCGTGGCGCGCCTGCCTTGCGCTGAGGACTGGATGCCCTCGCCGGGCCGGTCTGCCGCGGAGCACCAGGCCTTGGTCCGGCTGTCCGGGCATCGCTGCCTGTGCGCCGAGCTGGTCTGCTCGCAGCCGATGGCTGCCCGGGCTTGCGACTCCGAGAGGGCGTCGCGGGCCGGCTGAAGTGCGGCCGCGCCGCTGCGGGCTTTCCGATCGCTGCCGGTTTCCGAGGCGGCGCAGTCCGCGGCGTGTGGCTCGGAGCGTGAGGCGCGGTATGGGTCGGGCCATGAGTCGGCGTTTGGGCTGCGATGTGATTCTCCGCCGGGCGATGTATCTCCGGCGCAGGCGTGTAAGCCGGAGGTTGCGCCTTGGGCGCTTCGTGCGGCAACTCCTCCTCGTGATCACGCGAATACCCGAAATACGCGGAACCCGACATCGACGAACTCGCGTAGAGCGTCGGAGCAACCGTGAATGCGGGCAGCGTGCCAGCCACATAGAAGTGGGGCGCATGTCCCACGGATAGCGTGTGGATCTGCCGCGTCGCTACCAGCCCGCGCAGCACTTCACGCACCTTGCTTCGCGCCGTGAGCGGAGCGAGAAACAGCTCGACTTCTTCCATGCTCGCTGCAATTACTGCCTGCAGATAGATTGACGCCAGCACCGAAATCGCGGTCACCTGCGAGGTCGATGCGCCCTCCGCAATGGCTTTCTGGTAGCGATGGCGCAGCAACTGCCACTTGGGGGCCTGGCCCGGCGCGGCGACTACGGGAATAATCCTCAACTGCTGCCACAACTCGGTGATCGCTCGAAGCACGGCAGTTTCCGTCACTTCCCGGCCAAGCGCATGCTTCAGGCTTGGAATCGTCGCGTCTCCCGCCTCAAGCAGCTTATACGCTTGGACTGCCAGTTGCGACACTTGGCGCGAACCGGTCAACTGCGGGCTGCGGCGCCAGTCGCGGTCTCCGCGCAGCGCATACACATACGGCAAGACCCAGCTGGCAACCACATAGTCTGGATGTTCGCCCGGCTGGCCAAGAAGATTCAGGCGCACTGCCACGTCGTCCGCCTCGAGGCGAACCAGCAACTCTTCTGCGAGCGAAATGTGTTCGGGATCGGGGGTCGATTCCCGGTGACCGGCTACGGCTTCAACAAATGATGGCGCTACAGATGAAGTGAACTGCCGTCTCGGGAGAAAGAGACACAATCCGGTCTCTTCGATCCACGTCCGGGCGTCCTCAAGGGCGAGGGCCCCATGTCCGTTGTGGCGCATCCTTTCGGCGCGCGATGCTTCCAATTGCTCTGCTGTCAAAGAAAAAACCTCACTTCCAGGCCGCCATTGGCGCCGGGCTGCCCTCTCCCCTGAGAGGAGGGTTTGCCACCTTCCATGTGCATTTAGATCCGATGGAAGGCCCGCTGGATCTCCTTCCAAGAATACAGCAAAGCTATTGGACGTCCATGCGGGCAACTCGTTGGGTGATTCGTCTTGGCAAGTTCTAAGAGTAACCACTCCATTCGGGCGGGGTCAAGAGCGGTATTGACCTTGATAGCTGAGTGGCATGCAATGGACGCCGCGACTCTGGATCTGAGCGTCGTAAGATCCTCATTCCGTGTAGGTTCCACGTTTTCAGGCGAAGACTGTTCGATCACCTCGGTGAGCATCCGTTCCAACGCTGTCCCTTCCAGACCCACCGGAGCTGCTTTGACCGCAAGTGTTTGAGGACCAAAGGGTTCCACCTCAAAACCGTTCTTTTCGAGTTCTTCAGCAATTTTTGCAAAAATAACCATCTGCCACGGCTTCAGTTCCACCAGCATCGGCATCAGAAACCGCTGTCGCTGCACCCGCTCCACCTGCCTGTCCCGCAGAATCTTCTCAAACAGAACCCGCTCATGGGCCACATGCTGGTCGATAATCCAAAGGCCATCGTCCCCAGCGGCCAAAATGAACGACTCCCTCAGTTGCCCAAGCGGTCTTAAACTGCCTAAATGGTTCAAGTTACGGGCAGCTTGCTCAGCTTCGACCTGCTCCGTAGCTGCCGCCGTTGCTGCTGCCACTTCAGGCCCGGCGATTCCCGCCCCGTTCGGGTTCGGCGAACATCCCTCGAACCCCGGAACGCCGGCGGGGCCCAAACTCCCATTAGCACTCCCCTGGGTATTGCCCGCAACAAGCATTGCAACAAGGGCCTCGCCCCATGCGGGCTGGCTTTGCCGGCTTTCGCTTCCCGTCTCGGCTGTAGTGAAATCCAGCCGCCCCGTCACCTGTGCCGGCATTTGGGGCGTCAGCTGAAACGGCTCCGCATCCCCGGCGTGGGCCACCGGTTCCGACTCCTCGACTGGCTTCAGCGTCTCCGGCGAGCCCGGCAACGGCGTTATCCCCGGCGGCATCAGCGATGGGCTGGCAGCGGGAGCGGCTCCAGCCGCCAGAAATCCAGCCGCCGGCCGCGCCTTTATCAGTGCAGTCCGCAGACTGTCGCGCACAAAATCGTGCATCAGGCTCTGCTGCCGGAACCGCACCTCCGTCTTGGCCGGGTGCACATTCACGTCCACTTCCTCGGCCGGCAGCTCCAGAAACAGCAGCACGACCGGGAAGCTGGTTGGCGGAATCACGTTCCGATAAGCCTCAGAGATCGCGTGCATCATCAGCCGGTCGCGGATAAGCCGCTTGTTCACAAACACGTAGATCGAGTTCCGGTTCAGCTTTTGCAACTCGGGCTTGGAATAGTAGCCACTTGCCCGCACCATGCCCGGATCCCGCTTCGGCTCATCTGGATCGCGCTTCCACGGCGGCGGCTCCGGCAGCCCAGCTCGCTCCAGCGGCATCTCCGCCGCCACTGGCAAAAGCTGTGCCAGCGTGTCTTTGCCGAAGATCTGGTAAATCCGCTCCGCCGTGCGCCCCACAGGCGGCGCCGACAGCAGCGTGTGGCTCGCCGATAGCAGCTCGAAGTGCTTCTCCGGATGGGCCAACGCGTAATGTGTCACCAGCGCCGTCACGTGCGCCAGTTCGGTCGACTCCGCCCTCAAAAACTTGCGCCGCGCAGGCGTATTGAAGAACAGATCAGCCACTGCAATCGTCGTGCCCCGCGGAACCGCTGCATCCTCCACGTGCCGGATCTTCCCGCCAGCGATCTCGATTCTGGTTCCGATTTCGGGGGTCCCTGCCGCCTCATCTCCGGTGGCCGTCTCCAGTGTCACCCGCGCCACGGATGCAATCGACGGCAAAGCCTCTCCACGGAACCCGAGCGTCGCAATCGACAGCAAATCGTCCGCTGTCCGCAGCTTTGAGGTGGCATGCCGCTCAAAGGCCAGCAGCGCATCGTCTCGGTTCATCCCGCAGCCGTCGTCGCTGAGCCGGATCAACTTGCGCCCGCCCGCCTCCACTTCAATTCGGATGCGATTTGCGCCTGCATCCAGCGCATTCTCCAGCAGCTCCTTCACCACAGACGCAGGCCGGTCCACCACCTCGCCGGCGGCAATCTGGTTGGCCACCTGGTCTGAAAGAACGCGAATGCGACCCATAACGTCTAAGAGTATCGCGGAGAAGGGAAGCGCCCCGCGGTTGAAAAACCGTCACAATTGCGAAATGCCCGAAGGCGGAACCTGGCGTCGCCAATTCCCGGACGGTCATTCTCGCCTCGACGGTGCTAATCCCGGGCATGGTTCAAGTCACGCGCCTTCACTCCCTCGCTCCGTCGCTCGTTCACCTGTTCACTCCTACACTTACTCACTCTTTCTGAAATTCCTGTGGCAACACCACACAAGTTCTGGCATACTTCTGTGGTAACGCCACAGGAGGCGAGACGATGCCGTCTGAAAAGCTCGATTTGCTGCAAGGGACGCTTGACGTCATGGTGCTGAAGACGCTGGCCGCGATGGGGCCCATGCACGGCTATGGCATCGCGCGGCGTATTGAGCAGGTAAGCGGCAATGAGGTCCTGCTCAACCAGGGAACCATCTACGCTTCGCTGGTGCGGGTCGAGCAGCACGGATGGATCGCGTCCAGCTGGGGCACGTCCGAGAACAACCGCAAGGCAAAATTTTATGCAATCACCGAGGCGGGCCGGCGGCAGCTCGCAAATGAAACAGCTTATTGGGAACGCCTCGCAGACGTGATGGACAAGGTGATGGCTATGCGTCGCGGACCCGGGGAAGGCGAACCGGCATGAGCAACCTGCGTAGGGCGCGAGAGCGGGGAAGTGCATTCCTGAACAAGCCGCGGCTCGATGCCGAGTTTGAGGCGGAGATTGCCTCGCACATCGATCTGGCCACAGACGAATACGTTCGACTCGGGATGACGCCGGCAGAGGCGCGAAGGAAGGCGCTGATTCAGTTTGGCTGCATGAATACTGCAAAAAACCAACAACGTGAGGCGAGAGGGTTTATGAAGCTGGACGTTCTGTTGCAGGATTTGCGTTACACGGTCCGCTCGCTGGGCCGAGATCGCGGCTTTACGATCGTCGCCGTCCTCATCCTCGCGCTTGGTATCGGGGCGAATGTAGCGGTTTTCAGCGTGGTCAACACGCTGTTGCTGCGTCCGCTCCCGTTTTCCCACCCAGAGCAGCTTGTCCGCATTCATCAGAAAAACCCCAAGGGTGGCGAGTCGAGCATGACCTACTCGACTGATGCCATGCAGGCCTATCAGCAACAGACACACACGCTCCAGCAAATTACCGGCTACTTTGCCTTCTCCACGCCAGACAACGTCAAGCTCACCGGGTACGGACAGCCGCAGCCCGTCACGGGAATTTCGGTGGCGGGGAACTTCTTCTCCACTCTCGGCGTTACCCCGGTCCTCGGACGTAACTTCACCGTCGAAGAAACGCTCAAAAACAGCCGCCCCGTCGCCCTGCTCAGCTATCCCTTTTGGAAGCGTCAATACAACGCCGACCCTGCCATCGTAGGCCAGACGATCGGCCTCAATGGAACGCAAACTACCGTAATAGGGGTTCTTCCCGACTCGTTCGACTTCGGCGCGGTCTTCTCGCCTGGAGCCAAAATAGACCTATTCAGCCCGGCTATTTTGTCTGACATGGAAGACTGGGGCAACACCATGGCCCTCGTCGGCAGGCTCAAACCCGGCATCACGCTTGGGCAGGCACAGGCTGAAGCGGACACGCTGGTCCCCAGTTTATTCTTCAACAACAAGCATGCCGACTGGGGCAAAGGCTACGATGCCAATCTCTATGGGCTGAAGGATTACGTCAGTGGCAAGCTCCGCCAATCGCTCATCGTGCTGTGGTGCGCCGTCGGCATGATCCTTCTGATTGTCTGCGTGAATCTGTCCAACCTGATGCTTGCCCGAGCCGCAGCCCGGTCCAAAGAATTCGCCATGCGCACCGCTCTCGGCGCAGGTCGCGCCAGAATTGTGGGGCAATTGCTCGTTGAGAGTCTTGTCCTCTCGCTCTCAGGGGCTCTCCTTGGACTAGGAATGGCCTGGACTATTATCGCCTGGCTCGCTCACCAGGGTTCCATCGCCCTGCCATTGCTAAGCAGCCTGCGGATCGACGGCGCGGCACTCGCCTGGACTCTGTTCATAGCGGTTGCTGCCTCTGTACTTTTTGGTTTTGCTCCTGGTGTCCGACTGGCCTCGACCAATCTTCAGGAAGCCCTGAAGGATGGCGGACACGGCGCCGGCGATGGCAGAGGCCAGCAGCGCCTGCGCTCCGTGCTTGTGGTCTCCGAAATCGCACTGGCCTGCGTTCTGCTCGTTGGCGCTGGGCTGATGCTGCGCAGCTTCCTTCATGTTCTCGACGTCGACCTCGGATTTGAGCCCACACGCGCAGCGGCCATCGCAGTTGAATACGACGACAGCGGCGGAGTTGCCAAGCGCGGTGTGATTTTGCAGCAACTCATCCAGCGCGTCGAACAGATTCCCGGCGTGGAAACCGCCGGCATTACCGACAGCTTGCCTATGAGCACCAATCGCAGTTGGCCCATTTGGCCCAAGGGACATGCTTTTGTCCAGGACGAATATCCGCCCGCCTTTTTCTACGCCGTCACTCCAGGCTACTTGCGCTCGATTGGAATGCATCTCGTCGCAGGCCGCGATCTATCCTGGGAAGACACGAACAAGAACATCGGCGCGGTCATTATCAACGAAACAATTGCACACCATTTATGGCCCGGCCAGGATCCCATTGGAAAGTTGGCCCTCATCAACGGGGGAGATGCCCAGGTACTTGGTGTGGTCGCAGATGTCCACGAGACAAGTGCAGAGAAGGAGCCGGGTTGGCAGATGTATGTCTCGCAGACCGCACCGCAGTATGGCCCTATCGGCGCAAATCTCGTCATCCGCACCAAACTGCCGCCAGCATCGCTCGCATCCGCCGTCATGGGAGTTCTACGCGAAATCAATCCTCAACAGCCCAAGAACGAGTTCAAACCTATTCAGTCACTGGTTGACCACGCCAGTTCACCGCGAAGGTTCTTCGTGATTCTGGTGGCGGCATTTGCGACGCTAGGATTGTTGCTGGCAGCTCTCGGCATTTACGGCGTGATCTCGTACTCGGTCACGCAACGGACACAGGAGATCGGCGTGCGTATGGCCCTGGGGGCGACCCAGGCACTGGTGCAGCGAGACATTATTTGGAAAACACTGAAGCTTGCGCTCATCGGGATCGTACTTGGCACAATTGCATCTCTGTTTGTGACCAGAGCCATCGCTGCGCTGCTGTTCGACACTGCTCCTACCGACCCGGCGGCGTTTGCTGGAATGATCGTCCTGCTTTGCGCCGTTGCGCTGGCAGCGGGATGGATTCCAGCGCGGAGGGCGTCGCGGATTAATCCGATGGTGGCGCTAAGGAACAACTAGGTCAGCCGTCCAGCCCGATTCGCAGGAATTTCAAACAAGTTCACGAATCCGAATCTGTGCCTCGGCAGTCAAAACGATGCAGCTCCCGCACACGAAACATTCTGTGCTGCTGTTGCGTATAGCTTTCCGTGCGTCTTTTGACATTCAGTCGACCGAACTGAGTCCGCGCGCGAACAGCTTTGTTCAAAAATGAACGCCGGTTCGCACGTGCCTGATCTGACTGAAATGGTTCTCCGCTGCTATACCCAACGATTGACTTGAGATGCGGTTAGAATCATGATCGGTGAGTGTGGCGAGTCGATTGCATCCAGCAAACCAGAGCTGGCTTTTCCCCGGAGGTCCAGTCGGAATGAAGCGGTTTCAATCTTTTGGGCTGGATACGTCCAATCAATGCCTGCATCACAACGGTACGCAGATCGAGCTGGCTCCCAAGCTCTTTGCGGTGCTGCGCTACCTGGTGGAGAATCCGGGGCGCCTGGTCACTCATGACGAACTGCTCGATGCGCTTTGGCCGGAGACGTACGTGCAGCCCCAGGTGCTGCGAACCTACGTTTTGGAACTGCGTAAAGTGCTCGGCGACGACGCCGCACAGCCCCGCTTCATTCAAACTCTGCCCAAGCGCGGCTACCGCTTTGTCGCGCCTGTGACGGAGCACGTGGAAGCACCCCGCCCAAGGATGGAAATGGGGTTGCATGATCCACGCGCCGAAACAATCATTGGCCGCGACGACGAATTGGATTTCCTGAAGACCCAATTTGGCCAACTGGACGACGGACAACGCCGCGTAGTCTTTGTCACCGGAGACGCGGGCATTGGCAAGACCGCGCTCGTTGATTCCTTCTGCCGGAGCATCCAATTGTCCGTTGGCGCCAGCGTGGGCCGTGGACAGTGCGTGCAGCGTTTCGGAGCTGCAGAGGAGTACTATCCCGTGACGGAAGCGCTCGGCCAGCTTGCTTCCGGTTCATACGGAGAAGACCTGCATCGGATTCTGGCCCGCAGAGCGCCCGCGTGGATTGAGCCCGGCCGAAGCGGTGAAGCTGCAGATGCCGCCGTGCCGCGCTTTGCCGCTCAGGAACGCACGCTTGGCGATCTCTGTGCGGCGCTGGAAGAGATGGCGGCGGAGAAGCCGCTCATCCTCATCTTCGAAGACCTGCAATTGGCAGACGATTCCACGCTCAACCTGATCTCGACTCTCGCGCGGCGCCGGGGCCATGCGCATTTGATGGTCCTGGCCACATCCTGCTCGCGGCGCGGGCCGAATGTCGATTCATTGAAAGGATTGCAACTGGATCTGCTCATGCGCCGCCTGTGTGCGGAATTGCCCCTCGCGCCATTGCGGAGGACGGCCGTTCGAACGTTGCTCAGCAGGAAATTAGCGCAGGAAGTTCTGCCATCCGAGCTGCCCGATTTCATTTACCAGCGTTCCGAGGGCAATCCGTTATTCGTGATTGCGGTCGTCGAGCACCTTATCGCGCGGGGCGTTCTCATTCGCCGCGTCGAAAACGGGATGGACCAATGGGAGCAATGCCTGCCCTTCCCCGAGATGGAAGACGGGGTGCCCGATTCGCTCGCGCGCATGATCGAGATGGAGATTCAGCGGCTGAGGGACGAAGATCAGCAGGTTCTGGAAGCGGCAAGCCTGATGAGCTTCGCGTTTCCGGTGTGGGCCGTGGCTGCGGCTCTCGGCAGGGACTCGGTCGAGACAGAGGAAGCGTGTGACGCTCTGGCGCGCCGGTTGCATTTTGTCGTGCGTGCCGGCCAGGATGAACTTCCCGACGGCACGCGGTCGCCCTTCTATGTTTTTGCGCACGGGCTTTATCGCGAAATCCTGTATCTGCGCCAGGTGGCCGCGCGGCGCGCCCACCGACATCTTCGGATTGCGGACCGCCTTGCCGAGTTGTTTGCCGGGCGCGAAACAGATGTGGCGCGCGAAATGGCCTTGCACTACGAGGCCGCGGGCGAACCGGAACGCGCCGCAATGGCGCTAAACGCCTTGAGCAGGCCAGCGGCGGAGCGTGTTTGCTGACGATGTCTGTTGGCTGAACCCCGCGTATTTATTGAAGAAAACACATTTGGTAATCAAGCGTGGTATTTCCGCGACCCACCCGCTGGTGCCTGCGATGCCGCACTCGTTCGCGTGCTCTTTCACGCAAAAAAAGAAACTGAAAAATCATCCACGAAAGTTTGACGCTTTCTAGACGGTAATTCGACACCTTTGTTTTTGATTGCCGCTAGTGTCGATTTCGTAGTCAGGAGGACACTTCAATGATGAACACATTCAGCAAATTCGTTCTGGCGTCAGCAGTCGTGGCGGCCGCAGCCTTCACATCAATCCCCGCAATGGCTGCAGCTGCGGACTCAGTCAACGTCAACGTCCCGTTCAGCTTCACGGTGCACGGAAAGAGCCTCCCTGCCGGCACGTACCAGGTTCGCTGGGATGACACTGGCAATATCGTCACCATGCAGAACGGCAGCGCGATCGAGACTTTCCTCTGGAACGCCTATGCGACCCCGAAAGCCGATCCTCGCGTGACTCTGAAGTTCAAAGAGCAAGGTCAGGACCACGTCCTGCAGTCCATTCAGTACGGCGCGATGACCACTCCTCAGCTCACCCCCAAGACCAGGAAGAACGAAGAAACGGCGCCCAGCTATGCACCGATGGGCCAGTAAGCCAGG
>Ga0302325_10020973_pt1 | contig 13695 bp, 11 predicted proteins | sample Palsa_T0_2_FD_201948 | JGI IMG/M metagenome (GOLD analysis project Ga0302325, IMG submission 201948) | Peat permafrost microbial communities from Stordalen Mire near Abisko, Sweden - Palsa_T0_2 | ecosystem: Environmental > Terrestrial > Soil > Palsa > Peat permafrost | place: Sweden: Abisko... | reverse complement strand
GTGAATTTCCGCTCAGGTGCTCGAAGTGGTGGGTGATCTGGGAGATCACCCACGCAGACTGGACCTGCACTGCACGCCTGGTCGTGATCACGCTAGCCATGCAAAGCCCGGCGGACATGCTGACTTTCCTGATCATGAGGCGCTGAGCCCAGTGCGCGCCGGGAGCCGGCAAGTCGTAACGTCGCGTGCTGCAGGACGTCCCCGGGGCGGCGACACACCTGAGCGTCTGGCTGAGCTGGGCGAACAGCCAGCGACCCCCCGTGGTCAGACGAGGGGCCGCTGATATGGGGTCCGCTCACTCGGCGCGAGAGAGGTTGCCCGATGACATCTTCATCACGAAGAGGTCCTAAGGTCAAGCGTGAATTTCCGCTCAGGTGCTCGAAGTGGTGGGTGATCTGGGAGATCACCCACGCAGACTGGACCTGCACTGCACGCCTGGTCGTGATCACGCTAGCCACGCAAAGCCCGGCGGACGTGCTGGATCCCCAAACCGGGCCCGCGAGTCCGATCCGGCCGCGCCCAAGACGATCGTGGTCCGCCGCACGGAGCCTGGCTCGGCTGTCTCAGGCGCAGCTGGCCACATGGCCGCACTCGGTGCGGGGGGGGCCGGTTACTACGCCGGCGGCCAGCGCATCCCGGTGCCGACCTACTAGGTCAGGTAGTCACTCGCCGAGCCACTGGATTTTGACGACCAGCACGAGGTCATCAGGCGCGTAGACCAGGAACGTGACCAGGCCCTCGTCGTGCGGGCCGAAATGCAGGCTCCGCAGGGGAGTGGCTGCCGAGCCGGGACGCCGCTGGTACTCCATGGGGTCAACGATGGTGACCGCTTCCATGAAGGCTTCCAGCGCCTGCCTCACGTGCGGCGGCAGGCTCTCGGCTTCCAGCCGCGCAGGCTCCTCGAACTCCCACCGGTACACCTCAGGTGCCGTACCGGGCGCGGATCTCCTCCCAGCTGGTGCGCTGCTCGGGCGGCGGCGGCCCGTCGCGCAGATACCCCTCGACGCGTGCCAGGAACTCGCGCTGCGCATCCGGGTCGCGCCACGCATCCGCCTCGAACCACCAGCGCTTTACCGTCTGCAGTAGCGGCGTGAGGTCCCCGCCTGCGCGGGCCTGCTCGAACGCCGCGTCAAGTTCCTGGTCGTAGCGCTGCAGCACGCCGGCATCGGCGTTGGCGGCCAGCACGGCGCGGATGGCCGCCGGGGTGCATGCGGTCCGGGGCGGCATGTCAGGGCGCTCGGGATGCAGTGCGGTCACGGGTGCCTCCGCGGGTCGGCGACAGTGCCCAGCGTAGGCGCCGGAACGGCTCATAGTTCGGCCCACGCGCCGAATTCAGGCCTGTAATAGGGGGGCATCATCGTCGGGGGGGCGTGCAGCTCCTCGCCCGCGCTCGCGCGCGTCACGGCTATGAACGGGCTGTTCTACGCGGGCTGCCGCGCAGACCCAGGCGCTGTCACGCCGACATCGCTTCGCGATCTAGCGTAATGCTTACGGTGGTCATCTCAGCGCGATGCGGTCGCTTACCGTGGTCATCTCACTGCGATCTGGGGTCATCGCTTACTATATGTGCCATTTATGATTACCCTATGTAATCAAAGACTTACTTAAAGTAAGTAGCCTTTCACAATCCGTTGAGGATTGGCAAATGTAGCCACGCGACTCGCCGGGACGTTCCCCCCGCCGGACAGGTGACAGGGGGCAGAATAGCGACGCGACCCCAACCCTGTTAGCGCAGGGAAGGGGCCGCGTCATAGCTCAGAAACCCAGCTTTGGCTATGCAGGCCACCGTAGGAAGGGCTTCCGCAATGAAACCTACAGGTCACGACCCGGCGTTGCACGTATGCACGCCGGACGAAAATTCGGTATGTACCGCCTTCGTACTATCGAATTGGGACACCACCCTACGTCTCGCCCTTCTCAGGGCCACAGGCCAGCCTGGATTCTGGATCTTGCTGACCTGGGTTCTTTGCTCGCGCCGCTGAGTCCCGTTCGTCCCCGGGTGCCGCGCTACCCAGGACGATCATGGCTCGTCGAGTCGGCGTGGTGAAACTTTTCGCCGGGCGCCCTCCGGCACGGATTGCCGAAGCGCCGGGCCACACTCCCAGATAGCCGAACAGCAGGAGCCATGACCATCACTGACGATCAGATTGCCAGCGTCGCCAGCCTCCCACGCCGACCTGGCGGCGTCACCGGTTAGGCCCATCTTCTAGCCGAGATCCGGGGCACTGGCCCGGTTCACCTGGCCGAGTAACGCGGCCAGCTCGGCCGTCGTCACCGTCCCGGCTCCGGTCCGCGCGGTGAACTCCAGTAACGCCGACTTCTGGCGCCATCTCCACCGTGCGGGCGGGATGCCGTCCAGGCCGTCCATGTGACGGAATACCGGCGGCGCCTCGGGTGCCGCCCACCGGCCCAGCGGGTACCTGCTGACCGTTGCCGTGTCGCCCGGCCGCGGCGGATCGGTGACAGCGAGGGTCAGCCAGCCGCGCTCCCGCTCGGCGGTGAGCAGATCCCCCGTCTCCGGATCGGTGAGCACGTACCCGGACGGGATGCGCTTGACCGCGGTCCATAGCCTGCGCAGCGCAATGTCCTGCTCATGCCAGGCCCGGCCGCGGCGGACGCTGGCCGCTAGCGACACTGCTCCGCCCGCCGCCAGAACCCCGCCGGCCACTAGCAGGACCGGATACCGGAACCAGAGGTAGGCGGCAGCGACCGCCAGCCCGATGCCGAGGATGCCCGCCGAGTCACCGCGTGAGCCCATCATGTTCGTCATTGTGGCGCGCTGATACTTGCCGGGCCCGCGAGATGGCCAGTCGGCCTCGCCTGCCCGGCCGGGCAGTGCCGGTGCGCGCGATCATCGCGGAACTGGCTAGCCGGTCCTGGCTACCAGCGACCAGGAGCATCCGAGTTGACCGCGATGTGATAAATGCTGCCCACGTTCCGCGGGTACAGCGTCGTGACCTGCGAACCGCCGGAACCGAGCGCATTGGCGATCGACTGGTCATCGGAACCCAGGCTCGCCTGGTTGCCTGTCTCCATGTCAGCGATGAAATTGCCGGACGTACCGAAGGATGCGCAGTCGTAGGTGTAGTGCACGGTCACGGTTGAGCTGGTGACCCGGAACGGCGCCGAATTGAGGATGCCGGACCCGGAGAACCGGATCAGCACCCTCGGCTTCTTCGGCAGGTACTGGCGGCACAGGTCACGCTCGGCAAGCCTGGTGATCACCCGCGCCGTTGCGTGGTGGCCGTTGCCGCCGACAGCGGCGCTGATCGTGGACGCGGCTGCACCGTCCGCGCGCATGCTGCAGATCGTCGCGCCCATCTTCGCTAGCGTTCCGGGGCTCTCGCTCGTGTCGTACTTGGCCTGGACGCCGGTCACGAAATTCTCCTGCGACGCCGAGAGCACCGGGGGCGCAGCCGCAGGCGATGACGATGCCGCGGCGGGCGCGGATACCGCCGGTGCTGATGCATCGTGCTTCGCGCTACCGCACGCGGCAAGCATGAGCGGCAGCGCGGCGATAGCACTGGCGGTCCTGGCCTTCATGAGTTCTCTCCCCGTAGCCGGATGACTCCGGAAGGCTAGCGCTCGCAAGGCCGGGTAGTGCGGGAATGAGGTGAGATTAGCGGTTTGCCGCCGACCCCCCGGCGCCGTCATCAGACCGGTCCGCGCACTGGGCTGAGCCTTCGCTAGACACGCTTAGTCGTTCCTAGATAATGACAGTTATCTAGGTGTAGTCTGCCGGGCATGGTCCAGAGCACGCGCAGGGCAGTCCGGCCAAAGGCGCCAGGCGTCAACCTGTACTTCGGCCGGTGCTCGGACTGCGGTCAGGACGTCGGCAAGGGACATGGCCCGGTGACCGGCTCGCACGCCGCCGGCTACCAGATCCACTGCGCGCCCGCCAGGCGCCCAGCATGACCGGTGGGCTGGCGGTCACTGGCGCGGATACGCGCGACCCGGCGGACGAGCTGGCGCTGGCATGGATCGCCGGCAAGCGGTCAGTGCACACGCGCCGTGCCTACGGCCGGGACATCGGCGTCCTGGTGCCGCAGCGCGCCAGCAGCGCGCCGTCCTGGCTCGCCTGGTGCTCCGCCTCGGGCATCGACCCGCTGAGCGCCCGCGAGCATCACGTCGCCCTGTACGCCCGCGCGCTCGACTCCGCCGGCCTGTCCGCCGCGAGCAGGGCACGCAGGCTTGCCGCGCTGAGCGGCTTCTACGCCTACCTGACCCGCCGCGGGCATGTGGCCGTCAATCCGGCCATTGATGTCGCCCGGCCCGTGGTGGACGCCGACGCCTCGTCAACGCCCGGGCTGACCCGCGACCAGGCCCTCGCGCTCGTGCAGTCCGCTGACACTGCCCGCGGCCCGCAGCGTGCCCGCACCGCCGCCCTCATTGCGGTGATGCTCTTCTCCGGCGCACGGGTCGGCGAGCTTGTCTCCGCTGACATCGAGGACCTCGGCACTGACCGCGGGCACCGGGTGCTGCGCGTCACGCGCAAGGGCGGCAGGCAGCAGGCGCTCGCGCTGCCGCCGCCAGCTGCCGAGCGCCTGGACGCCTACCTCGCCGGGCGCAGCGACATGGCGCACCTGCCGGCCACGGCCGGTCACGCCGGCCACCGCGCGCGCCGTCCGCTGTTCGCCACCAGCACCGGCGCCAGGCTGTTCGCCCCGGACATCTGGGCACTGATCCGCCGCCTCGGCGAGGCCGCTGGCCTGCCTGCCGACCTCGTGAGCCACCTCGGGCCGCACTCGCTCCGGCACAGCTTCGCCACGCTCTACCTAGACGCTGGCGGCAACCTCCGCGACCTGCAGGACGCGCTCGGTCACGCCGACCCGCGAACGACCCGGAGGTACGACCGCGCCCGGCACTCCCTGGACCGCTCCCCTGGCTACGCGCTGGCCGCGTTCCTGGGCGGCGCCACGCCAGATCCGGTGCAGGTTATTTAGTACGGCTTATACAAAATCCGTATTGAATGATTTGTATATCGGCGGAGCGGCCGGTGTGCCGGGCGGGGTCGCAGCCGGGGAACGGCACCGGGCAAGAGTCGGCTGACCGATCAGTAAAGATCCTCCCAGCCCCATGACGCAGCCGGGCTGGCATCAGGCTCATAACCGAACCGGAACTGGCGACCAGCGGCCTGCTGGAAAAGATCGAACATTCCCGCAGCCGGCAGCCGCGGGACCAATACGCGGACCTGCTCCTCCTCCCCCGCCTCCCGCAGGCTGTCCAGCAGCACGGCCACGGCGCCCGGGTTATCCAGCGAGACGCCCGCCGCCGCGCGGGCGGCCAGCGCCCCGGCCTGCTCCCCCGCCCCCGCCTCCCGCAGGCTGTCCAGCAGCACGGCCACGGCGCCCGGGTCAACCAGCGAGACGCCCGCCGCCGCGAGCCTGGCAGCCCGGTGGTCACCCGGGTGGAGGCTGCGCATCAGATCTACGAGGCGGGTGGCGGCGTTAGAGTCGCCGTGGGCGGTGGCGTTCTTGAAGAGCTGGGCTGCGTGCCGGTAAAGGCCGCGGGCGCGGGCGGCGTCGGCGAGGGTGGCCTGGTCGGCCGGGAAGCAGTGCCTTGCAGCGCTCCAGAATCCGTCAGGAGGGAACGTGTCGCTGCGGTGGCGGCGGCCGTGCTGGTCGAGGTAGTCGGCGAGCCGGTACACCGGCCCGCCCGTCGCCTCCGGCGGGCCGGCCTCGGGCGGGCCGGCGGCCGGGCGGGGGCGGATGCGGGTGAGCGGTCCGGCGACTCCCTTGCAGGGAGCAGCGGTCCAGGCCAGCGCCTGCTCCAGCCAGTCCTCGCCGGCGCCGTTCCATTCGGTGTCGGTCAGGTAGGCCGGCGCGGCGGCCTCAAGCAGGGCGTGCGGCAGGCCCAGGGAGTGGCCGAGGCGGCGGGCGTCCATCGCGGCATGGATCAGCGCCCGGGCAGTTGGCGGGGCATTCCGGTAACGGGCCATCAGTTCCGGGACCCCGGCCAGGTACTGGGTGACCTGCCCGTCCGGTGCGCCCGCGGCGGCAGCCAGCCGCGTATCACCGCCCGCCGCCCGCTGCAGGTCCTCCAGTGCCGGGCCGGTGAACGCGGCCGGCACCGGGATGTCCGTGCCGGCCAGGACGGCGCAGGCTTGCGGGCGGGTGTCGCGGGACCGGGTGAGGGTGTCCCAGTGACCCGGCCACAGGGTGCCCAGGATCAGCACGGGCACCCGGGCCGGGTCGGTGAGCAGGGTACGCAGCGCGGCCGCGACCCGCTCGCCGGTGTCGCCGGGGGTGTCCAGGTACAGCTGGGTCTCGTTCAGCCACACCACGGTGCGCGGCCCGACCCGGATCAGGTCCGCCAGCGCGGCCTCGGGCCGGGCCGGGTCAAACGGGTGCCACAGCCGCCACCCGGCCGGCAGCTGGTGGACCGCCTCCCAGCAGGCCCGGGTCTTCCCGGTCGATGACCCGCCGACCAGCACCGCCATCCCGCTGCGGCCCCCCGCTGCCCGCGCAGCCACCTCGGCCAGGTCCTCATCGTGGGCCCGGCGGACATACGGCGGCAGTAACGGCAGCTCCCCGGCACCGCCGTCCGCGGCGACCGGCCGGTGCACCTCCAGCACGAACGGATCCAGCCCGGCAACCGGGCGACCCAGGCCGGGCTCGCCCGGAGCACGGGCGGACTGGTCGGCTTCCAGCAGCCGCTCCCAGACCGGCAGAGGAACATCGGCCTGGCCTGCCCACTGGGCCAGCACAGTGCCGGCCTGGGCTACCTGCGGAGCGTCGCGTGGCAACGCTTTGCCGGTCGCCCAGTCACTTAACGTCGTCCTCGGCACGCCGGACTTGCGGGCCAGCTGTGCCTGGTTCACCAGCGTGCCCGTGGCTTTTGCCTGATCCCACAGCCGTGCGAGCTCGGCCAGCACCCCGGATGCCGTGTACGGCCCGGACACTGGCCGGAAAGGCGTCGCCACCACCAGTCCCCTCCCGCCCCGAGCAGGTACGGACCCTCTCCGGATGATCCGGATGCGCGGTCCTTGACCTGGAGGGTAACCAACCGGCCGCACAGCCGGATCCGGACCGGCCCCATTAACCCCGCTCCGGGCTTCAACTGGGCAGCGGCCAGGCACCCGCCAGGCCGCCGCCGACAGGAAAGGCCTTCCGGTGAAGCGCTCTCGTACCGTCCGCCGCCTGCGCACCGCCGTCATCTTCGCCGCCGCCCGCGGCGCCGCGACCGCCACCGGATCCGGCCTGGCCGGCCTGGCCCTGTGGTGGCTCACCCACCACTCCGCGCACCTGCTCATCTGCCTGCACGCAGCTGCCGGACAGCTGTCCTAAAGTACGGCTCGTGAGTGAAAGCCGTAGCGGACGCTAATTCGGCCAACACGCCGGCCGGAAGTACCTGCGGAGCCGCCGCTCCTCCCGCGCCGGCATCCGCGCGGACCCGACGCCACCAGTTCTGCCGCGGCGCGCTCGCCCGGGTGCCTGGCCGCCGGCCGCGGAAAGGCGAGGCCCGACGTCGAGGTGTCCCGCTGTGGCCGCCGCAGCCACGAGGACGCTCGACGGGCGTGCATGAGAGCGCTGGCGAAGAACGCCGCGTAGGCCTCTAGCCGGAAGATCGGCGGAATTTGGCGGACACTCAACGGGAACGCCCTGCGGCGCTGCTGGATCATCAGCGCCGCACGAGCGCTCCCCGGACGTTCACCATCAGCCGCCCGCGATTACCGTCTGCGAGCAAGATCGCGTTGCGCCTACCAGGTGCCGAGGGCCTCGGCCGAGACGCGGGCGTACCTGGCCAGCGACCTGACCGAGGTATGCCCGGAATAGGCGAGCAGGGTGCTGGTCGAGGCGCCATCTTCGGCGGCGTGCGTCAGCGCGCTGTGGCGCAGCTGGTGCAGGGTCCATGGGCCGCCGGCCATGCCCGCGGTGGCGCCGGTGAACAGCGCGGCGGCCTGGCGGTAGCTGAGCCGGGCACAGCCGCTTGCCGGATCGAGATCGGCGGCCGCCAGCTGCACCCGCGCCCGGCGGCCGGTCAGGAACAGCGGGCCGGACTTACGGCCCTTGATCAGCCTCGGCAGCAGGCGGGCAGTGCCGGACTGCCACACGATCACGTCCGCGGCGCCGCCCTTTCGGATCACTCGCACGCGCCGGTTGGGCAGGTCCAGGTCCTCGATGTTCAGCGCGAGGACCTCGCCCGCGCGCGGCGGACTCATAAAGCATCCGCCAGAGCACGCGCTCCCGCAGGCCGATGTCCTCGCGGGTGAGCAGCTGCTCGACACCGGCGCGGGACAGCGCGCGGGACCTGTCGGCGGCAACCGTGCGCCGCCGCATGGGCTCGGTCGGATCCTGGGCGGCCCAGCCCTGCCGCGTCCAGTAGGCGTAGGCGGAGCGGAAGACGTCGATGCTCCGGTTGCACGTGCTCGGCTTGCGCTGGCCCCAGGTCTCCTCGATCAACGCGCGCACGCCGACTGCGCCCAGCCCGGCGAGCTCCGCGTCCTGGCCGAAGCGATCGCGGAACTGCCGCAGGGTCGCGGGGTACTGGCCGTGCGTGCCGCGGCTCTCCGGCCGGTCGATCGACGCGAGGTAGGCACCGACCGCGCCGCCCACGGTGACTGTCTCGCCGGCAGCGCGGAACTGGGCGACGGCACCCATCAGGTCCTCCCGGGCCTAACGCATAAAACACGTAGGAGTCGCACCGCCGTAGCGATTCATCTTCCCTGGTCACCGATCAATTTACCGCATAAAGTCGGTCACTTTCTGCGATAACAGAGGGTGGCCGGGTCAGGTTGAGTCCGGCTGGCGGAATCCCAATCCGCCAGCAGACACCGTTCCGGCTTCGGGCTTCCTGGCCCAGCCGCCGTGGCGTACTACGTAGACATTCCGGGCACGGAAGCGCTCGTCGAAGAACGAGGCTGCGGGGACGGGGCGCCGCCGCAAGTCCAGCAGTCCCCAGTCGACGAGTTCCCGCAGGCCCTTGTTCCTGGTCTCATCGCTGAGGTCATACCGCTCGCGGCCAGCCGCCGGTGAGACCCAGATCGCCTCGTCAGGGCGTCCGCGTTGTTCATAGAGGCAGGCCAGGAGCATCGCGGTTGCGGCACCGGAGAGTTCGGTGATCCAGCCTTCCGTCCAGTAACGAGCGTCGAGCTGGACGTAGAAGTGCTGCTCGCGTTCCTTCTGGGAGCGCTTCGGTGCCGGGGTGGTCAGCGGGCCGGCCGGCCGGTACGGGTCTCCGGACCCGGCGTCGTCAAGCAGGTGCACGCGGGTCACATCGCCCGGCCGACGGTCCAGCGCCACGAAGCCCGCTTCTGCGAGCCAGCGCAGCGCTTCCTGGACACGCCGCGCGCCAGCGGCATCTGGGCTGGGCAGTCCCAGGAGAGCGGCGAGCTGCTGGGCGGGGTAGGCGAAGACCGGCCGCTCTCGGCTGAAGTTTCGGGCCAGCCACAGCAGCGACAGGTAGAGCTTCAGCCGTGTCGCGCCGCCGCGCCCGTGAACTGCGGCCAGCCCGCACAGCAGGTAGGACTCCGTCGGGGAGCTGAGACACGCGCGGACGCCGAGACCATAATCGGATCGGTACAGCGGGGCAATTGCGAGGAGGGGCGCGGTGGCGGCAGCCGACACGGGCGTGCTGCCGGAGCCCGGCGCGCAGATCCGCCTGGACGGCCGCCTGGTCACGGTGGTCGCCGCGACTCCGACAGCCTCCGGCGCCGACCTGGTCATCCGGCGCGGAGACGGCACTCTGGCTGACGCGGTGCTGACCAGCGCCGAGCTCGATCAGGGCTCTGTCCCGGAGAACGACGGCCAGGGCGACGCCAGCAAGGCACTGGCCGGGCTGTGGGCCCGGTGGATGCAGCATGCGATCCCGCGGATCCGCTCGGCTGTTCTCGCGACTCGGCCGCTGCAGCCGTTCGCGCACCAGGACGAGGCGGTCTTCACGCACATGCTGCCGCAGCCGCGGCTGCGGTACCTGCTGGCCGACGAGCCCGGCACGGGCAAGACGATCATGTCGGGGATGTACCTGGCCGAGGGCACCCGCCGTGGGCTGCTGCCCGGCCAGGCCGTGATCGTCGTGCCGGCGCACCTGGTGGAGAAGTGGCGCCGCGACCTGTTCCGCTACTTCGCGATCGACGCGCGGCGGCTGACGCCGGAGATTGCCCGCGACCCGGCCGAGCTGGACCCGCGGTATCAGGTCTGGGTCGTCAGCGTGGACCTGTTCACGCACAACCCTGACGTGCGGCGGCGTGTGGCCGGGCCGAAGGCGTCGTGGTCGCTTGCTGTCTTCGACGAGGCGCACCGGCTGACACCGACGTCGCAGTACCTGGCGGCAGCGCGTGAGCTGGCGTCCCGGTCCCATCATCTGCTGCTGCTGACCGCCACGCCGCACCGTGGCAAGGAGCATTTCTTCCGGGCGCTGCTGAATCTGCTTGACCCGCAGCTCTATCAGTGGGATCGGCGCACTGCCGACTACGAGCATCCGATGCGGCCCTCGACTCTGTCGTTCCTGCGGCGGATGAAGGAGGATCTGAAGGACCTCGACGGGCGGCCGCTGTTCAAGCAGCGGTTCGCCGAGACCGTACCTGTGGCCCTCGACCCAGGGGAGCGCGCCGCGTACAGGGCGGTCATGGACTATGTCGACACCTTCTACGCGGACAACCCGACGCTTGCCCGCTCGATCTACGGGAAGCGGGCGGCCTCGAGCCTTACTGCGGCTCGCGAGACGCTCCTTCGCCGGGCGGCGGCTCTGAAGGGGCCCGCCGACCAGCGTGTCGCTGACCAGGACAGCTTCGACCTGCTCGGCGATGCGATCGACGACGACGACGCGTGGGAGCGCGCCGAGGCGGCCGTCGTCACCGCGAGAACCCGCGACCGGAGAGGCGAGCTGGCGGTCATCGACCGGACGCTGGAAACGATCCGCCTGGCGACCGTCCCCGGCCGGGACCCGTCGAAGTGGGCCGAGTTGCTCAGGCTGCTGCAGAGGCACGGCATAGAGCCGGGCTCCGGGCAGCTGCTGGTGTTCACCGAGTTCGCCGACACTGCCCGCTGGCTCGCCAGCCTGTTCGCCACGCCCGGGTACACGACCGAGACGCTTGAGGGCGCCGTCGAGCACCGCGACCGGGACCGGATGCAGCAGGATTTCCTGGCCGGGAAGTTCCAGGTCCTGGTCTCGACCGACGCGGGCGGCGAGGGCATCGACCTGCAGTCGGCGCACGTAATGGTCAACTGGGACATCCCGTGGAGCCTGGTTCGGCTCGAGCAGCGGATGGGCCGCCTGCACCGCATCGGGCAGCGCAACGACGTGTTCATCTACCACCTGGTCAGCCCGGAGACCCGTGAGGGCCGCGTCCAGGAGGTCATGCTGGAGAACCTCGGCAAGGCCGGCGAGGCTCTCGGCGGCCGGATCTTCGATCTGCTGGACGCGACCGCCGACCGGGCGGCTTTCGACTACACCGCGGCGATGGTCGCCGCACAGACCAGCGAAACCGCTGCGCAGAGCATCCGGGTGCCGGGCACCGATGAACTCATCAGCACCGCAAGAACCCTGGCTGCCGAGGAACGGCAGCTGCGCTCACGCGCCGACACCAAAGCCGCCGAGGAACGGTTCCGCGCCGACCGCCTGGAGGCAATCAACCCGGTCATCGTGGACGGTTTCGTGGAACGCCTCGCCGCAGCGGCTGGCTGGCAGCTGTCTGCGGGTCCGGTCACCGGCCTGCGCAGGATCCGCTCGCCGCGGGTGCTGCCGCCGGCGCTCGGCGGCGGCACCGAGGCGCTCGTAGCCGCCGACGGCGCATCGGTACGCCAGGCACGCGCCGATGGTGCTCTCGGCCTGGACGAGGCGATTGTGCTCGGCCCGACAGAGCCGCCGTTCGTCGAGCTCGTCGAGCTCGCCGCCGCGATCGGCGCACCGGACCTGCTGCGGGGAGCGCGGCTGGTCGACACCGCATCGCTGACCGGCTACACCCTCCTGATCTATGCCGCCGAAACAGAGGTAAGCGACGACGCCGGGCAGCGCACGCGGCGGCCGACGCCGGTGCTGGTGCGGTACTCGGGAGCCGGAGCGTTCCCCGTGGCGTGGGAGGTGCTGCTCAAGCTCGCCGGAACACAAGGACAGGTTCCGGCAGCCCGCCCGGCGCCCGCGATGCGGGCAGATGGAATGCGGGTCGCGCAGCAGGCGCTCGCGGACGAGGTCCAGCGGGAGCGGGCCGAGCGCGTCAAGTGGGTAGCGAAGGCCCGCGAGCAGCTCCAGGAGGTCGAGTACCGCTACCTCGAGGAGCTGCGCGATTTCGACCCGGACGTGCGCCGCGAGCGAATGGCGTTCTTTGAGCAGCTCAAGGCCAGTCGGCTCGCGCAGCTCGACACGATCGCCGACGTCCGGCCGGGAGCGCTGCGGCTCACCGGATGGACCCAGGTGCTGCCCGGTGCCGTAGCCGGGCAGATGGGATATGACCCCGACAGCGAGTCGATCGCCATCCACGCCGTGTGGGCGGAGCTGGAACGGCTAGGCTTCGACGTCGATGACCGGCAGACCGCTGGGCTCGGCTACGACCTGCTGGCCCGCAACCGCAGCGGTGAGCAGCGCCTTGTCGAAGTCAAGGGCCTCGCTGGCCCGCTCGGGCCGGTCTGGCTGGAGCAGAACGAGTGGGCCCAGGCTCAGCAGCGCGGCGCGGACTACTGGCTGTACGTGGTGGCCGAATGCGCCGCTTCTCCGGCAGTTGCCGTCCGTGCGCAGGACCCCGCCGCGCAGGTCGGCGGCCCCCGGCGCATCCAGCGGTTCCAGATCCGGACCGAGGACCTCCGCCGGATGGCGCGAAAGGACCAGGCGTGACTGCAGCCGACCGCCCCGGGCAGGCCGTAACCGCCGCTGGCAGCGCCCTGTCGGTGACCGTCGGCCCGGTCGATGCCGTAGAGAACAGGATGATCGACCACTGGTTCCCCTGTGCCGCCGTCGATGAGACCGTCGGCACCCCGGCCGGGTCGGGCCGTAGCGAGAAGGCGCTCTTCACCTGGTTTGCCTCCCGGCCGGTCGCACAGGCCCGCGCCGCCGTCCTGACCACCCTTCTCCCGGACGACGACACACTGCGCGGCTACGTCAACCACGCGATCCAAGGACACCGCGGAGCACTCGACCGGCTCGCGGAGATCGTCGACAGGAATCATCCGGACGCGCCGCCGGTCGTCCTGGATATGTTCAGCGGCCGCGGCATCATTCCGCTGGAAGCGGCCCGGATCGGGGCTACGGCAGTCGGGATCGACCTGAGCCCCGTGGCGACTCTCGGTGGCCGCCTGCTCGCCGATTACACGTTCAGGGACTGGTCCGCCGAGCCGCCGCTGCCGTTCAAGGACAGCTCCGCTCTTCACGCCGAGCCGCGGCTCCTGCATGACGTCAGGCTGGTCCTGGCAGAAGTCGGCCGCCGGCTGATCGAGGCAGTCAAGTCCTACTATCCGCGGAACCCGGATGGCCACTTCCCCTGGGCGTATCAATGGGCGGTCACCATCCCATGTGACCGGTGCAAGCGGACATTCCCTCTTGTCGGCTCCTTCGTGCTGCGCAATCCATACCGGCGGACCAGCGATGAGGGACAGGCCCTGCGCCTGGTCCCGCGCTCGGATGAATGGCATGCCGAGATCATCGATGGACTGCCTGACCAGCAGCCCACATTCGCAGCCGCGGCCGGGCGCCGCGGCAAGAGCGCAGTGTGCCTGTTCTGCGGCCACGTGCACACACTCGACGCCGTGAAGGCAAAGGGCTTCG
>Ga0302325_10020972_pt1 | contig 13696 bp, 10 predicted proteins | sample Palsa_T0_2_FD_201948 | JGI IMG/M metagenome (GOLD analysis project Ga0302325, IMG submission 201948) | Peat permafrost microbial communities from Stordalen Mire near Abisko, Sweden - Palsa_T0_2 | ecosystem: Environmental > Terrestrial > Soil > Palsa > Peat permafrost | place: Sweden: Abisko... | reverse complement strand
ACCCGCAACCCAGACTCCCGTAGCTGACGTAACACTCCGATCGCCATAAAATCGTTGACGCAGATGATGGCTGTCGGACGAAAACCGGCATCCAGAATCTCTTTTGCAGCTGCCCTTCCGCCGGCAAAGCTGTCGTCATTGGCGGCGGTCAATTGCGCCACGCCTTCGAACCGCTGCATGGTTTCCAGGAACGCCTGGCGCCGGTCGTTCAACGGACCGAGAGCCGAATGGTGTCCAACGAACGCCATACGCCGATGGCCCAAGCTGAACAGATACTCCGCGACGCGCTGCATGCCGCGCTTATAATCGGTGCGAATGTTGGTTACACCCGGACGGGCGCCGGTGGCATCATAAGCCACGGTCCGGATCTTGCGTTCGCTCAATTCGTCGAGAACCTTGGCGTCGAGTTCGGAGACGACAATTCCGAGGCCCGTCGGGCGGCGCCCGAGCATCAGTTGGATGCTGCGCTCCAGGCGCTCCGGATCGTAAGCGGTGTTGGCGATCAAGACTTCGTAGCCAAGTTCATGGGCGCCCAGATCCAAGTGATGAAAGATATCCAGGAAGAAAGGGTTCTCGAGGTTCGAAACGATCAGGCCGATCGTTCGCCCGGCTCCCGCGAGCGCCCGGGCGTGCAGGTTGGGCGAGTATTTCAGTTCGTCGGCGGCCTTAAGCACTTTGGTGCGCGTGGCCTTGCGAACAACGCCGATATTGTTGAGAACGCGGGACACGGTCGCGGTCGAAACGCCTGCCCGCCGAGCTACATCCTCCAGATTCATTCACTCATACTACTGCAAGGTGGGTTTGAATCCATGTGTTTTGAGGACGCCCCGGGCCTCTTCGGCGGCTTCCGGCAGGACGTAGAAGAACGCGCCAACTCTTTCGGAACGGAAAAGGAGTCCTCCCGTATAAGTATCGGTCTCCACTCCGTAATCGACGCCCGCTGCTTCGAGCAGCCCTTCGACTTCCAGCGCATCCCGTAGGCGTTTGGCAATGTAGATCAATTCAGGTTCATGGCCTTCGAAAAACGATGCGTCCTGTTTCATTAATAAGAGAGATTTCGACCGGGGTCCGGGCACAACCATCTTGACATGCCCGTCTCAACGACAGCTCCACGTATCCAGGCCGAAGAGGAATTGCATTGGATCGCTTTACGCCTGGTTCACGGTCTCGGTCCGCGCAGATCCGGCATGCTCATTGACCGGTATCGGACGCCGCAAGCGGTTTTTCGCGCATCGGTGAGTGAACTGGAAGGGCTGGGGATCGGCGGAGCGATCGCGCGCAGTATCCATAGCGGCTGCAATTTTGACGAGGCCGCCGACCAGCAGCAGAAGATGCTCAATTCCGGGACGCTTGTCATTCCGATAACCGATCCTCTTTATCCGGAATCGCTTCGCCAGATTTTTGACCCGCCCTTGCTGCTCTTTGTGCGCGGCAATGTTGATCTATTGCGCGGCACGGGCCTTGCTGTAGTTGGTACGCGCCGTCCGACGCCATACGGACTTGCCGTAACCGAGAAACTTTCGGCGGACCTCGCGCGCGCGGGCCTCGTGATTGTGAGCGGAATGGCTCGCGGCATCGATACCGCGGCGCATCGGGGCGCGCTCTCGGTCGCCGGTCAAACGGTTGCGATTCTAGGTTGCGGCGTCGATATTGTGTACCCTTCGGAGAATAAGAAGCTCGCGTCCGAAATCGTTGCGAAGGGATTGATGGTCTCCGAATTTCCGATGGGTTCGGTTGCGTTTCCGCAGAATTTTCCGATACGGAATCGCATCGTGTCGGGCATTAGCGCCGGTATTTTGGTGGTCGAAGGCGCGCAGTATAGCGGGTCGGCGATTACGGCTAAGCTCGCGCTCGATCAGGGGAAGGAACTTTTCGCGGTGCCGGGCAACATCACGAACAAGCTTGCCTGGGGGCCGAATCTGCTGATCAAGCAGGGGGCCAAGCTGGTGCAGGATTGGAACGATGTGATCGTCGACCTTCCCGCTGCCGTGCGCCGGCGGCTGATTGACGAAGGGCGCCAGCGCATCTTGAACGAAGGAAGCGAACAGCAGCTTGATCTTTCGGCTCCGGCGCCGCCGCCGGGTCCGGAGGGCGAAGTCGGCCGCAAGGTCTTGCGGCTATTGAAGACAGACGTAGCGGTGCACCTCGATGAGTTGCTGGAACAGCTTGAATACTGTTCGTCTTCGGAGGTGATCGCTGCGTTGTTCGAACTTGAAATGCTGGGGCTTGCGAAACAGTTGCCGGGAAAGAACTTCGTCAGGGTTTGGTGAAGCCGCTTATTTGCCTTTCAACTCCAAGACACTGATCGAATAGGCCGGAAAGTCTCGTGTGAATTTGCCGCCCAATCCATCGGCTTTTGCGCTCACGGGGATCACCTTTCTTGGTTCGGTAATGGAGTTTGTTTCGGATGGATCGCTTGCCGCCATCGTTACTATTTGTCCGGCCGGTTCGATGCTGGCTCCGCCGATGCTGACGGACACCTTCTCCGGCTTGGAATCCCGGTTCACGACCTTCAGATAGATCGTGCCTGACTTGCTGTCCCGCGTCGCATTGAAGAACAGCAGTGGGACCTGTCGCGCCGCGGGGGCTACCGGTGTGGGTTCGCCGGCTTTGCCTGCGCGCGCCGGAGGCATCCACACACGGGTGGGAACGCCGGCGATCTCCTGTTTCACGACCTGATCGCCGTGGTGCGTGCTGAACATCTGCTGCGCCCAGTAAGCGGGCGATCCATAGCTGGACATCGCGTCGTACCCGATTAAGTCAGTCTTCCACTGCATCGCCCCCGGGTTGACGTTGACGAAGAGTGGGGCGTAGCACTCCATGATCACCAGATCGGAGTTTCGTTCCATGCCTGTCATCCAGGCTGCGTCTCCCAGCGCTGCGCTCATATTGGGCGTCGGCTCACCTACGCGCGTTGCCCACTCGCCGACGAATACCTTTGGGCCTGTTCTCGGACGCTCATCGTAATCATGCGAGTGCGATGCCATCTCGTCCTCCGAGCGGCGGTAGTAATGTTCGTCGATCACATCGGGAACTCGCGTTTTCACATTGGTGGTCGCAATTACGTTCAGCGCGGGATACTTCGCCTTGATGCCGTCGAAGAACTGCGTGAAGCGGCCATCGTAACTTCCGGCTTCGCGGTCGAAGGTATCTTCGTTTCCGATTTCGACATACTCCAGAGGAAACGGCGCCGGGTGTCCATCCTTCGCGCGCAGGGCGCCCCACTTCGTATCCTTGCCGCCAGTCACGTACTCGATCTCATCCAGAGCGTCTTGCACATAAGGTACGAGATCCGGCCCCGGTTTGACCCTTTCCTGATGCATCGAATAGCCGGCATAGACCGCTAGCACAGGATGCATGTGCAAGTCCTCGCACCAGTTGAGGAATTCCAGCAAGCCCATTCCGTCCGACGACCAATACTTCCACCCGTCATCCAAGTGGCCTGGCCGATGAGCTACGTCACCGACCGTTTTCTTCCAATCGAAACGCGTGGCGATCGTGTTGCCTTCCAGGTAGTTGCCGCCTGGAAAACGCAGGAAGCCGGGTTTCATATCGGCCAGCAGTTCCATAATGTCCGAGCGGTTTCCGTTGATGCGGTTCTTGTAAGTGGGCGGGAAGAGAGAGACGAAGCCAAGCCAGAATGTGCCTGCCTGATTGGCGCTTATGACTAGCCGGTTACTGGCTGATGCTTTCACATTGCCGGTGGCTAACTTTACGTCGTACTTCTGCCAGGTTTCCGATAGCTTCGAGACTGCGGCGTGAGCTTGAACCGCGCCGCCATCGTTCGTGGCAATTTCCAGCGTCAATGGCCCGGTGAATCCCTTTTCGGCTTTCGCGTAAAACGACGCATGATACTGGGTGTTCGGCTTCACGGGGATTCCCCAGTAGCCTTCGTTGGCGACTCCTACGCGCCCCGCACTTACCGTAAGCTTGAGGCTTGTTCCAATCGCTTCGTTCAGTGGCGTCGATGGATCGAGCGCCATCGCGCCGCTGCCGCCGTGGTCCTGCACAAGACTCCAATGTACGGGCTGCGTGGCATCTTCCTTGAAGGTACGGTTTCGGATCAGCTCCGCGTAGAGGCCGCCTTCATAGGAATAGTTGATCTCCTCGGTCATCAGGCCATAGAGCCGCGGATTCACTTTGGCAGTGGTTTGATCAGCTTGAATGTGGATGGTCGCCTGCGCGGTCAGGCGCCCGGAGGATCCCAACAAAACCATTGCGGCAGTAATGCGCGTTAAAGAGATGCGCGTTAACATGTCAAAAGCTTATCGCATGAGACACTGAGCGAATGCGACTGCCGCTCTTGTTGTGTATCATCTGCGTTACCTTGCCCGCCCAGACGACGGAAGCAGGCGCTCAGGCAATCGCTGAATTGCGGACACATGTGCAGACCGCTGAGCCTCTTGCGCTGCGACGCACCGAGTTTGCCGTGAAGCCTCCGAGCGAAGGCTGGGCGCTTGGGATGGTCTCTTCAGTTGCTGTCGATCGCTCGGGCACTATCTACCTACTGCAGCGCGGCGACAAGGCGGACCCGGTTATCGCCGTCGATCACGAGGGACGTGTGCTGCGCTCTTGGGGAGCGGGTCTATATAAGATTCCTCATAGCATTCGCGTTGATCCGGCTGGTGACATCTGGACGGTCGATGCGCAAAGTTCCCGGATCATCAAGTTCACGCCTGCGGGCAAGGAGTTGATGCGCATCGAAGTCGGCGGGCAGCCGGAGACGAAGAATCCGTTTTGCGGAACTTCGGACATCGCATTCGCGCCGAACGGTCACCTGTTCATTTCGGATGGATACGGGAACGCTCGTATTCTCGAATACACTGCCGATGGGAAGCGGTTGCATGAGTGGGGAACTAAGGGGACCGGACCTGGAGAGTTCCGGCTGCCGCACGGAATTGCGGTCGATGAGAAGGGAATTGTGTATGTCGCTGACCGTGAGAATGGGCGCATTCAGCGTTTTACTCCGGAAGGTAAGTATCTAGGCGAGTGGGCGGATCTAGGTAAGGCTTTTTCGATTCGCCTGAGCGGGGGCGCTGCGTGGGCCGGGATTCAGCCGCGCGTAGTGGCGAACGGATCTTCGGGCTGGCTGATCAAACTGGATCGAGAGACGGGGAAAATCCTTGGTTATGTGGATTCAACGGGGGGGCATCATCTGATTGAGGTGACTCCTGGTGGGGAGATCATTACTGGTGTGGCGCCAGACAAGGTTCAGTGGTTCAAACGCTAGTTTTCGACGGGGACCCGCTCTACGTGGTCGACCACGATGATGTCGACAGGAACTTTCTCGGGCTTCAAGCGTAGGCCAAGCGTTTCTTGTAGAGCAGTGAAGAGTGAAGGAGCCGTATCTACACCGGCGTTGTCGTCCGGTTTTTGGTCGTCATTGGTGTAACGCATTTCAAAATCGTAAACGCCCTCCAGGCCGGTCTGGTCGACAACCATCTCGCCCAAGGTGCGGGTCACATAGTCGGCAAGTTGCACCATGGATTCACGTTGTACCTTCCACGTTCGGACGCGGCCACCGTTACTACTTGAGCTCGATCCGCCTTCGTTGGCGACAGGCTTCAGCTTGAAACCGCCTTTGGCAACTACGAGCGCAAAACCGGGCTTCTCCTCCGTCTTATGGTGCACGGCCAGGTGGAAGCGTTCTTCGAGCAGCGCGCGGAGCATGAGGGGACGGTCTTCGTTCTTGGTGTCCGGAGGGTACTTGGCCACTATGTCTAGATGCACGTTTTCCATCCAATCGGGGCCGGACACCTGCAGCGGTTTCACGTTGTATGCCCGCTCGATCAGCCGCTTGAGCGACTGATTGGTGATTACAACCTGTCCCTTGGAACCATTTGAGGAACTGCCGTTGCCGCCGGAGTTGTCTAGCTTGACGGATGCCGCTTCGAACGTTGGGTGTGCTTCCGGGGGTTGAGCGAAAGCAGTAGCCGCTACAAGAAGGATGAGTGCTCGCCGCATAACGAATATGACGATTATCGCTGGATTTCGTTGGGAGATATCAGCAGGGTATACTCCAACCTGATCTCCTTGGGAAAATATCTTCGTATCTTCTTCCTCAGCGCGGCGGCGCTCGCTGCCGCGGATGGGCCCGCGCCGCGGTACCTGGCCTTTCAGATTTTCACCGGTGGAACCTATTCTCATGAGCTGGGGATGAATTTCCCGCCGCCCCCGCAAGATCTTGGAAAGACCGTGGCCGGATTGCGGGACAAGATTGGCGGTGTGGGATCGGAGGTCACGAGGCTCGGCTTTGTGGTTGGACCTTTATCCTTCGACCAGACGGACGATCAGCTGCGCGCGGCGATCGCCTCGGCTTTCGACGTGGCGCTCGAGACCGGTGTCGCGGTCGGGTTCCATGTCGACGATTCGATGTTCTGGGGACGGATGAAGGAGTTGAACGCCATTGAGAACATCGAATGGCTTGACTGGAACAAGACGCCAAACACGGGACGCGAGTTGGACTGGTCGGCGACACCGAAAAAGATCATGCCGCAGCTTTGCGTCAACAGTGAGGCGGTGAAGAGAGCCGTCTCGAAGCGTGCCGCGCTTATCGGGTACGAAGTTTCTAAGGGCATCGCGAAGCTTGGCGCGGCACGGCGGAGCGAGCTTTTCCTGGGCGTTATTGCGGGTTGGGAGACGCAGATCGGAAGCGACTTCGATACCGGCAAGTATCCCGGCTATTGCGCTCTGACGAATGCGGGGTTCAGTGCCGAGAAGCCGCCGGCTGATGTTGACGTAGCGCTAAGCGGAATCGTCCACGACTTCGTTAGGCTTTGGGCGAGTTCGCTTGTGAAATCCGGCGTGCCTAACGGCAAGGTTTATTCGCATATCGCATTCAGGTCAGCCGCAACTTACAAGCCGTCCGCGGTGCCATACCTCAGGTTGATTCACTGGACGCCTCCGGCTGTGGCATTCTGCGATTCCTGCGTTGCGGGCTTTTCGACCTATCCGCAGCCAGGCCACCTCACGCAGTGGAATGTAGAGTTACAGAAGCACGGCAATCCACCTTGGGCATCATGCGAAGGAACTGCGGCAGACCCTGGCGACGTGGAGCGAAGCGGCGGGGGAGCGGATATGGAGGGATACCTCGGTAATCTTTTCAACCACGGCGCTGTATTGGTCAACGTTTTTGGATGGGGCATTGGCGATTCAACCAACCCTTTCAGAAGGATCGCGGAGAGCGACAAGGCGCTTGCGGCGTACCGGAAGTTTCTTGGCGGGGAAACGTTGAAGGAGGCGCCGCAGTCATCGCCCACGGCCGGTCTACCGGGAAAGATTCAGAAGATCCAGGCAATCCTTCCCAGTTGGGTTGAGGCACATGGCCCGACTGACGTAAAGCCGCTCATGGAAAAGCTCAATGCCGCGATTAAGGCCAAGCGGTTTGACGATGCCGACAGATTGGCGGACGAAGTTCTGGCCTTGATCGGCAAGTAGTCAGTGAGGCCGCGTATAGCCCTGGCGCTTGTACTTGTCGAGCAGAGTTGAAAGGCTGTCGACGATGTCCGTTCTCTTCTGGTAGAGGTTCTCCTTCTCTTCCGGATCGTGAGCCAGGTCGTAGAGTTGGCCTTTCGGGCCACCCGGAGCGGGGTCGACCTTCGCGGGGAGTGTGAATCCGCCTGAACCGAGCCCCTGTTCGAGTTTCCAGTTGCCTTGGCGGATGGAGAACACGCCGTCGATGGAGTGGTGGATGATGTCGGGGCGAATGGGCTTGGTGTTCTTGCCGAGCCACGCTGGAAGGAGATTGAAGCTGTCCTCCGCGGCCTGATTGGGAAGTGGGAAACCGAGTACTCCCGCAACCGTGGCCATGAGATCAGCCAGGCAGCCAAGTTCCTGGCTCACGCCGCCGGCCGGGACACGATTCTTCCATCGCACGATGAACGGGATCCGGTGCCCGCCCTCCCAGATGTCGGCCTTTTCGCCCTTCCAGTTGGCATTGGCGCGGTGCGCGTAGCGGTCGAGATCTTCCACTTTCCAATCGGCTCCGTTATCGCTGGTGAAGATGAAGATTGTGTCGCGGTTCGAGGCTTCGACTGCGCGCATGATTTGGCCGAGCGCGTCATCAACCTCAGCAGCGTAATCGCCATAGTCTCCGGCATTGGAGACGCCTTTGAATTTGGTGGTTGGTACCCAGGGCGTGTGGGGCGAGGGCATAGGGAAGTAGAGAAAGAAAGGCTTTGTGCCTGAGGCGTGCTGCTGGATTTGTTGAACAGCTTTGGCGGTTAGGTCTGGGAGCACCTGGTCGAACTTGAAGTGCGGCGCCATTGCGCCTGCGCGCCAGAAATAACCGCGAGGCTCCTTCGCGCCGGGCGTATAGGAAGTGGCTGCTTCGACGACGCGATCGTTCTCGAAGTACAGATAGGGGTCCATGTCGAGCGAAGCCGGGATGCCAAAGTAATAGTCGAAGCCATGATCCATCGGGCCGGGCCGCAGGGGCTGGCTGAAATCTACTGGACTCTGGTTGCCGAGGCCCAGGTGCCACTTGCCTACGCCCGCGGTGTAGTAGCCGGCGGCCTTCAGCAGTGCAGGAACAGTCAGGCGTCCGGGCTCAATGAGATTGGGCGAGTATCCGTTGAGGACGCCATGTTGGAGAGAGGTGCGCCAGCAGTAGCGGCCGGTAAGGATGCTGTAGCGGCTGGGGGTGCAGACGGCCGAGGAAGAGTGCATGTCGTTGAAGCGCATGCCTTCGCTGGCGAGACGATTCGCATTGGGCGTTTGAATGGCGGAGGATGGGTTGTAGCAATTGAGGTCGCCCCAGCCGAGGTCGTCGGCGAGCACGTAGACGATGTTGGGAGTTTCCTTTGTGGTCTGACTGAGAAGAGCGCCGGCCGATGCTGTTTGGACGAAGGCGCGGCGAGTCAAGGAGGAAGAAACTTGGCCCACGGCTAATGATCTCCCTTGGCAGCGGGCGGTTGAAGCAGTTTAGCGATAAGGCCGCTCCACCCGGTTTGATGTGACGCGCCAATGCCGGATCCGTCGTCGCCGTGGAAGTATTCGTAGAACAGAATCAGGTTGCGGAAGTGCGGGTCCTGTTGCACTAAGGGATGGTTACCGTTGCCCGGCCGGTTTCCGTGCTCGTCTTCCAGGAAGATGCGTGACAACCGGCGTGAGAGTTCGTTCGCTACGTCGTCGATCGACATGAACTGGCCGGAGCCGGTGGGGCACTCCACGCGGAAATCATCTCCGTAGTAATGATGAAACTTGCGAAGCGATTCAATCAGCAGATAGTTCATCGGCATCCAAATCGGGCCGCGCCAGTTCGAGTTGCCGCCGAAGAGGCCGGAACGCGACTCGCCCGGTTCATAGGCGACGCTCATTTCGCCATGCGCCCAGCGGAAGATATAGGGGTGCTCTTTGTGATAGCGGGAAAGGGCGCGAAGTCCGTAGTCCGAAAGGAATTCGGTTTCGTCGAGAGCGCGGCGGAGCAGCTTCTTCATGCGGCTGCCGCGTAACAGGGAAAGGAGCCGCCGTTCGCCCAGACCAGCCTCCTGCCATCGAGACACCAGTGCTGCAAGATCGGGCCGGTAATTCAAATACCAGTTCAGGCGCGCGGTGAACTGGGGAACTTCCCGCAAGAGTTCCGGTTCGAGAGTTTCCACGGCGAAGAGCGGACTGAGGCCGACCATCGAACGGACCTTCAGCGGAATCGCTTCCCCATTTGGGAGGTTGAGGACATCGTAGAAGAAGCCGTCTTCATCATCCCAGAGGCCGATTTTATGGCCGCCCATGTTGGTCATCGCTTCGGCGATCCCAAGGAAGTGCTCGAAGAACTTCGTGGCGATGTCTTCATAGACATGATTGTGGCGGCCGAGTTCGAGCGCGATGCGCATCAGGTTGAGGCTATACATCGCCATCCAACTGGTACCGTCGGACTGGTTGATGTAGCCGCCGGTCGGGAGCGGCGCGCTACGGTCGAAGACGCCGATGTTGTCGAGGCCAAGGAAGCCGCCCTGAAAGATGTTGCGGCCCTCGGCGTCTTTGCGGTTTACCCACCAGGTGAAGTTGAGCATCAACTTGTGGAAGACACGCTCGAGGAACGCGAGGTCGCCGGGGTCGTCCGGGTTCTTGTTCCGCCTGTATTTGCGGTCGATCTGGAAGACGCGCCAGGAAGCCCAGCCATGCACGGGCGGATTGACGTCGCCGAATGCCCATTCATAAGCGGGCAGCTGTCCGTTGGGATGCATGTACCATTCGCGCGTCATCAGGACGAGTTGATCCTTGGCGAATTCGGAATCCACGAGGGCGAGACAGACGGTGTGGAAGGCGAGATCCCATGCGGCGTACCAGGGGTATTCCCACTTATCGGGCATCGAGATGATGTCGGCATTGTTGAGATGCATCCACTCGTGGTTGCGGCAGTGTTGGCGGCAGGCTGGCGGCTCCGGTTGAGCGGGGTCGCCCTTGATCCACTGCCGGACGTCGTAATAGAAGAATTGCTTGCTCCAGATCATGCCGGCGAGGGCCTGGCGCTGCACCAGGCGGGCATCTTCGGAGGGAATGTCCCTTTGAAGATCGGCGTAGAAGGCGTCGGCATCGGCGCGCCGGTCGTTGACGATGTTGTCGAAGGGCGCGAAGGGGTCCTGGTGAACCGCGGTCGAGAGACGCAGGCGAAACTGCGTGTAGCCGCCTGCGGGAACAACACAGGCGTAGTGGGCAGCTGCCTTCGTGCCGGTTGATTGCGGATTGGTTGCGTGCAGGGCGCCATGGACGATGTGCTCATGAAAGGCGTCTTTGAAATAGCCATCGCTTTCCATGCCCCAAAGGCGGCGTATATTCGTTTCGTTGTTGCAGAAGAGCCATTCGGGATTGCCCTCGGCGCGAAGCATGTATTGTCCAAGGTCGGCATGGTTCGCGATCACGCGGCCTTCGTTATCGCGGGAAACGATCGGCACAGCTCCTCCGTATCCCCACGACCACGTGTTCCTGAACCAGAGCTGCGGGATGACGTGCAGAGGAGCGTCGTTCGGCCCGCGGTTGTGGGCGGTGATGAGGATGAGAATGTCGTCGGGACCGGCCTTGGCGTATTCGACGAACACGTCGAAGTAGCGTTGATCGGAGAACACGCCCGTATCGAGAATTTCGAACTCGGGGTCATGCTTACTTCGGCGGCCGTTTTCCTCGACCAGCGACTGGTATGGGAAGGCATCGTGGGGATACTTGTAAAGCATCTTCAGATAGGAGTGGGTTGGAGTGGCGTCGAGATAGTAATAGAGCTCCTTGACGTCTTCGCCGTGATTCCCCTGGCTGTTGGTGAGACCGAAAAGGCGTTCCTTGAGGATGGGGTCGCACCCATTCCATAGAGCGAGGGAGAAGCACAAGCGCTGCTGGCTGTCGCTGATGCCGGCGATGCCGTCCTCGCCCCAACGGTAGGCACGGCTGCGGGCGATGTCGTGGCTGAAATAGTCCCAGGCGCAACCGCTGTCGCTGTAATCTTCTCGAACGGTGCCCCACTGACGCTCGCTGAGATAGGGGCCCCAAAGCTTCCAACTTGGCTTCTTCATTCAGACTCCGTTTGGTTACCTGATGATATGCCGGATTGGCTAAACTGTAGCAACGGAGATCGTTCCATGCTGGAAACGTCTATTTCGGTGCGAGAGTATCTGTCGACCGCTTACCATCCGGACGTGGATTATGTGGACGGGGCGATTGAGGAGCGCAACGTGGGGGAAAGAGAACACGGCGAGTTGCAAGCGCGAGTCTGTTTCCTGCTGAAGCAGCATAGAGTTCTCGTTCCATACCTTGCGACCCGGTTGAGAGTATCCGCCACTCGCTACCGGGTATCGGATGTGTGCGCATACGAGAAGAGATCCAAGGAGTCGGTCTTTACCGAGCCTCCCGCCTTGTCTGTTGAGATATTGTCGCCGGAGGACCGGGTTCAACGAATTACGAAGGTGGCGCAGGACTAATTTGTCCCTGGGAGTTCCGAGTGTGTGGCTGTTGGACCCGTTGGGAAAAAAGGCCTACGTGGTAGACGCTGCTTTAGGTTTTCATGAGGTGACGGAACAAATTGCGACAACCGATGGCAAGGTCGTTTTCTCGCTCGAAGAAGTTTTCTCTGAGTCCGAAGACGAAGTTTTCTGAGTTTGGGCTGTTGAAGATTAAAAGCTATCGAATGTACAACCGACGTCAAAACGTCGTTCTTGAAGCGCGGGGCCTGAATGACGGCGAGCGTGTGACCGGCAGAGATAGCAGGAGCACATGGCGATGTGGTTAGCGCACTTGAACGCTGCCGCGTAGCGCCAGACGCGCATTGCCTTAGCCTTCATTCGCTCCAGGTCTGCCCTGCGTCGCGCGCGCCCGCTCATGTCCCGATTGTAGATCGGTCATTTTACAAATTGGTGGAGGCAGCGGGAGTTGCCTAGCCAAATTCTACTAAAAGCACAGCATTTCAAGGACTTAGAGTGACGGTGGAGCCGACGAAAGTGGCCTAAACGAGGGGTCCAGTCAGTATAGGTCGCGTGAGATCTATCTTGTATTTTCTGTCACAATGGGGCCCAATGGCGGGCAAACAACCATCGGGCAATGGAGTCCGGTCACCGTTTATTAATTTCCTTCCCTTTTACGCATCACAAACCTGGATTTAGGACTTGGAGGCGGCGGGAGTTGGACTGCTAGTTCGTACGGAGGCGCAACTTATTTTTGAGCCGCAGACGTGCCGAACCAGGGAAGGTCAAGCGCTGCGATCCAAGAGCCGCCTGAATCCTTCTTGCCCAAAGTGCCGGTCGTTGGTGAGGACTTCCTCGATCCGCTGCTGCCGCATCACATTCATCGAAATACAGTCAGCAAGGCTGTATTCCTTGTCCGGGCGCCTTTCGTATAGTGCCAATCCTGCAAGAAACGACTCATGTGACTGAGCCACGACTTCAACTCCTGAGCCATTGAGAATCTTGCGGACAAGTCGGCACGCGAGTCGTCTCGAGTGATCGCCGTGGGCCGAAACCGCTGCCAGGAATTCGCCTAGTACTTCTTCGGTGGTAACGAGAAGAGCGTCCGAACAATCCACCGAACGGGCGTTCTCGGCCCAAGCATCGCCGGGAAGGAAGATGGCGAGCCAATAAACGGTATCGACAAAGATCCGCCTCAACGTTTCGGCGTGCCGTAGATGTAATGGTCGATCTGGTCGGAGAGATCCTTAGGCATGAGCCGCAATTCTTCTTCGGGGATCATTCGACCGAGACGCCCCGCGATCTCGACGATCGCGGGCATTCTTTTGGATTTGATCACTTGTCCATCCGCAGGTCGCGCGAGGCTTTTTGATTTTCCGGTAGGGCGTGCCATAACAATGTAAGAATAGTGCCTATTTGGCGGCCGAAGGCACTTCCGCCCAAGAACCACCATCTTCGACCTTGTGCACAATGGCGTGTATCGTCATAAAATCTGGTGGAGGCGGCGGGAGTTGAACCCGCGTCCGAAATCGCCCGCGATGAAAAGACTACGTGCGTAGCCTGATTCGTTGATTCGATACCAGCCTGAGAATCGGCAAAATGACTGATATCTAGTCCGGTTGATCTCGGGCTTGGGCTCCGGACCGAAGCTTTCACCCTATCCTTCAAAATGACGCTTACTAACTAACGCGAAGGCTCGTCAGTCGAAGCGGCTACTTAATTAATTAAGCAGCGTATGCAAATTGCTGGTTGGCAATTATGTTTTTCCGATCGTTTTACGGGAGCTCGGAACCCGGCACGCCTTCCCATCT
>Ga0302325_10020971_pt1 | contig 13696 bp, 10 predicted proteins | sample Palsa_T0_2_FD_201948 | JGI IMG/M metagenome (GOLD analysis project Ga0302325, IMG submission 201948) | Peat permafrost microbial communities from Stordalen Mire near Abisko, Sweden - Palsa_T0_2 | ecosystem: Environmental > Terrestrial > Soil > Palsa > Peat permafrost | place: Sweden: Abisko... | reverse complement strand
GAAGATCCTGGATTTGAAGTCGGATTGAATGCCGAGGCCCCGGTCGCGCACCGTAATGCGGACAAGATCGCTTCCCGCCTCCTGCTCGACAGCAGCTACGACTTCGCTATCCGGCGGTGAAAACTTGATCGCGTTCGACAGCAGGTTGGTAATGACCTGCGCAAGACGATCGGTGTCGGCTCGGACTTTACCGGCAGCAGCGGCGGCTTCGATGCGGATTTTCACGCGGTGGCCCGCGGCGTAACCCCTGAGCGACTCAGCCGTCCGCTCCACCAGCGACCTGACTTCAACGCGCTTGAAATCGAAAACAACATGACCGGATTCGAGCTTCTCGATGTCAAGAATGTCGTTGACCAGGCGGACCAGGCGCTGACTGTTATTGTGCGCGATCTCAAGCAGTCGCTCCGCCGGCTCGGACAATGTTCCAACCGCCTTGCCCATCAGAAGCCCGAGCGAGCCGGCGATAGACGTCAGCGGCGTGCGCAGCTCATGACTTACCGTCGAGACGAATTCGTCCTTTAACCGCTCAAGCCGCTTGCGCTCGGTCGCGTAGCGCAAGGCACGCAGCAATCCGCGAGTTTCGATCTCACCCTTGATGAGATAATCCTGCGCGCCCTCTTGCAGGGATTGTGCGGCCAGCCCTTCGTCATCCATACCGGTCAGCACGACCAGCGGGATATCCGGCGCCGCGACACGGGCACGTCGTATCGCCGCCAACCCCTGCGCGTCTGGCAAGCCCAAATCGAGCAGAATGATGTCTACTGTATGGATTGCGAGATGCCTCTCGGCTTCAGCCATGAAACCGACGCACGTCAGATCGAAATGACGCGAGCTATCCTCATTGAACATTTCACGTAGCAGGCGTGCATCGCCCAGGTTGTCTTCAATCAGCAGGACCTTTTTGATCGCTCTCATGCTCACTCACCTAGTGTCCACTACACCTGCCGGCTTCCAAGGGACAACCGCGATGCGTTGCCGACACCGAATCGCAATTGTTCCTGGCTCGGAACGATGCTGCTGGATGCAACATTCTTGGGTTTCGGAATACCGTTTTTCAACAGCTCCGCGAAACGCGACGCGGGTAACGGCCGACTGAAATAGAATCCTTGCGCCTCATCACATTGGTGAGCCCGAAGAACTTCAAGTTCTTCGAAAGTCTCCACGCCTTCGGCTACGACGCGCAGCTTGAGGCCGCGGGCCATGCCGATCACCGCGGTCACGATGGTGGTGTCATCGCCGGCGGTGCTGATCTGGCGAACAAACGACTGGTCTATCTTCAGAGTATCCACCAAAAATTTCTTGAGATAGCTGAGGCTGGAGTAGCCTGTGCCGAAATCATCGATCGCGATCTTGACGCCTCGTTCCCTCAATATCTGGAGAATCGATGCCGTGGACTCGGCCCGCTTCATCAGGACGCTCTCGGTCAGTTCGAGTTCGAGGTATCTCGGGTCGAGGCCGGTCTCGCCGAGAATTTCGAACAGGCCCCCCAGAAATTTATCGTCCCGAAACTCCATCGCCGAAACGTTGACGGCCATGGTCGAAAAATCCAGACCCTTGTCGAGCCAATTGCGGGCTTGCGTGCAGGCCTCGCGCAGGACCCAGGCGCCGATCGAGAGAATGAGACCGCATTCTTCTGCGACCGGAATGAATCGAGCCGGAGACAGCAGTCCTCGCGTCGGATGAAGCCAGCGCAACAGCGCTTCCGCGCCGGTAATAGCGCCGGTGCGAAGATCAATCTTCGGCTGGTATTGCAGCTTGAATTCGCCACGTTGCAGCGCGCGGCGCAAACTCTCTTCGACCGATTGCCGCTCCACCGCCCGAACGTTCATGGCCTGCTTGAAGAACTGATAGCTCTGCCGGCCATTTTCCTTGGCCTGATACATTGCGGTATCGGCATTCTTGATGAGCGTCTCGGCGTCGAGGCCGTCATCGGGGTAAACGCTGACGCCGATGCTGGTTGTGACGTGAAGATCGTGATGGTCGATAGCGTGCGCTTCCGCCACGGCCTTAAGAATGCGCCGCGCTAAAATGGCGGCATCTTCGACGCTATGCAGCTCCGACAGCAGAACGACGAATTCATCCCCGCCCTGCCGGCTGACCGTGTCGGAGCCCCGCACGCAACCTACCAGACGCTTGGCGATCGATTGAAGGAGCTTGTCCCCAACCGGATGACCCAGCGAATCGTTGATATATTTGAACCCGTCCAGATCGAGAAACAGCACCGCCACCTTGCTCCTGTGGCGTGGCGCCAGCGCTATCGCGTGACCGATCCTGTCGTTGAGCAGCATCCGGTTCGGCAGACCCGTCAAAAAGTCATGCTCCGCTGAATGGGAAATCTGTTGCGCCATTGCCCGGGCTATACTGACGTCCCGAAACACGATGACGGTTCCAATTGCCTGTCCTTCCCGGTCATGGATCGGAGCGACGCAATCCTCGATCGGAATCGCCGACCCGTCGCCGCGAACAAGCATGCGGGTTGAGGGGGAGTGCTCGCTTGGTCCTGGAGCCGTCCGCACGCCCGTCGGTTTCGCGGCGATTTCATGCGACGCAGCGTCGGTGACCCGAAAAACCTCCGTCATCGGCTGACCCAGCGCCGCCTGCCGGGTCCAGCCGGATAGCTTCTCGGCGACGATATTGAGGAAGGTGATGTTTCCCGAGACGTCCGTGCAAATGACGGCGTCTCCAATGCTGTCAAGCGTTACCTGGGCGCGCTCCTTTTCAGCGAACAGCGCCTCTTCCATGGCCTTGCGTTCAACAGCATGGCGCAGCGTGCGCAACAGCCCGCGCGGGCTGCCATAGCTCTCCTTGACCAGATAGTCCTGCGCGCCTTCCTGGATGGAGTGCGCGGCCAGCGCCTCGTCGTCGAGGCCCGTCAGTACCACGAGGGCGATACCCGGCGCGGCCCCCCGTGCGCGCCGTACCCCCTCCAATCCCTGCGCATCCGGCAGGCCGAGGTCAAGCAAGATGATATCCACCGCATGTCGGGCAAGATACTTCTCTGCATCTCCCATGCACTCCACGTGGACGAATTCGGCCCCGAGCGAGCGATCTTCATTGAATATCTCCCGCAGCAAACGGGCATCTCCGGGATTGTCTTCGACCAGCAATACCGTCTTGATTGATTTCATTGGCATCGAGCCCGCTCTTGCGACGGCAGCCGGACCAATGTCAGCCAGAAATCGCTGATGCTCTTGACCAGGCTCTCAAACGTGTCGAACTCCACTGGCTTGACGAGATAGCAGTTTGCCCGGAGGTGATAGACAGCATCGATATCTACCTCCGCCTCGGAGGTGGTCAGGATCACCGTCGGAATCGTCTTCAGGCTTTCGTCCTGCTTGATCACGGACAAAACCTCGCGGCCGTCCATCCTGGGCAGATTCAGATCCAGCGGGATCAAGTCTGGACGCGGCGCCCTGCCGTGAACGCCCTCACGCCGCAGGAAGGAGAGGGCTTCCACCCCGTCAACGGCGACATGCAACCGCAGCGTGCCGTTAGCATCGCGGAACGCTTCCTGCGTCAACCGGACATCGCCGGGACTATCCTCGACCAGCAGGGTCGTCTTGACCTTCTCCACGTTCAGTTACCTAGCGCCTGCTGGGGCAGCTTCACCCTGGTCAGCCAGAAATCATTGATGCTCTTCACCAGGCTTTCGAACTCTTCCAGTTGCACCGGCTTGCTGAGGTAACAATTCGCCTGCAACCTGTAGCTGGTCACGACATCGGCTTCGGCGTCGGAGGTGGTCAGGATCACCGTCGGGATAGTCTTTAGATCTTCGTCTTCCTTGATATGGGCGAGGACCTCTCGGCCATCCATTTTGGGCAGGTTCAGATCCAGCAAGATGAAATCCGGGCGCGAGGCGCCGATGTGGGCGCCTTCGCGTCTGAGATAGGCCATTGCCTCCACGCCATCGACGGCGACGCGCAAGTCGATCTGCGGATCGGCGTCGCGAAAGGCTTCCTGCGTCAACCGAACATCGCCGGGACTATCCTCGACCAGCAGTACTATTTTCTTCATGGTATCCTCAAACATTTTGCATCTGCTGCGGCAGTTTCGCCCTGGTCAGCCAGAAAGCGTTGATACTTCTCACGAGGCTGTCGAATGCGTCCCAATGCGCCGGCTTTCGGAGGTAGCAGTTCGCCTGCAGTTGATAGCTGATCATGACATCCGCCTCGTCATCGGACGTCGTCAGGATGATAGTCGGAATTATCTTCAGGTCCTGATCCTTTTTGATCAAAGCCAGAACCTCGCGGCCATCCATTTTGGGCAGATTGAGATCGAGCAGAATGAGATCGGGCCGGGGCGCATTTGCGTAGATGCCCTCGCGCCTCAGAAAGGCCATGGCTTCGATGCCATCGGCGGCGAGATGCAGCCGGACGGGCTTGCCGGAATCCCGAAAGGCTTCCTGTGTCAGGCGAACATCTCCAGGACTGTCTTCGACCAAAAGAACCTCTATGGGCATTTCATCGTCTTCCATCAACTTCATTTCCTGTTGCTGCCGGTCAGGGCGAAGCGAAAGGTAGATCCGACACCGGGTTGCGATTCGACGGAGATCTGGCCGCCGTGCCGCTCGACGATCTTCTTGCAGATGGCCAGCCCGATGCCGGTGCCGGCGAACTCCTCGCGCTTGTGCAGGCGCTGGAACATGCCGAAAATCCGTTCGAAATATTGCGGGTCGATTCCGAGCCCATTGTCCTGCACGGAGAACCTGTATTGCTTGCCGCCGTTCAAGGCTGCGACGTGAATTTTTGGAATTCCGGGATTCTGGTACTTGATGGCGTTGCCGACGAGATTCTGGAACAGCTGGATCAACTGCATCTCGTCGGCCAGCACTTCGGGTAGGGGATCGTGCGTGACCAGCGCGCCGCTTTCCTCGATAGCGCCGCGCAGATTTGAAAGCGCGTGCCGCAGGGCGTCTTCGCTGGACGTGTTGAGCAAGTCTTTCCCCTTAGTCCCGATGCGCGAATAGGCCAGCAGATCCTGGATCAGGCGCTGCATGCGGGTGGCGCCGTCCACCGCATAAGCGATGAAATCGTCGGCATCGGAGTCGAGCTTCCCCGCGTATCGCCGGGAGAGCAGCTGGGTGTAGCTGGCGACCATTCGCAACGGTTCCTGCAAATCGTGCGAGGCGATATAGGCGAACTGTCCCAATTCCTCATTGGAACGGTTCAACTCCTCGACCTTGTGCAGCAGGTGGGCTTCAGCGGCATTACGCACGCTGATGTCCCGGATAGCCGCCGTCACCAGGATTCCTTCGGCGCCGCCCAGCGGGCTCAGCATCAGCTCGATCGGAAATTCGGTTCTGTCTTTCCGCCTGCCGGAGAGCTCGATGCCGGTGCCGATCTGCTGCGCCAGCGCGTCTTCGGCGGAACGAAGTCCATCCGCGATCAGTCTTTCCGCGAAGCCCTGCGGGATGATGTTCGTGACCCTCTGACCGAGCAGTTCGTTACGGCGGTAACCGAACTGCTTTTCGGCCTGAAGATTCAAAAGAACGATCTCACCACGCTGATTTACCACGACCATCGCGTCCGGTGCCGCTTCCAACAGACCGCGATACTTGCCTTCCATCTGCGCCAGATGTTTTTCCGCGTTCCTGCGCACGGCGATGTCACGAATCGCGGCCGTGATCAGCGTTCCCTCCGTGCTTTCCAGCGGGCTCAACATAAGCTCGATTGGAAACTCGCTGCCGTCCTTGCGGAGCCCGGTGAGTTCGATACCGGTGCCGATCTCCTGCGCCAGTGCGTCTTCCGCGGAACGCAGATCATCCGCGACAAGCCGCTCCGCGAAACCTTCCGGGATGATGTTGGTCACCTTCTGGCCGAGTAACTCGTCGCGGCGATAACCGAACTGCTTTTCCGCCTGGAAATTGAGAAGAACAATTTCCCCGCCCTGATTTACGACCACCATGGCATCTGGAGCCGCTTCCAGCAGGCCGCGATATTTTCCTTCCATTTGCGCCAGCACCTTTGCGGCATTCCTGCGCACGCTGATGTCGCGAATCGCGGCCGTAATCAGCATTCCCTCGGCGCTTTCCAGCGGACTCAACATGATCTCGATCGGGAACTCGCTTCCATCCTTGCGCAGCGCATTGAGCTCGATGCCGGTGCCTATTTCCTGCGCCAGAGCGTCCTCCGCGGAGCGAAGGTCATCGGCAACAAGCCGCTCTGCAAAACCTTGCGGAATGATGTTGGTCACTCTCTGGCCCAGCAATTCGTCGCGACGATAGCCGAACTGTTTCTCTGCCTGGACATTCAGCAGCACGATCTCCCCGCCCTGGTTCACCACCACCATCGCATCCGGGGCGGCTTCCATCAGCCCGCGATACTTGCCCTCCATTTGCGCCAGGACCTTTTCCGCCGCCTTGCGCACGCTGATATCGCGGATCGCTGCCGTCACCAACGTTCCCTCCGGGCTTTGCAGCGGACTCAGCATGATTTCGATCGGAAATTCGCTACCGTCCTTGCGCAAGGCGTTGAGCTCGATCCCGGTGCCGATCTGCTGCGCCAGAGCGTCTTCCGCGGAACGCAGGTCGTCCGCGATCAGCCGTTCGGCAAACCCCTCCGGAATAATGTTCGTCACCTTCTGGCCCAGGAGTTCGTCTCGCCGATAGCCGAACTGTTTCTCGGCCTGAACATTAAGCAGCACAATCTCTCCGCTCTGATTCACCACCACCATGGCGTCCGGAGCGGCTTCCATCAGCCCTCTATATTTGGCGCCGGACTCGCTGCTTTCCGTAAGATCGCGACTGATGACGGAAAAGCCGCGCAAATTTCCAGCCTGATCGCGGGAGGCCGCATAAGAGGCGTGTACCTGGTAACGTGTGCCGTCATTGCGCAAGCGTGTGCCCTGCTCCTCATATTCGCCGTTAGCCGCAGCGATCCCGAGCATTTCCCTGGGTTTGCCGGAGGCGATGTCTTCCGGCGGAAAGAAGCGGGAAAAATTCTGATCGGCGACTTCTTCGAAGCGGCAGCCGGACATGCGTTCCGCACCGGGATTCCAGCTGCGTATTTCGCCCAGCGGGCCGAGCATCACGATCGCGTAATCCTTGACGCCGTTCACAAGCATCCGGTATCTGCGTTCACTTTCCTGCAACGCCTGCTCTGCAAGCCAGCGCCTGAAATTATCTCGATAGACACTCCAGCCGGCCGCACCGGTGATGAACAAGCCCAGAAGGGTTCCAACGAGCAGTATTATCTCGGTATGCCTCACATTGGCTGCGGCTACGGCATTGCGTAGCGTCAGCAAACGTTCCTCTTCGTTCCGCAGCTCAAGAACGACGGCTTGATATTCGGCCGTAACGCGCACCGTCGGCCCTTCTCGAACCGACTTCATCGCCGCCTCGATTCCCTGATTCCTGCGCAGGGCGATAATCAATTCCGCACGCTCTATCCTGTCGGCTGCCAGTTTTTCCAGGATGGAGAGCCTGCGCTGTTGCTCGGGATTATCCAGCGTCGCGTTGCGCAAGACCGGTGTAAGCCGTTCGACTTCCGATCTCGCAGCATGATAGGGCTCGAGATCGGACTCTTCGCCTGTGATTACGAATCGACGAATGCTTGATGAGATCGTCGCCATTCCAATTGTCGTGTCCCGAAGATCGTCCATGACTTCCCAGGTATGCTGGACCCATGGGTTGCTTTCACTGGATGCGGCAATGCTGCGATAGGAAAATGCCGCTGCAAAAAGCAAGACCGCGATCGCGGAGCCAACGGCCAATTGTATGGTTCGGCTTGAAACGGTTCCGGCCTTCACTGCGCACCCGGCCTGTCAGTCACTATCTCCGAGCCGGCAGCAGCTAAACGCGCTGCCGGTTCGTCAGTGAGGGTGTCGTTCATCGATTTCAGACTCAATCGCATTAATCGGTACACCCGTCACATGACGCCGCGCGCCATCGCATTTGCAATCGGCGAGACCGCAGGATGGCTTCGGATTGTATTGCGAAAGATTAATTTGCCGATGCTTGCAAAGGATTATTAGTACTTACGTTTATCGGTACTAATACCGCTACCGCGATGGCTCTTGCACGAGTCTCAATCCGTCTGCGCCCGTGTCATTGGTTGTTGCCTAACGCCACGCGAACCAGGTCCGCTGCATTTCGGGCTCGAAGCTTTCTCATCAGATGGGCACGGTGCGCCTCGAAGGTGCGCGTGCTAATTCCCAGCCGATGGCCTCCTTCCTTGTTGGAGGATCCGCTGGCGATCAGCGCGAGCACTTCCTGCTCGCGTGGCGTCAGCGGGTGCGGGCTGGTCGGGAGAACTGGCGATGCCATAGCGCCGGTCTTGGTCCCGTCGTTCCAAGCCCACAAATCGATAGCGTCGCGGCCGCGCGCGATCGCGGCGCCGGCGTCCACCGATGCCTCGACGGCTCCGCCTACCAGTTCGATGATATTGCAGACGCGTTCGGTTTCACGTAGCGCCCTGTCCACGATTTCACACAGCGCAGCCGGAGTGATTTCGGCGCCGACAACCTCCCCGGCCCGTTTTATTTCGTCCAAATAGAGCAACAACGCTGTCAGCGGATCGCTAAGCTGGTGCTTCAACGCCGCGCCGGCGTCGTCGACCGCCCGCCGGAGTGCCTCCGACATCAGTTCGGTCTGGAGCCGGCTGAGCTTCTTCACGGCAGAGTCGAACCGCGGCGAAAATGGCAGGACGTTGAAGTGAGCATTGTCAATCGTCATCGTACCGCTCGTCCTAATTATCGATCTCTAGTACGCGTTCCACTGGAAGCAACGAAGCGAGGCTTGCATGCACCGCCGCAATCAATTGGCGGGATGCGAACGGTTTTCGTAGGCAAACCGCCGCGCCGGCTTTGGCGGCCAGGGCGAGATAATCCAGAACGGGATCCATCGAGTGGCGAAAGATGAAACCCGATATCGCAAGGATCGGTAAGGCCGGAACTCGTCGCCGGAATTCGGCTATGGTCTCAAGCCCATCGATATCGGGCAGGAATATATCGATGATCGCCAGATCAAAGCTGGACGATTCAAGAGCTCCGATCCCGGCAATGGCCCCGGCCACGTGTACCGTGTCGCAGCCTTCGCGACCCAGCATCATCTGGATGGCCGCGCCAACCGATGGATCGTCATCGACAACAAGAATTCGCGTCATGACCGGCTTGCCGAATCCTCGAACACCGCGATCGATTCATTCAGGATGGTCCCTTTCGAATTCGGACGATCGGCATCAATGGCGATCGCCCGTGGTTTTTTTCGACTCAGTTAGTTGTATTTAACGTAGCCTACGACCGTTCAAATACCCTGTTCAAAATAGCTCAGCGCATGGACATAAAAGTACTTACGTAATGTCATGATGTCGCATCGGTAGAGTTACGAGATTTACGACGGATGGTTGTTCCCTTATTGACGATGACGGAAGCTTCGAGCCGGAGGAACAGACGATGCAAGAAGTTGGTGCGCCGCAGAAATGGCGGAATCGTTTCGATGATGTCGATCCGGACGCACAACTGAAGCAATTTCTGGCTCTGGAACACGAGAACAGCCAGCTGAAAAAGCTCGTCGTACGGCTTTCCGAGACAATCATCAGAAACGTCACTTCCAGACGATAGGCCGCCGCGGTATCGCGCGCTCCATTTGCATCGACTTGCGCAAGCCGGCTCGCTTCCAGAATCGCCTAGCTGGCGTTTCTCTCGCAATTTCATTCTATCTTTCGCTTAGACAACGACGTGTCTTTTCGCGCCGAGCGTGCAACGTCGACGCCGGCTGTCCGGCATTAACGCCAGCTAAGCTACGTTGCGCGATTTCGACGCGCTCTGCGGTACGATACCGTGCTCATAATGATTGTATCACTACACGAGTGACTCGAGACGACTGAAGACATCTTGCGCAGTCGCCATAATTGAAAGCTGAAACCAATGATCGGTACTTTCGCGCGCGCGATCCTGATTGCCGCCGCGTTATCGTTGCCGACGGCAGCGGCAGAGCCGATCAGGTTGAAATTGTCCTTGATCTCCTCCGACCGGTCGTTGATTTACCTGGCCGACGTCAAACCGTTTGTGGACGCCGTTAACGCCGAAGCAAAGGGAACGCTCCAAATCGAAATATATTTCAGCGGGACCTTGGATAAGGTGGCGGCAAGGCAGGCGCAATTGGTCGCCGACGGTGTGGCTGATATGGCCTTCATCCTGCCCGGATACACGCCGGAGCGCTTTTGTGACAATACCGTCGTCGAGTTACCCGGCCTGTTCGATAACCCGCGTGAGGCAAGCTATGTCTTTACCCGACTCATCGCCCACGGCGTCTTAAAGGGGTACGAGGATTACTTTGTAATCGCCGCCCTGATGTCGCCAGCAGAGAATATCCAATCCCGTCGGCCAATCGCCTCCATTACGGATCTGAGAGGGATGGTCGTGCGGATAAATAATCCGACCGAGGCTGCTGTGCTTGAAAAGCTTGGAATGCGTCCGGTTCCGTTGGCGGTGAACCTGACTTCGGAAGCGATAAGCGACGGAGAGATCGACAGCGCGACCGTACCCCCGGCCCTGTTGTTCGAATTCGGGATCGGCCGCGTCGTGAGCTATCACTACTTGCTTGACATCGGCAGCGCTCCACTTGCCCTTGTAATGAATCGCAAGAAATTCGAGAGTCTGCCTGAACAGGCCCGAAACATCATCCGCAAATATAGCGGGGAATGGCCGATCGCGCGTTATCTCGCAGCGTATGAAGAGGCCGGCGATCAGGTCATGAAGCAGCTGACATCGAACTCCCGGCGTAAAGTCGTTTACCCATCGCCCTCGGATCTTGATACCGCACACCTGGTCTTCAAGGGTGTCATCGATGACTGGGTTGCCAAAAGTGCCCGAAACCGCGAGTTGCTTCAGACTGTCGAAACAGAAATCGCCAAGCTACGGGCGACTCGTTAAATGCCGGCGTTCTCGCCCGCCGGAACTTCGATTTTTCGAAACGTTGTCGTGCTGACTGCGATATTTTGCATACTGGTCGGCAGCACTTGGGCGATTGTCAAGATCACCGCTGAACATCTGCTGTACCAAGACGCGACGACCGCCGCCCGTCAATGGGCACACTACCTCGCGGAGAACGTGACCGATCTCGAGCAGATAGCAGCCGGCGAACGGCCTTCTGTTGCCAGTATGGCTTTTTTTCGTGGAACGGGAAGGTCTGGGCAGGTTTTCCGCTACGAGATATTCAACCGGCAGGGATATTCCCAACTCGTTTCGGATCACGGCAACGTCGCAGTGTTCGATCTGTCCGAATTCAGTGCGGATGCAGCAAGCTCGATAAAGGCGCTTCAACCAGTTGTCGATGCAAAGGAGGGGTACTCAGCGGATCTGCCGTCATTCTACGCACAAGCTTATATTCCCGTGGTCAGCGACCATCGACCGATAGCCATCGTCGCGGCCTATATCGACCAGACTGAAGAGCGTGACAACTTCTACAGAACTTCGCTGATCGCGGCGATATCACTCTGCCTGATGATTAGCCTGTCGTTTCTGATCCCGGCAATTGCCTGGTATTGGCTGACGAAGGAAAAGCTGCATGCGGATCGGCGCATTCGCTTCCTCGCCCTTCATGATCCGTTGACCGGGTTGGCCAACCGCGTCCAGTTGATCGAAAGACTGGAGAATGCCCTTGCCGTCCTTCCTTTCGCGGGCTGTCTTGCCGTGCACTTCATCGACCTCGACCGCTTCAAGGAGGTCAACGACACTCTCGGGCATGACGGCGGCGATTTCCTGCTCGAAACCGTCGCCGCTCGAATGCGGGCCGTCACCCGCGTTGACGATATCGTCGCGCGGCTCGGCGGCGACGAATTTATCGTCGTTCAGACCGGAATAAACGGCAAGGATCAGGCCAACGATTTCGCCCGGCGTCTGCGCTCCGCGTTGCTGGCGCCAATTAAATTCAAGGAACAGGCAATTACCACCACGGTAAGCATAGGCGTCGCGCTGGCGCCAGCAGATGGCACGAATCCTGAGCGAATTCTGAAAAGCGCGGATCTGGCACTGTACCGCGCCAAGGCCGACGGCCGCGATTGCATTCGGTTTTTTGAACCGGAGATGGATACCGCGCAGCAGGCGCGCCAGGCGCTTGAGGCAAGCATCCGGGACGCCGTTCTCCACCAACGCTTCATTTTGCACTATCAACCGCTGTTCGAAAGACTTGGCCACCGCCTCGTCGGATTCGAGGCGCTGGTCCGCCTCCCGGCAGCGGATGGAACCTTGATTTCACCGATGCTGTTCATCCCCGTCGCGGAAGACATGCGATTGATCGATCAGATCGGCGCATGGGTGTTGCGGGATGCGTGCCGAACCGCCGCAGGCTGGCCGGAATCGCTAATGGTCGCGGTCAACTTATCGCCTGCGCAGTTCGCGACCGGCAGCGTAAGCGCCGTTGTCGCGAGCACGCTCAGCGAGACGGAATTGGCACCGCAGCGTCTTGAACTCGAGATCACCGAGACGCTGCTGCTCGGTAACAGCGAGGCTATCATGATGGAACTACATAAACTGAAAACCCTGGGCGTCGCGATCGTGATGGATGATTTTGGTACGGGCTATTCGAGCCTCAGTTATCTATGGCGGTTTCCTTTCGACAAGATCAAGATCGATCGTAGTTTCATGCAAGGGATCGATGCGCCCGGACGAGATGCCAAAGCGGTAATGAAGTCAATTATAGCGCTGGGACGCGAGCTTGATATGCAGGTGACTGTTGAGGGCGTCGAGACTGCGGAGCAAGTGGCATTTCTCGACGGCGCCAACGCAGATCAGGTGCAGGGATTTTTCTTCGGGAGACCAATGCCCGCCTCGGAAATCGGCGCCCTGATTCTTAAGGATTTTCAGACAACGCTTCCGATCGAGCCGAGAGACAATTTGCACAGGGCTGGACGGCGACCGCATAGGCAGGCGGCGGAACGGTAGCGAGTTGATGATCCCTTCGCCGGCCGCTCTCAAAGAAGAACCTCAAGGAACGGCGAGATATCGCGTCCGCGCCCAATCCTGCGCAGGCTGGCGCAATCGGCTTGGAGCACTGCTGATATTGGCAGCCTCGATAGTCGCGCCGGCTTCAGCCAGTCCCCGGCGTCTGGATGGCTTCAACATCATTGCTGTTCCCGATCATCCGTTCGGTGACGCATCGACCGAGCGTGCGCTGAGCGCGGCTCGCGAACTAGGCGCAACGACCATCGCCGTGATCCCATTCCTGTGGCAAGCGAGCCCGTCAAATCCCGACCTCAAGACTGGCAGCGACATGTCCGACGATGCTTTGCGCGCCGCGATCCGTCAGGCGCATCGACTTGGGTTCTCCGTCGTGGTGAAGCCGCACATCTGGGTGCCCGAAAGCTGGGCCGGGGACATCGAACCGGACTCCGAACAATCCTGGACGATCTGGTTCAGGCGATACGGCGACGAGCTTAAGCGGATCGCCCGGGTCGCCGCGGAGGAAAATGCCGAGGCACTTGCCATCGGCACGGAACTTACCAAGACGACGCGGCGTTCGGAATGGAACGAACTGATCGCAATGGCACGAGCCATATTTCCGGGCACACTTTTCTATATCGCTCACAATGTGGAGGAGGCCGAGGCTGTGCCGTTCTGGCCGCAGCTCGATGCCGTCGGAGTGTCGCTCTACCCGCCGCTCGGCGCCGATGACGACCATACCGGGCGTCTCAGGGTAATGCGGGAGGTTGCCGAGCGTCTCGACGCACTGTCGGCGCACCTCGCCAAGCCTGTGCTG
>Ga0302325_10020968_pt1 | contig 13697 bp, 14 predicted proteins | sample Palsa_T0_2_FD_201948 | JGI IMG/M metagenome (GOLD analysis project Ga0302325, IMG submission 201948) | Peat permafrost microbial communities from Stordalen Mire near Abisko, Sweden - Palsa_T0_2 | ecosystem: Environmental > Terrestrial > Soil > Palsa > Peat permafrost | place: Sweden: Abisko... | reverse complement strand
ATCGTCATGGCGCACGATGCGCGGTGAGCCACAGTCGCGGCAGCGCGTCGACTGCGCTGAGGCGTTGGCGAGGCAGTCGCGGCAAAAAGCGCTCACGGCACGATGCGGTCCTGCAACCCGCCAAGCCCTCTGTGGGCGTGCGCGATCCCGGCCGGATCGATCCCGGCGCTGGCGGCAAACGCGATCAGGAGACTCTCGTCACCGAGCATATGCTCCAGCACGCCGGCGAGAAAGCCGGGCTGGCTTGCGGCGGCGCGAATTTCCGCCAGCGGTATGCCGGTCACCCCGAGAAACCGGTTCAGGCGCTCCGGCTCTTCGGCGATGAAGCCAAGCGCCTGGATCGCCAGCATTTCCGCCGCTTCCCGAGTCGGTCGCACAGACGCTTTCATCGGGTTCCATTTGCCTTTCCGTAATATATGCGGACTAGCTTGAATTCCGCTCGAGGGCGCGTGCCGCCGAGGCATCGGCGTTTGGGGGTAAGGGATTCGGGGATGGCCAAAACCGTCCTAATCGTCGAGGACAACGAGCTCAATATGAAGCTCTTCCACGACCTGTTGGAAGCCCATGGCTACAACACCGTGCAGACGCGCAACGGCATCGAAGCGCTCGACCTGGCGCGCCAGCATCGGCCGGATTTGATCCTGATGGATATCCAGCTTCCCGAAGTCTCTGGGCTGGAAGTCACCAAATGGCTCAAGGACGATCAGGAGTTGCGGGTCATTCCGGTGGTCGCCGTCACCGCTTTCGCCATGAAGGGCGACGAGGAGCGCATCCGTGAGGGCGGCTGCGAGGCCTACCTCTCCAAGCCGATCTCGGTGGGCAAGTTCATCGAGACCATCCGCCATTTCCTGGGCAATCCGTAGGACACGCGCATGACCGCCCGCGTTCTCGTCGTTGACGATGTTCCCGCCAACGTCCGGCTGCTCGAAGCGCGGCTTTCAGCCGAATATTTTGACGTGATCACGGCGATGAGCGGCCGGGAAGCCTTGACGATCTGCGAGCGCGCCGAATGCGACCTCGTCCTCCTCGACGTGATGATGCCCGATATGGACGGTTTCGAAGTATGCCGGCGGCTGAAGAGCAGTCCCGTCACGCATCACATTCCGGTGGTGATGGTGACGGCGCTCGACCAGCCCTCCGACAAGGTGCGCGGGCTCGAAGCCGGCGCCGACGACTTTTTGACCAAGCCGATCTCCGAAGTGGCGCTGATCGCGCGCGTGCGTTCGCTGGCGCGCCTCAAGATGGTCACCGACGAGCTGCGCATGCGTGCGGTGACGTCGCGCGAGATCGGCATTGAATCGCCGGAGCGCGAAGCGGTCGCCGATACCGGCCGGGGTGGCCGCGTGCTGATCGTCGACGACCGGCCGGCGTCGCATGAGCGCATCGCCGCCACGCTCGACACGGAGCACACCGTGGAGGTCGAGGCGAATCCGAATGAGGCGTTGTTCCGCGCGACCGAGGGCAATTACGATCTGGTGATCGTTTCGCTCGGGCTGGAGAATTTCGACGGGCTGCGGCTGTGCAGCCAGATACGGTCGCTCGACCGCACCCGTATCGTGCCCATTCTCGCCATCACCGAGCCCGACAACAATGCGCGCATGGTGCGCGGTCTCGAAATCGGCGTGAACGATTATCTGACGCGCCCGATCGACAAGAATGAGCTATTGGCCCGCGTGCGCAGTCAGGTGCGCAAGCGCCGCTACACCGAGCGGCTGCGCGACAACGTGCAGATCTCAATCGAGATGGCGATCACCGACGCGCTGACCGGCTTGTTCAACCGCCGCTACATGGAAAATCACCTGGCGACGCTGATCGAACAGGCGGCCGCGCGCGGCAAGCCGCTGTCATTACTGGTGCTCGACATCGACTATTTCAAGTCGATCAACGACAGCTTTGGCCACGATGCCGGTGACGACGTGCTGCGCGACTTCGCGCTGCGCATCAAGCGGTCGATCCGCGGCATCGACCTTGCGTGCCGCTGCGGCGGCGAGGAATTCGTCATCGTCATGCCGGAAACCGACATGGCGGTGGCGGCGATGGTTGCGGAGCGGCTGCGGCGGCGGATCGCCGCCGAGCCGTTTGTTATCAGCCAGGGACAGCGCAGCATTCCGGTCACGCTCTCGATCGGCATATCGGCGTTGCGCGGCCAGGACGACAACGCCATAAGCCTGGTCAAACGCGCCGACCAGGCGCTCTATCGCGCCAAGCGCGACGGGCGGAACCGGGTGGTGCCGGACGCCGCGTGACCCTCCAGTCGGCGTGCCAATCCGACCGGTCGTCGATTACAAATTCGCCCAATGATCGGCCAGCCGAGATTTGTCGGCTGTCGGCCCTTTGCGGACGTGCTGTTCTCTGTCTGACCCACGCAGACCGCATCCGCGCCCGAAATCCTCGCGGTCCACAAAACGCGAATGCCCGGCACGAGGCCGGGCATGGAAGCAGACGTCTCGGCGGCCTTTATTTATTTGATTTTGCTTTCCCGGAACTCGACGTGCTTTTTGGCCACCGGGTCGTACTTCTTCATCACCAGCTTGTCGGTCATGGTGCGCGAGTTCTTGCGCGTGACGTAATAGAAGCCGGTGTCGGCGCTGGAAACCAGCTTGATTTTGATGTTGGTGGCCTTGGCCATGGTCGGTCCTTGAAATCGGTTCGCTTGCTGGCCGTCAACCTAGTCGCCAAGTCTTGAAAGTCAAGAAAGCTTTGGGCGCCGAGAAAGTCCAGAACGCCAAGAAAACCTTAGTGAATCAAAGGATTTCGCGCAAAAAGCGCTTGTGCAGCATGCGGTAGAGCGGCACCGGGTGGTCGTGGCTCATGCCAATGGCGATGCGGTCCTGCAATTCCTCCAGCACGATCGCGGTGATGCCGGGAATGTCGAGCTTGCGTGCCTCGGTGATCGGCATCCACACGACTTCGACCAGTTCCGCCTCGGCGCCGACAAAGCCTTCGTCGTGCCGCGCGACGGCGCTGAAGTCGGCGGCGAAGAAGCGGCTGTCGAAGCGGCGCGGCCGGTTCGGCGGCGTGATGGCGCGGCCAATGAAATGGACAACACTGAGATCGGGCAAGACGCCCGCCTTGGCGAACGGTGACCAGGCGTCGGCAGGACTGGTGATCGGCTGGGTCGAAGGCACGCCGAGCATCAGGCCGGTTTCTTCATAGGTTTCACGGATGGCTGCGAGCGCGAATGCCGCCGCTTTGGCAACGCTCGGATGTTTTACCCGCCGCATCAGGCGCTCAGTATCGCGCGCGTTCAGCGCCGCTGCGGCCGGCATCAGCCGATCTTTGATTTCGACGCGTCCGCCCGGAAAAACGAATTTTCCGGGCAGGAAGCGGTGACGCTCATGGCGGCGTCCGAGCAAGACTTTCGGCACCGCCTCGGAACGATCGATGAGAATGAGGGTGGCGGAATCCTTTGGCCTGAGGTTGGGCGAAGACTGATCGCGGATGGTGCGGGTCAGCCGTTCTGCCCGGTCGGTCACCGTCCCGCGTCCGACCATGGGTTCGGGATCCACGGGTTCGGGGTCATCACTCATGCAATTCTGCCTCAGCGTCTGGAACGGTTTGACCGCCGCGCGATTTTGCGCCCCCGTGGCGGTTTGTGTCGAGTGGGCGCTGCGCCGGCGGCACGAGCCGAATGCACCAGGCGGAACCGCAACGCGCCTGCAACCGGTGCGGCCTCGACCAGTTCCACCGTCACGGGGTCGCCGAGGCGATACGTCGCCGAGTGGCCGGTAAAGGCATGGCTGCCCTCGTTGTAGCGGAAATATTCGTCGCCGATATAGCGCGCCGGAATCAAACCGTCGGCGCCGGTCTCGTCGAGTTCGACGAACAGGCCGGCGCGCGTGACGCCGGAAATATGTCCGTCGAAGGTTGCGCCGACGCGGTCCGCCAGGAAGTGTGCGATCAATCGGTCGGCGGTTTCCCGCTCGGCCTTCATGGCGCGCCGCTCGGTCGCCGAGATGGTGGCGGCGACTTCGGCGAGAGCCGGCACGTCGGTCGAATCCGCAAGGCCGTCGCCGCCGAGCTTTTGCGATCGGATCAGGGCGCGATGCACGATGAGGTCGGCGTAGCGGCGGATCGGCGATGTGAAGTGGGCATAACGGCGGAGGTTGAGGCCGAAATGACCGAAGTTTTCGGGCGAGTATTCCGCCTGCGCCTGGCTGCGCAGAACAACCTGGTTCACGAGCCTCTCGTTGTCGTGGCCCTTGACCCGTTGCAGGATGCGATTGAACGCGTCCGGACGCAGCGCGCCGCCCTTTGGCAAGGAAATATCGAGGGTCGCAAGGAACTCCCGTAGTGCGTTGAGCTTCTCCGGCGACGGTTCGTCGTGCACGCGATAGATGAGCGGCACCCGCGCCCGTTCGCATGTTTCCGCGGCTGCGACGTTGGCGAGGATCATGAATTCCTCGATCAACCGGTGCGACTCCAGCCGCTGCGGCATGATCACGCGATCGACGGTGCCGTCCGACTTGAGCAGGATCTTGCGCTCGGGAAGCTCGAGATCGAGCGGGCCGCGCTCGTCGCGAGCGTGGCGAACCGCGCGGTACGCGGCATAAAGCGGCGCGAGGATTTTGTCCGCGATGGGTCCGGTCACTTCATCGGTGCGGCCGGACACTGCGAGCTGGGCCTGCTCGTAATGCAGCCGCGCCGCGGAGCGAATCATGACGCGATGAAATGTGTGCGAGCGCTTGCGACCGTCGGCGCCGATCGCCATGCGCACCGCCAGCGCCGGGCGATCCTCGTGTGGGCGCAGCGAGCACAGATTGTTGGAGATGTGTTCCGGCAGCATCGGGACGACGCGATCGGGAAAGTAGACCGAATTGCCGCGCTCGGCGGCGGCGCGGTCGAGCGCGGTGTCCGGCCGGACGTAATGCGCGACGTCGGCGATGGCGACACTGACGAGATGGCCCCCCGGGTTGCCTAGTTCCGGATCGGGTGCGGCATGAACGGCGTCGTCGTGGTCCTTGGCGTCGGGCGGATCGATGGTGACGAAGGCCACGTCGCGCCAGTCCTCGCGACCTTCCAGCGTCGCGGGGCGCGCGGCCTCCGCTTCGGCGACGACCGCGTTACTGAATACGTGCGGGATGCGATGAGCGTGGATCGCAATCAGGCTGACCGCCCGTTCGCTTTTGAGCGAACCCAGCCGCTCCACCACGGAGCCGGCGGTCAGGCCGAGTCTGCCGTGGCGCGCCACCTCGATCGCGACGAGATCGCCGTCTTCCGCGCCGGCGGTGTGATCGCGGCCGATCGCGAACTCGCGACCGAGCTGCTTTTTGTCGATCGGCACCAGACGGCCGGCGCCGCCCGGCAGGCTGCGAAAGATTCCGAGGACACGGTGCTTGGCGCGGTCGATCAGCTTGATGACGCGCCCGCTGGTTTCCTCATCGCCGGTTCGCTCTACGCGCAGGAGTGCGCGGTCGCCGACGCCGGCGATTTCTCCCGGCCGGGCGCGCCGCGACGTGGTGATGCGGATTACCGGCGGCGCGCCGTGCGCGTCCTCGTCCCATTCCGTCGGGCGCGCCAGCAACTCGCCGTCGCTGTCGCGGCCGGTGATGTCGGCGAGTACGACCTGGGGCAAAGTGCCGGGGCGATGCAGCTTCTTGCGATGCCGCTCGATGTGTCCGCCATCGGCGAGTTCGCGCAACATGCGCTTAAGTTCCGCCCGGTCGGCATTTTTCGCGCCGAACGCACGCGCAATTTCGCGCGTGCCGACCTTGCCGGCATGCTCGCGGATGAACGCAAGAAGCTCCTCGCGCGAGGGCAGGGAAGTGCGTTTCATAGGCCGCTCATTGGCCGTGTCCGTGGCCAATGATCATAGCAAAGGCCCGTTGCGCTGGATTATTCGGCAGCTTGCGTGGATTTGCGTGATGGCTTGTTGCTGGCGGACGGTTTCGCGGACGGTTTGCCGGCGCGCGCGCCCGGGCGTTTGGATGAAGCTTTCACGTGCCTCGCCGTGCCGGGCGAAGGACGTTTGGCCTTGCGCGGCCGTGCGTGTGGAGCGGGGCTGCGTTCGGCGCGCGCGTCGATCAGCGCGACGGCCTCTTCGAGCGTAATCGTTTCGGGCGTCTTGTCGCGCGGCAGCGTCGCGTTGACGCCGTCGTGGCTGACATACGGACCATAGCGGCCGTTCTTCGCCACGATCGGACCGCCGCGGGTCGGATGGGCGCCCAGCGGGCGGCCGGGATCGGAGCCAAAGCGGCGGAAGCGCGGACCCTTGGCGATCTTTTCGGCAATCAGCGTCACCGCCCGGTTGAGGCCGATGCTGAAGACCTCCTCGCCGGATTCGAGATTGGCGTAGGTCTTGCCGTGCTGGACGTAAGGTCCGAAGCGGCCGATGCCGGCGCGGATCGGCTCGCCGTCCTCGGGATGGCGCCCGACTTCGCGCGGCAGCGACAGCAAGGCGAGCGCGCGATCGAGGTCGACGCTATCGGGGGCCGTGTCTTTCGGCAGACCGGCGCGTTTCGGCTTTTCACCCTCGACCGCCTCGCCAAGCTGCACGTAGGGACCAAAGCGTCCGCTGCGCAGCGTCACTTCGAGGCCGGTCTTGGGATCTTCGCCGAGCTTCTTGGTGCCGATTTCGCCCGAGCCGTCACCGGACACCGACAGCGGGCGGGTGTAGCGGCATTCGGGATAACTCGTGCAACCGATGAAGGCGCCGAATTTCGAAAGCTTCAGCGAGAGTCTGCCGTTGGCGCAATTCGGACATTGCCGCGGATCGCCGCCATCGGCGCGCGGCGGAAAGAGATGCGGCGCCAACAGGGCATCGAGCGCGTCGATCACGTGGGTGATTTTCAGATCTTTGATCTCATCGACCGCGCCGATGAAGCCGCGCCAGAAATCGCGCAGCACCTCGCGCCACGCCACTTCGTTGTTGGAGATGAGATCGAGCTGTTCCTCGAGGCCGGCGGTGAAATCGTACTCGACGTATCTGGCGAAGAAGCTCTCGAGGAAAGCGACCACGATGCGGCCGCGATCTTCCGGATAGAGCCGGCGCTTGTCGAGCCGCACATATTTGCGGTCCCTCAGCACCTGCAGGATCGACGCATAGGTCGACGGCCGGCCGATGCCGAGCTCTTCCAGCCGCTTGACCAGCGAGGCTTCCGAGTAGCGCGGCGGCGGTTCGGTAAAATGCTGGGTCGCGGCGATCGCGCGTTTGGCAAGGCTTTCGCCGGCGCTCATCGGCGGCAGGCGGCGCGCCTCTTCGTCCTCCGGATCTTCGTCCTGTCCCTCTTGGTAGAGGGCGAGGAAGCCGTCGAACTTCACCACCGTTCCGGTGGCGCGCAATTCAAGCAGCCGGCCGGCGACCTTTGCGGTGATATCGGCGGTGGTGCGTTCGAGCTCGGCCGATTCCATCTGGCTCGCGACCGTGCGCAGCCAGATTAGCTCATAAAGCCTGGCTTGGTCCTGATCGAGAAAGCTTTTGGTTTCGCGCGGCCGGCGGGCGAGGCCGGTCGGACGGATGGCCTCGTGGGCTTCCTGTGCGTTCTTTGCCTTGGTTTCATAACGGCGCGGCGCTTGCGGCACGTATTTCGCGCCGTAATCCTCCCCGATCACGTGGCGCACGGCGCTAATCGCTTCGCCGGCGATTTGCACGCCGTCGGTGCGCATATAGGTGATGAGACCGACGGTCTCGCCGCTGATGTCGACGCCCTCATAGAGGCGCTGCGCCACGCGCATCGTGTGCGCCGGAGCGAAGCCCAGCTTGCGGCTGGCTTCCTGCTGCAGCGTCGAGGTGGTGAATGGCGGCTGCGGGTGGCGCTTGACCGGTTTCGCCTCGACCGCGGCCACGGCGAAGGCGGCGGTTTCGAGCGCCTCTTTAAACGCCTCCGCTTCGGCGCCCGAGCCGATATCGAGCCGCTGCAGCTTTTTGCCGTCGGCGCCGACGAGGCGCGCTTCAAACGTTTCATCGCGCGGCGTCGCCAGCGTCGCGACCAGCGACCAATATTCCCTGCGGACGAATTTTTCGATTTCCAGCTCGCGGTCGCAGACGAGCCGCAGCGCCACGGATTGAACGCGGCCCGCCGAGCGGGCGCCGGGCAGCTTGCGCCACAGAACCGGGGAAAGCGTAAAGCCGACCAGATAATCGAGCGCGCGGCGCGCCAGATAGGCATCGACCAGAGCCTGGTCGATGCGGCGGGGGTGGTTCATCGCCTCGGTGACCGCCTGCTTCGTAATGGCATTGAACACCACCCGCTCGACCGGTTGCCCGTTCAGTGCCTTCTTTTGCTTGAGCACTTCGAGCACATGCCAGGAGATCGCCTCGCCCTCGCGGTCGGGGTCAGTCGCCAGGATCAGCTTGTCGGCGCCTTTGGCCGCTTGCGCGATGTCGTTGAGGCGCTTCTGCGCTTTGGCATCCACCTCCCAGATCATGCGGAAATCGGCGTCGGGATCGACCGAACCGTTCTTGGCCGGAAGGTCGCGCACATGCCCGAACGAGGCCAAGACCTCGTAGCCGCGCCCGAGATACTTGTTGATCGTCTTCGCCTTGGCGGGCGATTCCACTATGACCAGATTCATAATAACCCAATGATTTGTTAGCCTTTTCGGCTGTCCGGGGTCTATCCGGACGGCTTGCGGCCGCCGGGAACATGGGTAACGCAAGCCCGCCTGTCAAATCGTTACCCTTCGCAAGCAAGGCGGCTGGTACCCTGACAACACCGTCAAACATGGCAAATTGCGGTCCTCACACCATAAAATGTGATCGTTCAAGTTTTGCGTCTTTTGGTTGTAATTGAGATTTATATATATAAACAGGACGTGAAACCGCTCCGGCCAGCCTCGGGGGCGCGTAGTGCGGGGGGAAGCAGCCCGATGACATCCGACAATGGGGGGGTGCCGCCGCCGGAAGCCCCCGGCAGTGCCGCTCTCTATATCGCCACCCTGGCGGAAGAGCTGGCGCGGCTTGCCAAAAGCCATGATCTCGACGCGCTCGCGTACATTCTCGACATGGCGCGCCTTGAGGCCGACCAGATCTCCAGACGTTGGGACGGACACAACGGTCCCGGACCGTCCGGCTCGAGCTAGGTCGCGTCAGTTACGGCGCGTGCACGCCGACGCGATCGAGAAACGCACGGCCGGGATGGCCGTCGGGGATCATGCCAAAACGCTGTTGCAGATCCCGCACGGCGTCGCGCTGGTCGAAATCGAAATGGCCGTCGAAATCCTGAATTTTGTAGCCTAATTCGGCGAGCCGCCGCTGCAGCGCGATGCGCTGGTCGCGTGAGGGTTGAAAATCGTTCGCCGGCCAGGCGCTGCGGAGTTGGGGAAGACCGCGCAGCCGGTCCGCGAGCGCTCCGGCCGCGAGCGCATAAGCGTCAGAATTGTTGAACCGCTTGAGCACGATGAAATTGTCGGTAACGAGAAAGGCGGGGCCGGAGGCGCCGCTGGGAAAGAACAGGATGGCAGTGCCGGCGGTCGGAAGAAGGCCGCCTTCGGCGCGGTTCACGCCGCGTTGCGCCCATTCGGCGAAGGTGCCGCGGTTCATGCGGTAATCGAATCCCTGCGGCACGACCACCTCAAAGCCCCACGGCAAGCGCGGCTGCCAGCCTGACTGTTGCAAATAGTTCGCGATTGAAGCGAGCGCGTCCGGTACGCTGCGCCAGATGTCGGCTTTGCCGTCACCGTCGAAATCGACGGCATATTTCAGATAACTCGACGGCAGGAATTGCGCCTGTCCCATGGCCCCGGCCCACGAGCCGACAAACTCCCGGCGCGGAATATGATTGTCCTGAAGGATCTTCAACGCACTCAGCAGCTCATTGCGAAAAAGCGGATGCTGAAAGCGTGCTTGCGCCAGCGTTGCAAGCGACCGAAATACGTCCCAATGCTGCTCGCCTTCGCCGAATGAAGACTCGATGCCCCAGATGCTGACGATGATGTTCTTGTCGACGCCGAACCGATCGTCGACCGCGCGAAGCGCGACCGCCCATTGAGCCGATTTCCGCAAGCCCGCCGCAATCCGCGACGGCGAGACGAGGCTTGTCAGATAGGCGCCGAAGGGTTTGCCATATTCCGGCTCCCGCCGCATGGCGGCGATGACCGCGGGATCGGGGGTCAGCCCGGCAAAAGCGGCATCGAAGGTCGCGCGGCTGATGCCCTGCTTGGCGGCATCCGGCCACAAATCCTCAAGAAATACCGCGAACGAATTCCCAGTTTCGCATTTGGCGGGTGCGCTCGCGAGCAATAGCGCCAGAATCAGCAACGCGCGCCCCGCCATCATCTTCCGCCCAAACGCCTTCCGCCCAAGAGAGTGACTGCACATGTAATGTCGCGGGCACCATTGAAGATGCCGGCGGGCCGGTCAATCCATCAAGGTTGGTCCAGGAGGTTCGGATGCGCAGCGTTGTGATCACGGGAACATCTTCGGGCATCGGCTGGGGCACGGCAAAGGTGCTCATCGCCGACGGCTTTCGCGTTTTCGGCAGCGTGCGCAGGACGTCCGACGCCGAGCGGCTTGCGGCGGAGTTCGGCGATCGCTTTGTGCCGCTGATTTTCGACGTCACCGACGAGGCCGCCGTGAACGCCGCGGCGGCCGATGTGCGCACTGCGTTGGCCGGCGAGAAACTCGCCGGCCTGGTCAACAATGCCGGCGTTGCCGTCGCCGGCCCGCTGCTTGAATTGCCGGTCGAAGAATTCCGCCGTCAGATCGAGATCAACCTGATCGGCGTGGTCATCACCACCAAAGCGTTCGCGCCGCTGGTGGGCACCGATCGCGGGCTCAGGGGGCAACCCGGCCGCATCGTCAACATCAGCTCAGTCGGCGGGCGAAACGCCGTTCCGTTTCTCGCGCCCTATGCCGCCTCGAAATTCGCGCTCGAAGGCTTGTCTGAAAGCCTGCGGCGCGAACTTCTGCCGTACGGTATTGACGTCATCGTCATCGGACCAGGCGCGGTGGCGACGCCGATCTGGAGCAAGGCCGAGCAGGTCGACGTTGCCCGTTACGCCAATTCGCCGTACGTGAAGGCACTCGTGCGCATGCGCGCCTACATGCTGCAACTCGGCAAAGAGGGGCTGTCGCCGGAGCGGATCGGCGAGGCCGTGCTGCATGCGCTGACCGCGATGCGGCCCAAGGTGCGCTATTCCGTGACGCCGCGGCCATTTCAGGACTGGATGGCGCGCACGCTGCCCAAGCGCGTGGTCGATCGCATGATCGGCGGCCGGCTCGGATTGCTTCCACCCGGGAAATAGAAACTTCCTCCGCGACGCGGCAACGCTCCGCTTTATTAGTTGACACGGAAACTAATATGTCGTATTAGTTGACAAGGAAACAGTATGGTTGGTTCCCCGCAACCGACGACGGCTGACATTCAAAGGCAGAGGAGGAGTCAATGGACTCGCATGTCAAAGCAACGATGATCGAATGCACGAAGGCCTCGGACGAAGAGCGCGTGACCTTCGGCGAAGTGGTAACAAAATTGATGAAGGCCGGCGTCGAGCGTTACCACGCTGATCTCGTGCGCGGCGACAAGACGTATTACCTGCCGAGCGGCGAATCCGAAGTGGTGACGGGCGAGCCTGTCGGAATCGCGCCTGCACCGCAGTTTTCCGCCGCCGGCGTCGACGCGGCGGTCAGGGCCATTCAGAACGGCAAGATTCAGTATCGGGTGTTCTGTAAGCGCGTGGCGGAAGCTGGCTGCGTCGGCTACCTCGTCTCACTCGCGGGACGGCGCGCCGTCTACTACGGCCGCACCGGCGACAGCCATGTCGAATGGTTCCCCGGCGCGAAGTGAGCACGCCACGTGGCACCCAAATCGGTTTGGGTCAGTCCGCTCGAAGCTCATCTCGGCTACTGGCTCCGGTTCGTCTCAAACCAGGTATCGCATTCGTTCAGCCTCAAGCTCGCCAATCGCGATGTGACGGTGGCCGAATGGGTCGTGCTCCGTGAGTTGTACGAACGGGATGCCACGGTGCCGAGTACGCTGGCCGAAAAAATCGGCATGACGCGGGGCGCCATCTCGAAACTGGCCGACCGGCTTGTCGCCAAGGCATTGGTGACACGGACCACCAGCGACGAGGACCGGCGCTATCAGGCACTGGCGCTCACTGCGAAGGGACGCACCATCGTACCAAAGCTCGCGGCGCTGGCGGACCAGAATGACGCCGCGTTTTTCGGCCATCTCACGGCCGCCGAGCGGGAAAAGATCGAGCGCGCGATGCGGGACATCGTCCACCGGCACGGATTGAAGTCCGCGCCGGTAGAATGAATTGGTCTTACAGCAGCGACATCATGCCGCCGCCGTGGCGTTCGAGCCGGCCGGCGATTTCAAGTTCGAGCAGCACCATCCGGACCACCGCCGGCGAGCTTTTCGACAATCTCACGAGGTCGTCGAGTTGCACCGGAGCCGGACCCAGCAGGGCGACGATGCGCGCGCGTTCATTTGGCAGCGGCTCGGCGTCCTCCGCCGCGGCCTCGGCCGGCGGCTCCGGCTCCCGCGCGGGGAGCGTCTTCTCTTCCATGATCGGCTGCAGCACCGAAACGACGTCGGCGGTCTCGGTGACGGGTGTCGCGCCGTGTTTGATGAGACCGTTGGTCCCCTCGGCGCGCGGGTCGAGCGGGGAGCCTGGAGCAGCGAACACTTCGCGGCCTTGCTAGAGCGCAAGCCGCGCCGTGATCAGCGAGCCCGAACGTTTGGCGGCTTGGACGATGACGACCCCGAGCGGATAGCCCGGAGATCAATCGGTTGCGGCGGGGAAAATCCCGCGCGCGCGGTTCCCAGCCGAGCGGCATTTCGGAAACCGCGGCCCCTGCGGTCAGGATGTCGTCGAGGAGTTGCGCATGCTCCGGCGGATAGACGCGGTCCTGCCCGCCGGCGAGCACCGCAATCGTTCCGGTGGTGAGGCTTGCCGCGTGCGCCGCAGCGTCGATGCCGCGCGCCAGCCCGGAGACGACAGCGAAACCGGCTTCGCCGAGTTCGCGGGCAATCCGTTGGGTGAATTTCAGCTCCGCGCCGGGGGCGTTACGCGAGCCGACGCCCGCCACCATCGGCAATGAAAGCGCGCCAACCTGTCCGCGGATCGCGATCAAAGGCGGCGCATCGTCGATCATTTGCAGCCGCATCGGATAGCCGGTCTCGCCGGAAGCCACGAGCGTGATGCCGAGCTTTTGCGCCGAGGCGATCTCGCGCGCGGCGTCATCGCGCGAGCAAACCTGCACGGCGCCGCCGGCGCCGCCGCGCCGCGCCAGCGACGGCAGCGCTTGCGCAGCACGTGCGCCGCCGAAATGATTGATCAGAGCGCCCTCGCTGCGCTCGCGCACCTTTCCCCCAACGCGCCTTGCCCGGGCACCAGCATAAGCCGAAAGCGAATCGCAGAGCGTGCAAAAAGTGCGAGACCCGGACGCGAAGGCTCGTCGGCCGGGTGTCAGCGCGAGCGGATCGGGTGAGCGCGCAGGATTGTGGCGACGGCGGCTAAAACGATAAGCTCCGGGGCGCAGTCGAAAATCTCATCCAAAGCGGCGAATCAACCCGGAGAAAAACCATGCGAAAATCCGTCATCGTTCTTTCCTGCGTCTTTACATGTTTGCTGGCTCAAGAATCGTCCGCCGCAATCAAGTACAAGCGTTTTCCACACTGTCCCGAGGGCCTCGTGACCGCCAAAACCTGCGAATGCCACGCCGGCGCATCTGGCCGTTATCATTTTTGTCACGCGGGACACTATTGCCACGGTTTCGAGGGCGTGTGTCGACACTAGCCGCGTTTTTG
>Ga0302325_10020967_pt1 | contig 13697 bp, 13 predicted proteins | sample Palsa_T0_2_FD_201948 | JGI IMG/M metagenome (GOLD analysis project Ga0302325, IMG submission 201948) | Peat permafrost microbial communities from Stordalen Mire near Abisko, Sweden - Palsa_T0_2 | ecosystem: Environmental > Terrestrial > Soil > Palsa > Peat permafrost | place: Sweden: Abisko... | reverse complement strand
GGCGGCGACGACGCGACATCGGGCAACGCCGGATACGGACCATTCGGCCCGAACGGCCCCTGATTCTGATCGACGCCGGCACATGGCATCGGGTTGCCCGGGCGCGGCAACAACTCCGGCGGTGGCGCGTACGAGCACGGCGACCCCGGCGCCACCGCCGGCCCCGGGTGATCCGGGGTGCCCTCCAGTACGGGCGGCGCAGGCGGCGGCGCACCATTGGAAAACCGTTTGCCGTTGGGGTCGGGGAACCGGAACGCCGGCAACCCGGCGCTACGCCAGAAGTTCTCCGGGTCGATGCCACGCTTCTTGAACGCGGCATCCACCCACGGCTGCAGAATCTGGTACGGCAGCAGGTTGCCGATCATCACCTTGAAGTACGGCCCGGAGCCGACCGCCTCACTGAGCGCCGCAGTGTAGTTACGCAGCGTACTCAGCACGGAGGCAAGGTCGTTCTTGTGCGCGACCAGAACGTCGGTGACGCTGCGGAGCTGCTCGAGCAGATGGTGCAGATTCGGGTTGTCATTGATCAGGCCCCGCACCTGAGTCGAAAATGCCGACACGTTGGTTAGCAGCGCGTCAATGGCCTTGCCCCGCTGGTTGAACGCAGCCAGCAGCTCCTGGGTGTTTCGCAACAGCACGTTGATCTGCTTACTGCGATCACCGAGCACGCCGGCCACTTTCCTGGCCTCGGTCAGCAGGTGTTTGAGTTGATCGTCTCGTCTGCCGATGATGTCGGAGAACTTGGCCACCCCGTCGAGAGCCGCACTCAGGTGCGGATAGGTCTTGTTGATGGTGTCCGACAACACATTCAATGACTGCTTCACGGTATCGATGTTCCAGCCGGCGGCGGCCTTGGTGACGTCGGAGAACGCGTCGTACACCTGGTAGGGGGTGGTGCTTTGGCCCAGCGGCAGCACACCGTTCGGGCGCATCCGCTTGGCGCCACGAGGCTCGATCTCGAGCACCTTCTTGCCCAGCAACGTATCGGTGCGGATCGCGATGCGGCTCTCGGTGCCGATGGTGTGCGTTCCCGTCGTGAACCTCATCAGGACGTGATTGCCATCGATCGCGACGTCCTCTACTGCGCCGACGTCCATGCCGACGATGCGTACTTTGTCGCCCCTGCTCACTCCGCCGGAGTCGCTGAACTGCGCGTAGTAGCCGGGGGTCGCAAACAACATCGGCAGGCTGCCAAAGCTCTGTCCCACACCGACTATCAGGACCACCACCGCGATGGCCAACGCCCCGATCCGGACCCGGTTGGCGGGCTGTAGCGATCTCATTGCAGCGTGCACCTACCCGTCGGCTGCTGGAGGAGTTTCACCGAGCGAACGGGCCCGCCCGGCTGCAATCCGTTGACCTTGAGCGACAGGTCGCAGAGGTAGAAATTGAAGAAGTCGCCGTAGATTCCGCTGGCCCGGCCGATGATGTTGAACGCGTTCGGCAGCTTTCCCAGCAGGTCGCCAACCCTGTCGCGCTGCTCGACGAGGGGTCCGGCGAGGGTCTCCAACCGGTCGACCGTGTCGTGCAGCAAAGCCCGGTTGTCGGCCAGCAGGTCGGCCACCGTTCCGGCCGCGGTGCTGATGTGCGCGGTCCCGTCGGCGAGCGGATCGGCCCGGTCCTTCAAGCCGGTGATCAGCACCTCGAATTTGTCGATGGTCTGGTCGAACTGGTCGCGGTGCCGAACCGTGGTGTCCAGCACCGTGTTCAGGTTGGTGATCACCTCACCGATCGCCTGGTCGCTTTCAGCCAACTGATCGGTCAGCTGCGCGGTTTGATCGAGGATGTCATTGATCGTGCCGCCCTCGCCCTGAAAGACGGTGATGATCGATGCGGCGATGGTGTTGACTTTCTGCGGGTCCAGCGCGCGGAACAACGGCTTGAAGCCACCGAGCAGCGCGTCGAGGTCGAGTGCCGGCTCGGTCCGCGACAGCGGAATGAATCCACCTGCCGGCAAGGCCCTTTCGGCGCCCTCCCCGGTGCCCCGACTGAGTTCGAGGTAGCGGTTGCCGATGAGGTCCTGGTAGCGGATCTGGGCTCTCGTCGATTGATAGAGCTGCACTGCGCGGTCGACGGAGAAGTCGACGCGTATTTTCTTGTCCCCCTCGACCAGGTCCACCTTCTCGACCTTGCCCACTTCCACGCCCGAGGCGCGGACGAACTGGCCGGCCCGCAGTCCGCTGGCGTTTCTGAACTCGGCGGAGTAGCTGTTGGTGCGGTCGAAGCGCACCTGGCCGAAAACCACGACGATGACAGCGGTTAACAGCAACTGCACGGACACCACGGCCGCGAGCCGGACGACTGTACCGGTGATTCTCATGGGTTGATCGTGTTCTCTCCGTACTGGCGCCCCCACACGTATTCGCTGGCCAGCGGCTGGCTCAGCTCGAAGTGGTTGTACGGCGCAATGCTGTTGCCGGAGTCCATCACCAGGTACGGCGCCGGCCACAGATCACGGGTGATCGGCTGCCAGCAGCCCGGCTTGCCGCCGGGTCCACCCTTGCCGTTGACCCGCGGCAGATTGTCCGGATATAGATAGGGATTCTCCGTACCCGCGATAGCCACCCCGAGTTGCGCCGAATAGTGGTTGCCGCTCTCCAGAGCGGCAACTTTGGGCGCGACGTCGGCGAGATTGCGGATGGTGCAAAATGCCTCCGGGCTATAGGTGTCGAGCAAGTGGGCCGTCGGCAACAGGTCGGCCGTCAGGCGTTCCAGATACGGTCGGCTGCGAGTGAAGATGTCGTTGCCGGTGTTGGCGAAGCCGACCGCCGCCAGGAGAGCTTTGTCGAGTTCGGCCTGGTGCCGATTGATCGTGCGCGCCGTCGTCACCGCATTCTCAAGCGCGTCAAACAGATCCGGCGCCGCTTTGGCATAGACGTCGCCGAGCGCTGCGAGCTGCTGGATGTCGTGGCGGATCGTCGGCATCCGCGGGTTCACCTCGTCGAGAATCTTGTTGCCGTTGACGATCGACTGCCCGAATTTGTCACCCAGTCCAGTCAGCGCCTGCGCCGCGGCGCTCAGCGTGAGGTTCACCTTGACCGGGTCGACGTTCTCCGACAGCTCGACGATCGTCTCGAACACGGTGTTGAACTCCGTTGTGGTCGACGTCGCATCGATCTCATGTGTCGTCTTGATCAGTGGTGATGCAGGTTCATTCGGTGATGTAAGTGACACGTACTTGTTGCCGAACACTGTGGTCGCCTGGATCTTGGCGATCACGTTGACCGGAATGAGCTCGACATACTGCGGGTCGACATCCAGGGTGAACGAGGCTGCCGGCTTGCCGCGATGCTCGATCTCCGAGATGTCGGCCACCCGACCGATACTCACGCCGTTGTAGGTGACCTTCGAGCCCTGATCCATCACCAGGCCGGCGCGCGCTGCCACCATCGTCAGCTTGGTCTTCGGCATATAGTCGCCATGAAACTGCCTGTATATCAACACAAGTAGTAGCGCACACGCCAGCAACAACCCGACGCCCGCGGCGGTGTCCGGCCACGTCCGCGTCTTGCGTTCTTTCGCTTTTTTCACCGGAATCGTCATGGCCGGCTACACCGTGAGGTTGAAGTTCGGATCGACGCCGTAGAGCGCCAGGGAGGTCAGCAGTACGACGATCACGGTGGACACCAACGAGAAACGCATCGACCGGCCGACCGCCTCCCCCACACCTACCGGTCCGCCGCTGGCGTTGTAGCCGTAGTAGCAATGGGTGATCATCACGATCACCGCCATGACGACGACCTCCCCGCCCGACCAGAACACGTCCTCGGTGCGCAGAAAGGTCCGGAAGTAATGCTCGTAGGTGCCTTCCGACTGTCCGTAGAACAGCGTCGTGACGATCTGTCCGGACAGGAACGACATGACCAGCGCCATCGCATAGAGCGGGACGACCACCACCAATCCCGCCATCAGTCGCGTGGACACCAGAAACGCCACCGACTTGATGCCCATCACCTCGAGCGCGTCGATCTCTTCGCTGATCCGCATCGCTCCCAGCTCCGCGGTCGCTCCGGCCCCGACGGTGGCGGCCAGCGCTATGCCGGTCACCACCGCCGTCACAACACGCACGTTGGCCAGGGCGGCGAAAAACCCAGTGAACGCCTCGACCCCGATGTTGCCCAGCGACGCGAAACCCTGAATGGCGATCAACGAGCCGCCGGACAGCGTCACGAATCCCACGATCGCGGCGGTACCGCCGACGACGGCCATCGCTCCGGTACCCATGCCGATCTGAGCGATCAGCCGCAAGGTTTCCCTGCGGTAGCGGTGCAGCGCCCAGCCGATCGACCAGCCGCCGATGATGGCAAACCTGGTGAGGTGCCCGGCTTTGTTGAGCCCTCGGACGGCGCCACCGGCGTAATGGCTTGCGTTGGCGACTGTGCGCGGGAACCGGGCGCGGACGACGGCCGCGGTCGACACGTCAGCGCCCCGTCCCGAATCGGACGCCGATGGTGGTCAGCACCACGTTGACCGCGAACAACGCGATCACGCACAACACCAACGTCTCGTTGACGGCGACACCGACCCCTTTCGGACCGCCCTTCGTGGTCAGGCCGCGGTAGCAGCCGACCAGGCCCGCGATCGTGCCGAAGATCGCCGCTTTGATGGTCGCGATGAGCACCTCAGGCAAGCCGGTGACCAACGTCAGCGTCGCGAGATACGCGCCGCCCGAGACGTTTTGCAGGTGGACGCCGAACAGGAAGCCGCCGACCAGGCCGATCGTGATGACGGTTCCGTTGAGCAGCGTCGCGACGACCGTCGCGGCCACCACCCGCGGAACCACCAATCGGTGGATGGGATCGATGCCGAGCGCTTCCATCGCGTCGATCTCTTCGCGGATCGTGCGTGCACCCAAATCGGCACAGATGGCCGTAGATCCGGCCCCCGCCACCACCAGCACCGTGGTCAGCGGCCCCAGTTGAGTGACAGCTCCCAGAGCGGCGCCTGCGCCCGAAATGTCAGCGGCGCCAAAGGCGGCGAGCAACGTGTTGAGCGTGAAGACGATCAGCACGGTAAGCGGTATCGACACGGCGATCGTGGGAAGTAACGCGACGCGGGTGATGAACCAGGTTTGAACGATGAATTCGTCCCAGTGAAATGGCGGCCGGAATAAGGCTTTTCCGGCCAGCATGCACATCCGGGCGAATCCGCCGACGGTCGTCAACGGCGGCACGAGTTGGTCGCGTAGGTAACCGACGAGCCCAACCGGCGTCGTCGCCGTCACCTTTGCCTCGAGCGACATGCTTCCGTGCGGTGGCACCACACATTCAACATGCGTCACACTATGTAATAAAATTCACTCCAGCTACACATGACACGCGGCAAGCGCGCCGCCGGAACGAAACCATCGCTCGCTGGCGCGCTCGATCACTACTCGGCAGGGGCAGCCTTGCTGTTACGTTTCGCGTTTTTCAGATCGGCCCAGAACCGCGCGGCTTCCCGAATCGATTCTTCGACCGGCCTTGGCTGCCAACCTAATTCGCGAGTGGCTTTGCTGTGATCGACCGGCGCTTCGGCACGCATCATCCGCACCGACTGCATGCTGAGCTCGGCGTCTTTACCGGTTAGCCGTGCCCGCAAGCTCCCCAGCGCCCCCATGCCGTACAGCACCGGCACCGAGATCGACCGCCGTGGCGCCGGCACACCGGCCTCGTCGGCCGCGATAGTGACCACCTCTTTGAGCGGAATCATCCGCTCGGAAATCAGGTAACGCTCGCCCGGGCGGCCTCGCTCGGCGGCGAGCAGCAGGGCCCTCGCCGCGTCGTCGACGCCGACGACCTCCAGCTGAATACCGTTCATCACGAAGGGCAGCTTGCCGAACACCGCGCCGGCGATGAATGCACCATGCGGGGTGCGGCCCCAGTCCCCACTGCCGTAAGTCGTCGAGACGCACATGGCGACGGCGGGCAGCCCCGCTTCGGCCGCATACCGCAACACCATGTCCTCGGCTTGCACCCTCGATTCGACATAGGGGGTCAGGCCACGGTGGTCGATGACGTCGTCCTCAGTGGCCACGTGGCCATGACGGCGGCCCACGGTGGCGTAGCTGCTGGTGAATACGAACCGCTTCAGCGTGGCGGCGATGGGTTTTTCAACGGCGACGTCCAGCACATTGCGCAGTCCCTCGACGTTTGTGTGGAACAGCGGGGCCGGGTCTTGCAGCCACGCCCGGGTGTCGACCACGCAGTAGTACACCTGGTCGCAGCCGTCCATCGCCTCGCGAACGGTGGCGGTGTCGAAGACGTCGCCGTGGAAGCGGGTGACCTCTAGATCGTCGATGCTGCGGGTATTGGCGGTCGGGCGCACCATGGCGCGCACCTCGGCGCCGGCGGCGACGAGTTGGCGGGTGACGTGCGAGCCCAGGAATCCGTTGGCTCCGATCACCAGCTTGGGCCCGCTCATTGCATACCTCCGTATGTCTTCATCCAGCGAGCGGCGTCGTCGTCGAGCGTGCCCAACGCCTCCGCTTTCTTGCACCACTTGATTCCCGCCTGCAGAAAGCGCAGCGGGTTGTAGATGTCTTCTTGCCGGCTCCACTGGCCGTCACCGGCGTAGGTGACGATGGAGATGTTGGTCGCGCTGATGATGGTGCCGTCGCCGGGGTCGGCCATCGGGTTGTCCAGTTCGCAGATGATCCGCGAGGTGGATTCGTCGATCACCGACCACAGCGATGGAAAGGCCGTCATGTGGCTTCCGGGAAAGGTCGTCATCGTCTTACGAATCCAGGCGAGCACCTGTTCGCGTCCCTTCATGGTGCCGGCCGCGTGCTCGATGTAGTCGACGTCCGGGGTGTACTGCCGCACCCAGTCGTCCCAGTTCTTGGTCTCGGCCGCGCGGGCCACCGTCTGCTCGAAACCCTCGAACGCGGCGGCGAGTTCGTCCCGGGCAAAAACCTGCTCGAGAAGATGACAGACTACAGCAAGGCAATATTGGCCGGCGGCTGCTTTTGGGGCATGCAGGACCTGATCCGCAAACAGCCCGGAGTCGTCTCCACCAGGGTCGGCTACACCGGCGACCAAAGTGTCCCTAACGCGACCTACCGCAACCATGGAAACCACGCCGAAGCCATCGAGATCACTTATGACCCGGCACGCACCGACTTCCGGGCGCTGCTGGAGTTCTTCTTCCAGATCCACGACCCGACCACCAAGAACCGGCAGGGCAATGACCGCGGTGCCAGCTACCGTTCCGCGATCTTCTACCTTGACGACGACCAGAAGCGCGTCGCGCTGGACACCATCGCTGACGTCGAGGCCTCTGGTCTATGGCCCGGCAAGGTGGTGACCGAGGTCAGCCCCGCCGGAGACTTCTGGGAAGCCGAGCCTGAGCACCAGGACTACCTGGAGCACTACCCCGGCGGGTACACCTGCCACTTCATCAGGCCCGGCTGGAAATTGCCGCGACGGGCCGCAGTCGACCGTTAGCGGTGTCGCCGATGGACGACGATCTTCCCACCGTCCTTCGGCGTATAGGCGATACCGCGGGAGTGAAACTTCTCGCCAGGCGCATCTGTGGTTTCAATAGTGAAGTGGCGCAACACTGTCCGCAGCACGACATCCATTTCCATGTTTGCGAACACGGCTCCCACGCAGCGCCGGGCGCCCCCGCCGTACGGAAGCCAGGCGAAGCTTGGCGGCTTGGCTCCGACGAAGCGCTTCGGATCGAAGCGGTCCGGATCAGGAAAAAACTCCGCGTCGGCGTGCAGCCGCGAAATGCTGACAATGATGGTGTGCCCGCGCGGGACGGACCATTCGCCGAGTTTGAAGGCCGGCGCGTGCACGTGACGGCCTGCGGCATCGATGACGGTCCGGTGTCGCTGCACCTCAAGGATCGTCGCCTGCCGTAACTCGTTGTGGTCGGTGTCGGCCTCGGCGACCAGCGCGGTCAGGACGTCAGGGCTGCGACTGAGTCGTTCGAACGCCCAGCCGAGCGTGGACGCGGTCGTCTCGTGCCCGGCCGCCAGCAAGGTGAGCAGCTCATCGCCAATATCCCTGCGCGACATGGACGAACCGTCCTCGTAGGTGCTGCGCAGCATCATCGCGAGCACGTCGGCCCGATGCTCGAAGTTGGGGTCTGCCCGCTCGCCGTCGATGAGCTTGTCGACGATCACGTCATAGCGCCGCCGGTACTCCGCCAGCCGGCCCCACGGTGCGTAGCGACCATACGTCCGAGACGGTTTGGGAAACGTGGCCAGCCGCGAACCCAGTGTGACCCACGGTGGGATGATGCGCCGAAGTTCGTCGAGCTCGGCGCCCTCGGCTCCGAAGACCGCGCGCAGGATCGCGTTGAGCGTGATGCGCATCGTGGACGGCAAGGTGCCCAACGCCATTCCCTCAGGCCAATCGGCGATCTCTTGCAGCGTCTCCTCTTCGATGATCGACTCGTAATTCTTGATGCTCTTGCCATGGAAGGGCGGAGCGAGCAGCCGGCGCCGCTGCCGGTGATCGTCGTTGTCCAGCGCGAACACCGAACCGGACCCGAGCAACCTGCTCAGGTTCGGCTGGATGTTGCCCAGGACGTCGGGACTGGCGGTGAAGACCTGCTTGGCCAACTTCGGGCTGGCCACCACGACCATGTGGCCGTACACCGGCATACGCAGCGAGAAAGCGTCGCCATAGCGATGCGCCAGGCCACGCATAAATCGTCGTCTGCTGAACGCGAAGGCTAAACCTTGCAAGACTTTTGGAATCCGAGGCCCCGGAGGAATCGTGATGGAAGACGTCGCCGAGGCGGCAGGCGTTTCGACGGTGCTCATCGCTGTGCACTCCCAACCGTTTTGCCTGCCGAGCTGTGTCCCTGCGTCCCAACATCGGCGCGGTACTGCGTCGTACCAACACTCATCCCGATACGGTACCGTCTGGTACCAAGTGCTGGCAAGGCTTGAGATTCTAAGGAGGCGCCGTGGCGACGACCATCGCTGACGATGCGGCTTCGGCCGAGGCTCCGAATATGCCGGTGGCCATCGACCCGTTCCGACAGCGGCTGCTCGACGGCCTCGCGGCCTCGATCGCCGAGCGCGGTTACCGTGCGAGCACCGTCGCCGACATCGTCCGGCACGCCCGCACATCCAAACGCACGTTCTACGACCAGTTCCCCAGCAAGGAGCAGTGCTTTCTCGAGCTGCTGCACGCCGATGTCGGCCAACTGGCCGAGGCCATTCGCGACGCCGTCGATCCCGATGCCGACTGGCAGGCACAGATCCGTCATGCCGTGCAGGCCTACGTCGATCACATCGAATCCCGACCGGCGCTGACATTGAGCTGGATCCGCGAACTGCCGTCGCTGGACGCCGCGGCGAGGCCGTTCCAGCGTCGCGGCATGCAACTGCTGACCAGTCTGCTGGTGAACCTCAGCGGCAGCCCGGGCTTTGCGAAAGTCGGAGTGCCGCCGTTGACCCGGCCGAAAGCTGTGATCCTGGTGGGCGGCCTGCGTGAACTCACCGCGCTCGCGGTTGAAGACGGGCGTAGCGTACGCGAGGTTGTCGAGCCCGCCGTGGACGCGTCCGTCGCGCTGCTCGGGTATCGGCCCTGAGACCTCAGCCGGATGGCTCGCACCGTCCGGCCTGCGAAGGGCACGCGGCAGCTGTGGTCGACTAACCCGCACCTCCGAGGACTACGGGTGGGTATGTCGTGTCACGCGCTGATCCGAAGGCCGTCTGGACAACCTCGAGGTAGGTTCGCGGTGGCCGCCCGAGTACGTCGGCGACGGTGGACGTGATGACTGCGTTGTGACCCTCGCGTTCGTACTCGCGAAGCGCCGACACCAACTCCACCGCCGGCCCGGGCAGCCCCCCTGTGAGCATGGCTTCGCGCGCAGCGTCGCCGCTGATCGGCACGTAGCGCACCGGCCTGCCCAACGCCTGGGTCAGGGCGGCGGCCACATCGGTGAACGACAACGCCTCCGGCCCGGTCAAAATGTGGACCCGGCTCTCGTGCCCGGGTTCAGTCAACGCGGTTGCTGCAACCTCCGCCACGTCGTCCTCGGCCACCATCGCGACCCGCGCATCGCCCAGGCTGTCGTAAAACGCACCCTCCCTCTCGATGGAGCTCATCAGGAGCGCGGTGTTATAGCGCATCAGGTCGTTGGGCCGAAGGTGGGTCCACGCCATCCCGGAGCGTTCCAGTTCCTGCTCGCTCTGGCGGTGCCACCGGCCCAGCGGCACCGACGAGTCCAGCGCCGCACCGATCATCGAGAGCTTGACCACATGTCCGACACCGGCGGCCGCGGCGGCGCGGATCGCGTTACCTTGCAGTTCAACGGCATTCGGGTTGACAGGCGAGAGCAGCAGCATCCGATCTACGCCCGCCATCGCCGAACCCAGCGTGTCTGGACTGGCCAGGTCGCCCTGGACCACCTCGACGCCCTGGGCGTGGAACGCCGCGACCTTGATTGCGTCCTTCTCCGGATTACGCACCAGGGCCCGCACGTCTGTACGGCCGCGCTTGAGCAACGACGCGATGATCTCCCCGCCGTTGTTGCCGGTCGATCCGGTGATCAGGATCATCTCACCAGTCCATGGTCGCGGCTGCGAGCTCCTGCAGGGGGGTCACGGTCGCCCACCGCTCGGCGATCTTGCCGTCCGCTATCCGCCACAACACGAAGCCGTGGAATTCCATCCGCTGCCCCGACTGGCTGTTGGTGCCGATCCACAAGTTGCGCACCATCACCTTGTCACCCTCGGCGAGGGCGTCTTTCACCTCGACCCGCAAGTCGGGGAACAGCTTGTGCATCCCCGCCATCATTGCGCGGTCGCCGTCGCGGTCGGTCGGTTTCCCGCCCGGCCCGTCATGATCGTAGAAGTCGGGTGACATGTTGCGCTCGATCGCGCCCAGGTCTTGGTTATTCACAAAGTCAGCGAAATGTTCGATAACGAAGCGCTTGTTGCGTTCCAGTGTGGCGGGGTCGCTCATGGTGCACGTCCTTTACAAGTGGTTGATGATGGCGGGCGCCCGGGCAGGTGAAATGGCGTGATGCCCATCCGGTTGTCGGCAATTGTCCCGGGCGCGATACCGATGCGTTTCGACCATTCCGGGCTGGCCCCACTTCGCCGAAATCGGTCAGGTTGGCCGTAAAAATTTCGGTGTCCAGCACCACGTGGTCGGCTTCTGCCGCATCGTTTGCTCCTCTGCCGCGGATGGTGATGAGACCAACCCTATTCAGTCCGCTCCGACGGCTGTGAGGACCCGATTGACGTGATACGGACGGGATTGACGCGATTTTTGGAAGTAAGCTGACAAGCACCCAGCGCCGATCGAGGAGAACCCGATGGCTGGTACGCCCCGAAAAATGCCGGTCGCCCGCCGCGACGCATCAGAGGTGACGTCTGTGCAGTGGTGGCTACCAACGCCAAACGTGCACGTGCAAAAAACCGCCACCGGCTTCACCACCGCGCTGTGGCATTGGGAGAAAGGCATCCACGAGTCCATAGGCAAGGCATCTCCCGATACCACCACCATCGCCTTCAGCGTAAGCACCCTCGACACTGAGTTCGCCGTCGATGGAAGAAGCTACTTCAGCGGTGCGTTCCGCCCAGGAATGCTCGCGGTCGTGCCCGCACAGTGCCAACCAACGGTCATTCAACGTGGTGGCGGCCGCAAACTGCACCTGTACCTGCCCGATAGCCTGCTCGCCGATGCGGCCGGCCAAGACGCATACAGCGATCGGCGGCCGTCCATCGATCTCCGTCCCCGCGCTGGATACGACGATGCAGCTTCAGCAATCTGCCGACGCGTTCTCGACCACTTCTCAGACCAACGCCGGGGCTCCCAACTGCTGCACGACGCGCTCGGTATCGAACTGGCGGTTCATGCCATTCGTTCGTGGGCTGATACGACTCCGGTAGCCCCGCCCGGCGTTAGACCGTTATCCCGCAAGGCGCTGGGCCGTGTCATCGATTTCCTACAATCAGACATCTCGAGGAACCCGTCCTTAGCCACACTGGCCGGACTCGTTGAGCTATCGCCGGCACACTTCTGCCGCACGTTCACCGCAGCGACTGGAGTCGCCCCCCACCGCTACCTGATCCGACTACGGCTCGAGGCCGCTGCCCAGCAGTTGACCCACACAGCCGACCCCGTCGCCGCTATCGCGCTGAGGGTTGGCTACGAAGACCCCGGGTATTTCTCACGAATATTCAAGCAGCACAATGGTCTTACTCCGATGCAGTTCCGTCGTGAACGGAAGTCATGATCTTGATCAATAATGCCCCTTCATGATGTGTCCACAAGTGAAGTTCGTACAACTAACCCAAGCCGGAATGAAACATCACGACAGCAGATACTCGTCGGGGGGGGGTCACGAAGGCCCGTCTCGTTTCTCTCGTAACGAGAAAGCGCTCGCGGTCTCCGTCGGCGTCGGGTACCCGGCCGCGGTGCCCTCACGACATCACCAACCCGTACGAACCGACCTCGATGGCCACCGCATTGCGCCATTCAACCTTCGCCGCTAGAGCTTGAGGTCAAGCCCGAGGTGGTCCCGCTCAAGGCCGAACAGGGAAACTACAGGACAGGCAATACCGAAGGAGTGGAATGGCTTTTGTGAACACTGAATTGAGCGCCGGGGAGTGGACCTTGGATACCACAGCGTCGTCAGTCGGCTTTCAAGCCAAGGCGGCCTTCGGTATGAAGGTGAACGGCCGGTTCGACCGGTACGAGTCGGCGATCACCGTTGGTTCCTCGGTTTCCGAATCCACGGCCTCAGCCATCATATGGACCGGCAGCGTCGATACCGGCATCAAGTTGCGCGACGAACACCTCAGGGCAGATAACGTGTTCGCGACAGAACGGTTTCCCACCATGGAGTTTCGCAGTGCCACGATCGTCGAAACGCCCAACGGGCTCAATGTCACCGGCACCCTGCGCGTCCGCGACACCACCCAGTCGGTCACCTTCGAGGCGACCCGGTCGACCACAGCTGGCCCACCCCGCTACAAGGCCACGGTGGTCGTCTCACCCAAGAAGTACGGGATCACCCGATGGGGCACCACCAAACCGGTCAAGGTCATCCTCGACGTCACCCTGAAGCGGGCGTGATGTGCTGTTGGCGCGGCTCAGCCCAGGAACTCCGACTCCAGAACCAGGTCTTTGAGTAGCGTCTGATACTCGACGTGGGTTTCGTGCTCGATGGTCTGCCACCGTTTGTCTTGCTGTTCCTTCATGTAGGCGCGGTACTCGGGTGCGCCGGGGAAGCCGACGTTGTCGGCGACCACGATCGTGCCCGGATGCAGCCAGCCCTGGTCGACTAGCCGCCGCAGGTCGCTAAGGTATACGTCCTTCCAGTGGTCGAGGAATACGAAATCCAAACAGCCCTCGGTGAATCCGTAGTCCTTAGCGAGAACCTCGAGCGTCGTCCCGTCGCCGACGGTGCCGTTAATGCAGGTGACGCGATCGCCGAGGCCGGCGTGCGCCCACACGCGGCGGGCCACCGAGGCGTTGGCACCGGACTTTTCGATCGAGAACACCTTGGCACCCGGTGCCGCTCGGGCGATCCGCAGCCCGCTGTACCCGCAATAGGCACCGAGTTCCATGGCGAGCTTCGGATTCGCGCGTGGGATGAACTGCAACACGGTGCCGACCCCGCCGATAATTCCGTGGCTGAGCAGGCCCCGGATCACCGGATTGCCGATATCGTGGGCGACCTGTGCGCACAGCCAGCTCAGCCCCCGGCTGGCCCAATCCTGCAGTGGCGCAGCGATGGTG
>Ga0302325_10020966_pt1 | contig 13697 bp, 12 predicted proteins | sample Palsa_T0_2_FD_201948 | JGI IMG/M metagenome (GOLD analysis project Ga0302325, IMG submission 201948) | Peat permafrost microbial communities from Stordalen Mire near Abisko, Sweden - Palsa_T0_2 | ecosystem: Environmental > Terrestrial > Soil > Palsa > Peat permafrost | place: Sweden: Abisko... | reverse complement strand
CGGGTCGACCGCGGCGGGCGCGGCGATCTGAACCGGCAGCCCGGCGGCCCAGTCATGGTCCAGCGTCTGCGCGCCACTGCGCCCGGCCAGCATCGATTCCCAGGTCGAGGCCACATCCCCGCCCAGGGGCGTGGTCGCGCCCAAGCCGGTGACGACGACGCGTGGTTGATCTGCCCGCACTGTGAATCGCTCCTCTGGTTCTTGCCGCCGGACTACCGCCTGGTTCAGGCCAGGGCCGGCTCAGGCCGAGACTTCGGCTGAGCGCACGTAGTTCACGACGTCCTGGACGGTCTTGAGGTTCTTGAGCTGGTCATCGGGGATCTCGACGCCGAACTTGTCCTGGGCGGCCACCGCGATCTCGACCATGGACAGCGAGTCGATGTCGAGGTCGTCCACGAAGCTCTTCTCCGGCGTCACTTGATCCGCGGGGACTCCGGCGACTTCGTCGACGATCTCGCCGAGGCCCGCCAGGATTTCCGGTTCGGTAATTGCCATGGGTCCTTGTTCTCCTTCTGTGTTGGGTGGTTGTCCGTCCCCCAGCGCGGGCCAGGGGGCGAAGGCGCGGTCAGGGTACCGTGATCACCTGTCCGGCGTAGCAGATGCCCGCGCCGAAGCCGAGCAGCAGGACGGCCGCGCCCGAGCCGACCTCGCCCCGTTCGATCATCTTGGACAGGGCCAGCGGGATCGAGGCCGACGAGGTGTTGCCGGCGGTCACGATGTCATCGGCGACCAGCGCCTGCGGTGCGCCGATCTTCCGGGCGATGCTCTCGATGATCCTGAGGTTGGCCTGGTGCGGGACGAAGGCGGCCAGGTCCGCCGGGTCGACCCCGGCGCGCTCGCAGGCTTGCTTCGCCACCGGGTGCAGCGCGGTGGTCGCCCACCGGAACACGGCCTGGCCCTCCTGGACGATGAACGAGTCACGGTCCTTGATGGCGATTTTGTCCGCCATGGCGCCGTCACTACCCCAGACGACCGGGCCTATGCCCGGGCCCTCAGCGGGGTCGGTGACCGGGCCGACCACGGCGGCGCCGGCCCCGTCGGCGAAGATGATGGCGGTTGACCGGTCGGTCCAGTCGACCCACTGGGAGAGCTTCTCGGCCCCGATGACCAGGACGTTGCGGGCCGAGCCGGCCCGTACCGCGTCGCTGGCCACCGAGAGGGCGTAGCAGAAGCCGGCGCAGGCCGCGTTGACGTCGAACGCCCCGGGAGCCGCGATGCCGAGCCGGGTGGCGACTGTGGCCGCGATGTTCGGGATGGGCGCCTCGGGCGTGCAGGTGGCCACGATGACCAGGTCGACGTCAGCCGAGGGCAGGCCGCTGGCGGCCAGGGCCTTGCCGCCCGCGGCGGCCGCCATGTCGGCCAGGCTCTCGTCCGGTCCCGCGACCCGGCGGCTGGCGATGCCGACCCGGCTGCGGATCCATTCGTCGTTGGTATCCATCGTGGTGGCGAGTTCGTCGTTCGTCACCACCCTCGCCGGCTGGTAGCCGCCGAATGCCAGGATCCGCGCACCCGCGGCACCTTCGGCGAGTCGCATTAGCATGTCCCCTTTCCTGAGGATCTCCCGGTACGGGTGGTCCGCGCGGCTGCTGGCCTCATTCAGCGGGCTGGAGCCGGACGAGTGGCTGTCCCACGCTCACCGGGTCGCCGTCCTCGACCAGCCATTCGAGGATCGTTGCGGGAAATTGGGGGGTAATGACGTGCCGTCCGCCCCGCTGCTCGACGTGCCCGATCTCGGCCCCGGAGTTGATCGTCGTGCCCGGCGCCGCCGCGGCGGGATCGGTGGAGCCGGACCGGAACGTCCCCGCGTGCGGGGCGACGAGCAGCCGCCACTCGGGGACGTGCCCGTCCTGGTGCGGGTCAAGGGTCCCGTGCTCGGCGATCAGGGACCGGGCGGCCTGGAGGTCGTCCGGGGTCTTCAGGCTGACCCGGGCCACGTCGGGCAGGGCCCGCCGGGCCAGGCCGGTCAGCGTGCCGGCCGGTGGCAGTTCAATGAACGCGGTGGCGCCGAGGCCAGCCATGGACTCCATGACCATGTTCCACCGGACCGGGGCGCTCACCTGGGTGACGATCCGGTCCAGCCAGTCGGCGCCCGACGCCGCGGCAGCGCCGTCACGGTTGGACAGCAGCGTGACCGCCGGCTCCGCGGCGGTGAGGTCACCGGCCGCGGCGCGCAGGGATTCGACGGCCGGTGCCATGTGCCGGGTGTGGAAGGCGCCCGCCACCGACAGCGGGATCAGCCGGGCCCGCGCGGGCGGGTCGGCCGCGAATGCGTCGAGTTGCGCGAGGGTGCCGGCCGCCACGACCTGCCCGGCGCCGTTGATGTTCGCGGGGGTGAGCCCGTGGGCTTCGATGGCATCGAGGACCGCGGCCTCGTCACCGCCGAGAACGGCGGTCATCCCGGTGGGCACGAGCGCGGCGGCCTGGGCCATGGCGTGGCTGCGGACGCGGACGAGGCTGATGGCCTGCTCGGGGGTCAGCACTCCCGCGATGGCCCCGGCGGTCAGTTCGCCGACGCTGTGACCGGCGAGGATCCCCGCCTGCCGCTGCGCCTGTTCAAGGTCGCCGAACAGCACTTCCGCGGCCGCGATTCCCGCCGCCACCAGCAGCGGCTGGGCGACCGCGGTGTCCTTGATCTCGTCGGCGCCGGCCGTCGTGCCGCAGGCGATGAGGTCGCACCCGGCGAGGTCCGACCACGCGCCGATGCGGTCGCGGACGCCGGGCAGTTCCAGCCAGGGGGCCAGGAAGCCAGGGGCCTGGGCGCCCTGGCCGGGCGCGGCGATGACGAGCATGCCTTTAACACTGCCTGTAGAACTCCGCTACATGCGCAGAATATCGCACGAACTTTAGCGGCAACAGTTTGTGGGTTCCATACAAACTATGTGCCCTTGTGAATCTGGCGTCCTAGGACAATGGCTACCCAGAGGGTAAATCCGGCCCGGCCCTCGGTCGGCATCAGCCCAGTCAGCTCGCTGACCCGGCGTAGCCGGTAACGGACAGTATTCGGATGTACGAAGAGAAGCCGCGCGGTCGCCTCAAGTGACGAACCTTGCTCCAAATAGGTAATGACGGTGTCGAGTAGTGCGGATCCCCCGCGCCGGAGCGGCTCGTACACCTCCGAGACCATTTCCGCCCGGGCCTGCGCGTCGCCGTCGAGGGCCCGCTCGGGCAGCAGGTCGGCGGCCAGGACCGGGCGGGGGGAGTCGGGCCAGCCGGCGGCGGCCCGCAGGCCGGCCAGGGCCGCGGCCGCGGAATGGGCCGCGGACTGCAGGTCAGCCATGGCCGGGCCGACCACCACCGGCCCGGCGCCGAACCGCCCGGCGATCTGCCGCGCGGCGTCCAGCGGGTCGGCGGTCCCGCCCAGCACCACGACCAGCCGGCTGCCATGCACGCCGGCCAGCAGGTCGAATCCGGATCGCCGGACAATGGCCCGCATCTCGTCGATGAGTCCTTCCGGCTCGCCGCTGTCCGCCGAGCCGACGATCACCGCGACCGGCGACGACGACCAGTTCAGGGCCGACGCCCAGGACTGCAGGCCTTCGCCGACCTCGCCCCGGACCAGCGAGTCGACGACGAGCGCCTCCAGGCGGGCGTCCCACGCGCCCCGGGCCTCCGCCGTCCGGGCGTAGATCTGCGCCGCGCCGAAGGCGATCTCCCTGGTGTAGCGGAGCACCGCCTCACGGAGCTCGGCTTCGCCGCCCGGCGCGGCCAGCTCGTCGACCCGCGCCTCCACCACGTCGATGGTGATGCGCACCATCTCGACCGTCTGCTGCAGGCTGACCGCACGGGCCAGCTCACGGGGCGCGGTGCCGAACACCTCGCCTGCCACGGACATGCGCCCGCGCCCCGGGTGCTTGACCCAGTCGACGAAAGCGGCGATGCCGGCCTGGGCCACCAGCCCGATCCAGGAGCGGTTCTCGGCCGACATGCCCCGGAACCAGGCCAGGCGTTGATCCATGGACGACATGGCGTCGGTGCCCAGGGAGCCCATGGCCCGTTCCAGCCGCTGGATGGTCTCGTCCCGGACGCGGCCATGCAGCTCCGGTGCGTCGTTCTCGTCGGCCTGGTCCACTGCGCTCACTCCACCAGCCTGTCACGATGCGCCGGGGGCCGGGCGCGGTGGCTAATCCTTCGCGAGCGCGGCGCTGACCGGGATGCCCAGCCGGTATTTGTCGATGGCCTGGGCCAGGGATTCGGGCTTGACCTCGCCGAGGCGGGCCAGCTGGCTGAGCACGGCCAGGGTGATCGACTCCGCGTCCACGTGGAAGAACCGGCGGGCGGCGGCCCGGGTGTCGGAGAATCCGTAGCCGTCGGTGCCCAGCGAGTTGAACGGGGCCGGCACCCAGCGGGCGATCTGGTCCGGGACCGCGCGGATCCAGTCGCTGACCGCGATCACCGGGCCGGGGCTGCCCTCCAGGGTCTGGGTGACGTAGGGCACCCGGGGCTCCACGTCGGGGTGCAGCATGTTCCATTCTTCGCAGGCCAGGGCGTCGCGGCGCAGCTCGGTCCAGGACGTCGCCGACCACACGTCCGCCGCTACCCCCCAGTCCTCGCGCAGCAGCCGCTGGGCGTCCAGGGCCCAGCGCATGGCCACCCCGGAGGCGAGGATCTGGGCGCGCGGATGGCCGTCGCCGTTCCCGCGGTCCGTGGTCTGGCCGGCGATGCCGTCCCCCGCGCTGCCTTCGCGGCCCGCATCATCGCCGGGACCCTCGGCGCCGGTGGTCACGACGGCCAGGCCTTCGCGGTCGGTGGGATCGCTGGAGGAATTTTCAGCGGGGGAGTCCGGGCCGGGGGAGCCCGGGCTGGCCTGAGGCGGCCCGACGGCGGCGGGCGCGTACCGGTAGAGCCCGCGCAGGATGCCCTGCTTCAGGGCCGCGGAGCCGCCCGGGAACCCGGCGGGCTCGGCCGGCTGCTGGTACGGCTCGTTGTAGACGGTCAGGTAGTAGAAGATGTCCTCGCCGTCCGGATGGCCCTCCGGCGACCCGTACATCCGGCGCAGCCCCTCCTGGAGGATGTAGCTCAGCTCGTAGCTCCAGGCCGCGTCGTAGGACACGCAGGCCGGGCTGACCGAGGCGAGCAGCACCGAGTGCCCGTCGTTGTGCTGAAGGCCCTCGCCGGTGAGGGTGGTCCGGCCGGCCGTGGCGCCGAGCAGGAAGCCCCGGCCCAGCTGGTCGCCGAACGCCCACATCTCGTCGCCGGTCCGCTGCCAGCCGAACATCGAGTAGAACACGTAGACCGGGATCATCGGCGCAGCGTGGGTCGCGTAGGAACTCCCGGCCGCGATCACCGACCCCATCGCGCCCGCCTCGCTGATCCCCTCGTGCAGGATCTGGCCGCGCTCGGACTCCTTGTAGGAGAGCAGCAGGGCGCGGTCCACGGCCTCGTAGGTCTGGCCGTGCGGCGAGTAGATCTTCGCGGTCGGGAACAGCGAGTCCATGCCGAACGTGCGGGCCTCGTCCGGGATCACCGGCACGAAGCGCGCCCCGATCCCCGGGTCCTTCATCAGGTCCTTGAGCAGCCGGACGAACGCCATCGTGGTGGCCACGGCCTGCTTGCCGGATCCGCGCTTCAGCTCCTCGTACACCGCGTCGCCAGGCAGCGTGAGCGGCTTGGCCCGGACCACCCGCCGGGGCAGGTAACCGCCGAGCGCGGCCCGCCGCTCGCGCATGTAGGTGATCTCGTCGGAGTCCTCGCCCGGGTGGTAGTAGGGCGGCAGCTCCGCCTCCAGCGCGGCGTCGGGGATCGGCAGGTACAGCCGGTCGCGGAACTCCTTGAGCTCGGCGACGGTGAGCTTCTTCATCTGGTGGGTCGCGTTGCGGGCCTCGAAGTCGGGGCCGAGCGTCCAGCCCTTGATGGTGTGCGCCAGGATCACGGTCGGCTGGCCGACGTGCTCCTGCGCGGCCTTGAACGCCGCGTACACCTTGCGGTAGTCGTGCCCGCCGCGGGACAGGTTGCGCACCTCGTCGTCGGAGAGGTGCTCGACCATCGCCCGCAGCCGCGGGTCGCCACCGAAGAAGTGCTCCCGGGTGTAGCTCCCGTTCTCCACCGAATACGTCTGGAACTGGCCGTCCGGGGTCGTGTTCATCTTGTTGACGAGGACCCCGTCCACGTCCTTGGCCAGCAGCGGGTCCCAGTCGCGGCCCCAGATGACCTTGATCACGTTCCAGCCCGCGCCGCGGAAGAACGCCTCGAGCTCCTGGATGATCTTCCCGTTGCCGCGGACCGGCCCGTCCAGCCGCTGCAGGTTGCAGTTGATGACGAAGGTGAGGTTGTCGAGCTCCTCGCGGGCGGCCAGCCCGATCGAGCCGAGGACCTCGGGCTCGTCGGTCTCGCCGTCACCGAGGAAGGCCCAGACGTGCGACCGGCTGGTGTCCTTGATCTGCCGGGCCAGCAGGTACTTGTTGAACCGGGCCTGGTACACCGAGTTGATCGCGCCGAGGCCCATGGAGACGGTGGGGAACTCCCAGAAGTCAGGCATCAGCCGCGGGTGCGGGTAGGACGGCAGCCCGCCGCCCGGATGGGAGAGCTCCTGGCGGAAACCGTCCAGCTGCTGCTGGGTGAGCCGCCCTTCGAGGAACGCGCGGGCGTAGATGCCCGGCGCCGCGTGCCCCTGGAAGAAGACCTGGTCGCCGGACTCGCCGTGGTCCTTGCCGTGGAAGAAGTGGTTGAAGCCCACCTCGTACAGGCTGGCCGCGGACGCGTAGGTGGCGATGTGCCCGCCCACGCCGAGGCCGGGGCGGTTGGCCCGGGACACCATGACGGCGGCGTTCCACCGGATGTAGGCCCGGATCCGCCGCTCGACGTACTCATCGCCGGGGAACCATGGCTCACGCTCGGGCGGGATGGTGTTGATGAAGTCGGTGCTGCGCAGTCCGGGCACGCCGACCTGCTGCTCACGGGCCCGCTCCAGCAGGCGCAGCATCACGTACCGGGCCCGCGACCGGCCGCGGGTGCGCACCACGTTGTCGAACGACTCGACCCATTCCCTGGTCTCGTCCGGGTCGATGTCGGGCAGCTGGGTGGGAAGCCCGTCACTGATGATCGAGAAACGCTGACGTCCGGCAGCCACGGGATCTCCTCGCCTTGGGCAGTGGTCGGGCGGTGGTAGCCGCCATTCCCATCGAGCCGGGGCGGCTGGTGGCCGCCCTGTTCATCAGGGGTTGTCCAGACCAATTCTGGTACGTGTCCTTCGGAACCGCATCTCTACTGGGCGGTAATCGATGCTCACCCGGCCCGTGTGGGTACACGGTGAGCGTAGGCACCCTGGCACGCCTTCAGGGTATGTGCCGGGATGCACCGTGGGCGAACCCGGAGGAGGGAACGTAAGGATGCAGGCAGCCATCGGGGACCGGCTTCACGTGCACGGCAACAGCGTGGGCCATCCGGACAAGGCGGGAGAGATCGTCGAGGTCAAGGGGGCCGCCGGGGCACCGCCTTACCTGGTGCGCTTCGAGGACGGGCACACCGGGCTGGTGTTCCCCGGACCCGATGCCGTGGTCGAGCGGGCGCACCGGAAGGGCGGCGCCGGCCAGGCCAAGGAGGCCGGCGCGGGCCGGGCCAAGAAGGCGGGCGCGGGCCGGGCCAAGAAGGGCGGCGCCGGCCGGGCCGGGAAGGCGGCCCGGTAGGCTGCCAGGCCAGGACGCCCCCCGGCCGCCGGCCGCGGGCGGCGGGCGGGGGCTAGCGACGAGGGCCGTTCGGTATGAAGACTTTGATTGTCCGGGTGCACACCGGGCACCGCGACGACGTTCATGACATCACGCGTCAGTGCGCGGAATTCGCTGAGGAGGCAGCCGGCGGGGGGGACGGCCTGCTTCATGTGTTCGTGCCGCACGCGACCGCGGGCGTGGCGCTGATGGAACTGGGCTCGGGGAGCGATGCCGACCTGCTCGCGGCCCTGGGCGAGCTGCTGCCCGCCGACGGCCGGTGGCGGCATGCCCACGGCTCGGCGGGGCATGGGCGCTCACATGTGCTGCCCGCATTGGTCGCGCCGTTCGTCGTCATTCCGGTGCTGGCGGGCCGCCTGGCGCTGGGGACATGGCAGTCTGTGGCCCTGGTTGATCTAAATGTGGATAATCCGGACAGACAGGTGCGTCTTTCATTCCTCGGGTAGTTCAGCCGCGCCCGGGGAAGATCAAACTGTGACATCGGTTTTCGCTGCCAGGGTCATTTGCCACTTGCGCAGGGACGCCGCCCAGTGTGAACTGTCCGAACAAGTGGTGCCGACGCGGCCACGGCGCCGGCTGGCGCGATGTTCCGGTCAAACGCCCGGGGCGGGCCAGATGCGAGCCGGGCCGTGGGAAAGGTCATGAGGAGGACGTCAGTGAGCGCGACCGCGCGCCAGGCGCAGGATCAGCCGGGCCTGGCCGGGCGACTTGGCATCAAGCCAGGTCAGGTGGTGCAGGAGATCGGCTACGACGACGACTGCGACGAGCAGTTGCGCGACGAGATCGATGCGCTGGAGAACGTAGAACTTGTCGACGAGGACTATGACGATGTTGTCGACGTGGTCCTGCTCTGGTGGCGGGACGAGGATGGGGACCTGTTCGACGCCCTGGCCGATGCCCTGACGCCGCTCACCGACGGTGGCTACATCTGGCTGCTGACCCCCAAGGCGGGGCGGGCCCACCACGTCGAGCCGAGCGAGATCGGAGAGGCGGCGCTGACCGCCGGGCTCTCCCAGACCTCCAGCGTGAGCGCGGCCCCGGACTGGCTCGGGACACGCCTGGTCGCACCAAAAGCGCGACGCTGACCAAGGACCATTGACGGCCTAACGGATCCTGCCGGGTACTCTCGGCCAGGCAGGTCCGCGGCCTATCCCGGAGTGCGTCTGACCGGGTGCGGTTCGGGTGGCAAACTGAACCAGTTCTCTGCGGAAGGGACCAGTCAATGGCGGTCGGGGTTGGCGAGCAGGCTCCTGATTTCGAACTGAAGGATCAGCACGGCACGCCGGTCCGGCTGTCGGGCTTCCGGGGCGAGAAGAACGTCGTTCTCGTCTTCTACCCGCTGGCGTTCAGCGGTGTGTGCACCGGGGAGCTGTGCGCGCTACGCGACGACTTCCCCGAGGTGAACCGCGACGACGTGGAGCTGCTGGCGGTATCGGTGGACTCCGCGCACGTCATCCGCACGTGGGCCGACCAGCAGCATTTCGGCTTCACGCTGCTGGCTGATTTCTGGCCGCATGGCGGCGTCGCGAAGCTGTACGGCGTGTTCGACGAGAACGTCGGCTTTGCCCGGCGCGGCACGTTCATCATCGACAAGACCGGCGTCGTCCGGTGGAGCGTCGTGAACCCGATTCCCCAGGCGCGCGACATCGCCGAGTACCAGAAAGTGCTCGCCGACCTGGCCTAGGGGCCCCCAGTCGGCGGGAGAGGACCAGCCTCGATGCCCTGCTATCGGTGCGGTGCGCGGCAGACCGACCCTGGCCGCGGGCAAAGCCCGTGGCGGCGCGGGGTCCGCCGCGACTGCCAGGTGCTGGTGTGCCCCGAATGCCAGGGGACGCATGATTGGGCGGATGACCTCGACAAGTGCCCGCGATGCCGCAGCGTGCACCTGGTCCGGCGGCTCGGTGAGGTGGAGTGCCGCGACTGCGGCACGGTGGTCCCGCCTCCCGCTCCGGGGGGTGCGCCTGGGTCGGCCGGTGCTTCCGAAGCGGCCGGCGCCTCTGGGCCGGGCGGTGTGTCTGGGCCGGGCGGTGTGTCTGGGGCAGGCGGTGTGTCTGGGGCAGGCGGTGGGCCGGCCGGTGAGCAGCCCCACGGCGCCCAGGCGTCCGGGCTGGCCGAGGAGGTGGCCCGCGCACTGGAGAGGGTTCTCGGCCGCAGTGCTGTCCGGCAGTGACCGGCAGTGGGTCCGGCCATGAGGGAACTGGTCCCGCCGTGAGGGAGCTGGCCCCGCGGTGACCGACGCCGCGGTGGTGGGGCGCATTCTGCGCGAATATCATCAGCGCACCATCCGCCCGTCCGACATCCGGCATCTGTACGGCACGGTCCGCGGCGACCGGGTCTCTTACCAGTTGCTGCGGCCGGGCGCGGAATCGGTGGTCGTCCAGGCGTGGCGCGCCGACACCCCCGTGGGACCCCAGTTCACCGGGTCCGCGGCGGCCACCATGGTGGACTGGCTGTGCAGCCGGGCCGCGACGCTGGCCTGGCTGGCGGAACGCGGCTACCCGGCGCCGAGAGTGGTGCCCACCCACAGCGGCGACCGCGTCGGGGTGGCGGGGGCCTGGCTCACGCTGGCGACCACGTTCGTGCCCGGATCGGCCCTGGAGCCCGACCGTGACCAGCTCCGCATGCTCGGCGACGCGCTCGGCCGACTGCACTCGATGCCCGCTGGGGCCGACGGCGACGTTTTCGTCGCTCCGGACGCTTCCGTAGGGCCGGATGTTTCCGTGGGGCTGGACGTTCCTGTGGGGTTGTCGGCATGGCATCCGGTGGCGGCAGTCCCCGCCACGTTGCGCCGGCTCGACTCGGTGCAGGCCCTGCTCCCGGCGCAGTGGCGGCCGCTGCACGATTCGTTCCGGCGGACCGCCGAGACTGTCGGCCAGCACGCCGCAGGCCTGCCCCAGGCGGTCGTGCACGGTGACGCGTGGCCGGGCAACGCCATCCAGGCCAGCGCCGGAGCTGGGGCGGGCACTGGCGCGGGCCGGGCTGGTGGCAGGCCGGCCGAGGTCATCCTGATCGACTGGGAAACCGGTGGTCTCGGGTTGCCGCTCCTCGATCTCGGCTACTGCCTCCTGGAATGCCACATGAACCCGGGCCAGCCGCAGGCCTGGCGTATCGAGCCAGACGACGAGCGGATTGCCGCCGTCGCCGACGGCTACTCCAGGCGGCGCATCCTCGCGCCCGCCGAACTGGACCTGCTGCTGGCTGGGATCCGCTTCGGGGTTGCCTTCATCGGGGCCATCCATTTCGAGCAGGCGCTCCTCGAGGGGGCGCGCGGCGCCTCCATGGATATCCGGCTGGACCGGTTGCGTAACCGCCTGGCGGTGAGCGAGGCCGTCGCGGAGCGAGCCACCCGTCACCTCGCCCGTGCCGGGAGACGGTACGCTGAGCCGGGTCGCCCCGAGGCGGCGGGCGCATAGCTCAGCGGTAGAGCACTCGCCTTACAAGCGAGGGGTTCGTAGGTTCAAATCCTACTGCGCCCACATTTTCGAATACTTGAGTCGGCGTGTCATAGCGTAAAGCCGACGAGTCGGGGATATACCTTGCCTGAATGGGGCAAGAGTGGTGCGGCAAGTGGATGCCGCGAAAGAAGACGACATGTGCCCGTACTCCTGGGCATGAAGGCCCTTGCAAGACAGCCGAAACCATGGAGCGCAACAGGCTGTACAACCGATACCACCCGCATCGCGAGTCACCGGAGTCCCGCAAGAAGTCTAACCGGAAGTACCGGATTTCTAGCTACGGGCTGACCCAGGAGTTGTTCGACCTGCTTCTGGAGGCCCAGCAGAACGCCTGTGGCATGTGCCACGAGCCGTTTGAGGAACGGCAGCTCATCCACGTGGATCATGATCACGCGTGCTGCCAGGGGAAGAACCGGTCGTGTGGAGAGTGCATACGGGGACTCCTGTGCCATACGTGCAATATCGCGCTGGGCTACATCGAACGCCGATATGCGATGGCTCGCGCCTACCTGGATAGCTCTCCCGTCCGGCTCCTCGACGCCGCCTAGCCTCCAACTCGGATTGTCGGCAGGGCCAGCATGTCCCGCGCTCGTCATCGGTGATGGCGATCTTGTCCTGCCGGCATGCGCCAGTCGGTCCTCGCCTACTCACCCGGACGAGCACATAGAGACCATGAGCGAATAGTCGGCGTTATACGGCCGCAAGTCGAGCACGACGTCAGGCCCATGCTTGCTGTCCGGGTAGGTGATGGACCGCTTTGCTTAGCACTGCCCGTTCGATTCGTTGTAGCTTGCCTGATGCCCAGATCGTTGGGCAGTGTAATAGCCGGTCTGACCCGGCCTGAGATGTCCGGAGGGTGAAACGGTGGATGTGCTGCTGACAGACGCGGATATCGTCTCGATGGCGGCGAGCGCCGAGCCGGCCAGTTCGATGTTGATCCGGGATGAGCGGATCGCGGCGGTCGGGTCAGCCGAACGAGTGCGCGCAGCGGCGCGGCCAGGCGCGCTGGTGGTGCCGCTGGAGGGGGCGGCCGTTATCCCGGGGCTGATCGACGCGCATTGTCACCTGTGCGATGTGGGCTACCTGGCGTCGGGCGCGGACTGCAGCCAGCCGGCGGCGCCGGATATCCCGGCGATCATCGGGCGGTTGCGGGCTGCGGCTGCTGGGACGCCGGGAGGATCGTGGGTGACCGGTAGCGGGTACGTGGAGTACAAGCTTCGCGAGGGCCGGCACCCTACCCGCGCCGACCTCGACGCCGCCGTGCCGGGCCGGCCGGCGATCCTGTTTCACACCTCGCTGCATGCTTGCGTGCTCAACACGCCCGCGCTACGGGAGGCCGGGCTCGATGATCGGCAGCCGGACCCGCCGGGCGGCCTCTTTGGGCGGGATCGTGAGGGGCGGCTGGACGGAGTGGTCCACGAGGGGCCGACGTTCACCTTGCTGTGGGGCGGCCTGCGGCGAGACATGGAGCGGATGAGTGCCGCCCAGCGGTCCGGCCTGGTGGCCAGGGCGGCGCGGCACTTCGCAGCAAGGGGTGTCACTGCAGCGTGCGATGCGGACACCCGCCGCGCGTCGCTGACCGCGTACGCGGAGGCCGACGAGCAGGGTGTCCTCGGCGTGCGGATCGCCGGGCTGGTGGTGCACGACGAGGCGGACTGGCTCCTTGGGTCCGGGCTACGCGGGCGCCGCTCGTCGCGGCTGGCTGCCGAGTCGGTAAAGATCTGGGCCGACGGCGGGATGAGCAGCCGCACCGCAGCCATCTACGGCAGCTACCCGGTCCCGCCCTACGGTTCGGGGATCATGTACTTCTCGCGCGATGAGCTGGCCGTCATGGTGCGGGAGTTCGACGGCCGCGGGCTGCAGGTATGCATCCACGCGCAGGGGGATCGGGCGATCGAAGCCGTCCTGGACACCTACTCCGCGGTCCTGAGCGGCAGCCAGGGGAACCCGCTGCGGCACCGGATCGAGCATGGCGGATCGCTGTTCGCGCCGCTGGCGGCACAGGCCGCAGCACTGGGGATCGCGGTGGCGGCCCAGCCCGGGATGCTGTCCGTGCTTGGTGACGGGTTCGCTGAGGCACTGCCGGAGCGGAGCGATGAGCTGTTCGCGTATGCGTCGTGGCGGCGGGCCGGGATCAGGGTCGCCGGGTCCTCTGACGCGCCTGTGATCACTGCCGATCCCCTGGTGGGGATCCGAGATGCGGTGCTGCGCCGGACGGCCAGCGGGCGCGTCCTAGGGCCGGGCGAACGACTGGCCGTGCGTGATGCACTCGCCCTGTACACCACAGAGGCCGCGTTCGCCATGCACCGGGAGCGGGACCTCGGATCGCTGGAACCGGGCAAGCTCGCGGACTTCGTGGTCGTCGACCGCAGCCCCCTTGGGGTTGAGCCCGGGCAGATCGCGGACATCCGGGTACTGGAGACAGTCGTCGGCGGGCAGTCCGCCTTCCACGCCGATGATTCGCCCCTGGCGCTAGGCTCCAGGCGCTAGATGGGTCTACCGGCTGGAGTCGGTCAGGCAGACAGTCCCCAGGAACACTGAGCGTTACGCCATCATGAGTGCCGAACGTCACTTCTGAGGC
>Ga0302325_10020965_pt1 | contig 13697 bp, 10 predicted proteins | sample Palsa_T0_2_FD_201948 | JGI IMG/M metagenome (GOLD analysis project Ga0302325, IMG submission 201948) | Peat permafrost microbial communities from Stordalen Mire near Abisko, Sweden - Palsa_T0_2 | ecosystem: Environmental > Terrestrial > Soil > Palsa > Peat permafrost | place: Sweden: Abisko... | reverse complement strand
GCGCTCGCCGCGGCGCTGGCACGCGAGCCCGCTCTGCTCATTGCCGACGAGGTCACCAGCATGGTCGACCAGCAGGGGCGCGACGCGCTGCTCGGCGTGCTGTCAGGCCTGAAGACTCGGCACCAGACGGCGCTCGTTCACATCACCCACTTCAACGACGAAGCCGATTCCGCTGACCGCACAATCAACCTCAGCGAGTCCGGGGACAACACCGGCATGGTCGAAATGACCGCCGCGCCGGTGGTCGCCCCGACGATGGGGCATGAGTCCAGCCTGCCGGTCCTTGAGGTTGCCGGTGTCGGGCACGAATACGGCAGTGGCACACCGTGGGTCAAGACCGCGCTGCGCGATGTCAACTTCGCGGTACAGCAAGGCGACGGCTTGTTGATCCACGGCGGCAACGGCTCGGGTAAGTCGACGCTGGCGTGGATCCTGGCCGGGCTGACGGTGCCGACGACCGGCACCTGCCTACTTGACGGTCGCCCGACTGACGAGCAGGTCGGCGCGGTGGCGCTGTCGTTCCAGGCGGCCCGACTGCAGTTGATGCGTAGCCGGGTCGATCGGGAAGTGGCCTCGGCTGCGGGTTTTTCGCCGAAGGACCATGACCGGGTGGCCACCGCGCTCGCCGTGGTGGGTCTGGACAGCGGGCTGGCAGAACGGCGCATCGATCAACTCAGCGGCGGTCAAATGCGCCGGGTCGTGCTGGCCGGTCTGTTGGCTCGCTCGCCGCGGGCGTTGATCCTCGACGAGCCGTTGGCGGGACTCGACTCCATTACGCAACGTGGTTTGCTGCGTCTGCTCGAGGAGCTCCGTCGCGAGCAGGGTCTGACGGTCGTGGTGATGTCCCATGACTACACCGGCATGGACGAGCTGTGTCCGCACACCGTGGACCTCAGCGACGACGGTGTACTCCGCGCGGTCTCGGCGACCGCCAGGGGGTTGTCATGACCAGTACGTCACCACAACGGCACTCGGGCCGTAAGCCCGCTCGGTCGGTGGTGTTGCTACGTCCAGTGCCCGGCACCTCAGCGATCCATAAGCTGTGGGCCGGCACCAAACTGCTTGTGGTCGGCGGCATCTCGGTATTGCTGACGTTCAGCCCGGGTTGGATCACCATCGGGCTGGTAGCAGCGCTACTGGTGACGGCAGTACGCATGGCGCGCATCCCGGGCGGCGCGTTTCCCACCGTGCCGCGCCAGCTGTGGGTTCTGCTGGCCCTCGGTGGCGGTTCTGCGGCGTTGGCCGGCGGCAGCCCGGTGATCGAGTTGGCCGGAACATCGGTCGGACTCGGTGGGCTGTTGAACTTCCTGCGAATCACGGCGCTGTCGATAGTCTTGCTAGGTCTGGGGGCGATGGTGTCGTGGACCACCAATGTCGCCGAAATAGCTCCGGCGGTGGCAACTCTGGGCCGTCCGTTACGGCTGGTGCGGATCCCGATCGACGAGTGGGCCGCGGCGCTGGCACTTGCGCTGCGTGCCTTCCCGATGCTGATCGACGAATTTCGGGTGCTCTACGCCGCGCGACGGCTGCGGCCCAAACGGGTCGCACTCACTCGCAGGGCACGCCGTCGGCGGTGGGCGGTGGAACTGGTCGACCTGCTCACTGCGGCGCTGACGGTCACACTGCGGCGCGCCGACGAGATGGGCGACGCCATCACCGCGCGTGGCGGCATCGGCCAAATTTCGGCGGTGCCATCGCGGCCGAAACCGGCGGACTGGCTGGCGCTCTCGATCACTGTCGCCGTATGCATCGCAGCGATCGCGCTGGACGCCCCATTGTGGGGCTAGCGGGTCTAGTCAGCTAGCGGCGTGCCGCAGTGTTTGCGGCGTCCTGGGCTCGACGCAAGGTTGTCGCGATATCGCTACGGCCCAGGAACATCTCGTCAAAATACGGCTTGAGGACCTGGTTGCCCGCAGCGAAGCCGGCCCCACCGGGCGCGGCGATGCGTGGGCCGTCGAGGACCGCGAAGAACGGTCTGACGTCGACGCCCTTGCTCAGCCAGTAGTCGAAGTAGACCTGTTGCGCCGATCTGACAGCAGGGATGGCGCTGCCCCGGCGTCCTACGTATTGGTTGCCCTCGGCGCTACCCATCCAGGCCAGCACCTGGCGCACCGCATCAGGGTGTGCAGATGCCGCATTGCCAGCCGCGGCAATGCCATTCGTTACGCTGACCCGCCCCCTGGGGCCCGCGGGCAGCATCGCCACTCCCCACCGGAAGCCGGCCTGCCCAGCGATGGTCGCCAGGTTGTAGGTGCCGGACTGGAAGAGCGCCATCCTGCCGGCCAGGAACTGGTTTCGGGAGAAGTCGCCGTTGTCGTTGGTTTCCGAGGCGGGCGGCGCGACGTGGTCGTCGTCGATCAGTTTGACCAAATAGGTGAATGCCTCGACGGCGCCTGGGTTGTCGAACGCGAAGCGATCGCCGTCCTGGAACAGGCCTCCGGCCGAGCCGATGTAGTTCAGGTAGATGCCCTGCGCGTCGTTGGCCGCGTTGTAGGCCCATTGCCGCACCCGCCCGGCGTCGAAACCCGCTGTGGCCGCGGTGCGTCCATCGGCGTCGACGGTGAGTTGGTCCAGCAACGGACGCAGCGTGTCACCGTCGTGCGGACTCCAGCGCAGCGCCGCCAACGCGGCCACGTCGACACCGGCGGCGGTCAACAGGTCTGCGTTGTAGTACACCGCGATGCCGGCGTCGGTGAGTTGGGGGACTCCCCACAGCGTCCCGCCCCGGGTGAACTGATCGACCACCGACGGTTCCCACGCCGAAGCCGCTTTCGGCCCAAGGGTTTTCCCGATGTCCACCAGGCGGCCGCTGTCGGCGTATCCGGCGAGGTAGGCGTTGGAGATCCAGAAGATGTCGTCGGCGCTACCGCCTGCAACATCGGTGCGCAGTGTGGTGAAGTAGGTGGAATACGAGACGACGTTGGTGTGCACCTCGATCCCCGGATGCGCCCTGTTGAACGCCGCGAATGACTGTCGATACGCGGCGGCTACCTGCTCGTCCCACAGTCGCACGGTTACCACTGTCGTGCCGCCGCGCGGCCGCGCCGTCACATCAAGCAGCACGGCCGTTGCGGCCAGTAGAGCCGCGATGAGCGCGAAACCCATTGCGAAAAGGGTGGAAAATCGGGGCCGGCTCACTTCAACCCCGTGACGACAATCGAGCGCACGATGTGTCGCTGGAAAATGACAAACAAGATGAGCAGCGGCACGATCGCCACCACCGCCGCGGCCATCACCAACGTCCACTGGGCGTTATAACGCGACTGCAGCGCAGCCGTAGCCACCGTCAGCACCTGCCATTTGGGACCGCTGGTGATGACCAACGGCCACATGAAATGGTGCCATTGCGACACGACGGTGATCAGCATCAGCGTGACCAGCACGGGCCGGCTTGACGGTATGACCACGTGCACGATCACGTCCAGCGTGTTGGCGCCGTCCAGGTACGCGGCGTTCACCAGGTCATCCGGAATTGTCCGGAAGTGTTGGCGGAGAAGAAAAATAGCGTACGGCGAGCCGAATATAAATGGCAACACCAAGGCCCAGAACGTATTACGCATCCCCAGCTGCGCCATCATCAGATACAGCGGCACCACCGTCACGCTGCCCGGCACCATCAACGTCGCGAGATACACCCAGAAGAGCGCGTCGCGGCCGGGGAACCGCAGCCGCGCGAACGCATACGCGGCGAGCACCGACGAGCTCAGTTGGCCAAGCAGAATCATCGCCGTCATCAACGTCGTCACGGCCAGCGCCCGGCCGAACCCGGCATTGCCCAGGTCGGCGTAGTTGGCCACTGTCGGTGGCCGCGGCAGGGTCAGTGGTGTGCCCGTCGCAAACTGGTGCGCGGAGGTGAAGGAAGTCAGCAATCCGAGCGCGAACGGCGCCAGCGTGATCAACGCGCCCAGCAGCAAGCCGGCGTAAACCGGCACAGCCGTCAGCTTTTTAGGTGAGGTCATAGCTGACCCGCCGACGGAAGTACAGGTGCTGGACGATGGTGACGGCGACCAGGATGACGAACAGCACGACCGCCATCACCGAGGCCCGTCCGATCGCCGCGGCCCCGAAGGCCTCTGCGTAGATGCGGTGTGCGACCAGATCGGTGTGGTTCTGCGGTCCGCCGCCGGTCAGCGCGTAGACCGTGTCGAAGACCTGCGCGGCACTGATGACTCCAGTGACCAGCACGAAAAAAGTAGTGGGCCGCAGCATCGGCAGCGTGATGCGCCTGAACCGTTGCCAGGATGTGGCGCCGTCGGTACGTGCCGCGGAGTGGATCTCGGCGGGGATGGCCAGGATGCCGGCGAGGAAAAACAGCGCGACGTACCCGACGTTGGCCCACACCACGACCGCAGAAACTACCGGCAACGCCAAGCCGGGATCGGTGAGCCATTCGATGCGATGGCCCAGCACGGTGCCGATGGCGCCGTCGGTGGGTGCCAGGATCCAGCGCCACAGCACCGCGATAGCGAGTGGTACACAGATCCATGGCAGCACGTAGATGGTCCGGAAGATGCCACTGCCGGGCAGGTCGCGTGCCAGCATCGCTGCAACGGCCAGCCCGAGCACGGTCTGTGCCGGGACGACGATCGCCACAAACTCCAGCGTCACCACCAGGGAGTTGCCGAACGTCGAATCGCTGAGCACCGAGCGCCAATTCTGGCCTCCGACATACTCGATCGGCCCGAGCAGGTCCCACCGGTGCAGACTCAGCCACACCACCACCAAGACCGGCAGCAGTAAGAACGCGACGACCCCGAACAGGCTCGGCGCGAGCAGCGCGTACCCCAACGCCGTCGATCGGCGCCTGGCGTTCTTCATCGGATTTGCGGCGTGTGAAGACTCCTGGCTCTAGCCGCAGGAGAAAATTGCCGCGTTGCTCCTTTCGGGTTTTGTCGGTGCCCGCGCCTATGTTGCGGGTGTGTGCAGGTTTCGGTTGCTTCCTAGTATTGAGCAGGTGCCAGTATTGGCCGAGCATTGTCGCCATGCCCGGTTTGTGTGGAATCTGGCCGTCGAGCAGCAGCAGCACTGGCAGCCAGGACGCCAGGCACCCCGTTACAACGAGCAATGTGCCCAGTTGACCTCGGTCCGCGCCGAATGCGAGTGGCTGGCGGCCGGGTCGCATGCCGTGCAGCAGCAGGCGTTGCGGGACTTCGCACAAGGGATGCGCAACTTTTTCAACGGCACTCACCGTCGCCCGACGTGGCGCAAGTCCGGCAGGCACGAAGGATTTCGGCTGGTCGGATTCAAACCGCGCCACCTCAAGCGGCTGAGCCGCCACTATGGGCAGGTGTGGATACCCAAGGTGGGTTGGGTTCGGTTTCGGTGGACCCGCGAGATCCCCGAGGCCGTGAAGTCTTACAGAGTCACTTTGGATCGATCAGGGCGCTGGCACATCGCTTTTGCCGCCATCCCCGAATCTATTCCAGGTCCCGATGACGGCAGCGTGGTGGGTATTGATCGCGGCGTGACCGTGTCGGCGGCGCTGTCCACTGGGGAACTTCTGCATGCCCCTGGCCTTCGTGCTGGTGAAACAAAGCGACTGCGGCGGTTGCAGCAGCGGCTGGCACGAGCGCGACGCGGATCGCACCGTCGGGTACGAACGAAGCTGGCCATTGCCAGATTGCGCGCCCGCGAAACAGATCGCCGCCGTGACTGGGTGGAAAAGACCACCACCGATGTGGCGCGGCGCTTCGCGACCATCCGTGCCGAGAAGTTGAATGTGCGTGGCATGACCCGGTCGGCGCGCGGCACGCGTGAATGCCCCGGCACCAACGTCGCGCAGAAGCGTGGCCTCAACCGAGAGATTCACCGCCAAGGGTGGGGCTCGCTGGTTGCCCGGCTGAAGCACAAAGCCGCCGGGCGGCTCGACTTCGTCCCCGCTGCGTACACGTCGCAACGATGCGCCCGGTGTGGGCATGTCGCGCAGGAAAACCGCAAGAGCCAAGCGGTTTTCCAGTGCGTCGCCTGCGGCGCGGGTCCGTGTAATGCTGACGTGAACGCCGCACGCAACATCGCCGCCGGACGGGCGGTGACAGCACGGGGAGACCTCGGCGTTAGCCGGTCTGTGAACCGTGAACCTCAACCCTGTTCTCCTGCTGCCTAGCTGGGACGGAGTTGGAACCGGCCGGCTTAAGCCGGTGGGGGACGTCAATAAAGCCGGTCGATACGGTGGAGTCGTGACACCGAACCGGGGGATCGATGCCGACTTCCTGAGCCTGCCGCGCCACGAACTGGCCGATGCGGCGCTGTCCGCGGCCACCGCGGCCGGAGCGACGCACGCCGACCTGCGAATTCACCGGCTGGTCAACGAGATCATCCAGTTGCGCGACGGCGAGTTGGAGACCGCGGTGGTCAACCGCGAGATCGGCCTGGCCGTCCGGGTGGTCGTCGACGGCACGTGGGGCTTCGCATCGCACGCCGAGCTGTCTCCGGAAGTCGCCGCGGATACGGCACGGCGCGCGGTATCGGTGGCCAACACGCTGGCCGCGCTGAACACAGATCGCGTCGACCTGGCGCCCGAGCCGGTTTATGCCGACGCCACCTGGGTCTCGAGCTATCGCATCGACCCGTTCACGGTGCCGCTCGCCGACAAGATCACGGTGCTCGACGAATACTCCGGCAGGCTGCTGGCCGCCGACGGGGTCGATCACGTGTCGGCCAGCCTGCAGTCCGTCAAAGAGCAGACCTTCTACGCCGACACCGCCGGCTCGTCGATCACGCAGCAACGGGTAAGGGTGCAGCCTCGTTTGGAGGCGGTCACCGTGGGCACCGGCGGCGGTGGGTTCGACTCGATGCGCACGCTGGCGCCGCCGATGGGTCGCGGTTGGGAGGTCCTGGCCGGCGACGATGTGTGGAACTGGACCGACGAGCTCGCTCAACTGCCGTCGCAGCTGGCCGAGAAGATGAAGGCACCCAGCGTCGTGGCCGGGCCGACGGACCTCGTGATCGACCCGACCAACCTGTGGCTGACCATCCACGAATCCATCGGCCATGCAACCGAATACGACCGCGCCATCGGCTACGAGGCGGCATACGCCGGCACATCGTTCGCCACTCCCGACAAGCTTGGCACGCTGCACTACGGGTCGCCGATGATGAACGTGACCGCCGACCGCACTGTCGAATTTGGTTTGGCCAGCATCGGTTACGACGACGAGGGTGTTGCCGCCCAGAGTTGGGACCTGGTGCGCGACGGGATCTTCGTCGGCTATCAACTGGACCGGGTGTTCGCTCCGCGGCTGGGCCAACCCAGGTCCAACGGCTGCTCATACGCGGATTCCCCGCACCACGTGCCGATCCAGCGGATGGCCAACGTGTCACTGCAACCCGGGCCCGAAGGCTTCAGCACTCACGACTTGATCTCCCGGGTCGACGACGGCATCTACATCGTCGGCGACCGGTCGTGGTCAATTGACATGCAGCGCTACAACTTCCAGTTCACCGGGCAGCGGTTCTACCGCATCCGGCACGGACGTCTGGACGGCCAGCTGCGCGATGTCGCCTATCAGGCGACCACGACCGACTTCTGGAATTCGATGGAAGCCCTTGGCGGCCCGTCGACCTGGCGACTGGGCGGAGCGTTCAACTGCGGCAAAGCCCAGCCCGGTCAGGTGGCTGCCGTCAGCCACGGCTGCCCGTCGGCGCTGTTTCGTGGGGTCAACGTGCTCAACACCCGCGTCGAGGCCGGCCTGTGATCGGCGCACAACAGCTCATCGACATCGCGCTGGACGCTGCGGCTTGGTGGCGCCGACGAGACCATGGTGCTGGTCGGCGACCGCGTCGCGACGTCGCTGCGGTGGGCGAACAACTCGATGACCACCAACGGCGTATCGACAGCGCGCAACACCACGGTCATTTCGATTGTCCGACAAGGTGATAACGCGCGAGTCGGCACGCTGACCTCGGCCGAAGTCGACCCGTCGGCGATCGAGGGGTTAGTCGCCGCATCGCAGGCCGCCGCAGCGACGGCGCCCGAGGCCCGCGACGCCGCGCCACTGTTGAGCGACAACACCGCGCCGGCCGATTGGGACGCGCCGATTCCGGGGACCGGGCCCGAGGTATTCGCGGACATCACCGGCCCGCTGGCTCGCGGATTCCGCGGCACCGACCAGCTGTACGGCTTCGCGCAGCATGCGCTGGAGACGACGTTTCTGGCGACGTCGCACGGACTGCGGCGCCGCTATACCCAACCCACCGGTTCGGTGGAGATCAACGCCAAACGCGACGGAGCCAGCGCCTGGGTGGGCGTCGGAAGCCCCGACTTTGCCGGTGTGCCAACGGATTCACTGCTCGAGCAGCTGTCGATGCGACTGGGTTGGGCCAAGCGCCGCGTCGAGTTGCCGGCCGGGCGCTACGAGACGATCCTGCCGCCGTCGGCAGTGGCCGACATGATGATCTACCTGGCGTGGTCGATGAGCGGCCGCGGCGCGCAAGAGGGCCGCACCGCGCTCAGCGCTGTCGACGGCGGAACCCGGGTAGGGGAGAAGCTGACCGATCTGCCGCTGACGCTGTACTCCGATCCCACGGCGTCCGCGCTGGGCTGCACGCCGTTCGTCGCGACCTCGAGCTCTTCGGAGACTTTGTCGATCTTCGACAACGGGATGAACATCGGCCGGGTCGACTGGATCCGCGACGGTGTGGTCAACGCGCTGGCCTACCCGCGGGCCGCGGCCGACGAGTTCGGCGCCCCGGTCGCCGTTGCCGCCGACAACATCTTGATGACCGGCAACAGCACCGAACTCGCCGACATGATCGCCCAGACCGAACGTGGGCTGCTACTGACCACACTCTGGTACATGCGCGAAGTCGACCCCACCACGCTGCTGCTGACCGGGCTGACCCGCGACGGCGTCTACCTCGTCGAAGACGGTGAAGTGACGGCGGCGGTCAACAACTTCCGATTCAACGAGAGCCCGCTCGATCTGCTGCGACGAGCCAGCCAGGTCGGTGTCAGTGAGCAGACGCTGCCGCGGGAATGGGGCGACTGGGTCACTCGCGCAGCAATGCCGCCGCTGCGGATTCCCGACTTTCACATGTCATCGGTGAGCCAGGCGACATAATCCATTTGTGGTGTTGCAAAACGAATTGACCCGACTGGTGGCGTTGTCGCCCGGCGACGGTCGCACGAACGCGCTGATTCGATCCGTCTGCGCACAGACCCTCGGCCTACCCGCGCTTCCCGCCGAGGTCGAGGTGAGCGTCGCGGGATCGGATGCTGAGGCCGTTAGCGCCGACTTCGCCGAACAGTTCAGCATCGACGTCTCAACGATCGGCGGCGAGCAACGCTCGAAGCTATGGAAAGTGCTGGGCGACAGCATGTTCAGCACCGTCGTGCAGATGTATATCGCAGATTTCGTGCCCCGGGTGCGAGCAGGGCTGCAGGCGCTCGGGGTCGGCGACGAGTACCTCGGGTGGACTGCGGGGCCGGTCGTGTGGGACCACGCCACCGATCCGTCCGACATCGTGTTCAACGAGTTTCTGCCGACGGTGGCCCGGCGGCGTGAGCTTGACGCGCTGACGGCTGAGGTCGTTCGGTTGCGCGGCGCGACCCAACACAACTGCCGGCTGTGCAAGTCGCTGCGCGAGACGACGGCGCTGGAGGCCGGCGGGACGGAGACGCTGTACGGCGACATCGAGCAGTTCGAGGCTTCCGCCCAGCTGACCGAGCGTCATAAGGCGGCGCTGCGGTATGTGGACGCGCTGATCTGGTCGCCCGGTCGCATCGACGACGGTGTCGCGGCCGGGGTGCGTGCGCACTTCTCCGACGCGGAGGCCGTCGAGCTGACCCTCGACGTTATGCGCAACGCCAGCAACAAAGTCGCGGTGGCGCTGGGCGGCGACGCGCCCCGGGTCGAGCAGGGGACAGAGCAGTATCTACTCGACGTCGACGGTCAGACGGTCTTCACCTGACGTTTGTCTTTTGGCTGGTCAGGACAGCGGGTTGCGATCCGGATAACCCATCAGCCAAAGTTTGGGATTTAAGAAGCCATGGCGACAGCAAAGGAACTCGGGGGACCGGAACGGCGGAGGGTCGGATGACCGTAACGACTGCGTGCCGCACGTGTGGCACCGCGTCCGCGATGGCGCACGGTCGTGCGATTCTGCGGTTCGGTGATTGCACGTCTACCGGGCCCGCACATTGACCATCGTTAGCGCCGGTCGTGAACCAAAACGGCGCCGCACTCGTGCTATCACCGGAAGGCTGGTTATGGACACCCCGGAAACCAACCGGACACTGGTCGCTAAGGCGTTCGCGCGGCTGTCTGCTGAGGACCGCGCGTTCGTCCGACGTGCGTATTATTACGGCTGGACAACCGCACAAATTGGCGCGGATCTGGGAGTTGCCGAGGGGACTGTGAAAACGCGGCTGCATCACGCGCTGCGGGCTCTGCAACAGACGCTGCAGGAGATGGGAGTGACACCATGACCGCCTTTCCGGCACAGGGAGCACCCCTCGCCGGACCGCGCGGTCAAGACGGCGACAAGTACGCACAGTGGGACGCGGCCTACGTACTGGGGTCATTGTCCGAGCTGGACAGGCGCGAATTCGATGCACACCTAGAAGAGTGTTTGGCGTGTCGGGATGCGGTAGCCGAGCTTGCCGGCATGCCCGCTCTGCTGTCGCTGCTCGACCTCGACGACATTGCCGACGAAAATGACGCGGTAGCAGTTCGGCCGCCATTGCCGCGGCCGGATCTGATCGGTCGGCAGTGGGAAATGTCCGCCGTTGCAGGCTTGCTGAAGCGTGCAATCGATGGCCACGGCGCGGTAGTCGGCGTCGTCGGCTCGCCTGGCATAGGCAAAAGCCGTCTCGTGCGCGAAGTTTCGGCAATGGCGGATGCCCATGATGTTGACGTGTTCACCGCCTTCTGCGAATCGCACACCAGCCAGATTCCCTTCCATGCCGTGACGCGCCTGTTGCGCGCAGCCACCGGCGTCGAGAGTCTTGACCCACCTGCCGCGCGGGCGCAGATCCGGGCTCAGGCACCCGACGCGGCGCCTGAGGACTTGCTGCTCTACGACGACTTGCTGGGCATCGCCGATCCCGATGTGGAGCTGCCGAAGATCGATCCGGATGCTCGTCGGCGGCGGTTGACCACGCTGGTCAATGCGACGTCGTTGGCTCGCCGGGCCCCGGCGGTCTTTGTCATCGAGGACACCCATTGGATCGACGAGGTCAGCGAGTCACTATTGGCCGATTTCTTTACGGTCATGCTGCAGACGCCCTCGCTGGTGCTGGTCACTTACCGGCCCGAACATCGGGGCGCGCTGACCCGAGTGACAGGTGCCCAAACTCTTGCCCTTGCACCGCTGAGTGATTCGGAAACCGCGGGACTGGTCTCGGAGCTGCTCGGGCCGGATCCCTCGAATGACGCGCTGGGCCGCAGGATCGCCAAGAGGGCCGCCGGCAATCCGTTTTTCGCCGAGGAGATCGTGCGCGAACTGGCCGAGCGCGGCGTGCTGCGCGGCGAGCCGGGCGCATACCTCTCGGCGGCAGGGGTTGGCGACGTGAGCGTGCCGCTCACGCTGCAGGCAACCATCGCCGCTCGCATCGACCGACTCGACGCAACGGCAAAGCGCACGCTGAGCGCAGCGGCAGTGCTCGGCGCGCGGTTTGACATCGACCTGCTGGCCGCGCTGGGAGTTGAACCGGTCGTTGATGATCTGGTGGCCGCTCAGCTCATCGACCAGGTCCGCTTCACCCGGCAACCGGAGTACGTGTTTCACCATCCGTCGATCCGCACGGTCGCCTACGAACTGCAGCACGAATCGGATCGCGCCGAGCTGCACCGGCGCGTCGCGGCCGCCATCGAATCACGTAGCCCGGCAGCAGGCGATGAAAATGCCGCCTTGATTGCCGAGCATCTGGAGGCGGCCGGCGATGGGCACGCCGCTTACGGCTGGCAAGTGCGGGCCGCAACCTGGGCGACCAACCGCGACATCGCCGCGGCATGGCGCAGTTGGGAGCGCGCCCGGACGATCGCCGACGCCCTACCCGCCGATGACCCCGACCGGACGTCCATGCGCATCGCTCCCCGCACCATGTTGTGCGGAATCGCCTGGCGAGTTAATGAGCATGCGACAGGCGCCCGTTTTGAGGAATTGCGGGAGTTGTGCGCCGCTGCCGGGGACAAGCCTTCACTCGCCATCGCCATGGCGGGGCAGGTGATGGATCACTTGCATCAGGCCCGATTGCACGAGGCGTCGCAGCTGGCATCGGAAGCAATGGCCCTCATCGAGTCGCTCGAGGATCCGACCTTGACGGTGGGCCTATCTCTCGCGTCGATCTACGCCAGAGCTAAGTGCGCCGAGTGGCCTGACGCGCTGCGGTGGTCACAGATGGTTATCGACCTGGCCGACGGTGATCCCTCAAAAGGCAACTTCATCATCGGCTCTCCGTTAGCGCTCGCCTTTACGACGCGGGCAACGGCCAGTTATTGCCTGGGACTTCCGGGTTGGCGCGACGACCTGCGGCACGGACTCGCCATGGCCCGCAGCACCGACCCGATGTCCTACGCCACCGTTGTCACCTACTCATACTCCGCGGCAATACCGCCGGGCATGCTGAGGCCCGACGATCGCGCGATGGGCGAGATCGAGGATGCCCTGCGAATTGCCGAACAATCCGGTGATGATGTCGCCGTCGCCATCTCCCGGATGACGCTGGGCATTGCGCTGGTGCACCGCCGGACCAACGCGGAGCGCGACCGGGGACGGCAAGTCCTAGCGGAGGTCAGTGAAGTGTTTGTGCGTCGGGGGTTCTTCCTGGCCGAGTTACCTATCGTCGAGGTCTGCTTGGCTCGTGAGCAGGCTCAACGCGGAGATCGCGATGGCGCTATACCGCTCCTGCGTGTGACCGCCGACGGCCAGTTCCGCGAGGGACGCCTCCTGGGGTGGAGCATTCCTGCGACAGGTGTTCTGGTGGAAACATTGCTCGATCGGGGGGCCGAGGGTGACTTGGTCGAAGCCGAGGCCGCGATCGAGCGCTTAGCGGAGGCCACGATCGAGCGGTTAGCGGAGGCCGACGGCGGTTTCGCCGTGCGCGAGATTTGGCTGCTGCGGCTGCGGGCTCTCCTGTCGCGGGCTCACGGCGATGCCGTGTCCTACGCGGACTTCCGGGATCGCTACCGCGACATGGCGAAAACGCTTGGCTTCGAGGGGCATCTCGAGTGGGCCGAGGCAATGCAATAAGTTGACTATCAGGGCATCGGCAACCCGCGCCACTGGCAGGGGCGCGGCCTCCCTCGCGATAAGTGCGGGCGCTAATGTCGAGGTCGTGCAACGCATGCTTGGTCGCGTGGACGATGACTTGTTTGGAGTCGCTGGGCACGGCCATCGACACTGTTGCGGTCTGTCTGCGGTATTCAGATCCCGATTTTGACAAGCCGGGGCCCATATCGGCAGCTAGTTGATCCAGGGGCGGTAGCTCAGTTGGTTAGAGCCGCGGACTCATAATCCGTAGGTCGCGGGTTCGAGCCCCGCCCGCCCCACGTCAGAGCCTATTTTTCAGGCCTATTAGGTGCCGAGTCACCGTTTATTCACCGCTTTTAGCGACGGTTCGGTCAAGGAGATCCGCCACCTGCGTGTGAATCCGGCCGCGGGTCATATAGCGGTCTTGAGTCATTGACACCTTCGAGTGGCCCAAATGATCCGCGCCGATACGTGCGGATAGACCGTCGTCGTCAATCAGAGTGGCG
>Ga0302325_10020962_pt1 | contig 13698 bp, 15 predicted proteins | sample Palsa_T0_2_FD_201948 | JGI IMG/M metagenome (GOLD analysis project Ga0302325, IMG submission 201948) | Peat permafrost microbial communities from Stordalen Mire near Abisko, Sweden - Palsa_T0_2 | ecosystem: Environmental > Terrestrial > Soil > Palsa > Peat permafrost | place: Sweden: Abisko... | reverse complement strand
TACGTGGAAAGAGGAATTAACACAGCAGAGGATTTGTGTGTGTGAGTTTGATGTGTATGGTGTAGAAGTGTGTGTGTGTGTGGTAGGGCACGCGTTGTGCGGCCACAGCCAGATTTGTGTGTGTGTGTGGTGTGTCCACGCCGGAGCACAGCAGGTAATTTGCTGGGAAATTTGGTGGTGTGCTGCCCCTGGAATCAACGAATCGCACACACAGCGAAAATGCATGTTCATGTCAGCAATGTAAACACGCGAGGCCTGAGCCAACATAACAGACGATCCACCAAGCAAGTCGGCATTCTGTCTGTCATCTATTTATACCTACTGTCCGCCTAATTCGAACTCAATTACAAGAGCCTGTGTAGTCGTCGTCTGAGTAATGTCAGACTCATTCTCCCTCCAAAAGAACACATCTTCTCAAGTTTGTTAGGCACCTCCAAACTGTTCCCTCATGCAACTCATGCTCAAATCGTCTTTCCATCTCTGATTGCGTCAGAAACTGCTCCAGATCCTTGTCCATATAAATCATCTTATAATTGGATTGTGGGGATACAGGCATGATGACTCCAAGCTTGGCTCTCGATGGAAGGAGGACACAAGTCGAACGGCAGGCTCCCAAAGCACTTGCGAAGTAATTCGAGGACAACTAGTGCTGAGGATAAGATCTCTTCTTTTTTGGTTCATTATAATGGTCCGCTAGTCGCCAGCGCACGCAGGACGGGCGAAATCGGCGAACGCGAAAACCATGCATGCCCTCACAAAACAACGTACATATCTCTCAAATCAAGTCCAGACCGCCATCAACGAGAGGAGCCGCAAAAAGACCCAGGCTTCCGCGGAAGTAGATCTCTAGCTAGAAACAGACTGTGGAACTACATTGGGGGATCCAGGCCGCTCAAGTTATTGCCTCCAGTCGCGGGACACGGGGCTCCAGAAAGATAATGACAGCGTCGATTTGTTAGATCGAGATGTCGCCGAGAATCAGTGCAATCTGATGAATGTTGTTCCTTGGTTTACTATTGTTTAGACATTCTCGTACTGGAAAAATCTCCGCTTTTTTAATAGATTCAATAATTCTGTATTGGTTAGTATCTTATGTTATACATCGTGCGGTACCTTGGGCTTCTGAGATTGACTGGAATTCGTTAGGCGTTCGAGAAATCTTTGTAGGGAATTAGTAGACTCAGAAAAGGATACCAGGAATCATATATAGGCTGGAAGAGAACTCAATGACCAGGATTTAGAAAAGCTGATAATTCTATAGAGCGTTGTTGACGTGAGATTCCACTCCTACAGTCCCTGATGCCACCCCCTGAAACTCTGACAACCACAACCTCTCGAACGGGACTGGGCAAGTACTTCCATCGACAATTTCGTGTAATCCACATCCCCGCATCCGAAACCGAACCTCCATCACCGTCATGTCACGCTACAAGCTCTGTTTCTTCGTCCCCATGACCCATGCCATAGCCGTCAAAAGAGCAATCTTCGCCACCGGCGCGGGAACCATCGGCAACTACAAGCACTGCGCCTTCCAAGTCAAAGCCTTGGAGTACCAAGTAAACGACCGCTTCCTGGACCATGCTGTGAAACACCCATCATGGGCTCCCTGGACGGAGGACAACAGCGTTTTTGGTATGACCTCCCCTGCCACAAGGAAGACAGTTATGCATATGGCTGACGGCGGTAGTGATGTGGATTGGGATCAATGATTGTCAACAGGGACAGGATGAACAAGCGCAGTTGACACAGTTTTTTCAGTTACAGGAGAAATTGTATAAACATGGTGCGAGGAATTTTGTTTTTCTTAATGTTCCGCCGTTCGATAGATCCCCGGCATGTACATTCCCCCCCTTCGCACTCTCTGTCAACCTTCTCCCCCGCACCCTCCCCCCCTGAACCCGTTGTTCCTTATCCTTACTGCAATGCAATTTTGATATTGATGTTGTAGGGCACCACGATCCCGTCGTCCGCAACCGCATTCTCCGCTGGAACGGCCTCCTCACTCAATTCACATTCACCTTCACGCAACGCCATTCAAGCACCCTCTCCGCCATAATATACGACACCCACATTCTCTTCACGGAAGTCCTTGACGATCCCGAGAAATACGGTTTTAAGGATAATTTCTCGAAATGTCATGCGAAGGAGTGTATTTGGGATGATGATTTGCATCCCACGTTTGTGATGCATGAGGTCGTTGCGAGGGATTTGGCGCGGGTGCTTGCTTCTGGGGTTTAAAATGTTTGGGTTTGCTGGGGGGGAAGGAAATGAATGAACTTGGGTAACGGATGGGAGGGGGTGATGATTGCGGGGGTAGGGAGTTTGGTGTTGGTTTAGCATTTATTTATTCATGCAATTGAGTCTGCTGCGAGTCTAGTGAATGTTATTTCGTTGCAAAGTTAACAAGTTTGTATGCCATACTTCGTCGCGACGGCTTACGTCGTGGTATCTCGAGAATAGTGCCATGCTAGACACATACACACAGTTCATCTCCATCTCGGACAGCGATCTGAGTATCTGATGATCTGATTGGGTTTCGATAGGTCAGAATCCAATGGGGTGCGAACATGTGAACTTACGGCTTTCCATGGCAACACCAAAGTTGCTTCAAAGCGCCAGAGTCGCCAAAGGGACATCACCGTCCCTGGCCGCTTGAACATTCTCTTGCGACATGGCATCCCTCGCCGAGGACCACGCTGCCGTCCGCTCATCGACCAACAACACACCTCAGCCTCGTCCGGCGGCTGCTTCGACCACAACACAGTCCCGTCCAGGCCAGGCCAGCACACCAGCAACAGGCCAATACGTCGAATACAAGCTTTCGTCCGTGCGTCCCAGCGGATCCACGCGCAACCACGTCATGAAACTCCACGCACCCCGTCCCGTCGATCCTCTCACTCCCTCCAACGGCACCAGTGGCTGGACTCATCCGCTTAAGCTGCACCGACGGGATCCCACGGCCCCGATCCTGCGTCCCGAGGAAACGGAGGACACCAAGGACGTCAAAGGAACTGTCGATTTAAGTGCCATTGCGCCGTACGGGGGCGCCCAGAAGGCGAAGAAGGATCTCTTTAAGCCAAAGACGAAGCAAGTATTCCACTCTGACCCAGCGGAGACGCAGCTGCGGAACGAGGAGCGGGTGCCCTGGGTGCTGGAGGACTTTGATGGGAAGAATACTTGGGTTGGGACGATGGAGGGCGGGGGAGCCAGTGCGTATGCTTTGTTCCTGTTTGAGAAGGACGGATTCAAGTTTGTGCCCGTGGACAGGACGTATCGATTCACGAAGAAGGGGGCAACGCAGGTATTAACTGCAGAGGAAGCAGAGGCACAAATGAAGAAGAGGAATGCACCTCTGCCGCGGTGGATTCTCAAAGACAAACCCCCTGCGCCAGCAACTGGGGGCGGAGGACAGAGTAGTGGGCTTTTCACGGTGCGGGAGTCGAAGGACCGGGCTACTGATGCCATGGAAGAAGATCTTGATTATGATGCTGCAGAACGATTCGAAGATGATGAAGAGAATCCTATTTTGGAGGGAGACGAGGAAGCGAATAAGGCCATTGAAGAGCGTGTTCGGAGGGAAATGCTGGGGGCCAGGAACTTCGAGAGTAAGGAGGATGAAATCGATGAAGATATCGACTTGGATGATCTATTTGAATCGAAGAAGGTGACCAAGGAAGGGAAACGCACGAAACGCTACCTCAAAAAGCTGGAAGGCAAGGGAGATTACGATACCGATGAGGAGGAGGAGAACCCCTATGTCTCAGAGGCATTCACATCATATAACTTGACTGATTATTAGGAGGAAACAGATTCCGAGGCAGAATCTCTAGAGAAACGCGCCGATGACAAAGATAAGTCCAAAGTCCCCAGCGCAGCAGGCACAAAACCATCCTCCCCATCCTCAGTAACAGAGATCAAAACCGGATCAACTCCCGTCCCTGGTGCCTCTCCAACTCAAAAGAAGCCGAAGAAAGACAAGGAACGTTCCGGCACTGCAACACCCAAATCGGCCCGTCACGGGAAGAAAGAAAGCGGCACGCTGACACCAAGTAAAGCACCGCTTTCACGAGCAACAAGTCCAAAACCTGATATCTCCAGACAACCTTCGCCTAAACCTGTTGTTCATGGAGGTTCTCGAGCGGGCAGTCCGTTAACGAGTACTCCCGCCAGTGCAGGTCCGCCTACCCCGACGGCGATGACTGGTCTCGAGGGTCCCGGAGCAACAACCGCACCCCCAGCCAAATCCCTCCTTGTGCGCCTCCAGATCTCGCCCGCGGGACGGAAACGGTTACGCGAAGAAGAAGCCCAGGCAACGAGTTCAATCAAACGCATCAAGTTCAATCTCAAATCTGCCGGCCAATCTCTCTCTCCTAGTCCCCCTCCAGAAGACCCGCGGACATCGTCGTCTAATCCCGAGCCTTCTCGCACGGCCTCGCCTGACGATTACTTGATTACTGAAGCGGAGATCGTAGCGTTGATCAGGGGAGAACGATTGACTACGAAACAGTTGTTGGCTAGACTAAAGGGCAAGTTGAAACGGAATGAGAATAATAAGGCTGTTGTAGGGGGAGTGCTGAAGAAACGATGTCGAATTGTGGAGGGGTTCCTAGTCTTGAGGACTGATTAAAGAGAAGGACTTTGCATGACATAAACGACCGCTGTAGATATTATAAGGCTCAGGAAATTGCATGAGGTGTATGTTGTAGTCAATCTACGCCAGTTGATTTATCCGAGGCGCGATCCGTCTTTTTTGTTGAGCCTAGAACGCCCTGGACTGTTGCTCAAAGCTATCACATCCAAGTGAAAGCGGTTGGTAGGGACAAGATGAGGCTGCACATCGGGAACATTCAATATATTCGCAATTGAGATAACCTAAAATATCATAATTATGCACCTCGCTATAAAACTATCAATCAATCCTTAACATACTAGAGCTTTTAGGCAATCATGGCCCCTGTGGCGGGTGCCTCCCTTTGAATACCAATACTAGAATCCTTCAATCCTTTCATCTCCCTCAAAGACTCGACATACCTATCAAAAATCCAGTCAGTATCTTGTGGACCGCCCTTTGCTTCTGGGTGGAACTGCACGCTGCCAATAGGTCGACTATCGTGGCTTACACCCTCGTTGGATCCGTCATTGACATTGCGCCAGGTTTCTGTCCAACCTTTCGGAAGGGTCGATACATCGACTGCGTATCCGTGATTCTGGGATGTGATGTGGCAGCGCCCGGTGAGCAAATCGATGGCGGGGATGTTTTGAGCACGATTGCCGTACTTGAGTTTGATTGTCTTTGCTCCTGCTGCGAGGGCAAGGAGTTGATGGCCCAGACAGATTCCGAAGATGGGTTTGTCGTAGATATCGAACAAGGTCCTCAAATTGGCGACGGTGGTGTTACAGTGAGTTGGATCTCCGGGTCCATTTGACAGGAAGATTCCATCGTACTGATGAGCGACTTTTTGGATGGGATAGTCGTAGGGATAGACTGTGACGCTAGCGCCTCGACGGACAAGACTGCGGATAATGTTTTCCTTGACGCCGCAATCAATAAGCGCGACCTTGAGATCGGAGGCCCCGGTTTCGACGTGGAATGGATGTTTAGTGCAGACTTGTTTGACGAGATTGACCTCGCCGGGATCTAAGAATGCTTCGTCTTCGTCGGCATCGTACTCTTCACCGACAACGATACGAGCGAGACTGGAACCACGTTCTCGCAGGAAAGTGACAATGGCGCGGGTGTCGACACCAGAGACCGCAGGGATACCGGAGCGAGAGCACCATGAGGAAAGGGATTCGACGGCAGTCCAGTGGGAGTACTTGGTAGCGTAGTCGGCGACGATGACGCCGGCGCATTGAATTGATGGGGATTCAAAGTAGCGGAGGAGATTGTATTCATCTCGTTCATTGATAGAAGGCACTCCGTAGTTGCCAACGAGGGGCTGAGTGAAAACAAGGATTTGGCCCTTGTAAGAGGGATCGGTCATGGATTCAGGGTATCCCACGATGGCGGTGGAAAAGACGGCCTCACCACTGACGTTGCGGTTTGCGCCAAATGAGATCCCATGGAACACAGGTCCATTCTACGATAAGCGTGATTCTCATCGCATTGCATACCTTGATGGTGAATGTGGCCCTGTCCCACCCTTTGACTCGGGGTTTGCCCGGTTTTGGTGGATCAGGGCTTAATGTCCTGGGATCAATGGCAGTAGCCATCATCCTCGAAGGCACAGCGAACTTGATACTCCTAGGAGCCACAAATTTGATGGTCCTTCCGAGCGAGTTGGTCAACATCTTCGACATCCTTGAGTAGTTTAATCTGCTTGAGTGGTTTTCCAAACTACACACGCTTATCAGCTTTGATCAAATCGGTGCTCTTACTGTGATCAGAAAGATAATCGTCGGAAGTTCGCAGGGCGTACAATGACATCCAATGTTCTGATCTGGTCGATCAGGGAGCGGATTCCTTAGGAGAGTGTCCTGGAGCGGCAGGGCGAGGAATTGAGTCCTCGGCGGATGGGTTGCGAGCTGCAGTGGTCCAGGCGAGGTGATGTGTGTGAGTGTGTGAGTGTGTGATGGCGTGCAAGCTTCGAGAAAATTTATTTCCGCTGGCAAACGTGACCTTGCCGCATGCGCGGTGAGTCAGAACTTTGTCCCGTAAACCGAGAACGGCACCGTTTCCACGGCTTAATACCCTCTGGAATCCCGAGTCAGTGCGACCAATCAAATCTTTCCCGACATTCGGAGTCTGTCCGCTGACGTAAAACGTTGCATTTGGGCTGGGCAAGGCTGGGCATCGCCATCAAGCAGCGTCGTTCGCAAAGGCCTGAGAACCAGGCCATTAATTATTCCACACACAAACACTTCAGGAGCTCTTCGGACACTGTTGTTCTTGACTTGTCGCTCTTGAGCGTGTGTTGCATCAATATCCTTCCTTAGGCAGTACGCCGGTGAACAACGACAACTTTGATCCTATCCGATCTGAGGCGGTTCGCTGAAACATCAGTATGAAGAAAGCAGTTCGTTCAGTGTATGTTACCCTTTCCATCTCGTGTCCCAGCGGCTAACGCTTCAATAGCAAGAATGTCACAAAGGGATACTCGGACGCTCAGGTCAAAGTACGCAAGGCGACAAGCAATGAAGCCTGGGGTCCTGAAGGCGCTGACATGGCGGAAATCGCCCAGATGACATTCGACAGTCACGACTTCCTGGATGTAATGGACATGCTTGACCGTCGAATGAATGACCGTGGAAAAATGTGGCGGCATGTATACAAGGTTGAGCCATCTGTGACATTATTGACCCCCAGGCGCTGCAAGTTTTCGATTACTGTGTCCATAGTGGATCTGAAAATGTTGTCCGGTGGGGCAAGGATAATTTATACGTCATCAAGTCTCTCCGAGAATTTCAGCATATAGACGATGAAGGGAATGATCAGGGTGCAAATAGTACGGTCCTGAAGGTGTACCATCTGATTGTAGTTCGCGCAAAAGCAAAGGAACTTACCGCCCTGCTGCAGGACGATGAACGACTTCGGCAGGAACGTGCAAACAGAAGCAATATGCAGCAAAGAATGAATCCTGGACGGCGCACGAATACGTTGGGTTCGCCAGTGACTGACCACCCTCCACGGCGGCGGACTTCGCGTCGCGAGAATACCGAGGATGAAGAGATGCGTCGTGCGATCGAGGAGTCGAAACGGCAAGCTGATGAGGACGAACGTAAACGACTTGCTGCACTTGGTGAAACCGATGAAGATATCGCGAAAGCTATCAAGGCGAGCAAGGAGGACGAAGAGCTGCGGCGAAGCCGTCTTGAAAATCAGAACGCCAATTTATTGTTTGATGACTCGTGGGATCAGCCTGCTCAGCAACCAAGTCAGCAGCAGCCTGTATATCAACAACAGCAACAAGTCGATTTCTGGGGCAATCCTGTTGATATGAATGCTCAGCAGCAACAGCAGCAGTCGACGGGATATCTCACTAATGTATACTCACAGCCAACGGGTTTCCTTCCTCAACAGACTGGCTATCTGCAACCTCAACAAACTGCCACGGATGGATTCAACGCTGGATTCCCTACAAACAATCCATACATGCAATCCCAGCCACCGCAACAATTTGCTCAACAAACAGGATTTCCCAGCCCTCCCGTTCAGAGCACTATGTCTAATAATCCCTACGCGCAGCAGACGCCAGAACCCCTTCAACCGATGCCAACAGGCTCAAACAATCCTTTTGCTCAGATATCCACGTCTCCGTCTCCTCAACAATCACGCCCGTCCTTCGCACCCTCTCTATCTACGCTTTCAGAACAACAACCTCAATATCCAACATCTCTTTCCCCGCAAAACACATCCTTCTCAACACCCCAGAAACAACAATCAGCCCACCAAAATAAACTCGACTTTCTGCTGTCACAAGGAAATCCGATGGGCCAAGATACTTTCGGAAATACCGGCGAACTTCGTGTCCCCGCTCACTACCAACGGACCGGCTACATTAACTCCTCAGGACAAGGTCTCCGACCGAGCATGACAGGCGTGCCGTCTCAACAACCCAATAATCCTTTCTTCACTGGCCAGCAGAGCGGACAAGTTCGGCCCTTGACGCAAAGTAGCACTGGTCCGGCTTACGCCCAACAAAGTCCATTTGGCCAGTATGGACAACAAAATCAGCAGGGACAGACGGGAAGTTTGATCGATATCTAGTGGTTGTATATTTTTTGTGGAGGGGTTTGTTTGCGATAAGGGGGATGAAGGATGCATGTATGTTTGGGCGATATTAATGTATGTAGTAAGAAATGGATATTCAATAGATTCGTCGAATGTTGCGTTAGTATACGGTGTATGGAGTTCGAACATTGATTTATTCCTTTGAAAATATGTAGTTCAATGTCAATTTCCTCTGAGCAATCACTTATGTACGCCTACGTTTCCGAAGGCAATGACTGCGGTACCCGTTTTAGGACGGTGAATTTTCGGCGCATGAGATGTCAAAGCTTGATGCAACCCCTACCGTAGGTATAATACATATCCAGCAATGCTTATAATGTCCAACCTCCATCTTCCCCATTCCCTCCATCCAAAACCGTGTTCTCCACCTATGAGTCCATCATCTCCGGCGCATGCCTCTTCAATAAGTCCGCAGCACTCTTCTTCGTATCGGCATCTAAATCAGCGATTTTGCCAGCAATGATATTACGATTTCTATACAAATCCACACATAATTCCACGCAAGATGCCCTGGCCGGTGGCCTCAACATCAAGAGATACTTTATACTTGCGAATCCCAGCCTAATTCTTTCCGGGTCGAGACATAAAGTTCTCAACTTGGCCACTTGTTGGGCCGTCACAAAGGGCAAATCTCCAAGAAATCGAATAAACATTTTCATATCCTTCATTTCGACGAAAGGAAGAATATTATCAAAAATTCTGTTGGCCCATTTTTCGTAGTTCCCGCTCCCGGTAAGTTTATCAGAGTACCATTCTTCGGTAAGCCAGGAGATCGTCAGATCCATGTGTTCCCGGAAATTGATCATGATGTACTCGAATAATCGCTCTTTCAGGGTAGATCCGACTTCTGAGTCTTGAGGGAGGCGAGACGAGAGACGGGAGAGGATTATGATCCAGGCATCTTTATCCCACTCTGTTATTGCAAGGGAGTCCAGCGAGAGTGATTTGGCGGCTAGGCCGGCGCGGTGGGGGATGTATGTGTCCATGGTGTGGATGGAGGAGATGATTCGGTCTACTGAGGCGGAGAATTCTTGTTTGATGGCTTGTGCAGGAAGTTTCGAGGGAGGAGGCAGTTCGAACGCCACAATAGCGTCTTCATCCGGAATAGGCTCGTCGAGGTCGTCGTCGGGTTTCGTATCCAGGGTAACTGGCATGGTATCTTCTGGATCGTAATCCTCGAAATCGCCATTAGTATCATTTGCAGGTACATCTGGTTTCGGGACAGACAACAACCTTGCGCGAACCAACTATTGTCAGTCGAGGACTACGTATCGGGAGTACATTCAGTCTATCTTCGATCATTTGCGCGGGGAGTATCTCCATGGTCTTCAAAATAATTTCCACAACGATGGGAAGAGGAATTAATCGTGCTTCATATAATGCCAATGGATTCGTAGGGTCAAGAAGGAACGCTGCCGAGATCGCGGGATCGACTACCGACGGCACCACTTCCGGCTCAGCTTTCTGTCGCTTTGACGACTGTGATAAATCCTCTGTTGCAGGTCGCTTTCGTGAAATCTCATCTGTATCGTATATATTTCCATTGACTTGCGATGTACGCAAATACTGGTCTATCCGATTCGACAGAGGCCCAGCAGCATTTGTTCTGCATTCAGCAATGTAATATAACGAAGATGAAATACCTGAGGAAATGGGATAACTGTATACGGATGGTTTTCGACACAGATCGGAGCTGTAACTGTGCTTTCGAAGGGTCGGGAGAATTTTGGGGAATATTAACTATATCTACCGCAAGGAAAGCATTAATTATCTTTGACGATAGAGTATGTCGCGTTTTCACCAAGGGACCCAGGGCATTGATTATCGCCATCGCCAATATCGGATCGCTGGAATTAGCTGCGGGGAGGTGAAGGATCATACATTGGCTTCTCAATGAGACAAGAAAGCATTCGGTCTAAAAACCCTTGACTTTCTGCTTCCAGCGCGGGGAGGTGTATGAAAGGATGGTTTAAGGGGACGATCGTTGATGAAACATCGGATTTATCCGCCAACTATGCATTAGATTTTCAAATGATAGAGAGTGATATAAATGGATAGGATATATACCCTTGGATCTTTAATCCCCGGTGTTTGCGCGGCTATGACTTTCTCTACGAATTTGACGCATGCAATTCTTACTCCTTCGTTTGTCGACTGATCCCAAACCTTCACGATCCTCGTCTTCAATTGTCCCAATTGTCCCCAAAGTGCCGACTCTCCCGGGTTTTTACATCTACTCTCAGCATTGCCCACACTAAACCACAGCAATAACACAAAAAATACGTCAAAAGCCTACGGGAAGGGGGAGTACAATCGCCGAAACAGCAATGGGTATATTAAGCTGCTGCACAGGATACAGCTCTTCAGTACCACTGGATCGGCATCCTCTATTAAAGTCCTTAGTCCGTCGACAACACCCGCCGCAAGAGTCTCCTTGACTTGTCCATCGAGTACCCGGGAAGCAAAAGTGTTTGTGAGAAAGTTTGCGATCCAGCGGCGCAAGGGACGGTCTGGGAGGTTTGTAAGGGCAAGGACAGCAGGCAGGATCGTTGGGTAATGAGACGGGTCCTTGAGGACCAGGATTTCCGCTTGTTTTAGTTGTGCGAGTCGGTCTGCCGCCATTGAAGTGGTCCCTAGTCTCAGCGCATTGAGGCAAAGTGTTGATGCCCCGAAGTGTGGTTTACCACCGTAGGGTCGAGGAGACCCTACCCTAGAATCTATGGGCTATTAGGGAGCCAACGGCCGTAGCCAAAGTTGACAACACGACTCAGGAGCCAAGGAAGAAATGGCGGCAAACGTCCTCTTCCAGAACCAACAAATGCCACAACAACAAGGCCCCTACAGAAGTCCATCGGGATATCCCGCCGCCGCAGGAGGAACAGATCAACTGCAATTCTATCCTTCAAACTACAATCAATACGACACCAGCGGCGGCGGGTACAGAAATAGTATGCAGGGGACTCGCATGAGTGGCAGAAGCACCCCGTTGGCAGGCTATCCTGATCAATATCGGATCGAGGGAAAGATGGGATGGCTTGCTGCTTTTGGAACAGCCGGTTATCCTGACGGTAATAGGCGTCTGAATATCCCGGGCGCGGGCACTGACTTGGATTAGAACCGCCGTTGTTGGAAGAACTAGGCGTGAATTTCGGACATATCAAGACGAAGGTATGTTTCATGGGCCGTGGGGTGCTGATCTGCTAGACTTTGACGGTGTTGAATCCTATAAGGAGTGTTGATCAGCATATCATGGATGATACAGATCTGGCGGGTCCGATACTGTTCTGTCTTATGTTCGCGACATTTCTACTCCTCGTAGTATCCCGTGCAATCACCGCTGACCACCATCCAGGGCGGCAAAAGCCATTTCGGATATGTATATGGCTTCATCTTATTAGGCACAGTCTCATTACATTTCATATTGAACCTGATGTCACAAATCGGCGTCAATTTCATCAGAACAGCCAGTGTCTTAGGATACTGTCTGCTGCCTCTCGTCTTAATCAGTGCCGTCGGGGTCATCCTTTCACTGGAGTCTTGTCTCGTTGAGTATTTTCTGATGGTAGTGGCTTTTTGGGATACTCACTGGCTTCTCTTGCCATCTCTTGGTGCACATATAGTTCAAGTGCGATCTTTGTGGCTGTATTACAGTTGACGGAAATGAGGGCCCTAGTCGCGTACCCTGTGGGGTTATTCTGTACTCACGTTACATATTTTACTAACTGTAGATTCCGCATTTGCTGTTATGACCGTCTTCAGCGAGCTGAGAACAGGCTCGTAAGGACGATCTTTGAGGGGGTACATCATGGCGGCGTTAGTGTAGAGGTTTCAGCATGCGAAGCTGCTTGGAGAATATTCGAGTCAAAACGACGGGTTTATTCAATTGAGACATAAAGCACGTCTCTCTCAGACGGAACAATCTTCCTCCAAGATTTATGCTGCCCCCGGCCTATACCTCGAGCCCAACGTTAGAACCTACGAGCAAGGAACGTTACACATGGCAAAACTGATAATGGAAACCGTCGATAAGAACACGGGTATGATTTCTCATCATCGCATGAAGGAGTTTGCCGGGCGGGCTTTAATGATCTGTTGGTGCCATGTATGTTTCTATACCTTCGTTAGTAGTTACTGACCGTAGTGAAAGCAGTTGGTGGACGTACTCCTAGAGAAAGTAGAAGTACGCCACTAGACTTCTAGGAACTCGATGATGAGACACTTAAAACAGTCACGTGTTGCATTATTACAGTTTTGTACTCACTCAGCTCTGCAAAGGAAGAGAACGTCTGGCACAATATGTGAATTCCCGTATTAAGTCAACAGCGGAGTGTTGTGAGTAAGGAAAGGGGGATGTGTCCGTACCACAGTTTAGCAATCTACTACTCTAGATATGATCCATAATTTTCCATTCTCTTTGATGTGACCGACGGAACTTTCCTCCTGATTGTGGTGTGCCATTCCCCTCTGCCGGTTTTCTTCCCTTGTTGACGACCTTTTCAACCATTTCCAAAACCCAACGCCCATATTCACAGCCTGTAGACCAGCGACCACACTCAAAATTCCGACGGTACCACCAATGATCCATAAATAGTTCTTCGACGCTTCTAGCACTCCTGCAAGATAATTAATTTGCTTATTGCAATTGTCTGCTTCCTTCTCTAATTGCTTCGGAATTTTGTTGAGTTCTGGTAACAGTTCTTTTTGCTTTGCTTCAATAGCTTCTATCATTTTGACTGTCGTTTCAAGTCGCGGATCTACCCCCAGTCTCTGAGACGGCGGGGGGAGGTCAGAGACCTCTTGAATAATAACAAAATCTGGTTCATGAGTAGAGGAGCCGGCAAGGGAGGCTTCAAATTTGGCATCAGGAATGCCTTTTTTGGGCGCATGGATCAGCGACATTGTGGTTGGTGTGGGCCTGAATGATGTTCGATCTTTGTATGTAAGTGCAATTACATATCCACCACTCC
>Ga0302325_10020961_pt1 | contig 13698 bp, 15 predicted proteins | sample Palsa_T0_2_FD_201948 | JGI IMG/M metagenome (GOLD analysis project Ga0302325, IMG submission 201948) | Peat permafrost microbial communities from Stordalen Mire near Abisko, Sweden - Palsa_T0_2 | ecosystem: Environmental > Terrestrial > Soil > Palsa > Peat permafrost | place: Sweden: Abisko... | reverse complement strand
TGGGGCCACGAAGACGTGCTGGATGGCCGATTGCAGGATGACGATCAAGTCACGCTGACTCCCCGGCACCCGCCGACCGAGCCGCGGAATTAGGATGAGCAGTAGAACAGTTGAACAGCAGACCGCAGCGGAACTTTTCGGCGTCGAGCATTTTCTCCCTCTACTGATCCAGTGTTCTACTGCTCCACTGTTCTATTCCGACCGCCGGTCGGAATGTGCTGACGCATTTTCAATATGATACCGAGAAATGGAAGGACGAATTATGCCGCGAGTAAAGGGACACGCCGCCAAACTGCCCACGTCCTTCGCGGCGTCGGTGCGCCTGATGCCGCCGCAAGCCATTCACGACGAAGTCGGCTACGCCAACGCCCAAGAAATGATCGACACGCTGACGTCCAGACCAACACTGACCGCCGGTCAGAGCGAATACCTGGAAACCATGACGATTTTATTCGAGGCCTACGAGAAGCAGAAGGAGCAGATCGACAGACATATCGGATCCGACAACCTGGCGACCATTCACCACGGCGCCGAGCGGCTTGCGGCGGAGGGATTACGAAGCCATCGGCTACGCCTTGGACGGCACCGGCATTGTCGGCATCGACCTGGACGGGCCGCGCTGGGCCGACGATGAGCGGGAGCCGACAGGCGAAGCGATGCAGGTCGTGGAGCGGTTCGGGAGTTATGCCGAGCGCTCCATCCTGGAGGGCGTCCACATTTTGCAGGCTGGCGACGATATCGGCACCGGCAAAAAGAATGATCTGGAGGGCGTCGAAGTTTACTCGAATAAGCGGTTTTTCATCGTCACCGGAAATCAGATTCCCGACACGCCGAAAGAGCTGAAGCCGAACCCGGCGGCGCTGCGCTGGGTGTTGTCGAAATTCTTCGCAAAGACTGCAAAGACTGACAGAGAGACAGAAGAGACAGAGATTACAGAGAAACTGAGAGACAGAGATACAGAAGCAATTGCCTCTGTGTCTCCGTCTCTCTGTCTCTCTGTCAGTGACGCTATCCGTCTGACGATTCCAAACTCCGAAGGGCAGCGGAACCGGAAGCTATTCGACTTTGCGCGGTCCCTGAAAGGTCTGGACGAATTCAAAACCGCAACGCTGGTCAAGGTCAAGCCGGTTGTGCGGCAATGGCATACGGCCGCGTTGCCGTTCATCGGCACGAAGGATTTTGACACGACGTGGATGGAGTTTGGTTATGCATGGGACAGGGTTCGCACGGCGATGGGCAGTGACCCCCTGGCCGAAGCGCTGATCCGCGCCCGTGCGGCCGTCCTACCGCCGGAGGCATCCGACTACGATTCGGAAAATTCCCGCCTCCTCGTGAAACTCTGCATCGAGCTTCAACGCATCAGTGCCGATCAACCGTTTTTTCTTCCGTGCCGATCCGCTGGTGCCCTGCTGGGCATCGACCACGACAGCGCCAACAAGATGCTGCTGATGTTGGTTCGCGATGGAATCTTGAAGTTGGTGCGCCGCGGCAATGAACATCGGGCGAATCGTTTTCTGTACACCGGGGGTGCGAAGTGATTGTAGCCGTCCGGTTCCTCCGGCCGCACAGCCATGGTTGTGTCGCCATGCCGCTTCCCGCAACGTCCAGTGCATCGGCGGACGTTCCGCCCACTTCCGGGCCGCCCGCACTATCGACGCGGCAGAATCATTCCCACAACGAAAGGAAACCATGACAATGAGCACGACGCCGACAATCCCTCTCCACCAGCAAGTCGCCGACATCCTGGGCCAGCGTGTCAATGCGGAGCGGCAGGCGTTGATCGACAGGCGGCGACAGTACCGTGAAATCGTGATGCGTTACGCCGAACCGCACGAATACGATGCACGGATCATGGTCGATGACATTCTTCCGCTGCTCAAGGTCACGTTCGACGACATCCGGGCGGACATCCAAGCCTTGGGCAAAGTGGCGGGCTCGGACGAAAAGATTGCTGCCGAAAATGAGAAAGCAGGGCAGGCGATGGAGCACGCCAAGAGCTTCGACGCGGAGATTGAACGGCTATGCAGGGAAATGCGGCCGCGACAATCCCAACCGCTGAAAGACTTGCGAACCGAAGCGCTCAACGTTGCGCAGGAACATGGCGACGAAGGCAGGAAGCTCGACGCGGCGCGGGTTATCATCCGTCGAGATACCCCGCGAATGTTCAGCTCAACATGGATCGACAAAGGCACCTGACCGCAAGGAACAGCATGGAACAGAGTCCGTCACCATCGGAGGATTACGGACGGGACGCCAAAGGGCGTTTTGGCGCTGGCAACAAGCTCGCCAAGGGCAATCCGTTCGCCCGGCGGGTCCAGAAGATTCGCGCCGCGCTGCTGTCGCGGTTGACCGTCGATGATGCCAAGGAAATCGCCGACGTGTTGATCCGCCAAGCCAAGGCCGGCGACTTGGCGGCCGTCCGCGAGCTTTTGGATCGGTGCCTTGGCAAAGCGCCCGTCGCGATAACCGGAAGCGACGGCGGACCCATCGAGCTTGCAGCTATCAGAGACCACCGCGAGATTTTCGACGTGAACGGCTTCGCGGAGCATCTTCGGCAATTCGAGGCGCATCAATCCGATGAAGCCAAAAGAATTGCTAGTTGACTTAAAGAGAATTATCCGATAGGATGATGCCGATGAGCAAGCGACGGGTGAAGTTGAGCGAGCAAATCCGCCGGGCCATCCTGGCCAGCGGGATGAGCCGCTATCGGTTGTGCAAAGAGATTCATCTTTCACCCTCGACAATGAGCCGGTTCATCAACGGGACCGGCGGGCTTGGAATGGAAATGCTCGACAAGCTGGCCGACGTGCTGGACCTGAACCTTGAACGGAAGGGCAAATAAGCATGGCCAGCATGATTCCCATGGAGCGAATCGAGCGCGGCATCGTGGTGATTCGCGGGCATCGGGTTTTGCTCGACGCCGACCTGGCCGCGATGTACGGCGTGGCAACCAAGTCACTGAACCTTGCCGTTCGGAGAAATGCCGGGCGCTTCCCCGCCGATTTCATGTTCCGCCTGACGGCGGCGGAGTGGAAAGCTTTGAGGTTTCAACTTGCAACCTCAAAGACGGGGCGTGGCGGCAGCCGGTATCTCCCTTATGCCTTCACCGAACAGGGCGTGGCCATGCTGTCGAGCGTCCTGCGCAGCGAGCGGGCCGTGGCCGTCAACGTGGAAATCATGCGGGCGTTCGTCCGCTTGCGGCAATTGCTGGCTTCCAACTCGGAGTTGGCCAAGCGGCTCGACAGCCTGGAGCGCAAGTACAACCGGAAATTCTCCATCGTGTTCGATGCCATTCGGGCGCTGATGACCGAGCCGGATGATAACGCGGACAAGCCGCGCATCGGTTACGAGACGGAGCGTAAGACAAAGGGCAGGTGAATCATGGCAAGCATCGTCAACGATCCGAACGGGCGCAAGAGAATCCAATTCGTCGCCGGCGACGGAAGCCGTAAGGCCGTGCGGTTGGGCAAGGCGACAATGAAGCAAGCGGACAAGGCGCTTGGGCATATTGAATCGCTGGCTGCCGCGAAGATCACCGGCGGGACCGTCGATGATGAGACAAGCCGCTGGCTGGCGGAGATTCCCGACACGATGCACGCCCGGCTCGCGAAGGCGGGATTGGTGAAGCCGCGCCGTCACGGGCGGATCAAGCTGGCGGAGTTGCTTGAAGCATTCGTCAAGAATCAGAACGTCAAGCCGTCCACTCTCGCGGCGTACCAAGCCTCGTTGAACTCCCTGGTGGAAACCTTCGGAGCCGAGACGGCCATCAATGACATCGAGCCGCTACAGGCGGATCAATGGCGCGGGAAGATGAAGGCCGACGGGCTGGCGGAAGCCACCATCGCCAAGCGGGTGAAACATGCCCGGCAGATTTTCCGGCAAGCCCGCAAGTGGAAGATGCTGGCGGAGAGTCCCTTTGCCGAGGTACGGGTGGGAAGCCAATTCAACAAGAGCCGCCAGCGGTTCATTTCCGCTGACGATGCCGCCAAGGTGCTGGAAGCCTGCCCGGATGATGAATGGCGTCTGCTGTTCGCCCTGAGCCGGTTTGGCGGGCTTCGGTGCCCATCCGAGCATTTGGCGTTGAAGTGGGCCGACGTGGATTGGGAACATAACCGCTTCCGCGTTACTTCCAGCAAGACGGAGCATCACGAAGGCGGGGGCGAACGGTTCGTGCCGATCTTCCCTGAGCTGGGCCCGCACCTGCTCAAATCCTTTGAGGATGCCGAGCCGGGCACGGAATACGTTATCACCGGCTACCGCGATGCGACGAAGAATTTTCGGACCCGCTTTGAGCGGATCATCCGCCGGGCCGGCTTGACGCCCTGGCCGCGTCTGTTCCACAACCTGCGCGGGACTCGGCAGACGGAGCTTGCCGAGCGGTTCCCGGCGCACGTGGTTTGCCAGTGGATCGGCAACTCTGAGCGGGTGGCGCAGAACCATTATTTGCAGACCACCGACGCCCACTTTGCCAAGGCGGTTGCGGAGCCGGTTGTAGCGTCAAACGAGGCGGCGCAAAAAGCGGCGCACTTTCCGGCGCAGTCAGGGGCGGAATTGAGCCGCAACGAGCCGCAAGCGGTGGGGGCCGGAATGCAAAAAAGCCCGGAATTGCCGGGCTTTTCTGTTCCTTGCGAAATCTTGCGGAATGGACAGATGGGCCGTGAGGGACTCGAACCCCCGACATCCTGCGTGTAAAGCAGGCGCTCTAGCCAACTGAGCTAACGGCCCGTCCTTTCGGCCCATTATACACGACGGGGTGAATCGGCAAGGCAGCGAGTGACACGGATTGCCCCGACGCTGCTCAATGATGGAAACCTGATTCAGCCAAAGAACCCAATCTCATTTAGCCGGATCGGTGTCGATAAAATAGTGGAGGATTCTGAGGCCCAGGGCGTGGGCCCCTTTCTGCAGCGCGGTCTTGCCGGCAATTTGCTCCGACAGATCCACGGCCCTGGTCGTGATTCGGTCGGCGAAAAGAATCTTGCCGCTCTTGTAATCGACCACGCTGAGTTCGACGCGGCCATTGCAGCAGTTCAAGCTGCCGATGCGGGCGGCGAACTCGCTCAAGCCTTCTCCCTTGATGATCATTTTCACGTGCGCTTTTGATGGATTGACTTCGTCGCTGTCGATGACAGTAAAGCCGCAGTCGCTGAGCATGCTGCGCAGTTCGGTTTCTATCGGAGGATCGATCGCCCGCACCGCGCCGACGTGCTGCTCGTCAATTTGAAGCTGGATGGCCGGCAGCTTTCGGCCGGCCAATTTCTTTTTCAGTTCTGGCAGCGGATCGATGGGATCGGCGCTGGCGATGAGCCGCGGTCCGGCCGTGCGAATGCGATCGGCCAGCTTATCGGAAAGTTTCATGACCAGATCGCCCATGTCGTCGGTCTCTTTGCCCTTGACGACGACTCCGTCCACCAGACTGGTTTCGGTTCCGATGATCTTGGCGGTGATGAAGACACTTTTATCCAAGGCGAACGCCTTTCCGGTAATCAAGAGCTTGGCGCCGACCAATTTGCCGACGTGGATTGCCTTGTCCGCATCGATCAGGCCCGTCAGATTGAGTTCATTTTCGCCGAGCGTGTGCAGCATCGATGTTCGATCCAGCAACACGAATCCGGGTTGATCGCTGAGCGTGGCGGTGAGCGTATCGACGATCTGCTTTCCCAGGTCGGCGTTCCCGCCAACATCCGCCGTGAAATCAAGCAGGGCCACCGTCGGCCCCGTAGCCGGCTCCATGGCCGGCTCCGTGGATGGCGTCTGGGCCGGCGCGGTGGCCGGCTGCGTATCGGCCTGGGCATCGGCGATGGCGGGCAACAATCCGGCGATGCAAATCAACACCAGACATGGCAAGGTTTTCATGGATGGTCTCCGGAAGGAATGCTGATCGTCGGAACCGGGAACGGCGAAACCACTGAAGTCGGCGCGGTCGTGGCTCGTTCGCTGGGACGCGGAGTCGGCTCCGGCGGTGTCAGCATATAATTCAACGCGTTTTGCAGCACCATCTGGCTGCGCGGATCGCTCTTCCAATCGCCCAGCGGAATTTGCCAGAGGACGATCCGCCCCTTCCCCACCGCTTTCACGAGGGCAAGTGCATCGATGGGAACCGGATCGGTTCCCGCGGTTTCGCGCGGCCATGCCGCCAGTTCCAGCACCGGTTCATCGGCCGGCAATCGAATCGCATTTAGCTCATTAGATTCGTCGACGAACCAGCTGGCCAGATCGTCGGCATCGAGGCACTGCAGCAGGGGGTGGTCTTGGCGCCATGTCAATTGCGGCGGGAGTGTCCTGCGGGCAAGGGGGTAACCAAGTAGAGATTTGGGTTTGGTCTGCCGGAAAATCATGACTTGTGCGCCAGCCTGCGCCTGTGAGAGCAGCGGTGCCTGAGCAAACGGAGAATCATCCAGTCGATTCGCCGCCACGAGCACGAGATCGGCCTTTGGAGATTGCAGATCTTCCGTTGCCGCGACTCGGGTGGCGTCAATCTTCGCGGCGGCCAGCAGGGCCGGCAGTCCATCGGGACGATCAATCACATACAGTTTGGTGCCTCTTAGTCGTGATGCCATTTGCGCCAACGAGAGCGGCGGAAAAACGTGCACCGCGCACTGCCCCGAGCCAAGCTCCTTCCCGCCGTCAGTTTGGAAGAGACTGTATTTCCAATTCATTTCGAGCCTCGCGCGAACCGGCGGGAGCTTGATCGTGATGCTGGATTCACCTTGTCCGCCGGGAAGGTGCAACTGACCATCGGAGATTTTGACCTTTCCCAGCATCAACTCCCAGTGCACGTCGACTGCCGGCAACTTTTGATCGACCGGCCAAATCACGGAGACGGATTGATCCTGGCCACCAAACCAGTAGCCCTGGTGCGATAGGACGATGATCAAGATGGTGGCTGCTTGCATGTGGCTTACCGCGACCGCGGCAACTCGCTTTGTCCCAGCTGTGATCGCCCGAAGGCGATCTGCAATTCATACTCGCCGGTGGTCGTGACCATGTTCCCGGCGGAAAGCTTCTCGCCAGGCTTCACTTGAAGCGTCGTTTCGATTGCCGCAAGAGGCTCGGCGCCCGCCGGAGTCATCAATCGCGCGGAAATCATAAGACTCGTCGGCTGATCGATAGACGTACGAATCTGGTAGCCGAGGCTTTCCTGCTCATCCGTGGGAACGACCAAGCTGGCCGATTGACCGGGCAGAATGACCAGATCCGCACTGGAGACGACCTTTTTCGACTTCAGCATGGTCAACCGCAGCAGATAGACCTGATGCGTCGACTCGATGGTGCTGTTGGAGAGCCCCATGTCCGAGGTGTTGTCGCCGACCAGTAGCCACGCTGCGCGATTCTCAAACACTCCGGAGATTTCATGAAACGCTTTGACGCGGCAGTCGACGTCGGCCTGCGATAGCGTGCCGTTCGAGCTCTGGCCTGACACAGTTGATTCGACGGCCACCGGCGGCACAGGCGGGCGATTCGCCCATCTTCCCAGACCGTATCCCCCGGCAGCGATCAATAGACTGGCCGCGATTGCCATCCGACCGCGATGGTGTGGTCGGGCGTGATGTACGGTCTTTTCAATCAAACGTTGTTCAAAGGCGCTCCATCCCCCCGATGGAGCGCCCGGTTTTTCGTTGCTCAGTGCACGCTGCAGCTGGCTGAAGTCGGCCGCGACCGCCGCGCACTGCGGACACGACTGAAGGTGGCTGATCGCTTCGAGGGCGCGCTGAACGTCACCTTCCGGCCAGTCGCATTGAAGCAGGAATTCACAAATCTGTTCGCAGGAGTTCATGTTTCGTCGCCTATCGGGCAATTCCAATCCACCAGATGCCCACGCAACTGACTCATTGCCTGGTAAAGTTGCCTCGACACGGCGACCGGGTTGGTGCCGAGCAGACGGGCAACATCCTGACCCTTGATTCCCTCCATAAGTCGCAGCACGACCACTTCGCGCAGATGATCCGGAAGTTTTTCCAACGCCGCCGTCACAGCGTCACGCAGATCAATCTGCTGATGTGGCGGCTCCGGCTGCTCGCGGCCGGGCAATTCTCCGGCGGCGACAATCCTGTCTTCCAATTTCGTTCGACGGCAGATCCGGAGACTTTCGTTGACGACCACTTTACAAATCCACGCGCGCAGCGAATCGGGATCGAGCAGCCGATCGCGATGTTCCCACGCCTTCAGCAGCGCCTGCTGGCAAACGTCCTCAGCGGCGGTGCTATTGCGAAGCAGTCCGTGGGCGAGGCTGAAGAACAGCCGCCCGTTCTGCGTGATCTGCTCGACGAGCAAGCGTTCCCAGTGAGAACCAGCGCGCAATAGTTTCGCCTCTTCCCTTTGCGGCCACTCCATCCTGTTCTCCCATTGGATGCGCAAGAGGGAGAAACATTTCACGGACAATTCAAGATTATGCAATCCCGGGGGGGAGGGCCTTCTCTGTCGAAGCAATTCGTGCATGCCATGCTGGCGCGGAAAACCGTCATTTGTATTGACGTCGATTCCGCCATTCTGCTATTGTCAGGGGCATTCGCACGTCGTCTGCTTGGTCCTTATCGGCGGGGGCTACATGGCCAAACACCAGTCGCGATGGTTCGGCGCCGTGTTATTGATCCTGCCTGCGCTTGGCTCGATCGTCTCGGGGGCTAACTGGCAACCACGATGCGCGGTCATCGTCGACACGCAGGCAATCGGCAAAACCAATTCGATCGCATCACTGGTCGAAGCCAGCCTCTCAGAGCAGCACGTTGACTTGGTCGATCGACAATCAATCGATCGATTGCTGCAGGAACAATACCTCTCGGAAAGCGGCCTGGTCGATGCCGAGCACGCGATATCGGTAGGCAAGCTCCTGTCGGCGAACATTCTCGCGCTGATTAGCCAGTCGCCGGACGGCAGCGTCATTGTGGTGTTCGATGCCGAAACCGGCGTGCGCTTGGAAGACTCGGCGACAACCGCCAATGGCGCCGCATTGGCCGGAGAGCTGAGCAGCGAGATTCTGCATGGAATCGACAAAGCGAAGCGCGGTCGCGACGCAGCCACAAACGGAGCGATCAAGACCGTCGCCTTACAGACGGTTCGCAACGCGGATCTCCCGGCCGACAGGGAATCGCTCGGCCAGGCCGCGGGGGCAATCCTGATCCGACGGCTCACCGCATCGCCGGACATTACAGTGCTCGAACGCGCCCGGCTCACCCATGTAACGGCCGAACGGCAACTGACAGGAGGCGAAAATGCACTGATCGCCTCAACGGTATCGATCGAACTGCAGATTGCGCGCAACCCGAACGGCGCGGGCATTATCGCCAGCGCCGTTTTGGATTTCGCATCCCACGACCGTAGGGCGATACCGGGTGTGGCTGTGCCGACAGAAAATCCCAATGACATCGCCAACGCGATGCTTCCGCAGATCGTGCAGATGCTGAAGGCTACGGCACCCAAGCCGCTCAATGAGTCGGATCGCGTTGCTGAATCGAAGCGATTTGTGCGAGAAACGTTTTTGATGTGGAGTCACGCTGACGTACCGGCGGCGCTGGACGCGGCAGAAGCGGCATATGCGCTCAACCCCGGCGATTTCGACGTGGCGGCAACGCACGCACGAGCCGTTCTGGTGGCCGGGATGAATTGTATCTGCACCGGCGATTTTGCAGATCCCAGGCGGCGGCCCTCTTTCAATATCGGGCTCGGTCCCAAATTCGGTATCGATCGCACGAAGCCGCGAATTGAACCCGCGGACATGACGTTATCCCTGCAACTTATTGGACGCGCATGTGACGAATTGGATTCACTGGAAGATCGGAACGACGCGCCGCGGCCCGCCATGGCATCCAATTCCAACGTCCTGGTGTTTGGCCTCGATGCCAAACCAGTCACGAAGAACGCGCAAGAGCTATTGCGCCGCTACGTCGGCAGTCTGCGATGGGAAATGTTCCAGCGTGATCCGCAGGGTTCGGGACTTGCGCGGGTGCAGCTCGATACAGAGCAAAACGTGCTACTCGCGGAAATCCAGCGTAAATGCCGCCACCGCCGATTGGATATCGAAACCGAGCAGGCCGAGTCGGTGGTCCGGGATCAACAAACGCTGGATAGTTACGAGGATTTCGTGCTGTTCCCGCTCTTTGAGGAGTCTCGGTGTCTCTGGTCGGAGGATGGAGCGACATGGACGCACGACTGGAAAAATCTCATCGAGAAATGGGTTGCGTTGGAAAAAAAGTTCCGTCCGCCGCACGCGGTTGCGCCAATATTTGAGGAGATGACGCGGATTCCGCTTGCCGTGCAGCATGTGGGACGCCCGGATTATGTCGAGTTCTCGCCGTCTTGTGACTGGAATTGGAGGATGCGGGCAGAAGACTGGCGATACCTGGTTGACGCCTTACAGGAGCTCAGGCAGTTGCCTGGGCGAGACGTGCCGAAACTTGTCGATCAGATCAGCGACTCCGCGGCGCAATTCATTCATCCGACAGATGGTCACGCCGTGGCGGCTATGGGGACGCCAACAACATCACAGGCAACCGTCACTTCCAGCCCATCGGCCGCCGACCAGCAGCAACAACCGGAAAAACCACTCGTCGGCCCGGGAACCCTCTGGCCGGATTCGCGTGTACTGGTCGACTTTGGCCCCGAGAATCAGCATGAGGATGGCGGTTATGTCGTTTTGCCGAAAATAGACTATTCGAGTCGACGGGTCTACGCGCTGTCGCATCCGACCTTTGGCAACGATCGCCGGATGGATATCGACTTGGATTGTTTTGACTCTTCTGATGGAACTTGCCGTGCCATCTCCGTTTGGAGGGGACAGGGACGCCTGGACGAACTTCCAAACCTACGTAGCATGTCCGTCAATCACAGCAGCGCAAATCTGGACGGCAGCTCGTATGTCTTTTGCAGCACTGTGAATGGGATCTTTGTTTTCCCGCTCAATGGAGATCCTGCAATTACGGTCAATGCGCGCAATACCAGTCTCCCCAGTGGAAATTATTACCAAGCGGCTGCATTGCTTGATAAGGTCCTTTATCTGGCGATTGGTTATCCCGGCCGTACCGGTTATTTGGTATCCGTGGATCTCAAAGGCAAATCTGTATGTACGCTGGCGTCAGGTACACGCCTTGCCAACGAGAATGCAAGTGACGATCCCGACAATCGCGGCGCATCAGGGCCGCAAAACATGGGGTCGCCATTTGATGATGCCGCCCCATTGGTCGTTTGGCATATGCAGGCGGATGAAGCCGATCATCGCATTGTCTTTCTTGTTTCAAACCCAAACTGGCCGAGCGGACTCAGTGGCTGGTGGGAGTTCCGCCCGTCGACCGGCAAGTTCCGGTCGCTCATTTCGCTTGAGATGAAGGAGCAGGCGGCCATCGGTAGAAGAATTACCTGGGCCCATTCATTGAAGGACCGGAAAATTATTTACTCGGTAAAGCGCGGCAAACTCTCAATCCTCGATTTAGCGACGAATACCTCGTCTCCGCTCCCCCCAGTGCCGACCGCGCATGACCAATATAACGGATTCACTTCGCCAGCGCTAAACTATCCGCTTGCCGAGGCGGATGGATGGATTTGGGGAAAATTCGGCCGGTATCGCACAAATACAGACGCCGGGGGTACTAGGAGCGTGGAACTGCAATGTTTCACCCCGGTCAGCAACAGCGCGAATCATTTCACTGAGTGGCCCGCATTTCTCGAACCTCTGGACGGCGATGACGTGGTGGTTGGCGATACGAAAGGACTTTGGCTTCTTCACGTCCCCTCCAACGATCCGTCCGCCATGCAGCGGCTTCTGCCGCCGCCGCGACCACTCGGAACTCCCCGCGCCGCGCCCACGACCAGGGACGCCACATCGAAATGAAGTTGCCGATTCCTAACCGCTCGCGGAACGATACTCACATAGCTCCAGCAGATTTCCTTCGGGATCGCGGAAATAGACCAGCCGCTTGCGCACGCCGCCGGCGTAGGTCACCTGTGAGTCGGGAACGCTCTGCACCTCACTGAGCGGTCGAACATCGGCGGCCAGCAGTTTGGCGGCGGCCGCGTCGAGATCGCTGACGCGGAAGGCCAGATGGCGCAGGCCGCGGGTGTTGGAGCGATCGATTCCTTGCGGGGTCAGCCCCTTGGGCTGAACGTATCGAATCAATTCCACGCGCGGGCCGGCGGGCAACTCCAGATAAACCACGTCGCCGATGGCATCGTGCAGGCCGACCGTGGCGCTCACCCATGGCCCGCTGATCGTCACGCGCTTGGTGACCGCAAACCCCAGAACGCGATGGTAAAAATCCACCATCTTTTCCAGGTCGTCCACGACGATGTTGGCGTGATCGACTTGCTCGAGCATGGGCCACCTCATGAGAGGGCTAGAAACGACGCGGCGGGGTCCTCATTGAATTGTTGGATATGTGCGGCGCGTCGTTGGAGCAGGTCGATAATCTGCTGCGTGGAGGCATTGGCGATTCGCGGCCAGACTACCTTTGGGGGGTGGCCATATAAGAACGATAATTGATGAAAGTCCGCGTCCTTCGACAAGATCGCAAAGCCGTTGGTCCGTGCGTGCTCCCAGACCCTGGCATCGGCCGCCCGCGCCAAGCCGACGTTGGCAACGTGGGTTGATCCAGGGAACAGATCGTCCGTGGCTGCGATGATTCGCGGCGAGAGATTCTCGTCGATCAGGAATTTCACGCCGGGATCGTGAGAAGTTTGCGTTCTCGGTCAGCGGCGAACAGCAGACACGCGCGGATGTCGTCCGGCTCAAGGTCCGGCAGATCGACCAGAATCTGCCCCTCGGTCATTCCCGAGGCCAGATATTCCAGCACGTCATAGACGGTGATGCGCAGACCGCGGATGCACGGCTTGCCGCCGCGCTTATCTGGCTCAATTGTGATGCGTTGGGCGTAATCCATGAGGCGAATTGTAGCAGACCCGTACGGTCGAATCACTCCCGGCGTTGGTCCGGGTCAACGCCGTTCGCATCGCACCATTGTCGATAGGCGAACGGCGAGATCTCGCTGGGCTTGATTTCGCTGCGGCCTCCCCAGAAGACGTTGGTGTAGGAAACGGGAATGCCGATCGAGCTTAAATGCTCGTCGATGGCGCGCTTGTGGGCGAGGACGAGCTCCTTGTCGGTCCCGTGGGCGACGCCCATGACGTTGACGTTGTTGAACTCCGGACCGCCTTCGCGCCAGTAGGCGTGGGTCATGATGTGGAATCGCCCGACCTGCCGGCCGGTCTCGATCTCGCGGCCCTCGGGCACGGCCCAGTGAAACAGGGCGTTGAATTTCGTGACGCGTTCGCCGCCGCTGAGCGGCTTGACGTGTTCCAGAAATGTCGAGAATCGTCCGATGACGCCGCGGCGATTGAGATTCGCCGCGACTTGTACAAACGTCTCGAGCGGCACGCCGGCCTCGGTGGCGCGGGCGGCCCAGAGGTTGGGCTGAATCTCATCGGCCTCGAACTCGCGCTTCAGCGGCATCAACACCTGCCAATCCAGCTCGCTGAGCTCGACCAGGTTCGTGTCGAGCACCTCGGCCAACTCATCCGATTTGCTGCCCGGCTCCATCCCACGGCGGCGCACGTGTCCGACGCCCAGGGCGAACAAGCGCTTGGCCGGCATCAGCCGATAATGCTCCGCTCCGGTGAGCCGCAGGAGCGCATCGCAGTGATTTTCCAGCGAATATCCCTGCGGCACCTTCAGCGTGGTCCAGAGCCGATATTTCGAGCCTGCGGTCTGCT
>Ga0302325_10020959_pt1 | contig 13699 bp, 9 predicted proteins | sample Palsa_T0_2_FD_201948 | JGI IMG/M metagenome (GOLD analysis project Ga0302325, IMG submission 201948) | Peat permafrost microbial communities from Stordalen Mire near Abisko, Sweden - Palsa_T0_2 | ecosystem: Environmental > Terrestrial > Soil > Palsa > Peat permafrost | place: Sweden: Abisko... | reverse complement strand
ACATCGTCGCGGCCAAATGCCGGCCGTTGGCCAGGGAGCGCGCACATGAAAGTTCAAATCTACGATCAGACCTACAGCGTCGCGGGCGACCTGGACCCCGCCTACGTCGAGGAGTTGTCCCAGCACGTGGACGCCAGGATGCGCCAGATTGCCCGCGCCACCGGCACCGTGGACTCCGTCAAGGTCGCCGTGCTGGCCGCCCTGGCGATCACCGACGAACTCTACGCCTTGCGCGAGAGCCGCGACGATGCCCGCAGGTCCCTCCGCAACGAAGCCCAGCGCTGCCTCAAACTGGTCGAGCGCGCCCTGCAGCAAACTTCCTAGACCCGCCTCCTTCCGGCGAACCCGCGCCCCGCGCAACCCCCGCCCCAAATTCAGTTGGACGCTTGTCCCCCCGCGACTAAAATGGATGCGGAGTTGGCCTGCAGCGTGCGTGTTGGTGCGAAGATCTTTTGAACCAATGCTGGATCTCTGCGGTGCCCGAGTCAGACGGCCTGTGCGCATGGCCCTTCACCGGGCTTGCTCGGTGGCGGGAAAGCCTAATGGACGTCGCAGGGCGCCCACTTAACACAGAGGTTCAGGATCTAGTTCCACACGGCGAAGGTGGACCGCTCCATATTTTATTTCTCTGCCCGGAGCCTCGTTGCGGATTCTGTTCATTGGAGACATTGTCGGTTCGCCCGGCCGCAGGATCGTGGCCGACCGCCTGGCCGACATCGCCGCCGCCGAGCAGCTCGATCTGATCGTCGCCAACGGGGAAAATTCCGCCTCCGGCTTCGGCATTACCCCGCGCATCGCCGAGGAATTGCTGGCCACCGGCATCGCCGTGCTCTCCGGCGGCAATCACATCTGGGACCGCAAGGAGATTCTGGATTTCATCCCCCACGAGCCGCGCGTCCTGCGGCCGGCGAATTTTCCCGAAGGCGCTCCGGGAAGCGGGCTCTATTGCGGCGCCGCGCGCAACGGCACGCCTTACGCCGTGCTGTGCCTGCAGGGCCGCGTCCTGATGATCCCCATCGACGATCCCTTCCGCGTGGCCGACCGCGAGCTGGCCAAAATCCCCGCGGGCACCAAGCTCATCCTGGTGGACATGCACGCCGAGGCCACCAGCGAAAAGCGCGCCATGGGCTGGTACCTCGATGGCCGCGTTTCCGCCGTGGTCGGCACGCACACCCACGTGCCCACCGCCGACGAGCAGGTCCAGCCCAGGGGAACCGCCTACATCACCGACGTGGGCATGACCGGGCCGCACGATTCGATTATCGGAATGGAGAAGGCCCCCATCATCAAGCGCTTTCTCGACGCCATGCCCGCGCGCTTTGAAGTGGCCACCAGCGACATCCAGATGAACGCCGTGTTACTGGTAGTCGATCCCGCCACGGGCCGCGCGCGCTCCATCGAGCGCCGCCGTTACCATCTCGACCGCTGAGAGTGAAGCGGCGGTTCGCTCCCGTAAATTTTCTTCCTCACGTATTTTCTTTCGGCGTTCGCTTCAAAATATTCCCCCTGTGGAAATCCTGTGCATGAGCTGTGCGCCTGTCGCCTTCCCTTCGCAGATTTTTTGCTTGCCCCTTTCTCCCGCTTCGAGGAGAATTCGGAATGCGTCGAGCGGGGCAGACGGAGTTGCTGGCCCCGGAATGTGTGGCGTCGAAATTGAAAGAACAGGTTGGGGCGCCAGTCCCCCAAGTTTAAACAATCAAAGCAGAATGATGGAGCACTCGCCGTGCTTACGGCTATTTTCCACAGCTTTTCCACATCTGTGGAAATGGACATCGCGGACCTTTATTGCCTCTGAGCGTGGCAAACCATGGCAACCATGACTTCCTGGGAAAGAATACTGCAGCACATGGAACGGCGGGTTAACCCGCATAGCTTTGCCACTTGGTTTCAGCCCACTCGCCAGGAGGGAGCCGAAAACGGCAAGCTTCTTGTGCGCGTTCCTTCCCGGCCCTTCCGCAAGCGCCTTACGGAGACCTATGGCGAGCTGCTTCACGCCGTGCTGGTCGAAGTCGGCACGCCGGACATGCAGCTCGAATTTATCTGCAACGAACCGGAGCCGGCCGCTCCGGCCGTGGCCGCCAACGGCGTCAAGCAGGCGCGTCTCGATTTCGATTCCGTGGAGCACCAGCTCAACCCGCGTTACACCTTTGACTCCTTCGTGGTGGGCAACTCCAACCAGTTTGCGCACGCCGCGGCTCTGGCCGTGGCCGAGGCCCCCTCGAAGGCTTACAACCCGCTGTATCTGTATGGCGGCGTGGGCATGGGCAAGACCCATTTGATGCAGGCCATCGGTCACATGGTCAAGGCCCACAACCCCGCGTTGCGGCTCACCTTCGTCAGCGCCGAAAAGTTCACCAACGAAGTCATCAACTCCCTGCGCTTCGATCGCATGATCAGTTTTCGCGATCGCTTCCGCTCCGTGGACGTGCTGATGGTGGACGACATCGAGTTCATCGCCGGCAAGGAACGCACGCAGGAGGAGTTTTTTCACACCTTCAACGCCTTGCATGATCTGCAAAAGCAGATCGTGCTCTCCTCCGACTGCCCGCCCAAGGAAATCGCCGCGATCGAAGAGCGCCTGCGCTCGCGTTTCGAATGGGGTCTGATCGCCGATATCCAGCCGCCCGACCTGGAAACCAAGATCGCCATCCTGCAGAAAAAAGCCGATTCCGAGCATTTCCAGCTCCCCGACGAGGTCGCTGAGTTCATCGCCCGCTCCATCAAGTCCAACGTGCGCGAACTGGAGGGCGCCCTGACCCGCCTGCTGGCCTACACCTCCCTCACCGGCGCGCAGGTCAACCTCCCCAACGCGCAGACGGCCCTGCGCAACATCATCGCCACGCAGGAAAAAAAGGTCACCATCGAGTTGATCCAGAAACGCGTTGTCGAGCAGTTCGGCTTGCGCGATCAGGATCTCAAGGTGCGTTCCAATTCCAAGGCCATCGCCTTCCCGCGGCAGATCGCCATGTACCTGGTCAAGCAGCTCACCTCCGCATCCCTGCCGGAAATCGGCCGCCAGTTCGGCGGCAAGCACCACACCACGGTTCTGCATTCCGTCAACAAGATCGAGTTGCTGCGCCGCACCGATAAAGACCTGAACCGCACCATCAGCAGGCTGCTCGATACGCTCGTTTAGCCGCCACGCTTCTCCATAAAACCTCGCGCCGCAATCCGCGCCGATTTCTCTACGCCAAGTCCTGTGCGGACTCCTGATTCGGTCGCCGTGTGCGCGTCTTTCTCGCGCGTAAAACCCTGTGCGATCCCTGTGCGCCTTTCGTGCGCGCTGTGCACGTTCCGCCTCCATTTCTCTCCGCGCCGGACGATTTCCCTGCATTTCCACTTTTGCCCTCCGCGTTTTGCGCAACACATCGCCATCAAACAAAACTCTTTCCACAGATATCCTCGTTTCCACAGCCACGGCTGCTACTACGGTCTTTATACCTTCTTTAAAACAGGGTACAGTAGCCGTTTTGAGGTTGGTGCGAACAAGCCTGTGTTCGCGGAGGAAATCCTGCGATGGAATTTAGCGTCAAGAACTACGACCTTCTGGAGGAACTGAATCTAACGCAGGGTGTCGTCGAGCGAAAAACCACCATTCCCATCCTTTCTCATCTCTTGTGCGAAGCCAAAGGCAATAGCATCACTCTTTCGGCCACCGATCTGGAACTCAGTGTGCGCACTTCCTGCGAGGCCAAGGTCAAAAAAGAAGGGGCCGGCACCATCCCGGCAAAAAAACTTCTGGAACTTGTGCGCCTGTTGCCGGAAGGCGAAATCAAATTCAAACTGCTGGAAAATCATTGGGTGCAGATCACCTCCGACCGGCGGACCTACAAGATGGTCGGCATGGCCAAGGATAATTTTCCCGCCATCCCATCTTTTCCTCACCCGCTGGTAAAAATCCCAGCCAAAATACTCTCCTCACTGATCTCCAAGACGGCCTTTGCCATCTCCATGGAGGAGTCGCGCTACACGCTCAATGGAGCGTTGATGATTCTGAAGCCCGATACCATCGCTATGGTGGCCACCGATGGTCACCGCCTGGCGGTTGCGGAGACGCAGCACTCCTTTGCCGGGCTTTCCGCCGAAGCGCGCACCCTGGTGCCCAAAAAAGCCCTGAGCGAAATTCAGCGCCTGGCCGGCGAGGCCGATGAGAAGGATGAGATCGAATTCGCCCGCGACGACAGCCATCTCTTTTTCCAATTGAAAGAGCGCCTGCTGATTTCCCGCATCCTCACCGGGCAATTTCCCAACTACGAGGCCGTGCTTCCTCGCGATAACAACAAGTCCATCGTGCTCGAGCGCGGCGAATTCAGCGACGCCGTTCGCCGCGTCTCGCAACTTGCCGATCAGCGCTCCCACGCCGTGAAGTTCTCCGTCAGCGGAGAAGGTGTGGAACTCTCCGCCTCCAGTCCGGAGTACGGCGACGCCCGCGAAAACATCGAAAAAGAATACAAGGGTGACGCCATCTCCATCGGCTTCAACGGCCAGTACCTGCTGGACTTCCTGGCCGCCGCCCCCGACGGACCCATCAGTGTGGAGCTCAAGGACGAGCAATCCGCCGGGCAATTGCGCCCCTTGGCCGACGAGCAGTACACCTACCGCTATGTCATCATGCCCATGCGCATCTGATCTAGATTTATTGCAAGGTACACTTCACGGATGTGAAATTACTTTCTTTATAATTATAGGCATGACGATTGATGCTCGGCGCTTTTCGCACGACACCCTCACCCCGACACATTACAACTAATTGAAAACACTAGTCTTATATAAGATAAAATCCCCCCGCAGGACTTGAGAAAAAGCCTCTAATGGCGTAAAATTAGGCTGTTCTCAGTAGTACCGGAACGGCAGTCCGCCTGGCCCGTGCGCTCCACAAACTTGTTCGCACTCGGATAAGTGGGAGCTGGGATCGGCCCGGTGAAATAAGTCTTCGCCACGTCCGCCTTCGGCAATTCGGAGTCCGGACGGGATGGAGCAGGAACCCTTCGAGTCCAGCCCGCGCGATGGACTGAGACCACAGGGTAAGGCGAGTTAGCACCGTTCTGCGGACAGCCTTCCCCTCCAGAAATCAGGAGACGCACACAAAATGACCGAGAAAGAAACGGCCGCCGGGAAGGCTCCGGGCCACCGCTACGACGCGACATCGATCAAGGTCCTCGGCGGTCTCGAAGCCGTGCGCAAGCGCCCCGCGATGTACATCGGCTCCACGGGAGAACAGGGCCTGCATCATCTGGTTTGGGAAGTCGCGGACAACTCCGTGGACGAAGCCATGGCCGGATATTGCGACGAGATCAATGTGGTCGTGCATGAGGACAATAGCGTCACCGTCACCGACAACGGCCGCGGCATTCCCGTGGACATGCACGCCACGGAAAAAAAGCCCGCCGCCGAAGTGGTGATGACCGTGCTGCACGCCGGCGGAAAATTCGATAGCGACACGTACAAAGTTTCCGGCGGCCTGCATGGCGTGGGCGTTTCCGTGGTCAATGCCCTTTCCGATTGGCTGGAGCTGGAAATTTACCGTGATGGCGAGGTCTGGGAGCAGTCCTACGCCTGCGGCATTCCCAAATCGAAGCTCAAGGTTACCGGCAAGACGCGCAAGACGGGAACCAAGATCACCTTCCACCCCGACGAGAGCATTTTCGGCAAGAACACCTACAGCTACGATCTGCTGGCGGTGCGTCTGCGCGAGCTGGCCTTCCTGAACAAGGGTCTGAAAATCACGCTGCAGGATGAGCGCGGCGACAAATCCGCGGAATTTCGTTTCACCGGAGGAATTGTCGAGTTCGTGAAGCATTTGAACCGTGGCAAGGAAGTGCTCCACGATTCGCCGATCCTCATTGAAGGCAAGCGCGACAACGTCGAGGTGGAAATCGCCCTGCAGTACAACGACAGTTATGCCGAAAACGTCTTCGCCTTTGCCAACACCATCAACACCGTCGACGGCGGCACGCACCTTTCCGGCTTTCGTTCCGCGCTGACCCGTTCGATCAACAGCTTTGCCAGCTCCGCCGGCATGCTCAAGGAGCAGAAGGACGAGGTCACCATTACCGGCGACGACGTGCGCGAAGGCTTGGTGGCCGTGGTTTCCGTGAAGCTCCCGCAGCCGCAGTTCGAGGGTCAGACCAAGGGCAAGCTCAATAGCGACATCAAGGGCGAGGTCGAGCAACTGGTCAACGAAGGCCTCGGCGAATATTTTGATAAGCACACCACCATTGCCCGCCGCATCATCGGCAAGTGCATCGACGCCGCGCGCGCCCGCGAGGCCGCCCGCAAGGCCCGCGAGTTGACGCGCCGCAAGTCGGCCATGGATTCCGGCGGCCTGCCCGGCAAGCTTGCCGATTGCCAGGAACGCGACCCGGCGCGCTGCGAGGTCTTCCTCGTCGAGGGTGAATCCGCCGGGGGCTCCGCCAAGCAGGGCCGCGACCGCCGCTATCAGGCCATCCTGCCGCTCAAGGGCAAAATCCTCAACGTCGAGAAGGCCCGCTACGACAAAATGCTGGGCCACGAGGAAATCCGCGCCATCATCACCGCCCTGGGCACCGGCATCGGAAAAGACGATTTCGACGCTTCCAAGCTGCGCTACCACAAAATCATTCTCATGACCGACGCCGACGTCGACGGCAGCCACATCCGCACGCTGCTGCTCACGTTTTTCTTCCGCCATATGAAAGAGCTGGTCGAGCGCGGCCACGTGTACATCGCCCAGCCCCCGCTGTATCGCGTCAAGCGCGGCAAGACCGACCGCTACATCCGCGACGACGGCGAATTCTCCCGCGAGCTGATGAAGCGCGCCACCGAAGATCACGTCGTGAAGGCCAAGGAGGGCGCCGCCATGGAAGGCGCCGCGCTCACCAATTTTCTCCTCAACGTGCAGGAATACGATCAGGTGGCCGTCAAGCTGCTCCGCCGCTTGCGCGAGCGCGCTCTGATCGACCTGCTGGCCAGCAGCGACCTGGAAAAAAAGGCCGACTTCGAGGACAAGAAAGCCCTCGACCGTCTGCTCAAGGCCATCGAGAAGGCCAAGCTCAAGCTCGACGGCAAAATCGAATATGACGAGGAGCACAGCCTCTACGAGTTGGTGCTCACCAACGGCGCGGGTTCCCCGCGGCGCATCAACTGGGCGCTGCTGGGCATGCCCGACGCCAAGCGCCTCAAGACTCTGGCCCGCAACATCGCCGAGTCCGATAAGCCGCCCTTCCTGGTCACCCGCAACGGAAGCAAGGAGACCAAGGAAAGCGCCGCCGCGGTGCTGGCCTACGTTCTGGAAGACGCCAAAAAGGATTTCACCATCACGCGCTTCAAGGGCCTGGGGGAAATGAATCCCGAGCAGCTATGGGATACCACCATGAACGCCGAGACGCGCACCTTGCTGCAGGTCAAGGTCGATGACCTGGTCAAGGCCGAGGAGATTTTCACGACGCTCATGGGCGAAAACGTCGCCGAGCGCCGCAAATTCATCGAAGACAACGCCCTCGACGTCGTCAACCTCGACGTTTAATGCGGGTGCCGTTTGCTGTTTTTTTGTAGCTCAGGTCGTCATGGTTTTGGCGACCTGAGGCTTTTTCCTGAATCTTCCAGATAGAAAAGTAAGTCCGGGCAACACCAAGGAGCGACGGAAGCGATGGCCGACGAAGAGAAGAAATCAACCCTCACCCCGGTGGATATCGAAGTCGAGATGAAGAAGTCTTATCTCGCCTATTCCATGAGCGTGATCGTCGGCCGCGCCCTTCCCGATGCCCGCGACGGCCTCAAGCCCGTGCACCGCCGCATCCTTTTCGGCATGCATGAAATGGGCCTGACCTCCACAAAAGGCTATCGCAAGTGCGCCAAGATCGTCGGCGAAGTCCTCGGCAAGTTCCATCCCCACGGTGATACCCCGGTGTACGACGCTCTGGTGCGCATGGCCCAGCCTTTCAACATGCGCTATCCCCTGGTGGACGGCCAGGGCAACTTCGGCTCCGTGGATGGCGATTCCCCCGCGGCCATGCGCTACACCGAGGCGCGCCTCGGTCGCATCAGCGATGAGCTTCTTGCCGACATCGCCAAGGAAACCGTCGATTTCACTCCCAATTTCGACGAGACCGAACTGGAACCGGTGGTGCTCCCCACGCGCGTTCCCAATCTGCTGGTCAACGGCGCCAGCGGCATCGCCGTGGGCATGGCCACGAATATCCCGCCGCACAACCTCAAGGAGATCGTCGAAGCCACCATCGTCCTGCTGGAAAAGCCCGATTCCAATCTCAAGGACCTGATGAAATTCGTCCCCGGCCCGGATTTCCCCACCGCGGGTTACATCTCCGGCCGCGAAGGAATCCTGCAGGCCTACAAGACGGGTCGCGGCAGCTTCATGATGCGCGCCAAGGCCGCCACGGAAAAAGTCGGCAAGGACCGCGAGAACATCGTGGTCACCGAAATTCCCTACCAGGTGAACAAAGCCCGCCTGATCGAGCGCATCGCCGAGCTGGTGCAAACCAAAAAAATCGAGGGTATCTCCGACGTGCGCGATGAATCCGACCGCGACGGCATGCGCATCGTCATCGAGGTCAAGCGCGGTGAGGAATCCCAACTGGTCCTCAATCACCTCTACAAGCACACCCAGATGCAGGAATCCTTCGGCATGATCCTGCTGGCCATCGTCGGCGGTCAGCCGCGCGAGATGGGCCTGGTCGAGCTGCTGCGCATTTTCCTCGAGCACCGCCGCGAAGTCGTCCTGCGCCGCACCCGCTACGACCTGCGCAAAGCCCAGGAGCGCGAGCACATCCTGCTTGGTTATCAGATCGCCCTGGACCACGTGGATAACGTCGTGAAAATCATCCGCGGTTCGTCCAGCCGCGCCAATGCCCGCGAGAATTTGCACGAATATTTCGAGAACAAAACCATCAGTATCCTCGTCGGCACTCGCACCGAATCCCTCAAGGGCATCAAGCTCGACCGCAAAAAGTATGGCCTTCCCGAGGATGCCCAGCTCGCCGGCGCGGAGGCCGGCATCGGCCTCAGCTATATCCAGATCGACGCCATCCTCGAACTGCAATTGCATCGCCTGACGCGTCTCTCCGTCGATGAAATCCTCAAGGAGCTGGCCGAAATCCGGCAAAAGATCGCCGAACTCAAGGAAATCTTGGCCAGCGACAAAAAACTGAAACAGGTGATCGCCGGCGAACTGCGCGAAATTCAGGAAAAATTCGGCGACGAGCGCCGCACGCAGATCGTGGACGCCGTCGAGGAGATCAAGGTCGAGGACCTGATCGCCGACGTGGACATGGCCATCACCATCAGCCATGCCGGGTACATTAAGCGCACTCCCGTGGATGTCTATCGCCACCAGTCCCGTGGCGGCAAGGGCCGCATCGGCGCGCGCACCCGTGAAGAGGACTTCGTGGAGCATCTTTTCATCGCCTCGGCCCACAGCTATATCTTGCTTTTCAGCTCCCGCGGCCGCGTCTACTGGCTCAAGGTCTACGAAATTCCCGAAGCCGCCGCGGCCACTCGCGGAAAGGCCATCACCAGCTTGATCCGCTTCCAGGAGGACGAACGCCTCACCGCGCTGGTTCCCGCGCGCAATCTCGAGGAGACCGGCCGCTACGTCTTCTTCGCCACGCGCAGCGGCACCGTGAAAAAAACGGAGTTGGCCGAATTCAGCAACCCCCGTCCCTCCGGCATTCTGGCCATCAATCTCGATGGTAAGGATGAATTGATCGGCGTTAAGTTGACTGACGGCAAGCAGATGATCTTCCTGGCCAGCCACGAGGGCCAGGCAATTCTCTTCCGCGAAACCGAAGTCCGCGCCATGGGCCGCCAGGCCGGCGGGGTCATCGGCATGGATCTCGCCAAGGAAGATTACGTGGTCAGCATGGACGCCGTGCAGCCCGACTCCGAGATTCTCCGCAAGGAGTCCAAGAAGGCCACCGACAATCTCGACGAGCTGGAAAGCGAGGAGATCAAGGACTCCCTCACCTCCCTGATGCTCACCGTTTCCAAGAAGGGCTACGGAAAACGCACCCCGCTTGCGGAATATCGCATCACTTCGCGCGGCGGCAAGGGCGTCATCAACCTCAAATCCACCGACCGCAACGGCTCGGTCGTCGCCACTCTGCAGGTAAGCGAGGAATCCGACGTCATGATCATCACCGAGTTCGGCAAGGTCATCCGCGTCCACGCCAACGAAATTCGCGAGGCCGGCCGCTCCACGCAGGGTGTTAGGCTGTTACGTTTGGAAGAGGAAGACTCCATCGCCGCGGCCGCCAGCATCCAGGAAGAGCCTCCCAACGGCGATAAGGAACCCCCCCAGGGCGTATAAATCGCGAATAATCCCCAGGCAGTTCTCAGCCCAGGGGCGACGACGAGAGGTAATAACCGGGGCGCGAGCGCACCTTCAGCCCCGCACGGTCCACCGTCACTTTGATTCTGTGATAGCCCCCGGCTTCCGAGCCTCTGGGACGGTAGCTCAACAGATACGCCGCGTGCAGCTCTCCCCCGATCCGGTCAATGGCCGTCTCGATGGAATTGTCGCGCACCGTTGATTGGTACAGCCCGCCGGTTGCCACCGTGGCGACCTCCAGCGGACGATCCTTCACGGTAGCGGTGGCGTGCTGCACGGCCCACTCCGCCAGCGCCAGCAAATCCCCGTTGCCGATATCCCCTCCCTCGAGCGTGGGCGATTGCGGCTGGCCGGGAACGGGCGGCAGGCCCACGGTCCCCGGCGGGTTGGCCGACGGCGGCACGTTATTTTTCTCCGGCCCTCGCGCCGCGGCCCCGGTGGAGGAAAGTCCCACGGAGTAAATGGTAATGTTGGCCAGTTGCGCCTCGCGCAGCACCTCTCCCAACTTTTGTTCGCTGCCGGTGTCCACAGCTTCCCCCAGAACGATAATCACGCGCCGCCGCGCCTCGGGGCGATCCCGCAGCAGACCCACCGCCAGGGAAAGCGCGTCGTAAAGCTTGGCGCCGGAAGTGCCTTCCTTGAGGTCCTGCACGGTCTTTTCGATGGCGTCGTGGTCGGCCGTGAAATTCTGCAGCCGGTCCACTTCATCGTTGTACCCGATCACCGTCGCGTCGCCGTCGGCTCCCAGCACCGTCTGCGTGAACAGGATTCCCGTCTTGCGGATGGCCGGCAGCAGCGCCTCGATTCGCGAGCTCGTCTCCACCACGATGGCCGCCGAAACGGGCTCTCCTCCCAGATCGAAATCCACGATTTTTTGCTCCACGCCGTTGTCATACACGTGGAAATCCCTTGGCGTGAGATCCAGGATCATCTCCCCTTTTGCGTCGTCCACCACCACCGGCGTGTTCACCAGCGCCACGTTCACGCGAATACCGGATTTGGGCGGCGCTTGCTGCACCTGGGAACCCGTCTTGGGCGGAAGCGGCCCGGCCGGAGCCTGCGCGGCCGCCGCAGAGGCCGATAGAAGCGCGGACAAAAAAAGCGCCCAGCTCAAAAGAGCGGCCGCCGCATGCCTTGGCGCCGCATGGCTCATGGTACTCATCGCTGGATCCTCCTGGGGGAAAGGGGCAACCGCCTCCACTCTAAGTGTACTAGATTGCGTGCCCCGGCAAGCCATGAGTGGCTTGCCATTCCGCACTTGCGTAGAATAGGTGCCCCTGTTCATACGATGACCGGGAAGACTCGGAGGAGGCATGGCTGGCCGCCCAAAAAAAACCCCGCAGCAGCCCGCGTACCGCGACGCCCTGTTCATGGAAAGCGTGGCCGCGCGGCCGGTGCGCATTCTCAGCGAATACATTGATCCGCTCTCGCGCATGCGGCGGGAAAAAATAGGCGACACCATCGTGATCTTCGGCTCCGCCCGCATTTTGCCGCGCAAGCGCGCGCAAGCCAAGATCAAGCGCCTCCGCAGCGCTCGCGGCAAGAATGCCCATACCCCGCGCCACCGCGAGGCCCTGCGCCAGGCCCGCGCCATGCTGGAAATGTCCTCCTATTACGAGGACGCCCGGGAACTCTCGCGCCGTCTCACCAAATGGTCCATGTCCTTTGGGGACCAGCCTCGCCGCTTCGTCATCTGCTCCGGCGGCGGCCCCGGCATCATGGAGGCGGCCAACCGCGGAGCCCTCGAGGCCGGCGGAAAGTCCATCGGTCTGAGCATCGAGCTGCCGCACGAGCAGTGGCCCAACCCCTATATCAGCCCCAGCCTGAGCTTTCAGTTCCATTACTTCTTCATGCGCAAGCTCTGGTTCGCGCAGCTCGCCAAAGCCCTTATCGTCTTCCCGGGCGGCTTCGGAACCATGGATGAGTTATGGGAATTGCTCACGTTGATGCAGACGGGGAAAATGGATCAGCGCAATTTGATCCTGATCTACGGACGCCGCTACTGGGATCGCGTGCTCAACTGTCGGGAAATGCTGCGCTCGGGCACCATCAATCGCCATGAATTCAAGCTGCTGCAATTTGCCGATACCGTCGAGGATGCCTTCACGCGCGTGCGCCGCGGCCTCGAGCAACTAAACCCCGGCCCGCGGTCCCTGATCGGGGAATAGCGCGGCCGGGAAAGTCCATGCAATAAAAAAGGGCCAGCCCACGCGGGAAAGGCTGGCCCTTTTTGCGTTTTTTTTAAGCCCTTTAAGGCTTTTTTCTAAGTTAGTTGACGCCGGATGCCGAGTCGGTCGCGAACACCGCCTGGAATCGGCGCTTCTCGTCCAGGTCGTGAACCAGCACCACCGGAGCCACGCGCAAGGACGCCCGGCAGTTGCGGCACGTGGTAGCCTCGCCGTGAACGTCCTGCAGAAACCCATCCGTAAAATGATATTCCGCTCGTTCGCGTCGCGCGGCCTTGAAGCCCTGGTGCCCGCAATGCGGGCAAACGAATTCCACAGCGTCCTCTTGCGGATCGCGGTCCAAAGCCGCCCATCCGGTATAGCGAACCCCTAATGTTTCTTGGCGATTCATGATTGTCCCCCCCGCCACTTTCTTGCCGTCATTTTGATAGATGCAACGAGGTTGCAAAATGATGCAAGCTCCCCTTCAATATTTTTAGGCCGCTCCAAATCTTTTATTTTTATTTACTTAGCGTTGGGTCACACGAGCCAGGCGCCTACAGCAGCGGCTCCCCTGCATATTGCGAGATCGCCTCGCGTGCCAGGTTTCGCAGCCGCACCACCTCTTGCCAGGAATCCTTTGCGCCTGCCTGCACCGCTATCGCCGGGCACACCGTCACGCTGATGTGCGCGGGGCGCGGTAGAAACGTCTTGTCGCGCAAAAATTGCCGTGTCCCCCGCAGCCCCACGGGTACCACCGGGCAACCCGTGCTGGCCGCGGCTCGAAAGGCTCCCAGGTGAAAGGGCCGTATGCCGTCCCTTTCCGTGAAGGTGCCCTCCGGAAACACGAAAACGGATATCCCCTTCTCCAGCGCCTCTTCGAGTTGCCGCGCCTGCCGCAAACGGGCCTGGGGATCCTCGCGCTTGAATGCGAAGTGCTCCATCTTGCGCAGGAACTTGCCGATCATCGGCATGGCAACCACTTCACTCTTCGCCACGAAGCGGTACGGCACCCCCAGCGCCGCCATCAGCACCAGCACATCAAAGTAGCTGGTGTGATTGCTCACATAGACCACTGGTTCCGTCGTGGCCATGTTTTCGCGCCCGTGAACCTTCACGTGGCACCCGATCAGCGCAAAATAAACTCGCAATGCCCGCGGCGTAAATCGCGAAGCGGCGTCGCGGTTGGGGGTCAGGCTCACCAGCGCCC
>Ga0302325_10020953_pt1 | contig 13701 bp, 10 predicted proteins | sample Palsa_T0_2_FD_201948 | JGI IMG/M metagenome (GOLD analysis project Ga0302325, IMG submission 201948) | Peat permafrost microbial communities from Stordalen Mire near Abisko, Sweden - Palsa_T0_2 | ecosystem: Environmental > Terrestrial > Soil > Palsa > Peat permafrost | place: Sweden: Abisko... | reverse complement strand
AAGACGGCTTCCGGGACGTGCACGAGGAGAGAACCAACGCCTTCGCCTTGACCCTGCAAAACGGAGAGTGGGACGGCGAGCTTTCGCAGCGCCGGCGCGACGGCAGCAAGATGATCGTCGAGAGCCGGTGCACGCTCGTGCGCGCCGAAGACGGCAGCCCGCGGTCGGTTCTCATCATCAGCACCGACATCACGAACCGAAAAGCCGCCGAGGCAAGGCTCGAGCACCTCGCGTTCTACGATGCTCTGACGGAGCTTCCCAATCGGTCGCTGTTGCGGGAGCGATTGCAGAAAGCGCTGGCAGCATCGGCCGATGAAGGCACGATGGGCGCGCTCCTTTTCATCGATTTGGATGACTTCAAGACCCCGAACGCCAGTCTCGGCCACGACACGGGCGACATGTTGCTCCGCCAAACGGCAGCCCGGCTGGCAAGCTGCGTGCGCAAGGGCGACACCGTGGCGCGCCTCGGCGGGGATGAATTCGTCGTGATGTTACAGGGTCTCAGTGGAGATCCGAACGCCGCCGCGGCCGAGGTTACGGCAATCGGCGACGAGATTCGAGCCGCGTCGCTCCGGCCGTATCAAGTCGGGAGCTACGAATACAACGGCTCCGTCAGCGTCGGCATCACGCTGTTCGGAGGACATCCCGACAGCGTCGACGAGCTCTTGAAGCGCGGCGAACTAGCGCTCCATCAAGCCAAGGCGAAGGGCCGCAGCGCGATGCGCTTTTTCGATCCGTCCATGCAGGCGTACATCGATTCTCGTACGGCGCTCGAATCCGACTTGCGCAGCGCTTTGCAGAACCAGCAGTTCGAACTGCACTATCAACCGCAAGTCGACCGCGTTGGGCAGGCAGTCGGGGCGGAAGCGTTGCTGCGGTGGCGGCATCCGGTCCGCGGAATGGTTCCCCCCGATGAGTTCATTCCTTTGGCGGAGGAGAGCGGCCTCATCATCGAGTTGGGCCGATGGGTGCTCGAGACGGCTTGCTCGCAGCTCGCGAACTGGGCCTCGCAGCCGGCGATGGAAAAACTCACGATCGCCGTCAACGTGAGCCTGCGTCAGTTTCTCGCGACGGACTTCGTGAATCTCGTGGTCGAAGTATTGCGCGAGTCGGGTGCGAATCCGCTGCGGCTAAAGCTCGAGATCACGGAGAGTTCCGTGATGCTCAACGCCGACGAAACGATCGCGAAGATGACGGCTCTCAAAGAGCAGTCGGTCGGTTTTGCAATCGACGACTTCGGAACCGGTTACTCGTCGCTCTCGCATCTCAAGCGGTTGCCGCTCGACGTGCTCAAGGTCGATCGCAGCTTCGTCGGCGACATGCTCGTCGACGACAAGAACGCTTCGATCGTCCGTACGATTATCACGCTCGGACGTAATCTGCACCTCGCCGTGATCGGCGAGGGTGTGGAGACGGAAGCGCAGCGCAAATTCCTGGAAAAGGCCGGCTGCAACGTCTACCAGGGCTTCCTCTACAGCAAGGCGCTGCCGGCGCAACAATTCGAGGCTTTCGTGAAGGCGGGACCGCCGCTCAAGAAGGATGTCGCCGCCGCCTGAGGGCGATGGAAAGACGGCGGCCGTCAAGCACTTCGCACGTAGATGCTTGTGGACACAATTTCCACGGTGACGCGTAGGAGGAGTAAGAAAGTCTCCCAGAAAGTCCCGGTCGACATCGTTATTCATACAGGCATTATTTGCGGTGCCTTTTAGCTTTTTTTGACGAGGGTACGACGTTGCGTGATGAAAATCGACCCGCCGCGAGCGCTCTAAAGAGCAAGCTCTCGCGCGCAGACGTGCTGAGAATGGTCGGCGCGGCCACGCTCGGTGGAGATTTGTTGGGCGCGACCATGGCCGGCGGGGTTGGCGATATCGCCAAGTTCATCGGTCCGCTCGATATGAAACACGCCGGCACGGGATTGACCTACGATCTCGGGGCCGTGCTGCCGCTAACCGGGCCGGGCGCCTTCTACGGGCGCGTTCAGGCCAGCGGCGTGAAGCTCGCCGTCGCGCACATCGCGGCGCTCGGCGGCCCGAACTTCAACGTCATCTACAAGGACGGGAAGGGCGGCGACCCGCAGGCCGGCGTTCAGGTAACCCGCGAACTCGGCCTCGCGAACGTGCCGGCGATGCTCGCGTCCTACGCGGCCGATCTCGGCTCGATGCTGACCGGGATCGCGCAGTACAAGATATTCACGCTCGACGGCGGCGGCGGCACGTCCCTGTTCGCGCAAGGGAAGCCGTACTTCTACGGCGCCCTCGCGATCACGCCGAACGATGCGATGCCGGGAGTGGTGCGCTTCATTCACGACACGATGCCGCATGTGAAGAAGGTGTCGGTCTTGGGCTGGAACCTCGGACCGTTAAACGCGCCGATCACCGCCGACATCAACCGGTGGCTGGAATCGCAACAGCTGGTGCCGGGCATCGTGGAACTGGCCAAGATCGGAGCGACGGACTACTCCTCTTCGATCGAAAAATTCCGCGAGGATAAGCCCGACTTGATCCTCGTGAGCGTTTATGGCGACGACGTCGGCAATTTCCTCAAGCAGTACGCGACGTCCGGGATCAACAAGCCGTTGATCACGTTCACCCATACCGAATCGGCGCAGAAGGTTGCGGGCTCCGCCTATGAGGGCCTGTACGTGGCGTTCGACAACTTCGACAGCGAGCATCCGGAGAACGGCTGGTCGAAGATTTTCATCGACGAGTACGTGAAGGCAAACGGCACGCCGCCCGACTACTACGCCGCGAACTACTACGAAGACACGTTCATCATCTGGGAGTTGATCCGGCGCGTGTTAGCGGCCGGCGGCGATCCCAAGGACGGGACGGCGCTCGACAAGGCGTTTGCGTACCAGCCGTGGTTTCCGAGCGTCTACGGTGGAAGTCGGAGTACGGCCGGCCGCATCGCGTTCGATGCAGCCAAGACCCACTCCGTAAAGCGGCGTCCGATGTCGATCGCGCAATTCCGGAACAATTCATTCATCCGGCTTGCCACCTACAATATCGGAGGCGCCGACTACAGCAATCTCTGACCTGCTGCAGCCCGGGCATCGTCTAAATGGGTGAATCGCCGCATCGTCGCGGCGTGTTCTACTGAGGCCGGTTATCAGGACGACGCTCGCGGTCATATCGCTAGCTCACCACAAGCAGCCGCAGCGCGCATCCCCGATTTTGAGCAGACGACTTGGGAGCAGGTTACCCGCGCGGGTGGGTGCGCTCGCCGGCGAGCCGGCTAGCGAGTTCGGCGGCCTTCGAGAGAACGAGGTCGCGAATCTCGCGCACGCGCTCCGGAGTTTGTCCTTTCGGATCGGGAAGTCCCCAATCTTCGTCGACGCGCGGAACGCCTTCGACGTCACAACCCATCGTGATGATACGATCGGCTCGCGCAAGGATGACCGGGTCGATGAGTTTGGGACGTGCTCCCGAGATGTCCATGTCGGCTTCGGCCATCGCCGCAACCACGCCGGGATCGGGTCGATCGGCCGCAATCGTTCCGGCGGAGACGACCTCGACGCTCTCCCCAACGAATCGTCGTAAGAAGGCCTCCGCCATTTGACTGCGGCCCGTATTGTGCTTACACACGAAGAGAACGAGCGGCCTCAAGGATTTCTCCATGGCGACTACGTCGACGAAGCGGCCGTCGAGCAGGCCTTGCTCCCGAAACGTGCCGACATCGCGATAGCCCATCTTGCGGTAGAGGTGTACCCCAGCGTCGTTCTTCGCTAAGGCGAAGAGCACGATTTTGTGAAACTCGCCACGCCGGCCGGCCTCCGCGATTTCTCCGAGGAGCGCCTTTCCGACGCCGGTCCCGCGCGCGCTGCGCTCAACGTAGACGGATAAATCGGCGACGCCTCGGAAGGCGCAGCGATGCGAGTAGTGATTCAACGACGCCCAGCCGGCGATATGTTGTGCACGCTCCGCGACGAGGACGACGTACCGGCCGTCATGTTCCATATACCACTCGCGCATCTCGTCTTCGGATTTCGGATCCTCGTCGAGCGTCGCCACGCGATCCTCGACGCCCTGGTTGTAGATATCGAGAATTGCAGCAAGATCGGATTCGCGCGCGTTACGAACGCGTAGCGAATTCACGGTGAATGGAACCACGCAAAGAGCGCGGTGGCGGCAGCTGCGCCGGCCAATTGCATTGCAACGAACGGTATGATGTCGGCCGGCCGGATGCCGGCGAACGAATCGCTCAGCGACCTCGCGATCGTAACGGCCGGATTTGCGAACGAGGTGGATGACGTGAACCAGTACGCGCCAACGATGTAGGCGGCCACCGCAAATGGCGTGGCCTTCGGTGTCGACCGGGAGCAACCCCAAATCACGGCGAGCAGCCCGAAGGTCGCAACAAACTCACCCAGCCACACGCCACCGCCTGTTCGCGCGTGATGCGAGAAGAAGAGGCCTGGCAAGCCAAACATCGTGTTCGCAATCGCGACGCCGGCGATCGCGCCCGTCACTTGCGCTCCGACGTACGCGGGTACGTCGCGCCAAGACATGCCGTGTTGCCAGGCGTCGGCGAGCGTGACCGCCGGATTGAGGTGCGCGCCGGAGATAGGTCCGAAGGCGAGGATGATCGCCACGAGTGCCCCGCCCGTGGCGAGCGCGCTCGCAAGCAGCGCGAGCCCGGTATTTCCGGCGCAGAGCCGTTCCGCCATGATACCTGAGCCGACGACGGCGGCGAGCAGGAGCGCGGTTCCGGTCGCCTCCGCCGCCGCGCGGCGCGCGAGGTTCACGTCGCGTTCGCGCAACAGGCCGCGGGCTCGTTATCGCGCTCTTCAGTTTCGGCAACAACGTAGTATGTTTCCCAACGACGGCCGTCGGGATCCGTTGCCCAAACCTTGTTCTGGACGGCGTAGCAGCACGTCTCGTCGGTTTCGACGTCGACCGGATATCCGGCTTGCCGGAAGCGTGCGATCGAGGTATCGACCTCTTCGGCCGTGTCGACGACGATGCCGTAGTGGGCACCTTCGCGCACGGACGTTTGCGGATCGAGATCGAGCGCGAGTTCAAGCCCCGGCTGTTCGGTAAGGAACAGCGCATAGTCGGCGTAGCGCTTGGCCGGTTCTGCGAGCAACAGCGTGCGATAGAATGCGACGCTTGCGTCGAGATCGCGCGTGGTGAGGTTGAGATGAACTTTCATGCGAGTACTTTCATTGGGAGAACCGACGCGAGAGCGGTGTCGATGCGGACGCGTGCGTCGGATGCGAGTGAGTAGTAGCCCCACGTACCGCGGCGCACGGAAGTCACGAGGCCGGCGTCCTTGAGGAGCTTCAAGTGATGAGAGATCGTCGATTGGTTGAGCTCGAGTCCGGATGTAAAATCGCAGACACAGACCTCGTGCTCGCTCCGAGCCAGGGTCGCAAGAATCGCGACGCGAGCGGGCTCCGCGAGCGCCTTGAAGAGCGCCGCTTCTTCGGTCAAGTCCCGATCGTAGACCGATGTCTCGGGGCAGCAACGTTGAATCGACATACTTCGATTCTATGCCTTGCATCGGTATTTGTCAATACAACGTGACTGCGGCCAAGAGCGGCTACGATGAGAATTCGGTTCGGGCGCACAACGGAGGCAGATGGCCTCAGCTTCTGAATCGATTCGGGCCACCTTCGACGACCTCGAGGCGGCCTGGGCTCGCGGCGACGGAGCGGCGTTCGCCGCGAAGTGTACGCCCGACGTCGACTTCATCAATCTGCTCGGGATGTACGCGAAGGGCCGTGAAGCGGTCACGGCGATGCACGAGAAGATTTTCAACGGCCCCTATGCCGGCAGCACGTTGCAGTTCTCGATCGAACACGTGCGCCAGTTGTCCGACGACATGCTGCTCGTCATAACGCCGGGCGAGTTGCAGATTCCATCCGGCCCGGTCCGGGGGATCGTGCGAACCGTCGCAACGATTCTTCTCGTGCGTAACGGACCGAATTGGGAAGTCGCGAGCTTCCACAATACGAAGCGCGAAGCGACGCAAGCCGGCCACACGGCCGTGATGCTCGAGACCTTTAGGTCCGACGCGCCGCAAGGGTCGCGCGCGAATGCTTAGCCTACTCGGCGCGATCGTGATCCACATCGCGATCGTTGCGGCGCTATTGCAGAGTCTTCCGCACCGCACGATCTCCGCTACCGACGAGCACGGAACCACCGCCCAATACAGCGGCGTTGCCCTGCGCGACATTCTCACGCAGCAGGGCGTTCCTACGGGCCATGATATTCACGGAGACGTGATGACGCGCTGCGTCGTCGTCGATGCGGCCGACGGCTACCGGGTCGTCTTTTCGCTCTCGGAGCTCGACCCGTCGTTCACCGATCGCGTCGTTCTCATCGCGGATTCGCGCGACGGCGCTGCTCTGCCGGCGCGAGAGGGACCGTACCGGCTCATCGTCCCGGGCGACAAGCGCGACGCGCGCTGGGCCCGGCAAGTGACCTCCGTCGACGTCGAGGACGCGCCCTAGCCGTGGCCGGTTGATGGCCAGGCCGAGGGTCCGCCTGCGCCTCGTCCTGTCGGACGAGAGGGCCATCGGCCCGGGGAAAGCCGACCTGCTGGCCGCCGTCCACGAATACGGTTCGATCGCCGCGGCCGGCCGTTCACTTGGTATGAGCTACCAGCGGGCGTGGTCTCTCATCGATGCGCTCAACGCCACCTTTCGCAGCCCGCTCGTGACGGCTTCGCGGGGCGGGGCGAGCCGGGGCGGCGCGGCTCTGACGCCCACGGGGCATGAGGTTCTCGCGCGCTACCGCGCGATCGAGCACAAGACGGCGGAGCTGTGCAGGGAGGAGTTGGAAGGAATCGCGAGGCTCGCGAAGCGGGGGACCCCCGCTATCTCCAAACGAAGATAACGGAGGCAACCCAAACCGTAACCGTATAGTGAGGGACTCCGACATGGCTCTGCTTGACCAGCCGATGAGCTCGCAGCTCCCGGCGTTCGCGCAAACCTTTCTAAAGAATCCGAAGAAGCTCTTCATCGATGGAAAGTTCGTCGATGCGCAGAGCGGGAAGACGTTCGAGGTCTATAACCCGGCAACGGGCGACGTCCTCGCGCACGTCGCCGAAGGCGACAGCGCCGATATCGATCTCGCCGTCGCCGCCGCGCGCCGCGCATTCGAGAGCGGACCGTGGCGCCAGTTCTCGCCGTCGCAGCGTGCGCGGCTGATCTATCAGCTCGCCGACAAGATGGAGGAGCGCCTCGAAGATTTCGCGCTGCTCGAATCGCTCGACAACGGCAAGCCGCTCGTGATCGCGCGCATCGCCGACGTACCGATGTCGATCGACAACCTTCGCTACATGTCGGGTTGGGCAACGAAGTTGCTCGGCGACTCGATTCCCATTCCGGGCGAATTCCACGCTTACACGCGGCGCGAACCGATTGGCGTCGTAGGCCAGATCATTCCGTGGAACTTCCCGCTCTTGATGGCGGCATGGAAGATCGGCCCCGCGCTCGCAGCCGGTTGCACGATCGTTCTCAAGCCCGCGGAACAGACGCCGCTTTCGGCGCTGCTGCTCGCGGAAATCGCTGCCGAAGTCGGGTTCCCCGAAGGCGTGATCAACGTCGTGCCGGGCTACGGCGAAACGGCCGGTGCGGCAATTTCGGCGCATCCGGGCGTCGACAAAGTCGCCTTCACCGGTTCGACCGATGTTGGAAAAATGATCGTTAAGGCTGCCGCCGGCAACCTGAAGAAAGTAACCCTCGAGCTCGGCGGAAAGTCGCCGAACATCATTTTCGCCGATGCGAACATCGACGAAGCGATCGCGGGCGCCGCTTTCGGAATCTTCTTCAACATGGGTCAATGCTGCACGGCCGGCTCGCGGCTCTTCGTCGAGCGCTCCGTCTTCGATCGGGTGACGCAAGGCATCGCGGAAGCGGCCAAGGGCATGAAGGTCGGCTCGGGACTCGAGCAGACGACCGAGATCGGACCGCTCGTCTCCGACGAGCAGCTCGATCGGGTGACCGGGTACATCCAATCCGGCATCGACGAAGGCGCGCGGACGCTCTCGGGCGGCGGGCGCGTCGGCGATCGCGGATACTTCGTTTCCCCGACCGTCATCGTCGACGTGAAGCCGACGATGAAGATCATGCGCGAAGAAATCTTCGGGCCCGTCGTTGCGGCAACGCCGTTCGACGATCCGAACGAGATCCTCGGCGCGGCCAACGACACCGTGTTCGGCCTGGCGGCCGGCGTCTGGACGAAGGATGTTTCCAAGGCACACAAGGTTGCCGCGGGACTCCGGGCAGGGACCGTTTGGGTCAACTGCTACAACGTCTTCGATCCGGCGCTTCCGTTCGGCGGATTCAAGCAGTCCGGTTGGGGACGTGAGATGAGCCACAACGCACTGGAGTGCTATACCGAAACCAAGTCGGTCGTCGTCAAGCTCTAGACCGGCATGCATTCGCGGCACGGACGATACGGCGTATCGTTCGTGCCGCGGTACTTTCTCCGCTGCACCGGGTGATTGCACGTGTTCGCTGAGCTGGATATAGGCATTTTCGTTGACAGCGCGTACGTCGGCGTGGGCTTCGTGGTCGCCGAGCTCGAGCGAGCGCGCGACGAGCGAGAGATCAAAGTCGTCTGCCACGCGGTGTTCGCGCGGTGGTTCAGCCTGAACTAGGGAACGAGCCGCCCGACTTTATTGTAGTTCAGCTCCGTGAACCAAAGGGCGCCGTCCGCGCCGAGTGCGATGCTGCTCGGAGACGCGTTCGGTGAGATTCCGGTGCTGTATTCGACGATCGAGCCGCCGGTCGTGATGCGCCCGATCGCATTTGCGCTGCCGTCCGCGAACCACAACGCGTTGTCGGGACCGACGGTAATATCGGTCGGCCGCGAGGTGGCCGGTAACGTGAACTCCGTTACCGAGCCGCCGGTCGTCATGCGCCCGATCGCGCTGTGGCCGGTGCTCCAATCGGCAAACCAGAGCGACCCGTCCGGGCCGGCAACGATTTTGTCGGGAACTTGGACACCGGCCGAAACGGCAGCCGCGTTATAGTCTGTGATCGTGCCGGCCGTCGTGATCCGCCCGAGAAGCGGGGTAACTTGTATTTTGCTGGCGGTAATGCTCTGCACGTAGCCCGTGTACCAGAGGGCGCCGTCGGGCCCCGAGACCACGCCGTTCACCTGTGGGATGCCCGCGGGCGCCGTGACGGAATAGGTCGTGAGCGTTCCCGTCGTCGTTATCCGGCCGATTAGGCTGCTCGCGAAATTCGTGAACCAGAGCGCTCCGTCGGAGCCGGTCGCAATACAATACGGTGCGGTCAAGTGTGGATCGTCTTGGGTGATGTCGAACGACGTGACGGAGCCGGCGGTCGATATGCGACCGATGAGCGCGTCACTGCTTGCCGACGACGAGCCCGTGAACCAAAGTGCTCCGTCGGGACCGGTGCCCATGGCGATCAGGCCGCCGAATGCGCCGGCGGGATAGAGGGTGCTTGTGCCGGCCATGGTGATTCGGCCGACGGAACGTACCGGCGTGTTTGCAAGGAACCAGAGCGCTCCATCCGGGCCGGCCGTGATGCTCGCCGCGTTGAGTGCGGGCGCGGGGCTGGCCGGGCCGACGTTGTATTCGGTGATTGCCGGCAAACCGTTGGCGGTCGGCGATGGGCTCGGTCTCGGCGCCGGACTCGAAGCGCCGCCGCCGGAACAGCCCACGGCGGCGAGCGGCATCAACAGTACGGCGGCAAAGCATAAACGGTGCAAGCGCAAAGTATTCTCGGGTTCGGGGCTCCGAAGAGCCCCTCCCGCGGGCCTCTACTGCTGCAGGCCGAAGATCGCGACGCTGCCGTCGGTTGGGACGTAGACGCGGCCGTTGGCCACGAGCGGTGAGACCATCGCGCCGCCGATGTAGCTCGAGTTCGGCCCGATCGTCCAATTGCCGGCGGAGCCCGAGAACAGCACACTCATCGTGAGCGCATTGAACGCGTAGAGCGTGATCGTGCCGCCGGCGTTCATGGGCGTCTTCAAGGCCCAGGCGACGGCCGTACCAGGATTCGTGCCGAGCGATGAGACGATCGGCTGCGAGCCCTGGTTGCGGCATTCGAGACAGCCGACGTTGGCGCTAGCCACAGACGAAAGCGAGATCGGCGAGAGATTGAGTTGATAGGTCGTCAGCGGATTTCCGCCGCCGTAGATGATGTACGAATTCCCGGACGTGTCTTGGAAGTACGCGGGCCCGCCCCACATCCCGCCCGCCGTGTCGGCGTGCCATAGCGCACCTGTGTCGCCGGACATCACGCCGCCGAGCGAGTCGCGGTTGAGGATGTACTTCTGGCAACCCTGCGTTCCGCCGCTCGCGCTTCCGGCACCGCATTTGCCGCCTTGGATCAACAGATGCGGGAAGCTGCCGGCAACATCGGGGAACAGCAGAACGCCACCGGCCCCGAGATCCTCGTCGGACGCTGAATCCACCGGCGCGCCGAACGGGCTGAAGAAGGAAGCCGACGCGAGGCTCAAACTTCCGGGCACGCGGAGCACGGACATACCGAAATCCGTCGTGCCGTTGACCGGTCCGTTTCCGGTTGCGAAGTACACGTTGCCCTGCGCGTCGGCGGCCGGCCCGAAGCCGCCCATCCAAACCGCACCGAGATAACGGCCGTTGCCGGTGTTCTGATTGGTTACGTTGAGCAGGTTGCCGGCCGGTGCCAAATTCGATGCGTTGTATCCGAGGATCCAGCCGTGCGTCGTGCCGGCTACGAAGTCGCAATGCGAACCGAGGGGGACGTAGATCGTCCCGTTGGCCTCGAGCAGGGCGCTACGGTTGAAGTTGTTCATCGGATCGGTCGATGCGGTGCCGCCGGACGCGAGCGCGACCGAACCGCTCACTTCGACCGGCGTGAGGGCGTCGGCGCCGCTCGAGAGCGCTAGCGCGTGCAGGCGCAGGTGGAACACGCCGCTCTCTTTGGTCGGCACGACGACGTACATGAGATCCATCGTGCGATCGATGACGGGCGTGCCCGTGATGCCGACGTCGGGATTGACGTCGTTGCAACCGGTGTCGGTCGAACTCTGCTGCGTCACGCCGCCCGCCGGATTGGTGAAATTCTTCTCCCACACGACGGTGTCGGTCGCGTCGTCGAAGGCGTACACTTGGTCGGTCGCCGTCGAGACGATCACGAGGTTGTGCACATTGCCGTCGGATGTCCGCTCGCCGGTCACGTAGAGCGGCTGCGCGTAGACCTTACCGAATGCCGGCATGCCCGACGGCGCCGAAAGCGTTCCGAGCTTCGCGAACGACGAAGTCGCGACGTTGGTCGTGTTGAGGACGCTTTCGGATTGATACCAACCCGTGCGCATCGGGTTCTGATGGAACGTGACGTTGTCGCCGGGGTTGCCGGCGCCGAACGCGTTGACGGAGACCGGCAGGGCGGCCGAATTCGCCGCTGCGTCGGTAACGCTTATGGAGCACGTGCCGGCGCTTAACGGCGTGACCGTGAGCGTGGAGCCGGAGATGGCGCTCGAAGCAACGCCGGAGCAGCCGCTCGCGGCATAAGGTGCGGTGCCGCCGGAAATGGTAACGTTCGTGGCCGCGGCGCCCGGACTAGAGAATCCGAGGCTCGGCGGCGCGAGCGTGATCGTCGCGGCCTGCTGCACGGTGACTTGGATCGAAGTTACGAGGCCGGTCGAATCCTCGACCGTCAGAGTGCAACTGCCGGCGCCGGCCGGCGAGACGGTCAGCGTGGTGCCCGAGATCGAACCGTTGGCGACCGTCGCGCAGCCCGACACGCTGTACGGTGCTTGGCCGCCGGAAATCGTCACGTTTTGCGACGGGGCGTTCGGCGAAGCGAAGGTCACCTGCGTTGCGTTGGTCGAGAGCGGCGGCGCCGTTCCGACGCGGATCTTGGCCATCATACCGCCATCCTCGTGCGAGAGGATGTGGCAGTGCACGAGAAACGTGCCGATCACGACGGGATCGGTGAAGTCCAGCAACACCTTCACGATGCCCGGTCCGTTCGCGGTGGCGGCCGGAACGTTGACGTTGTCGAGTACGAATTGTTGCGCGGGCGCCGTTCCGTTGACCGACTCGATGACGAAATGGACTTGGTGCATGTGGAATGTGTGCACTTGCGCCGAGTTGTTGACGATCGACCACTCTTCCACGGTACCGCTTTGTGCATAGAAGAGCGGCGGCGCGCTCGGATCGTAGGCGGCGCCGTTGATCGTGTTCTGGTCGCTGTAGAAGAGCGTTTGGCTGCGCGCGATCGGCTGCGTCGTGATGAAGCGCACCGTATGGAAACGGTAGCGCTTGGCCAGCGGCGATACGCGCTGTTTGTGCCGGAATTGATCGGCGGGCGAGGTCGTCGGGTCGATCGTCGCGAGCACGGCGGCCGGCATCGCCGGCCCCGCGGAGCCCGCATCGAAACAGAGCGTGCGCAGGTGCGCCGTCGTGCCGGCCGGCGGTCCCGTGATGATGAATTCGACCCGGCTCGCGGGCGGCAGCACGTAGTCGCTGACCGTCATCGACGAGGGCGAGTTGACACCGGCCGAAAGCGGGACGCCGTCGAGCGCGACGATTTGCATCGTCGTGTTGTCGACTTGGATGTCGAGGTACGAATCGGATCCGGCGTTGACGAACCGCCAGAATTGTTGTTCGCCGGGGCGAATGCCGATCGATGGGCTCGTCGCACCGTTGAGCGTCCAAACCGTCGGCGCCGATTCGGGCGCGGTGCAGTGCGTATCGGCGGCAAGCGGTCGCCGGAACGTGCGGTAGTTGGGATCGATGAGCACGTACGGATTGCGCACGATCTTGCGGGTTGAACTGCTGCGGTGCTCGGGCAGGTTCATCGACATGCCGTCCATCGCCATCCCGCCCATCGCGCTGCGCGGCTGGTGCGCCATCGCCCAGCGCATCGCTGCGAGTTGTCCCTTGTTGGCGGCCGGCAACGAGGCGCCCGGCGGTTCGGCTTCGCGCGCAATGATGATGCGTTCGGCGAGGTTCGCCACGGCCGGCACGTATTGCGAGATGCCCTCGATCACGAGCGCGCCGGACATACCCGAGAGGTTCTGGCGCTCGGCCTCACCGTGCGCGTGCGAGTGATACCAATACAAGCCCGGCGGATGATCGAGCGGGATCGCCACCCGATAGTGGAGCGATTGTCCCGGCATCGCGATCATGTCGATCGAATCGTCGCCGGGCGCGTTCGGACTGACTTGCAGCCCGTGGTAGTGCAGGCTCGTATCGTTGAGATAGCCCGAGTTCGCGGGCGGCGTGGGCAAGTTGTTCGTCAGGTTCACGACGAGCGTGTCGCCCTGCAGCAGGCGCAGTGTCGGCGGCGTGGGCGAGCCGTTGTAGAGCAACTGCGGGAAGCCCGTCGTCGCGTTCGCGGCCGCCGTGACGTTGAAGGTGAGCACGCCGTTCGTGCTGCGCAATTCGGGCGGACTCGGTATCCCGCCCGCCGGCGGCGCCGGCGTCGGGATCGAGCGCGGCGTTCCACCTTGCGGGCACGCATTGCTGTACGGATGCCCGGCCGGTAGGCGGTTCTGCAGCCCCCATTTGCAGGCCAGATAGCCTTCGGCCATCGACTGTTCGGCCGGCGTCAAAAACCGATTGTACACCAGCACTTCGGCGATCGAGCCCGTATACGGAAGAGCGCCGTTCGTCGCGGAGCCGAGAAAGAGCGGATACGAACCGCTCGTGGTCGCGCCGGGTCCGGTGCCGCTCGCGAGCGTCGTGCCGTTCTTGCGCAACACTTGCGTGGCGCCCGAAACGGAGCCG
>Ga0302325_10020952_pt1 | contig 13701 bp, 17 predicted proteins | sample Palsa_T0_2_FD_201948 | JGI IMG/M metagenome (GOLD analysis project Ga0302325, IMG submission 201948) | Peat permafrost microbial communities from Stordalen Mire near Abisko, Sweden - Palsa_T0_2 | ecosystem: Environmental > Terrestrial > Soil > Palsa > Peat permafrost | place: Sweden: Abisko... | reverse complement strand
GCCTGAGTCTGTATCCATTGAAACGCAATTCGGTAAACCGCAATCGGGCTCGCGTCGGGTTTCCCGTTCAATACATCGCCCTCGGCGTCGTCATGCTGCGAGGCCGCCGGACCCAGAGGGTACCCCTGTGAGCGTGCCCCACTCGAAGAACCGCGCTAGCCGTTACGCGCCGCGTCCACGAAGCGACCTTCGCGCATCACGGGCACCGCCGTACTAATCGCACATTGGGCGGCAAATTCGACGTCACAAGCAAATCCACGCGCAGCCAGTTCCTTGCCCGACGTGCTGCGAAACAACGCATCGTACAGATCATGCTGGAAACGCTCGAATGCGGCGATGGCCGTCTCGGCCTCCGGCGAGGCCCGGCCCGGCAGATTTGCCAGCACGGCTCCCGCGCCGATCAGATCCTCGATTGCCGGCCGGAGCGCGCCGTCGCCCCACTGCTCTCCTGCCGGAACGACGGCGATACGCGAACCGTGGGCGCGGGCAGCGGCCGCCACTGCGCGGCAGTTTCGGAGGCAGGCGGTGAAAGTGGTACGGGCGCTCCCCATCAGGCAGAGGGTACTGCCGTTCGGCGAAGGCAATACCAAGGCCGCTCCCGCCGGGATCGACTGCAACGATGAAGGCGAGAGAGAGTAGCCGGCGGCGGACCGGGGCGAGGCTAGCAGCGCGCCCTTCGACTGAGCGAAGGTTTCGGCGGAACTATCCCGCCAGCGATACGGCAGCACGGAAGCGCCGCGCGCGACAGCGACATCGACGGAGGTGGAAAACACCAGCACGTCAACAACAATCAGGACATCGCCGATGGGTGCCAGGGTCCGGACGCCCGCCACACCCCATTCGCAGCGAAGGTCGTATTCCGCCTGGTCCCAGTGTCTATTCATGCGGAGAGTTTATCGAAGTCGGCAGGTTCGCCGAATCGGAAGCCCTGCAGACCGGCATCGATGGAGCGCAGCAGGCCGGTGAGCACGCCGCCGGCGCCCACTTCGACGAAACGCCGCACTCCCTGTGCCGCGAGATGCCGGATGGATTCCGCCCAGCGCACGGGGTTGGGAACCTGCTGGTACAAACCTTGCCGCGCCTCTGCGCCAGTGCGCACTTCTTGCGCTTGCCAGTTATTCACCAGCGGGCAACTCAAGCCGGAAAAGTTGGCGGCATTCAGATCGGCGATCAGGCGCTCCTGGGCTGGTTTCATGAGCGCGCAATGGAACGGCGCGCTGACCTGCAGCAAGATAGCGCGGCGGGCGCCTGCCGCTTTTGCCAGTTCCATGGCACGATGCACCGCACCGGCGTATCCGGCGATCACCACCTGGTCCGGCGCGTTCAGATTCGCCGCGCTCACCACTTCCCCCTGCGCGGCCTGTTGCAGGACGCCATCGAGCGCGCCTTCGGGCAAGCGCAGCAGTGCGGCCATCGCGCCCACGCCAGGCGGTACAGCTTCCTGCATGTACCGACCGCGCTTGTGGACCAGGCGCAGGGCGTCCGCGAATTGCAGGCTGCCGGCCGCGACCAACGCGGAATATTCTCCGAGGCTATGGCCGGCGACGTAGTCCGGTGAGAAGCCGCGTTCGGCCAGCACGCGAAAGGCGGCGGTCGATACCGTGAGCAGCGCGGGCTGGGTGTTCTCAGTCAGCTTGAGGACGTCTTCGGGGCCGTCAAAACACATCGCCGAAAGCGCAAATCCCAGAACATCGCAGGCCTCTTCGAAGACCGCGCGCGCCGCGCCGTACTCGGCGGCAAGGCCCTTGCCCATGCCGGCAAATTGGGATCCCTGTCCGGGAAAAAGAAAGGCGGTCTTGAGTGCCAAAGGCGATTATAACCGGCGTTAACCGGCATTATCCGGCATGGTCTTCGAGTTGCTCACTCTACCAGTATCCACGGAAGCGCCGTGGCGTGCGAGGACGATATGCCAGGGAAAAAACACTTACAGGGCGTAGGTTCGAAGGAACAGCGGCAATACGAACACATCGAGGAAGCCGCGGAGCGCAGCGGCCGGTACGGTAAGCGTGCCAAGGAGGTGGCTGCCCGGACCGTGATGAAGCAGCACAAAGAGAAGGGGCACGAACCGGGCCATTAAGCGCCGCTCTGGTGGGCGGGACGGCCCGGCCTCCGATACGACACCGTTCCCGCCCAAACAGGATCTCTCAAACGACTCTGCGGCCCTGAATCAAACGGATGACGAGAACGACTACGGCGATCACCAGAAGAATGTGAATGTAGCCGTAAAGCGTGTACGACGTCACCATTCCCAACAACCAGAGGATCAACAGTATGACAAAGATTGTCCACAACATTTGAGGCTCACCTTTCTCGAAACGACTTGTAAATTGTTCACTACGCGCACCACTTTCGGCACGGCGCCGGCTAACGCTCCGGCCTTGGCCTTGGCTTGTTCGGTATCGACCTGGCCCGATAGCGTGACCACGCCATTGGTCGAGTTTACGGAAATATTCGTCACGCTGGAGAGTCCTACATCCGCTGCGAGTTTGGACTTGAGTTGCGTCGCAATTTTCAGATCGTCTACCTGGGCCTCTGGCGATTCGTTGGTTCTGCAGCCCAGGAGCAGTAGAACGAGCGGCAGCAACAGAAGCAGTCTCATAGGCATTCCGGCAGGTCGGGGAGCACCCTTACAGCCAATGTGAAAACAAGCTCAGCCGCCATATCGCGCAAGACTGAGAGGAGACAACGATCCGCGCGGCATGGACAACGCCGGCTCTTGCCGTGCGCGGCGTAATAAGCAAGGAGGACTTCCCTCGGGACGAGGAGTCCAAAGAGTTTTGATTGGATCGGGGGCCGGAACGCGCGCTGCAAACGGCCGCCTCTCCCGCGAAGATCACTTCAGCAGACGGCTGCTGTTGGGAGCTTGCGGCTGCACGCTGACAACCTCCACGAAAGAAGTGAGGCTGCGGGCGGCTTTGTCCACGTCCTCGCCTTCCTGCAGCACAATCTCATGCTCGATCCAATTGGAGAGCGGGATGTTGCGGAAGAATATGCGCTCTTGCAGCACCAGCGCCTTGCGATTCTGGAACAGCAGCTTGTTATCTTTCACGTAGTGCCGCTGCTCCACGTGCATGTCGGCCAGGAACTCGTCGAGAGCCTCGCGCCGGGCGGAGTCTCTGGCGCTGCGCAGAGTCTGTGCGAACGAACTCTTCTCCGCCTCCATCGTGCCGCGGGCCTGGGCCATGGCTTCGCGCTCACGGGCCAGCGCGACCTCCATGCGGGACTGCATGACATAGAACGCCAGCAGGCCGGAGCAGACTGCCACGAAGCCTGGCAGCAGAATCCAAAGAAGAGCGTCCACTAGCTATATAATAACGGAAACTGCCACCGCACGGGCTTTTTGGACTACTCTTGTTGACTTCCGTCAACCTTCTGGTTGGCCAAAAGGTACTTAAGCACTCCTAACTGCAGAGAACCCAGGGCGCCAAAAATCGCTGCGATCTGCGCGCGCAGACCGCTCGCGAAGCCGCCATACTTGCCGATCCAGGCCGCGGCGCCCTGCTGCCGGTCGGCTTTGCGCAGCGCCGACTCGTCGGAGCGGCCTTCGTGGCGGGCGCGCGCTTGGGGGACCAACAGGATTCTCTTGCCTGCGCGGCGGATCTGGTAGCATAGGTCGGCATCGCTGCCGAATTGTCCATAACGCTCGTCGATCTGGCGAATCGCGGTGAAGAAAAAACGGCGCATCATGAGCGCGGCGCCGCGCGGATATCCGACGGGCATGGGATCGGGTCCGGGGTCGGCGGGGCGCCAAGTATCGTCCGGCGGAAAGTGTCCCAATTGGGGCGCGGGCTGGTCCGCGGCGTCTACCAGCAGCGGACAAACGGCTCCTGCGTCCGGTTGCGAATCCAGAAGCCCGGCCAGCAGACGTACGGTGTCGGGGAAGACCTCGGTGTCTTCATGCAGAAAGAAGACATACTCGCCTTCTGAGCCGCGCACGCCCAGATTGAGGGCCTTGGTCAAGCCGAAATTGCGCGGAATGCGGATGAATCGCGCGCGGGGGAATTCGCTTTCGAGCTGCTGACTGCCGTCGGTGGAACCGTTGTCCACTACCACGATATCGAGCGTGTCGCGGGCTTCGGACCGCTCCAGCGCTTCGAGCGCGCGCCGTAACAGCGCTTTTCGGTTGTAGGAAACCACCAGGGCCGATACCTTAGGCGGCTTCGGCGCCTGGCCGGTAGGTTCGGCCACTTTCAGCAGCTTAACATGCTCCAGTTGCCTGGCTATCGCGAACGTGTTAGATATGTCTCTATCATGCCGATGAACCAAGCACTGTTAACGGAATTCGATCACGAAATGGCGAACACCCGCAAAGCGCTGGCGCGCGTGCCGGAGGACAAGTTCGGCTGGAAGCCGCACGAAAAATCCATGACCCTGGGCCGGCTGGCCACGCACATCGCCGAGATGCCCGGATGGGTTTCCACCACTCTCGAAAGCGAATCGTTTGATTTTGCCCCGCCGGGCGCGCCCGCCTATCAGCCCAAGACGGCGGGATCGCGGGCCGAGATTCTGGAACTGTTCGATAAGAATGCCGCGGCTGCCCGCACCGCCCTCAGCGGGGCCAGCGATGCACAATTGATGGTTCCCTGGACTCTGCTGGCCGGCGGCAAGGCGGTATTTTCGATGCCGCGCGTCGCCGTGTTGCGCTCCATGGTGATGAACCACACGATTCACCACCGCGGACAACTGGTTGTGTACCTGCGGTTGAACGACGTGCCTGTACCGGCCCTATACGGGCCTTCGGCCGACGAACAGGCCTAGGTATGGCTTAGCATCGCTCAGAATGGCGCGCCGTCCCCGGTGCTATTATGATAGGAACAGAGGGCCAGGCGCGTGTCGAAAAACTCCAACATACCTAAGAAAACCCGTTCCGCGGTACTTGTGCCGCTGGTGATCGTGATGGGCGGCTTAATGGCCGTCTGGGGGGCGGATGCCGCGCATAGCGCGACAGGACAACCCGAAGGCGATCTTAAGGGCGACGTGAAATCCTTCGCCTCTGCGTATGCCCTGATCGAGGAAAACTTCGCGGACACGATCGCGCCGGACAAGGCCATCTACCAGGGCGCTATACCGGGCATGCTGCGCACGCTCGATCCGCACTCCAACTTCCTGGATCCCGAAGAATACCGCCTGCTGCAGCAGAACCAGCGCGGGCAATACTACGGCGTCGGCATGGAAGTGATGATGGATGGACCGCACGTGGTGGTGGTACAGGCGTTTCCGGATTCGCCGGCGGCGCGGGCCGGGCTGCGGCGGGGAGACGTAATTGCCGCGGTGGACGACCACGACGTGGAGGGCGAGGATTCCGGCGCGGTCGCGGACCGGCTGAAGGGGCCGCGCGGCACGATGGTGAAAGTTGGGGTGCGCCGCTACGGCGCCGCGAAGACCGTTTCCTACATGGTCACGCGCGGCGAAATCTCGCCTAGCGTCGTGGACGCGTTCTGGCTGCGGCCAGGCATCGCTTACGTGACCATCAAGACGTTTGAAGCCCAGAGCGCCGGGCGCGACATGGAAGAAGATCTGCGGCAATTGGGCGAGGACAACGTGAACGGCCTGGTGCTGGACCTGCGCGAGAACCGCGGCGGATTGCTGAACGAAGCCGTAGAGGTGGCCGGACACTTCCTGCGCAAGGACCAGACGGTGGTGTCGCATCGCGGCCGGTCCGAACCGGAGCAGGTGTTCCGCGCGAAAACCGGCAATCACGGACGGCAGTATCCGGTGGTGGTGCTGGTGAATCGCAATACGGCTTCTGCTTCGGAAATCGTAGCGGGAGCCCTGCAGGATCACGATAGGGCCTGGGTGCTGGGCGAAAACACTTTCGGCAAGGGACTGGTGCAGGCGCAGTTTCCGCTGTCGGAAGACGCGGCGCTGCTGCTGACTATCGCGCGCTACTACACTCCCAGCGGCCGGCTTATCCAGCGCGATTATTCGCATCGCTCGTTTTTCGATTACTACTACCATAACCGGCAGGAAGATACCCAGGACTCGAACGACGTGAAGATGACGGACGGCGGCCGCACGGTATATGGCGGGGGTGGTATCACGCCGGACGAGAAGTTCCCTCCGCAACCGCTCAACGCTGTTCAGCGGCGGCTAGTGTTTCCCTACCCGGGCGAGTTCTTTCATTTCGGCTCGGTGTATTTTGGCGCGGAGATGCCGCATCTGGCGCAGGGCTGGTCGCCGGACGACGCCGTGGTCGAGCGCTTCCGCGACTATCTGCGCCGGCAGGGCATCGCCTTCACGGACAAGGAATTCGCCGAGAATCGCGCCTGGGTGGAGCAGCAGCTTAAGGTCGAGTTGTATTCGCGCGCCTTTGACAAGCGCTCGGGCGACCGCTTGGGCTGGACCAACGACCCGGAAGTACGGCAGGCGGTGGATAGCCTTCCGCGCGCGCACGCTTTGCTCGAGCAGGTGAAGCGCGCCATGATGCGGCGCACGGCGGGGTAGTGCGCGACTTCGCGCAATTAGGCACGGGCGCTGTCGGAGTGTTCGTTCTGGCCGCTAGAGGGGCTGGCCCGATAGCCCGGGTAATGGGCGCGCGCTTCGATCCTGCCATGGCCTTCTAATACTTTCGCGAGCAGATCGGGAATTTCGTAAACCGCTGCGTTCTTCAGCGCCGCGGCGTTGGCCCGGTAGCGCTCGTAACGCGGCGGCGAAAGCAATTCCGCGACGGCTTCGCCGATATGCGAGAAGTTGCTTACCACCATCCCGACCTGCTGTTCGACGATCCAGTCGGCGTTATAGCGCTCGTGCGCCAGGGTCCACGGACTGCGCTCCACGATCACGGGCAGCCGCATGGCCAACGCTTCACTGATGCTGCCGGGACCCGGCTTGCCGACGAAAAAGTCCGCGAGCCGCATATAGAAAGGGACTTCGGTCGTGAAACCCTCGACGTGCACCGGAACACGGTGGCACATCGCCCGCAGCTTCCGCGAAACTTCCTGGTGGCGTCCGCAGAGAACGATCATCTGGACGTCGGACCGGCTGCGATTGATCGCCCGCGCGACCTTTAATGCGTCCATCGAACCTTCTCCTCCGAACGAAACCAGCGCGGTAGGCAAGTCCGGGTGGAGCCCCAGGCGGATGCGCTCGGCAGCCCGGTCGAGTGGGCGCGGCGCGTAGAAGTTCGGATTCAGAATCATGCCGGAAGTGCGCAAGATGCGGCTTTCCAGGTAACCGAGGGCGCGTGCTTGCGCCACGGCCCGGCTGGAGCCGCAAATCACGTACTGGTCCTGGCGCTCGATCCAGAAGTGGGGCGGATAGTCGGCGATATCGGTCAGGATGGTGACCAGCGCCGCGGCGGGGCACACCTGCGCCAGCGCCTGTTTGATGGCCCGATTGTAATGCGGGATCAGGGAGACAACCATGTGCGGCGGGTCCTGGCTCCAATGCCCGGCGAGGGCGCGCACCTGCGCGTCATGGAAAATGCGGATGGCCAGATGCATTGGGGGGATCAGTTGGGCGGTGCCCAGGGTCCAGCCGCGCCGCAGCATGATGTTGTAGACTTCCTGGAACGGAATGCCGGTCAGCTTGCGAATGAAATCGATGGAGTACAGCAGATCCTGGATGTTGCGCGCGCGCGTTTCCCAGGGCCGTTGCTGCTCGCGGATGACCGCGTCGAGAGCGGTGACCGCGGCGCGATGGCCGCCGCCGGCGTCGATGTAGATGAGGTCAATCTTTGGCTGTGGCAAGTTGGACCGCACAATCCGGTAGGGGGGTGTGGGCGGTGTTGGCATGCAACGCCACCAGCGACGGACGGAAGGCCGTCAACACCGGGCGCCCGATCCAGCATGGGGGTGTATCGAGGCCGAAAATCCAGGCCACGGTGAGCGCCGTGTCGAACGTGTTTACCGGCGCGGCGATGCGTCCGGGGGCCACGCCGGGCCCGGACAGAATCCAGGGAATCAGAATCTCGGGGAGCGAGTTCTTGCCGTGGCCGTGCGCGGTGCCTCCGTGATCCGAAGTAACCAGGATGAACGTGGATTCGCGCACCGAGAGCGCATCGAGCATGTCCAGCACTTGTCCGATGTAGCCATCGGCGGCTTGCGCGGCCCGGTAGTACTCTTTGCTATACCAGCCGTGCGCGTGACCTGCATGGTCCACATTATCCAGATGGATGAAGGTCAGCGCCGGATGGTTCTCGCGCCAATACGCGATGGCCGCCGCGGTCGTCCTGGCGGGCCCACGCTCATGCCGCATGACGTCGGGCGCCCGCTTTTCCAGCAGTTCCGAGAACCCGGCCCAATCGTGGAAGACGGCAATCTTGCTGGTGGGATAATCGGTGCGCAGTACCCCGAAGATCGTGGGAAACTTGCCGTCCTCGCCGCGGCAGACCGGCTGAAACTCGACCATGTGGCGGAACCAGCCGTTGGAGGTAATGCCGTGCTGCGCGGGCGAGGCGCCGTTGATGGCGGAGGCCCAATTGGGACTGCTGAGGGTGGGCAGGACGCCGCGGGCTTCCAAAGTCCAGGCCGAGCGGGCCATCAGGTCGCGGAGGCGAGGCATGTGCGCAGTGGAGACGCCATCGACGCTCAAGCCGTCCACACCGACGACGATGACGCGCGGGCCATGCCAGGCGCCGGCAGGCTCGGCGAAGCTGGTGGCACAACCGCCCAACGCCAGAACAAGCGGCAATAATTTTGTTTTGGGGCCCATAGTTATACTTATAGACCAGAATTGCTGCGTTATCGTTACGATGCGATGAAAGTTTGTGGATAAGGAGGCTGTTGCCGGCTGGCGGCATTGATTTTGGGGTGAAAACCGTCACTATAATAGAAGCTCAAAAGGAGCGATGCATATGACCGACCGCCGTGAATTCATCAGGGCAGCGGCTTTCGCCACCGCCGCCTCGTACGGCCGCATCCTGGGCGCGAACGACCGCATCCGCATTGGCGGCATCGGCACGGGTGGACGCTGCCAGTACCTCTTGAGCCTGCTGAATAAGGGCGAGGGCAGCCAGATCGTGTCGATCTGCGACGTTTACGAACCGCACCGCCAACAGGCACGCGAAAAGGCTGCCCCCGAAGCGCGCGAGTTCACCGATTACCGCAAGCTGTTGGAGCAGGCCGATGTGGACGCGGTAGTAATCGGCGCGCCCGATCACTGGCATGTGCCGATGACGATCGACGCGTTGCGCGCCGGCAAGGACGTGTACGTCGAGAAGCCGGTCACGCACCGCATGGAAGAAGGCGAGCCGCTACTGAAGGCGGTGGCCGAATCGAAGCGCGTCGTCCAAACCGGCATGCAGCAGCGAAGCTGGCCGCACTTCCAGCAGGCGCGCGAAATCGTGGCTGGCGGCGGTCTCGGCCAGGTCACGCTCATTCGCACGTATTGGTATCAGAATTACCTGCAAGGGCGCGACGTGCGCGCGCCGATCGACGCCTCTAAACTCAACTGGAAAATGTTCCTCGGTTCCGCGCCCGATCAGCCGTTCGATGCCGAACGTTACCGCGACTGGCGCTGGTTCTGGGATTTCGGCGGCGGTTCGCTCACCGATCTATTCCTGCATTGGGTGGACGTGGCGCATTGGTGCATGTCGAGCGACACTCCTATCGATGCGCAGGCCATGGGTGGCAAGTACGTAATTCCGGAATTTCAGTGGCCCGACACGGTCAACGCCGCGTTTCATTATCCCGGTAACTTCCTGGTGAACTTCGATTGCAGCCTGATGGGTTACCTGGAAGGCGGCGGGCTGGTCTTCCATGGCACCAAGGCCCTGATGCGACTGCATCGCGGCGGCTTCGCGGTGTATCCCGAGCAGCCCAGATACACGGAGCTTCCCGATTTGAAGGATGTGGCGCTGGAAGCGAAATCCGCGCACGACGGCGCGATCGAGCACGTGCAGAACTTTCTCGATTGCATTCGCTCGCGGAACGCGCCGAATGCGCCGGTCGAAGTTGGGGTAGCGGCCGCGCGCGCGGGACACCTGGGGAATCAGGCGCTGCGTAGCGGCCAGACCGTGCGGGCGTGAAGGTGGGCAAATCTCTATCAGTCTGTCTCCAAAAAGGAGCCGTGAAATACGGCTGCGTTTCCGTCTCGACCAACGACCAGACAGTTCGCCCGATTTGACAAAACTACGGGCGGGCCGTACCATATGAGCGAAGACGAATTCGAGTGGGAAGCCGCCAAAGCTCAAAGTAATCTGGCCAAACACGGTGTCAGCTTCAAGGCGGCGTGCCCTGTTTTTGATGATGTGTTTGCCTTCGAGCGCTATGATTTTGACAGTGAGCCAGGCGAGGTCGGGTGCGCGATCATGGGCACGGTGAACGACATTATTCTGATGGTGGTTTATACGGAGCGGGGCGAGCGCACGCGGATTATCTCAGCCAGAAAAGCAACCAAGCATGAGCAAACAGAATACTATCGCAGCCAAACGGCAGGGTGACGGAACGCTGGTTCAGGTTTTGCCTGACGGTTCGACCAAGCCGATTGAGGACAAAACGGATTGGGCGCGACTGCTCGCAATGACCGACGATGAGGCTACGGCCGCGGCCATGAGCGACCGTGACGCGCGGCCGATGACGCCGGTGCAGATGCGTACGGCGCGCCGGGTGCCACGCACGAAAACCCTCCGTCGCGCCCTAGCCATGACCCAGGAAGAATTTGCGATTCGCTACCACATCCCGCTCGGGACATTGCGCGACTGGGAGCAAGGACGATGCGAACCCGACCAGCCAGCGCGCGCCTATCTCACTGTGATTGCACACGACCCCGAAGGCGTAAAACGCGCCCTCGCCGAGAAGCATCTGTGATTCAGACGTAGCGGAGCGCCGGACCGTACGGATCTGAATGCCATCGGTAATTACGCATTTCATCGTGGGCGCCGCGCTGGCGCTGCCGGCCATCGAATCGCGCACCATCCGGGAGGTCTTGCCGCGTTGGGCGATCCCCTTCTCCAGCGGCATCTTGGCGGTGGTTCCCGATTTCGATGTCTTCGGGCGGCGCGCATTCGGCATCGCGAACGGCAGTTTCTTCAGCCATCGCGGATTCTTTCACTCTCAATTCTTTCTGATCCTGCTGGCCGGGAGCCTGGCGGCTGTGTTGGCCGGCCGGCGGTCGCCGCGCGCCGCGTTGTGGCTAGGCCTGTTGTGGGCAGGCTGCGCCGTGACGCATCCCTTGCTCGATGCGCTCACCGATGGCGGGTCCGGGGTGATGCTGTTATTTCCTTTTTCCACAAAGCGCCTGTTCTTTCCGTGGCGGCCTATACATGTCTCGCCGCTCGGCCTGTCGAGACTCTTCGGCAAGGCGGGCTACCTCTTACGCTGGGAGATGCCTGTGTGTATCGCGGCCATGACCGTCGGCGCGGCAGGCTGGTGGACCGCGCGCGCTTGGGAACGGCGGAGTCCGGATCGGTTATGACCCAATTTACGCGGCGGCAGTATCTCTACTTATTCGGCGCGGGCCTGTGCGCGGCTCCTGTCGACGCGCTGGCCGAGCGCTGGCGCCGGATCGCGGCTGATACCGACGGCACCCTAGGAGCGTCGGCTTTGCACCTGGGATCGGGCCGGCACGTCAGCCTCCGTGGCGACGAACGCTTCCCTTTGGCCAGCGTGTGCAAACTGCCGATCGCCATGCATATCCTGGCTATGGTGGATGAAGGGAAGCTGGCACGCGGCGCGGAGATCGAGGTGCTCCGGCGGGACGTGACTCTGAACGTCAGCGAGGTCGGACACCGCTGGCCCAAACAGCGGCGCTTTCCCCTTGACGAGTTGCTGCTGCTGATGGTGGCGAAGAGCGATAACACGGCGGTCGAAACCTTGTACCGGATCGGCGGCGGGGCGGCCGCCATCGCCACGCGGCTCCGCGGCTGGCATCTGGACGGCATCCGGATCGACCGTACCGAGCGCCAGTGCGGCCTGGATGCGGCAGCGTCCATGCGGCGTTTCATCGCCGACCCGCGCGATACGGCCACGCCCGATGGCACTATCGAATTATTCAGACGGCTCTATCGGGGCGAGTTGCTTTCGGCATCGTCGACCGCGCGCATCGTCGAAATTCTGGAAGCCACGACGACCGGGGCGGGGCGCATCAAAGGGCTGTTGCCCGCCGGCGTCGTGGTTGCGCACAAAACCGGCACCACGGGTACGGCGAATGGGTTGAACGGTTCGACGAACGACGTCGGCGCGATCACGCTGCCGAAAGGCACGGGCCAACTCGCGCTGGCGGTCTACCTGAAAGGCAGCACGCGCGATCTGCCCGCGAGAGAAGCAAACATCGCCCGAATCGCCAGAGCGGCCTTCGATTCACAGTTCTAATTGGGCTTGTTTTCCCCGCGGCGGCCGTGTTTTACTTGAATGATCGTTTATCTGGACGGCCTGGAGGCAGCCGTCCTGCGGCCAGCGCTCGCGTGTGCGACTGGGAGAGACAAATGAATCCGAATTCGAACGAGCAAGCGGTAACCGGGGCAGGCGCCCGGCCGGTCAGCGCCGAGCAGCGGTTGAAAGAACTTGGCATCAAACTCCCGGCGCCGCCTGAGCCGTTCGGCACCTATATATGGAAGCGGGGCGCAAAGCGGCTCACCTCGCGACGCTCAACGTCCTCGCTGTCACGCGGCAGCATTTGGGATCGCTCAACAAGTGACGCGGATCGTCCGGCTGGGTGTGTCGGTGGCCACTTCGGGAGACGTCCGCGAACAGCCCAAAGTAGCCGATGCCGCTTCGGAGTTGCTGCAGGACGTCTTCGGAAAAGACAAGAGCCCTTGTCGTTTGGTGTATGGCGTCGCAAGCCTTCCGCTGGGCGCCCCCGTCGAGTTGGAAGTCATTTTCGAGGTGGCGGGGTGAGGGGCTCCGCACGAGAAGCACTGCGGGCACTGGTGTTGCTGGTTTCTGTGACGCTCGCATCATTTCATTTACGGGCGCAAGACCAAAGAAAGGAACGTCCCGTGGAACACCCGACTTTTTACCGCACGACACAGATCGATGGCCTCTCTATTTTTTACCGAGAGGCCGGCCCGAAAGACGCGCCGACGCTTCTCCTGCTGCACGGACTTCCCTCTTCATCGCGCATGTTCGAGCAGCTCTTCGCCCGGCTTTCCGACCGCTATCGCCTGGTCGCGCCCGATTACCCGGGCTTCGGACACAGCGACTGGCCGGACCCGAAGAAATTCGCATATACATTCGATCACCTCGCCGGGATCATGAATCACTTTACCGAAGCGCTGGGGCTCTCGCGCTATACGCTTTACATGCAGGATTACGGCGGACCCGTGGGCTTTCGCATGGCCTTAGCCCATCCGGACCGGATCGCGGCTCTCATCGTCCAGGACGCTGTGGTGCACAACGAAGGGCTGGCGGCGAATTGGAAGCCGCGGCGGGCCTTTTGGGCCGACCGCCCTGCCAACGAAAGCACGTTGCGCACAAATCTACTGTCGCTGCGGGCGACGCGGACGCGCCATGTCGGGAACGATCCCAACGTGGAACGCTATGACCCGGATCTTTGGACCGATGAATTTGCTTTTCTCAGCCAGCCCGGCCAGGCCGACATTCAAAGCGACCTCTTCTACGACTACCGCACGAACGTCGACGCCTACCCCAAGTGGCAGGCCTGGATGCGCCAGACGCAGCCCCGGCTTCTCGTCGTCTGGGGCAAATACGATCCGTCCTTCGATCTTTCGGAGCCGGAGGCCTATCGCCGCGACGTGCCGAAAGCCGAAGTCCACGTGCTCGATGCGGGCCATTTCGCGCTCGATACCGCGGCGGACAAGAT
>Ga0302325_10020950_pt1 | contig 13702 bp, 18 predicted proteins | sample Palsa_T0_2_FD_201948 | JGI IMG/M metagenome (GOLD analysis project Ga0302325, IMG submission 201948) | Peat permafrost microbial communities from Stordalen Mire near Abisko, Sweden - Palsa_T0_2 | ecosystem: Environmental > Terrestrial > Soil > Palsa > Peat permafrost | place: Sweden: Abisko... | reverse complement strand
CGGGGCCGGACGGTACTTATGCTCGACCAATCCAAAAATACCTGCAGCGGGAAGATTTTGCTATCTTGAGATTGATGGAGTAGGACATGGCGTTGCATACGATTATGAGGGTTGGCCTCTGATTTTGGAGAAATGGCTCCTGCAAGGTTCAGTATAGACGGCACTTTGTAGGGCTGGGAGAGTAAATTGCATTAGGTTCATTAGATGCGCTTAATATCCGGTCTACTGGCTACTTTACAACCTTCCTCGTGGTGTGCTGAGCCAGGGCTCGGGCCTCCTGGTCCTACTGAAGATAGAGAAGGCGGGGGCAGATTATGAGGCCCAAATTTAAGCTGCTCGCGTCGTTCCACGACATGCCTCACTGCGACCATGCAATTGGACAGCAGGAACGATCATCATGCACCGGTGTTGGAGCTAATGCTGGTCTACGCAAGCGCATCAACCTTCCATGCGTTTCCACGTTCCATGTTTCTCCCACGCCGGGTACCACGGAAACCAGATGCAAGCGGAAAAAACCTTATGCATGCCGGGAGCCTATTTTTCGCAAGTGAGGCACAGTGTGTGGCGAGTATCCTCTGAGGCTTCCCCGGACGGCCGTGACTGAACCGAGCGAGGCGAACTGCGTTATTCGAGCCTGATACGTTCTGAGGCTTTCAGGTTGGGCGGCTGATTAGTTTGTAAGGGCAAACGAAATAGGAGCTGCGGGCCGTGGCTATAATTGCGGTGAGGCAGGACGCTTGGGCCGCCTTCGGAGCCGATTATAATTTATCGCATCACTCTTGGACTGTAACCAACCAACCAATAGGCCCCCATTTTTTTCCGGTTTTTCTGAGTGGGAACCTTGTTACTTTAGCTTCGCTTTCTAGGCTAACAAAGGGAAATCTTGCACGCATCATATTGTGTGCTCCGTCTCGAAAGTCCTGGGCATATCCGGGCATCGAAAATCTAGGCTTTCTGGCATACGGCATGTTTCAGCATTATTAACTACCTACAACGGACCGTCTGGCTGGCAATTAAAATTCAGAGATACATACTCAGTTTTCCTCCCTTCAAGCTCTTTCTAGCCGTTTTTCGCAGCTCACGTCTATCCAGCCCCTTATATGAACGACCCCAGGGCAACCGCGTATGGCCAGTAATGATCCATTATTCGACTTCTCGTTGAAGCGTTGGCCTCCGATATACCGATACAAGAGAGAGGACACCGAAGAGTCGTCGTGTACTGCCGAAGCATTCGAAACCACTGCCGAGCCTTTAACGGATTCAGCTCAAACCAACCTTACTGAAGACCAACCAAATCCCGACATTAACCAGGAACAAGGTCCAGAGACAGAGTCGTCGTCATCAGAGGACTTATCTGTCCCACAGATGGGATCCTATCCAATAGCCTTTCCCGTCCCTCTGCCCGAGCTCCTACCCCCGATACAACCCATACAACCAGCCCCTCCTGTACCGTTCTTTGGTGCATTTCAACAGATAGGTCGCCAGTCCTCGACACCATCACCATCGCAGGCAGGCGATATACAGCAATTTGGCGTCACCCCGAACTATCGGCTCAACGCCTTCGGTAACTCTGCAAGCTACCCTCCTATGACAACCACCCCTCCTGCAATCTGGTCACCTGCACAGATCACACCTGCACAGATTCCACCTAGTACGGCGATGGGCGGTCCGACTACTTCCGCTGTGCGCGGAGATTTCCCTCCACTCTACTCCCTTCCCCCGTCGTTCTGGGAACCGGTCATTAGACCCCCAGAACGCACGCCGACACCTCCACAGAATACCCCACAAGTCCCAACTCTCGAAAACCTTGCCGGTCGCCTCGATGGCAAGGGCGAGAACTTCTCTGACGACTCGCTTAAGGCTATAATCATCAAAGCACAGCCGCATCATTCGACGTCCAGTCTTGCACATCTCACGCGCTCACAACTGGTAAAACATGTCGATGATCTCGTAGTCTGGTGGCTACAGGCGCACCCTCAACAGGCCACCCGCGGTATCCAAAGTAACGATGCCGCCTTGGTCCAACAACTACAGCAAGCACAACAACATATCCGCCCCCCCTCGCGTCCCGCTACACAACACTCTACCCCCCTCCCGCCCCTTTCCGCCGCTCTTCAAGCTTCCGCAGCATCCGCAGCGGCAGCAGCAAAGGCCCAAGAACGAGTAATCGGTCAATGTCCATGTTGTTGCGAGAATCAACAGAACGCCGCATTTTCGCCTTGCGGCCATCTCTACGCCTGCACAAGGTGTGCACATCGAGTGTATGACGGAGGTAAAGGAAAGTGTCCGGTTTGTCGTATTCCCATACAGACATATTTGAAGATCTATGCGACGAATTGAGATTGGTGTTTTTTGGACATTTAGATAACAGCATTTAACACGGCATTTGAAGGCGAGTTTCCACTTTTTCCTCAACTTCTTGTATCTATATTATTATTGACTAATGAGATTTTGTTTGTCCGATCAATCTTGTATAGTTAGTCCTGGATGCGCTTTGCTTTCTGCGGGTTATCATGGAGAGGCATTTCATTAAACAGCATATAGCGAGCAGACATCTAAAATTATGACTCTGAAACACATGGATCGAATATTAATGTATCGTGGTGAAACGACTTCGGAAGGATGGTCTGCTGATGGAAAGATTTGAACATCAACCCCCTTCAGATGGCACACTAGTTCTGCCTCGTGGCCCTAGTTGGTTATTAGTGCTGGCTATTCCTGATCTCATTGGAAGCTAACACTATTTGAAACACTTCCTCTCTTCTTCTAGCAATTGGAGTGTTTGCTCAAGTCAGCGTTACCATACCATATCTGAACTCAGTAATGTAGCCTGAGATCGACATATCCTATTTCGCAAATTCCCAATTGAGGAAGCAATTGAGTCCACACAGCCCTTGTCCACTTTCGGGTAAAGCTATATTTTCCCTAACTCGAACAATCTCACACTCTGCCGTCTAGGTTGCACATTCCTGAATCGTCAGAAGTTGGGTGCCTGCTTTATTTGAGTAATGACGTATTTCTGAGTCGGATTAGCCAATCCTTATATTCTCATCCTCCACGTCATTGCGAACACTCGACTCTCTAGAAACTATATGTAAATAGCGAAGTCAATGTCCTTGTAATCCCGCTTGGCCTTAGCGATGGTGGCCCCCCGTATTTTGAGTATCGCAATCGCACCGCAGATCCATCATCACCAAAAAAGGGGCACAACCTCACCTCGATGTTCCTCCGCCAACACCGCAAAAAGCCCCCTTCAGACTCCCCAACAACACCCGGTCTCTCAAAAACGCAAAGCCACAGAGACAAGTATGTCTTCTGCCACTTTATGGTGGGCAACACGTACCCTTACACCACCGAAACCTTCTCCATGGACATCCAAACCGCGCAATTGGCCAACATCGACGGTTTCGCCATGAACATCGGACAAGATGCCTGGACCCCCTCTCGAATCGAGTCCTTCTTCACCGCAGTACACAAACATCCTTCCTTCAAACTCTTTTTCAGTTTCGATATGAGTATCATTAGCGACGCAAATACAATCGTCAACTACGTGATGCAGTATAAAGATCACCCCAATTCATTCAGGTACAGGGGGAAGTACTTTGTGAGTACTTTTGCGGGGGAGAGTCAGGGGTTTGGACATGCGGATCCGAATGAGGGGTGGGAAATCGAGGTTAAACAGAAGTTACGACTGAGGGGGGTGGAAATATGTTTTGTGCCGAGTTTTACGGGGGTAGATGCGTGGCAGATGTATAACAAGTTTCCTGTTGTCGACGGTGCGTTCTCTTGGGCTGCTTGGTATGTCTCTTGCTGTTTATCTGTACGGTCTTGTAAGGGATGCTGATGATAGGCCTTTTCCAGATAGAGATACCCCGGAAAAGTACGATGCTGCGTACTTGCAGACGGGAAAAGGGAGAGGTAAGGTTTACATGGCTAGTGTATCGCCTTGCTTTTATACTCATTTCCCGTACAAGAATTGGGTTTATCCTGATTTCTCTTTACTCGTACGACGGTTCCAGGAATTAGTCACGTTACAACCTGATCTCATTGAGATTATCTCCTGGAATGGTACTCCCCACACAGTCCGAGATGAGCTGATACAAGATTGGGGAGAGAGTCATTATATCGGCCCTTTGCATAATGAGAGCGGTATCCCAGCCGGCGCTGAAAAGTGGATCACGGGGTACAATCATGAACCATGGCAAGAAATCTGCAAGTACTTCATTCAAGCTTATAAATCTGGAAAGGCCCCCGATATTCAAGTACACCACTGCCCCTAGAGAGCCTAAGTTAAATGAAACTAGGAGGATAAAGTAATTATATGGCATCCTCCGCATCTCAACTGCCATAACCAGCCTTGCGATTCCGATCCCCTTGGCTGTCCCGCAAATGCCCATCTCGTCCAACACAAACTCGTGGCAGTAACATTCCTGAAAGAGGGAGACAACCACATCGTCCTGGAAAGTGGTGGGAAAAGTCATGCCTTTCAACTCCCCCGGGGGTTCAATATGGTTGAAATGGATCTCTCCGCTGGATGTCAGAAGGTCAAAGTCCGTAGACGAGGACGGGATATTCTCCGTGCGCAGGGGGGGAGGGATGTTACTCCCAGGCCAAAGGACATTTGGAACTATAATTTATTAGTGACTAAGGGTGAAAGATGTTAGATCGATGAGGACATCGTTTGAGGTATGGTACATATTACTATTTTTACATGTTCGGGTGATATCTCTATATATCCACATAGCGGAGGTTTACTTTTCAATACCAGATGAGCCATAAATACCATGTTATTGCGACGAGTCCGATTTTCCTCAGATCCCCTAATGAGTTAAATATGAAAGTCGGTATGTTGATCTTTGATGATGATTGAGACGGTTTCCATCGTTTATTATTGCTGTCGTCGTTATGTCGATCCATTGTCGTGGGTAGAAGGGATTTCTTTGATCCCAGTCGCAGCCAATTGCTCACCAAGACGGAGACTATTGTAATAAACAATGCAATGCCGTAGGTAATGAATATATGCAATTGATTCGGTAATATACACGGTGTAGTTGAAAATTCAGGCGTCGTGGGAACATAACTCTCCGAGGAAGATAAGGAAAGTAACTGGAATCCAGGATTATTCACACCCTTCCGTTAACCTCCTTTTCTGTTGGGTGTGTATACCATTGCCCAGGAGAAACTTTTGACGGTGTGTTCTGGGATTTTCATTCCTCCATAGTTATGTTGTACATAGCAATAATCATGGTCATCGCCACTGAATACCGCCAACGGACGAACTATGTCGACTACTTTCTTTGATAGTTCCGGGGTTAAGACGTTCTGATACTGGTATCCTTTCCCCACTCGGATGGCGTTCCTACTCTCCCGTAATGGACCACATAAAGTTCCCTCGGGGCGATACAATGGGATATGGGTTAACAAGATCCGTGGCTCGGTAGGTTCATTCGATTTCAGTGATTCTAAAAAGTTGTGTGGTTGTTGAGAGATGGTTTGCTGATATTCAGCCGAGAGAGAGACGGTATCAAGAAGAACGAGAGTGAAATCTCCGGCCCGAAATTCCGATGAGGGCTCTCCGAAATGTTTTTTGAATCGTGCGAGGGCGGTAGGCGAGACTGTATCTGATACGCCGATATCATGGTTTCCAGGCAATGAGGCAATATATGGCGACGCCGTCGTCTCACGAAATACCTTCCTGAATCGCCGATACTCTTTCTCCCAGCTACTATTAACCCTTGCCCATCTCGGAGAAAGTACACTTTATCGTCCCACTCACGGCCACCGTCCATGAGATCGCCGAGGAATATCGCCATCTTTGGATGTAATAATTTATGCATAAACAACCAATTCCGCTTCATATAAAGATCGGTATAAAATTGACTTAAGCTCAAGAGTATGCCTCGTCGCTTGTACGTATTGTCATCCACTAATTGAGGGTCCGCAATCAATGCTATTCGATAAGGATGTGTTGAAGTAGACGACTAAATGGTAAATATCGACCGCAATTGTCTGAGCGAGGATACCCATTTCTCCCATTTGTGCCATTGACAGCGCGATATTGCGCGTGTGAAGGTATAGGATTCACCCCACCACAGAAGCACGAACCAAGAGACTGAAAGGACGTTTGGGACAGTGAAGCCACGTTCAAGACGCTTGTGAATGTCCGAGGTGGTTGAAGTTGACATTCGAGTCCTCTGTGGCAGTTCTTTCCGAGGTGTCCACACACGCTATGACCCTCGCCCGCTTGAGTTGTCCGCCTGCGATCAATCAGCTGAAAAGGGGCACATCCCGCGCACCTTACTAGATAATTTCTCCAGGCCTTTGGGCTCAGGCTGGATCAGAATCGCACACACAATTTCGCCGCACAAAATCAAGCCTGCCACCGCGTCGTCTAAAATCTGCGCAGTCGATCAAGTCGCCGAAAAGGACTCCTCGACTCTCAGATACAACCTGATCCTAGCGCTTTGCCTCCAACGTCGCTGCTTCGTGTGTCTTTTGTGAGAGAGCCGTCTGCGGAAACAAAATAAAGAATGGCGACCATCAACTTCCGATTGTCGAATATCCCGCCAATTACAAAGGCCTCTCTCCTGACGACATTCCTGCTGTCTCTGTTGTGCGCCGCGTTCCGATATCGGTTGTACATCGCGCAGACAACTGCTTCTACCGATGCTATTACAGAACAACAATTAGCAGTCCCGTTTCTTACCGTTGTGCCTGCTGCAAGTTATCTCTTCCCCTGGACATTCGTCACTGCAGCATTCGTTCAACAAAACATTTTCTCTGTATTTTCGTGGCCCAGTTCTTTGAGTAACGGTAGCTGGCCTCGACACTGGTGGTATTATTGTATACGGGACGGTATCTGGAACGAGCATGGTCGTCAAAGGAGTATGTCAAGTTTCTTGCGGTGTGTACTGTTGTTCCCAATTTACTTGCTTGTGGAGCTTGTGTGTTGGGATACTATCTACTTGGATATGCCAGTTTATTGTGCTTCCTCTGTCGCGGGACGGACTAATGGCAGGTTTATGAATATTTCGGGATTGGCTGGGTTGCAATGCGCTTTTCTCATCGCCTTTAAACAACTTGTGCCTGAACATACGGTCACCCTCTTCAGAAGTCCTCTGAAAATCAGAGTCAAGGTTTGTGAGCTTGATTGATTGGGTTGAGAGTAGCACTTTCCTGGACTGTACTTGTTCGCAGTGGCATGGTCTGCGCCGTTCTTGGGAACTTATGCCTCGTCACTGCTCGCTCATATCGCCTTCCTAGTATCCTGGATCTACCTCCGTTTCTACAAGGTCAATACCCTCGACACGCTTCCCACAACTTCCTCTGCCGTTATGCCATCTACGACACTCCGAGGAGATGCCTCCGAGACATTTTCGTTCGCCTCATTCTTCCCGGATATAATACAACCTCCCATCACATCGATCGGAAATACCATTTTCAATCTCCTTGTCAAACTCGGGGTTTGTCGTCCCTGGAGTCAAGGAGACGTGGAACTCAGTAACGCAAGAGCTGAGCAACGAGAAGGTGGAGCTTCCTATACTCTTGGAGCAGCCTCACGGACGGCCGCGCCACCAGGCAGTGCTAGAGCAGAAGCCGAGAGACGAAGGTAGTCCCCCCGGAATACAATTGAACTTACAACAGGGCTCTCGCGTTGAAAGCGCTAGATCAGAGATTACATGCCGCAAATGCGAATAAATCAAGCACCCCTGCACCAGCTGTAGCCCCCATGGTGGCCTCTCTCAATCCCGGAGGCGACGAAATCGCACCTGTCGAAACCGAGAGAAAGGAAGAAGAATCATAAAGGATAAAAGGATAGGACTTGTCGTTGTTAGCAGCTGGGGGTTTCTGGCGTTTTTCGCGTAACGGGATATATGTGTTAGACGCGCATCATCATCGTCGTCGGTTTCGCGCTATTATAATATTTGTTGTACTTATTTATCATTGATATCATCCAGCGCTAATGCTACTATTACACTTGTCTACCCCTCTACCATCTCAACTCTTTTAAAGTGCTTTACTCTTTCTATTCATCATGGTGATACACCTTTTTGTTGGGCTTGTTGGTCGAGTTCGAGTTTATTTGGTTGCGGGAGGGATTGTTCGTTTTCGACGGTAATACTTCCTCTTGAGGACCAGAAGCGAAGAAATTCTTTCTCACAACTTCGACCGACTTCATCGCATCTACACATTAGGTCATTACAAGAGAGAGGGCACCCATCGAGATGCACAACAAAGTCGCCTTCGTGGTATTGTTCATCGTCTCCTGATGCAATGCCAAAACTTAATAATGATCGTTTTGGCATGACTGCTAGACCTTCTAGCGTAGTCGGGTGCCACTGGACCAGATGTTCCAACGCTTGATGGTCTTCTCCTGCAAATCCATAGCTCCGAACAAGGGGATCGTTCCAGCTGTCGAGGATGAAATTGGCGTAATCGCCACGACGGAGAATTATTGAGCCTGTATGTAGAATTCCTCCGCCGTGACTAAGGATGAGGCCGATTTGTGAGATGGGTTGCGCGCGGAGGGTTAGTGTGCGGATTGTGGTTTCGGGAGGAAACACGGGGACATCACGGAGAGGGAGAGCGAGGAGACTTGCTGGGGACAAGTAGTGTGTGTGCAATGGAATGGAAGGGTTCATAATGATAGCATTCTACGTGTCAAGCAGGGACAAAGGGAATTTACCTGGTCGAGATACCAGAACCATTCTGCGTGAGGATATTGAGCCATTGCGTCGCGGAGAGCAGCAAGTTTGACCCAGACACGCTCTATCGGCGAATACATCTGATAGGCTGTAGAATTGAATGTTGCCATTTCATAACCTGTCATCAACACCTGTCAAATCAAGCAGCGTTACCATGAGCCATCGCATACTCATACCGATTCTCCAGAATCTTGTCTATTATCCGCACCTCATCGCCCAGGATATCGTACCGCTCGAGCACAGCAACCAACACCACCGGCGACTGACTCGAAGCCACATTCGTCGACGTCCGTCCCCAAAACAAAACTGTCAAAATGAAGAAAGCAAGAATCCCGGCAGCTGTCAATCGGGGATTACTCTGACAGCGTTTGATTGCCCGCGCTGTCCAATGCCGTAAACTATTCTTTGCCTTGGGTTTGTACATGTCGAGCTCCTCTTTCCCAGGAAAGGAAGAGTGCATCGCTGCTCGGATATTCGTTCCGTGTCGCTCGTTGGTGTTCGAACTTGGGACCACCAACTCGTTAATACCAGGGGTTTCATTTGGCGATGAGGTGCAAATTATGGCGGCTTGGGATTGGCGGAAAATCGGATCGCCCTTGCTTGGAATTCACTCACAGAGTCGCTACACAATAGACTTTTGTTATGAAAATCATCATCCCTCCTTGGCCGGGTGGGCTACTATTGCAGCTACATACTAGTATAACGAAAAATGTTCCATCAAACTCTAAATCTCGCTGGATGTTTTTGGGTCGACAGATTTGGCAGAAAAGAAAGTTTAATGAGGCGTTGGTGTTAGCAGATTTCAGCGGTTATGTAAAAACGCCAGTAAACTGCATGGGTGACATCCGCTTCGTAAACTCGGAGGCCTTCGCCAGGGCAATTCCATTCAATTCCATCGCCCCCAAAAAACACAAATCCCCCGTGACCAATCACACTCTGAGTCTTAGCGTGCGATCCAGGACGGTCGTACAGAGTGCTCGATCAGATCAAAACCCGCCTGGAAGACGAAGGATCAATGAGGAAAGGCCATCCAAAAGCTTGTGTAGGACGCACGACCCATACTAGCGTAAAATTAGATCCGAACAGTCTCCACGCCTTGACGGACCGTGCGTCCCGATTTAAGGTTTTCTGTACGATTTTTCTGATGTTGGCAGGGTTAGGTGTTGATTTTGAGAGGACACTGGCCCTGCTGTGGTTTGCCAACTGCAAGAAGCGGCCATAACACACAAATCTTGCCCATAGCACGGACACTTGTCTGAAAACGACCCTCCAAATTTCTGCACCTTTTCTCCCCCTCCAACCCTGCCATCGCTTGCTGCTGTGAATGCGTATACGACCATGCCCCCGGTAATTCACACCTTCAGCGATGAGATTAATTATCTTGTTTGGCGGTACTTGCGAGAATCAAGTATGTTCTCCTCGCACCCTAGTGTTCTCGTATCTAACTCGGTGTCTAGATTTAACACAGACGGCATGGACCCTGGAAGCCGAAATTAAAAGCAAGAGTGGCAAAGATGTCGTGTCGATTCACGAAGAGGTCGGGAGACACGTTAGCATTGATCTGCCGAAACGGATGAGGATGTCGATGCAATATCAAGAAGTCCTAAAACATATGTCGGAGGTGCGGCCAATTATTAGGCTGACTGACTTGTAGGACGGAGATTTACCGTGCACAGCGCCGTTCACTCTCTTATCGGAGCATAAATGCAATAAAGGAGACGAGTCGCGAGTGCCGATTGCTGATGTCGTCGAGAGACCATGGCAACTGGAATCGGCTAGTTTCCCTCATGGAGAACCGCTAGCGCTATCGAATGCGGCCCAACAGCCGCGACAGAGTCGGCGGCTCAATCGTGATGAGAGCGCGCCGAACGGACCTACATACTCTCTTCCAAAGACGAAACCCGGTCCGACGGGCGCGAAGCGCAGGAAACCGAATAGCCTGCCTTCGAATCCACTGGCGGTGGGTATTGTCGAGGAAGACGAGAGTAATGTGGATGAGGAAATGGATGAGGATACAGTGGTAATGAATGGGGAGGATGTCGTGATGAAAGATGTTCCAAGCGTGAAGAGCGAACCGGAGACGATACAGGTCATCCCGAACGATGGACCTCTACAGTTTGGCGATCCTAACACTTTTGTCGCCGCCTGGAACGATAAAGCCATTCTGGCCACTGGGTAGGCCATGATTCGAGTATCACTAACAAGCTAGTAAAAATGAGCTGGTGAGGACGTGGTCGGTTCACCCACGAGGTGAAGAGCGATTAGTGGAGCCGCACCTCTCGCTTCCACTCGCTAGCTCCGGTGAAGTCACATCTTTATGTTGGCATGTATATCCTGAGAGTTCTGTTGGCTCACCGCAGCCTGATGACTCCCTACTGGCGGCTGGTACATTAATGGGCGTTACCACTGTGTGGAACATAGAAGGAACGCTTCACGCTTCCCTGGGGTCAACAAATGGCCCCATATTCCGTCTGAAATTCAATCCAGCGGGGTCTTTATTGGTGACATGTTTTGCCAATGGCGTTTTTGAAATTTACGATATCAAAACCTGGACGTCGATTTTCAAGGTACCCGCTGCCACCAGTCGAATTTGGGAGACTCAGGCCATACTGCCTTGCCTGGTCTGGTTAGATGATTCACGTCTTGCGATCCTTGGCCCGAACGCCCCTAATGCCGTCGTCAATTGCTGGCAATTCGACGACACACATGCCACCTCTCCTTTCCTTCAACTCACTGGCCACGAGGGATTAATAAATGATATTGCATACGACAAGCACACTGGATTCATCGCTACCGCATCAGAGGATCAGACGGTCAGACTATGGAAAACTGATAAAGAAACTTCTTACCACGAGTTTCGGAATCACACCGAGCCGGTCAAGGCAGTTGCGTTTCAACCTACTGCTGATCCAGAAGCTCAAACGCGGGTTCTTGCATCCGCCTCATTTGATGGGACGATCTCCTTGTACGACATCTCTACATTCACCCTTCTCTACTCGATCGGTAAGGAAATCCATAATTTCCCGGGCGACCGAATATCAACTATCAGCTGGAGTCCTGATGGGAAATACTTGTGCTCGGGTGATCTTGAAGGTGTTGTGGGTGTGTGGGAATGGCGAGAGTCGACTGAACCTCGGCCATTTGCGATATGGGCGCCAGACAGAATAAGGGAAGACCAACAAGAAACTATGCCGAACGGTACGAATGGACATAAGGATGAGCAGGATAGACCGGTCCTCCATATTCACTGGCAGAAGACCGGTCAAAGTTTCGTGGTATGCCGGGAAAATCGAAGAGTATCTATCCTCTTCATGGTACTCTTGGACTAATTGTAGGTGGCATTAATTGACTGGCCATTAGAACAAATGCGGTAGGTCCTGGAAGATCTCGAGACATACGATCCCACGCACACAAATGTATGAATGTAATATGGACAGTTTTGGGTAGGATATGGCTGTCTCTGGGTATGCGATAGAGCAGGTGTTGGTCTGTACCTATTTACATTACGCTGTAAACATGTATGTTAATTATACAACGAGAGAGTCAAGCTCGCTCGCGTCTAAAGCATGTGTTTTGTGTCCCTTGATCTTTGGCGTTGCGATACGGCGTAATTGCCTCCCGTTGTGCCGTCAACGTATGCCAAATGTCGCTGGGAACAGAGTGACGTCGCTTCGGAGCGCCATCCGGCGGAAGCCTCGGAAGGCGGACTTTCCCAGAGCGTCCAATTGCCACACGAAATGACTCAGAGTGGCCAGCCAATGAGTGTGGCGGATCAGGGTGGGGCCGAAAAGCAGGGGGAATCCCGTGATTTTTTTGATCTTATCGATTCTGGCGCCATCTAAATTTCTGTTTCTCCCGCGGCAGCTGCAAACATAAACACAGCCGACTTCGCTTCCATCGCCTTTCCTCCGAACGTCGCTTCACGCAATTCTCATCGTCCTGCTAAAAGTCCACTGCTCTAGTCCTTACTTGGCATTTTATTGATCAATTCCCAGGCCCGACCTTAAATCTATATAAGTTACGATGCCACCTTCTGTCGTTGCAAACGGCTCAAACGGCTACACACATGTAACGAATTCGAGATTCGTTCCAAGCAACAATCCATATGATATGTCCCCATCTCAGCCTTTGCTAACCATTACGCCCGAGAGCCGAGGATTTCCTGTCAAGAGTGTCAAATTTCTCAATCATTGAATCGACCTTGGTATCTTATTCTCTGGCTGTCAGCTAACATATCAGAGGGAAGGCGAACAATTCGCCAACGCCTTCTTTGACACAGCCAAAAAAATCGAGATCGCCAAAGCGTTGGATGAATTTGGGGTCGAGTACATCGAATTGACCTCCCCTGCCGCGTCAGAACAATCCCGAGCCGATTGCGAGGCTATTTGCAAACTAGGTTTGAAAGCTAAAATCCTAACACACATCCGCTGTCACATGGATGATGCGAGGATTGCAGTGGAAACAGGTGTCGACGGCGTTGATGTTGTCATTGGCACTTCGTCGTTCCTGAGAGAACATTCCCACGGGAAAGATATGAATTATATTCACAAAGCTGCGGTTGAGGTGATTGAGTTTGTCAAAAGCAAAGGGATTGAAGTGCGATTTTCGTCTGAGGATTCTTTCAGATCAGACCTGGTTGATCTTCTCTCGATTTATCGTACCGTCGATAAAGTGGGTGTGAATCGAGTTGGAATTGCTGATACGGTAAGATCGTTTGAAAGGTCGGATTGGCTAATGACAGGTTGGTTGCGCAAATCCAAGGCAGGTGTACGACCTGGTACGAACCCTTCGAGGCGTAGTATCCTGCGATATCGAGTGCCATTTCCACAATGACACGGGCTGTGCAATTGCTAATGCCTACTGCGCTCTCGAGGCCGGTGCAACTCATATCGACACTTCCATTCTCGGAATCGGAGAACGAAACGGCATTACCCCCATTGGCGGACTCTTGGCAAGTATGTATGCCGCAGACAAAGAATACATCAAAGGCAAATACA
>Ga0302325_10020949_pt1 | contig 13702 bp, 14 predicted proteins | sample Palsa_T0_2_FD_201948 | JGI IMG/M metagenome (GOLD analysis project Ga0302325, IMG submission 201948) | Peat permafrost microbial communities from Stordalen Mire near Abisko, Sweden - Palsa_T0_2 | ecosystem: Environmental > Terrestrial > Soil > Palsa > Peat permafrost | place: Sweden: Abisko... | reverse complement strand
TCGAAGTCCCAGAAAAACTGCGCGTCTTTGAATCTCGCGCGAAGGACACGTGCATTGCCATGGCGGATGATTTCGCGGCCCGCGTCGTCTACCTGCGTATTCAACACCGCCAGAAAATGCGGAGCGAGTTTGCCGTCGGCGGCTTCGACGGCGAAGTATTTCTGGTGGTCGCGCATGACGGTGACGAGAACTTCTTCCGGCAGCGCAAGATACTCGGGTTCAAAGTCGCCGAGGACGACGCCGGGCCACTCGGTAAGGTGCACCACGGTCTCAATCAGCGCGGCATCCTCGCGCCACCGTGCGCCGGGCACGGTGCGCGTAGCGGCGTCGAGCGCCTTGCGGATGATGTGGCGGCGCTCGGCTACCTCGACGACGACGCTGGCCGCGCGCAGGCTTTCCTGGTAATCCGCGGCCTTGGCGAGCAGCACCGGCGCATCGCCATGCAAGATGCGATGGCCACGGCTGGCGTCGCCGGCCGCGATGCCCGCGATTTCGAGTGGCACGATTGCAGAATCAAGCAGTGCGACGACCCAGCGCACGGGACGCACAAACCGCTCCGGCTTGGCGGCGCGCCAGTACATGTTCTTGGCCCAGTAAAGGCTGAGCACTTCCTTGGGAAGTTCGGCCGCAAGGATTTCGGCGGCGGTGCGGCCAAGGCGGTTGACCGTTGCGCCGACGTATTCGCCCTTGGCGTTGGTGACTTTTTCGAGAGCAGCGACAGGCACACCGGCCTTTTTTGCAAACGCATCGGCCGCCGGTGTGGGCATGCCGTCTTTGAAGGCTACTTTCCACGACGGGCCGGTCAGCTTCTCTTCGGTGTCCGCCTGGCTGGGCAGAACGTCCCTTACTAACACGGCGAGACGCCGGGGCGTGGAGTAAGTACCGACCTTGCCGCTCGTGCCCAGGAGCCGCTCACGCGTGAGCAGATCAGTTACACGCTTGCCTAACTCGGCCTCGGCTCCGGCTATCATGCGGGCGGGAATTTCTTCCAACCCAATTTCCAAAAGAAAATCCGACATCGCTTTGAGTTTCTTTCTGTTTGTTGTTCCAAATCCAACCGATTGAGCCGAACCGAGAAAAGACAACCGCAGGTCCTTCGACTTCGCTGCGCTCCGCTCAGGATGACAGTGTTTGCGGGGCCTGCTGCAATGCGTAGGCCTTGGCAACGCCCACTGCCAGGTTGCGAATGCGGCCGATGACGCCTACTCGCTCTGTCACACTGACAGCGCCGCGCGCGTCGAGGAGATTGAAGAGGTTCGAGCATTTGAGCGCCAACTCGTACGTGGCGAGCAGCGGGAAGCGGCGCTTTTCCGCGATGCTTGCGCCGTCGCTGGCGAACAGCGCATTCGCTTTTTCAAGCAGCGACTTCCCTTCCGCCTCATAAAGGTTGAAGTGCTCCCAAAGTTTGCCGACATCGGCAAACTCGAAGTTATACACGCTGAACTGTAACTCCTCTTCAAGTCTTACATCGCCGTAAGTGACTTCGGCGCCGGTCTCCGGGTCGCGCGACCAGACGATTTCATAGATCGAGTCTACGTCTTGAAGAAAGGCAGCTATGCGTTCCAGACCATAAGTCAGCTCGGCGCAGATGGGGTCAAGATCTAACCCGCCGCATTGCTGGAAGTACGTGAATTGCGTGATCTCCAGGCCGTCTAGCATGACCTGCCAGCCCACTCCCCACGCGCCCCCGGCGGGCCACTCCCAGTTATCCTCTTCGAACTTCAAATCGTGCTGGCTGAGGTCGATGCCGATGGCCTGAAGCGACTCCAGATAAAGCTCCTGCACGTTGACCGGCGGCGGCTTCAGGATGAGCTGAAACTGGGTGTGTTTGAAGAGGCGGTTGGGGTTTTCGCCGTAGCGTCCATCGGCCGGCCGGCGCGAAGGCTGCGCATAACCCACGCGATAGGGCTTGGGGCCCTGCACGCGAAGAAATGTCTCCGGCGCCATTGTGCCAGCGCCCACTTCAACGTCGTAGGGCTGCTGCAAGACACAGCCGCGCGCCGCCCAGAAGCTTTGCAAACGAAAGAGCAGTTCCTGGAAGGTAAGGGGTGGGGCGGACACGGCTGCTGGTGTTTGAGTTTCGGATGAAGACACGGATCGCTCGCTCTCGACGGAACTAGGGATGATTTTATCAGCCTCGGGGAATTAATCTGCGAAATGGCGGCCATTGTGCGAAGCGATTGCAGCTACGAGCGCAGCCAGAGTTAACACCGCCCCTCCAGGGCGGAACGGCCACTGGCGGTGCCATCCCAGAGTTTCGTCCGCCGCCGCGGACTTCACTCTGGGCTATTCTCGCGTCTCCCTCCGGGAGAAGGAATGCTTGAGACCTGGAGAGAAAGTGAATGATATCGACTTACTACAACCGCGCCAGCGCCTCGGCGGTGCGCAGCCTGCGCTCCAGGTGGCGTTCAATCGCTTGCAGGGTAAAGCGCCGCAGGTCCTGGGCGCGGCGGCGCGGCCAGGGCTCGGCGGCAAAGGCCGAGACCGGAGCGCGCAGCATTCTCTGCGCAAGCTGCAGGGAGTCAGCCGATAGCTCGCTGGCGCTGCCGTTGCGATGCGCGGCGCAGAACAGGCCGTCGGCGAGAGAGTTGAAGCTGGCCTCGCTTGCGATGAGCGGCTCGCCACAGGCGGTGCAGTGGCCAATGTCAGGCAGCAGGCCCATGAGCCGCGTCATCCACAGAGAAAAGTAGGTCAGCGCCATCCACGGCTGGACCTTATCCGGCTGGGCGGGATCCGGCTGAACAGCCGTGGTCTGCTCCAGCACAGAAAGCAGCAGGCGGAAGACGGTCTCCTGCGGGTCGTGCTCGGGCAAGGCCTCGTCCAGCACCTCGGCGTAGAAGCTCAGCACTGCCATGCGCACGTGGTCCACGGGCGCGGAGAGCGGCGAGCGGATGATCTCCAATTGATCCAGACGCACCAGTTCCTGGCGGGGCTTCTCGGCGAACCATGCGCGGGCAACAGTCATCGGCTCGAGCGCCCCGCCGAAACGTTTGCGGCTCCTGAGCGCGCTCTTGGCCACGCCTTTCACCCGGCCGTAGTCGCGGGTGAAGAAGCTGACGATCAGGTCGGCCTCGTGCAGGGGCCAGGTGCGGAGAACCACGGCTTCTGAGGTGAGCACGCTCATGCGTCTACTATCTTCGCACTGGGGAGCCTCATGCCGAATGGGGGCACGCGGTAGGCTTTCCGATCAATTGTAAGGAATCTTAAGGAAAGTAAGGTAAGATGGGCTTAAGAAAGGAATGCAATGCCTACCGCAACCGTTACATCCAAAGGCCAAATTACAATTCCGATCGAGGTGCGCAATGCTCTCGGATTGGACGCCGGCGACAAGATCGACTTTTTTGAGATTGAAAAGGGCCAATACGCGATGATTCCCCGTACCGGGTCCATTATGGAGATGCGGGGCTGTGTACCGAAATTGGACCATACTCCGACTATCGAGGAAATGGATGAGGCCGTACGCAGGCATGTTGCAAGGCTGGACGATGAGACCCGCAGCGATGCGGGCCTGCTCGGTCGCTCCAATGGGGCCGAGCCCGTTGCACGCAAGGCCCGATGAAAGCCGTAGATACCAACATCCTCGTCCGCTTCTTCACCCAGGACGATTCCGAGCAGAGTCCGCGGGCAGAGGCGTTTCTCCTGTCTTTTTCCGCCAGCGATCCCGTTTGGGTTGGATTGCCGGTGGTTCTAGAGCTGGTGTGGGTCCTAGGTGTGACTTATCGAATGAACCGGAACGAAATCGCCCATATTCTGCACCAGCTTTTGACCAGACAAGCTATCGCCGTTGAGCGAGCTGACGCGGTTCGCGAAGCCCTGTTCCTTTACCGCAACGGCAGCGCAGATTTTGCCGATTGCATGATCTCCACTTGCGCTCGCGCGGCGGGCTGCAGTGAGATCCTGACCTTCGACAGCAAAGCCGCGCGGGATGCGGGCATGAAACTGCGGGGGTAAGACGATTTATTCAAGCCCACCCCCCGTATCCTTTCTAAGATTTTCCACAGAAAGGCGGCTATTTCCTCAGTTTTCCATCTTGGCGGCGGTTAGACTGGAGGCAGAGGTTCCAAATGCCTTCCGCAATGGTCACCTTCAATGGCCGTATTACACTTCCCCCCAATGTGCGTAAACAACTCGGACTGAGAACTGGCGACAGCGTTGAATTTGTCGAAATCGGCAATGGCCGGTTTGCCATTGCGCCCGGTGCGGGTTCGATCTCCGAGTCAGTCTCCGATTCGAGGGCCTGGATTCCGGAGTTGAATTTCGACGCCACCGAAGATGAGCCGCGCTTCATGGAACTGGACGAGTCGTTCCGCTAGGCTTGCGCTCAGTGCGGCTGGCCGTAACCACCTCCCCATTGCCCAAGCGGTGGTGCGCGTCTTCGCGCCGCGCATAAACACGAACGTCCGCCGCGGCGAACCGGGACGGACGCGTGGTGGCAAGCCACAAATTCAAGTTGCAGCTACAAGCGGCTCTAGCGGCCGAAGTGTGCGGCGTTCTTCTCGGTAAAGCCGGCCCACTTCTCCGGCAGGTCGTCCTGCGCGAAGATGGCCGATACCGGGCAGGCCGGCACGCATGCGCCGCAGTCGATGCACTCGACCGGATCGATGAACAACTGGTCGGTTTCAGCGAATCCGTCTTCGTCCTTCTTGGGGTGGATGCAATCGACAGGACAGGCGTCCACACAGGCGGTGTCCTTGGTGCCGATACAGGGTTCTGCGATGATGTAGGCCATCTGAAGATTTCTCCGGGAGACTGACTCTCGACGCTGATAGTAGCACAGGACCCCGGAGCCTGAGTCAACCCCGCGAGGCCGAGTTTTGCCATATGGGAATCGGGGGAATCGTACGGCGCATTTCGGTGCGATTCGGGCGCCCTTCTTTCAGCGGGGACGGCTAAGAAGCATCGCGTCCCGGCCGGTTTACGCGACGGCGACCACGGTCTCGACAGTGCGGGTGATCGAAATCACGCTGATATCGTCTTCCTGGCCGAATTTCTCAGCCGCATCCGCCACCTCCACGGCGGATGCGCCCGAACCCATCAGCTCATGAATCCGATCGAAACCAAACAACTGGCCATCGGTATCCGTGGCCTCGAGAATGCCGTCGGAGACCAGAACCAGCCGGTCGTGGGGCTTGAGCACAAAGCACGTCACCGAGCATTTCGCCTCTTCCACCACGCCCAGGGGCAGCGCGCCCTCCATCTGCGCCAGTTCGCCGTTCAGGTAGGGGGGCACGTGTCCGGAGTTGGCCAGCGTGACCGATCCGCTTGCATCGATCCGCATCGCCAGGCAGGTGGCGGTGGCATCGCCGCGACCCATCAGCCGCTGGTTCAGTTCGCCGAGAACTGCCGCGGGGTCCGGGTTGAATCGAGCCGCAGTGCGAATGGCCCCCACCAGCAGCGCCACCAGCATGCCGGCGCGCAGCCCCTTGCCGGTCACATCGCCTGCCACGATGAGCAAGCTGCCGTCAGCGGCGTTGGGGACAATCTGAAAGAAATCGCCGCTCACTTCGCGCGCCGGGCGATAGACCGACTCGATGGTCAGGCCGGGATGCACGATCCGCGCCGAGGGCACAATCAGCTGCTGCACTTCCTGGGCCTGCTTCACGTCCAGGGCCAGCAGACGCTGCGCCTTGACAGACTGCAGCAGCCGCCGCAAAAGCAGCAGCGCCACAGCCAGCGCCATCAGCAGGGTGGCCAGGTGGACGAGGTTGATGTTCACGCCAAAGGGATTCAGGTTCAGGCTTACGTGCAACACCGCCAGTTCCCGCGAGAACACGGCGATTCCCCGCAGCAGCACGGCCGGCAGCACGAGCCAGCCCTCCAGCCCCAGGCGGCGAATGCCCTGGATCACGATCCACAGCATGAGCACGAAAAACAAGACTCGCACCACCAGGGTGACTTTTTCAAAGTCCGCAGCAACCCCATGCGGGACCAGGCCAAAAAACACCTCCGCGCCAATGGCCTCGGCGACCATCCAGACAACCGCCAGCGCTGCCGCCGCCCATGGTATCCAGGCCGGGCGCTGGCGGCCGAACCAGATCCACCACACCATCACCCAGCCGGCGGTGATCAGAGAAAACAGCAGACTGTTTCTCACCAGGGTGTCGGCCACGACGCTCAGGTTTTCTGTCCAGCCGTCCAGGGCAAACAGGCCGTAGTAGAAGGCTTGCAGCAGGAAGACCGCGCCAATCCACAGGTACACGCGGTCAGAACGGTCAAAGAGCACCAGGCTGAAGGCTCCCACAGCCATCATGGCGAAAAGCAGCCCCAGGGCTGCGTCGGTGGAGTATTCGCGCACCAGTTCCAGCCAGCGCAACTGGTAGTCGGCTCCCACCGCTCCGGACTCACCGAGCACCGGCGGGTTGTGCAACCCGCCCGCATCGGGCTGGGTCAACAGGGTTCCGGGGCCCATCCATACGCGGAAGACGATCACCTCGGTCAGTGAATCGCCCCTGTGCGCCGTGGAACTGGTGGTGGCAGAGCCTGCCGGGCCCCCTGCCTGAATCTTGACCGGCTGCGGCAGCGGAAACAGCGTCGGCGTGCTGTAGTAGGTGGCCGGCGCCTTGCCGGAAAAGGTTCGAAACCCGCCCAGCAGGCTGCCGTTGGCATAGACCTGGAAGACATCGTCGAAGTCCTGCGGGCCTTCGAGGGCGAGCTTTGCCGGCGAACCCGCTGGATCATCGTTGGTCAACTGAACGCGGATGCGGTACCAGGCATAGCCCCAGTAGTCCGCATGGCCCTTGGCCGTCCAGCCGGGCACGTACCCCGCCGTGCCACCGAGGGGCTCATACGAGCCTTCCGGCGGGGTCAGGTCCACGGTCTCCCACATGGAGTCGTCGAAACCCGGTTCGGCCCACAGCGGCTTGCCGTTGGTTGCGTCGACAGGTGAGTCGCCGACGGAAAACCGCCACGGCCCGTTGAGCGGGAAGGCCGAATGACCCAGGGTCAAATGCTCCGCAGCTGGAGTGGCCGACTCGAGAGCGGCCGCTTTGGCCGCCGCGGCGTCTGCCGCCTGCGCCCATCCGGCCACAGGCAAACCGATCCCCAACCCCATCGCCAGAACCCAGCGCAGCCCTCGCACCAAAACCTGCCCCCACAGATGAGATGGTGGCCCGCAGACCTTCCGAGCCTCATGCCTGAAGAGACTATACCGGAGCCGGGCGCGGCTGCCGAATCGTCTCTTGAGCAGTGGATAAGTGGACCGGTGGCGGGGAGGCTATCTTGCGAAGATCAGCCGAATCATCGCCAATCCGAGGGCGAATGCAAACCCGTACCCGAAGCTTTCGATTCGCACGGATTCCCTGCCCCTGCGTCGAAGGAGAATTCCGACCTGCGACATCACAAGCCCTGTCAAGACGGGGCTGATGAGCAGACTGATGCCGTGGAGCTTTGACGGGTGGAATATCGGGTGCGGGAAGAGAACCAGGCTTGCAGCCCCAAAAGCGCCCCCCAGCAACAAGTAAAAAGCGGCGGCGAGGGTTGGACTGAGGGTAGCGTTTGAGAAAAGACTTCGAACTGCTCTCACGATCAGCCCGACGATCGCTTCGAGAAAAACCTCAAATAGCAATTCAAGCAACAGCTCTGCAAGAGCGGACAAGATCGCAGAAAAGAGTTCGTCCATACCCGGAATTCTAGACCCTGAGTCACAGAAAACGTTGGTTTGCGCCGGGCTCAGGAGGGTTCTCATTTCAGGCCAATTGAATGGGCCTTCGACGATGAATTTGTTTCTAATCGCACTGCCCCTATGGGGCAGAGGCATTCATCTGGGACGCATTCCCCGGGTTTCGTCCGCCGCGGCGGACTGCACCCGGGGCTATTTTCGACGCGTCCCTCCGGGACGAAGCGCGAGATGGCTTGGCAACCGGTGTGAAGGTTGCTGTGCTTGCTAAAGACCGATGGCGGCCCGCTCAGCGCGGCGCTGCGCGAATTCCTGCGGGGTGGGAATCGGCGCGAGGTCGCGGCCCGCGAACATGTCCTTGAATAGCTCGACGAGCTCGTCGTGGATCAGGCCGTTCGAGGCAAGAACTTCGCGGCTGTTCAGTTGAAATGGCCCGCCGGCAAAGTCCGACAGGCGGCCGCCAGCTTCTTCCACCAGTAGAATGCCCGCTGCCGTGTCCCACGGGTTCAGGTTGAACTCCCAGAAGGCTTCGAGTCGGCCGCTGGCCACGTACGCCAGGTCCAGCGCGGCCGAGCCGGCGCGGCGCACGCCGTGCGAGCGCAGCGTGAATTCGTGGTAGAAGTGGATGTTCGGACTGTCATGGCGTTTGCGGCTGGGAAAGCCGGTGGAGACCAGCGACTCGGCCAGCACAGCGATGCGCGAAACATGCATCGGCTTGCCGTTCAACATTGCGCCGTGCCCGCGCTCAGCAGTGTAAAGCTCGTCGCGCATGGGGTCGTAGATGACCCCGGCCACAATCGTTCCGTCTTCTTCAGCGCTGGCGCCTCCGAGTCGATGCTCCAGACCCAAGGAGACGCAAAACTGCGGAAAGCCGTGAGCGAAGTTGGTGGTGCCGTCGAGCGGGTCAACGTACCAGCGGAACTCGCCTTCCATGCGCTCGCGGGTTCCCTCTTCGCCATAGACGCCATGCTCGGGGAAGGCCTCGGCGAGCCGCGTCCGGATCAGCTTTTCCACGGTGCGGTCGGCTACGGTGACAAGGTCCACGTCGCCTTTGTACTCGGTTTCAACTCCCGCAGAGAAGAACTCGCGCAGCCGCGCACCGGCCTCGCGCGCAATGGCCGAGGCCTGGGGAACCCATTGCAGGTCTGCATTCGCGAAGACGCTCAAGACGCGGTCCCGCTGGGAGCGATCTTGCTGGCGACGTGCCGGGCCTGTTCGGCGCGCGGCTCGCGCCTTCGCCCCGCTTCCGCGATGCTGCGGATCTGATGCTTGTAGATGAACAGGTTCGGCTGCCCTTCGCGCGTCAGCCGCAGCATGGCGTCGTCGAAGTACTCGATCCAGCCGCGCACCGTTTCGCCGTCGCGGAGTTTGACAGCGACGACGACCTGGCGGTCGCTGAGCGAGCGCAGATAGAGCGCCTCCTGGCCGGTATCGCCCGGCGGAGGCGCCTTGGAACGGCGGCGCGAAGACAAAGGAGAGGTCATGCTGCCATTTTAGATGCAGCGCGGGAAGGGAAGGCCGCATGGAAACAAAATCGACGGGCTGGTTGAGTTTGTGGCATCCCACCCATTCGCAAAAAACGCGAATGGATGGGGCACGGTGCATTTGTGCTGGGGTCTAGCTTGGCAAATCCGCGATTTTAGACAGGTTCTGAGATAGGTGCTTCGCCCGGGGAAGGAATCATGGCGTCGGCGTGAAGATTGTCCCTGGCTTCATCGCATACGCCAGCCGCGGCTCTTTGCCGGCCACAGTGATCCCTCGCGAAAATGTCGCAAGCAGCGGGCGGGCACTGTCCACTGCTTTGTCGGCGCCGGCGGCTACGATCCATAGCTGACCCTTCTCGGCATCGCCTGGGCCGCCAAACACCCGCGCCGCCACAAAATCGACGCCCCGGTTCGCGTGCTCCACGGTGAGCAGCGCAGCGAGGGCCATGCTGATGGTGCCGCACAAGAGATGAAGCACGCCGGGTGAGAGCGCATCCATCAGCCGGGGTACGCCGAAAAGCACCTCTTCATACGCCGCGTCGTCCGGGAGCATGGTGATTAGAGCGTCTGCGCCCAGTTCGGCTTCAGCCGGGGTCGCCGCGGCGATGGCGCCTTCGTGGATGAGCGGCTTGGTGCGCTCTTCGCTGCGATTCCACACTGACAATTCGTATCCGGCAGCGAGCAACCGCAGCGCCATCGGTGTCCCCATGTTGCCTAGTCCCAGAAACCCGATCCTCATGGCAATTCCTGTAAGAATCTGTTTAAGAACTCGGATGGAACCGGGGAATGGCAGGCCAGGGCTTGAGCCCTGACGTTTGGGGGCTGCAACATGTGACGGCCTTCAGGCGCTGCGGCATGCTCTTGCCTCCCAAAGCTCAGCCTCAGGGGCTAAAGCCCGCGCTGATTCGGCTACCCCTGTGCCGGGACTGAAGTCCCGGCCTACGGCCCGGACGAGTTCTTAAACAGGTTCTAAGATTGGCTGTTGTTCACTTTCTCGCGAACTGCACAACTATTGATCATAGGCTCTGCGACAAGCGACGACTTGCACAATGCCGTTCCACTTAAAACGCAATGGGAGTTTCTCGGTATCCGGACCGTACCCGGAGAAAAGTGTTCTGTCTGGATAGGCGACCGTCTGCCCGGGACCTGAACCTTTGCACTGGTCTCGGCAAAAGAGCCCGACGAATTTTCGCATCGGCAGGGAATAATTTGCGCGGAGTGCGGTTTGCATCGGTGGAGGAACTATCCATGAAGGATGCAAATCGAGTGAACCCCGCGCAGACCCAGTTTCAGCTAACCGGCGCTGCGGAAGCGGCACAACCCAACCCGCCGTCAGGCCCGGTTGCCGGCGACGGAATCGACCGGCGAAACTTTTTGAGCTGCATGGCGTGGGCAGGCACCGGCCTGCTTTGGACCATGGCGGGCGGAGTGCCGTCGTCCAGGCTCTTTGCGGCCACTGGCGGAGGGACGGGCGCGCAAGGATCCCATGCCGGCTCAGGCTTCAGCTTCGTCCAAATCAGCGACAGCCACATCGGCTTCAACAAGGCGGCGAACCAGGATGTGACCGGTACGCTGAAGCTGGCGCTGGACAAGATCAACGCGCTGCCGGCCGAGCCGGATTTGCTGCTGCACACCGGCGATATTACCCAATCGTCGAAGCCGTCGGAGTTCGATACCGCGCAGCAGCTCATCAAGACTGTAAGAGCTGGTGAAACTTTTTATGTTCCGGGCGAGCACGATATCGCAAGCGACGACGGAGCAATGTATCTGGAGCGGTTTGGCAAAGGAACGAAGGGCAGGGGCTGGTACAGCTTCACGCATAAAGGTGTGCACTTTATCGGGCTCAATAATTGCCAGCAGGTGGATGCCATGGGCAAAATGGGCGACGATCAGCTGAGTTGGCTCAAGGCTGACCTTGCCGCGCAGTCGGCGTCGATGCCGGTGGTGATCTTTGCGCATATTCCGCTTTGGATGGTGTATCCGGAGTGGGGCTGGGGCACTCCCGATGCGGCAGAAGCGCTCACGTATCTGAAGCGATTTGGCTCCGTGACCGTGCTGAACGGGCATATTCACCAGGTGGTGCAGAAGGTGGAGGGGAACGTCACGTTCCACACGGCGACCTCGACCGCATTCCCCCAGCCCGCGCCTGGGTCAGCTCCCCATGCAGGTCCCATGGTGGTGCCTGCGGGAAAACTGAAGAGCGTTCTGGGCATTACGGAAGTGAAGTATGTGGGCAGGCACAGCCATTTGGCCGTTGTGGATTCGTCTCTTGGGGAGCAGTCGTGAGACGGATGGGCGCCGTGCTGTTTTGCGGTGGGTTTGCACTGTCGGCATCGCTGCTGTTGGCCCGCATTCACCCTTTCGGGGACGCGGGCCTGTATGCGGCGAAATCCGCGGACACGCCCATCTTGAGCAACGCTCGAGTGCCCCAAGAGGTACGCGCGATCCTGGTTGAAAAGTGCGCGGACTGCCACTCGAATCAAACCCGCGCGCCGCTCTATGGCCACTTCGCGCCTGTCTCGTGGCTGATGGAGCGTGACATCGTAGAAGCCAGGAAGGCGATGAATCTTTCCCTGTGGGACACTTACTCCGCGGATCGCCAGCAGACTTTGGCGGCCAAGATAGTGCAGGAGACAAAGTCAAATGAGATGCCGCCGGTGCAGTATCGAATGATCCATTGGAACGCGCGCATTGGGGATGCCGACCTGAAGATATTTGGCCAGTGGGCACACGGCTCGCGGGCCGCGCAGGCGGACGCATCAGTTGCCGCAGAAGGCGACCCCGCACGGGGTAAGACGCTCTTTGAGAAGCGCTGCACCGGCTGCCATGCACTCGCTCAGAACCACGAGGGTCCGCAATTGCAGGCGGTCTACGGGCGAGCTTCCGGCACGGCGCCCAATTTCGCGTACTCCGCCGCGCTGAAGAAGGCACACATTGTGTGGGACGATCGGTCGCTGGAGAAATGGCTTACCGATCCCGACGCGTTTATTCCCGGCAATGACATGGATTTCCTGGTTTCCAAGCCCCAAGACCGCCAGGACTTGATCAGTTACCTGAAGCATTAGTGGAGACAAGCTCAGGCTTCGCAACTTGACTTTGAATTTGCCATATATCATGCTACATATCAAAGATGAACGAAATGGGGTGAATGCAATGGCGATCCTTGAAAAGGCCAAGGTCTTTATGAGCGGCCGGAGTCAGGCCGTCCGCATTCCGGCGGAATACCGCTTTTCCACCAGCGAGGTTTATATTCGGCGCGACCCGAAGAACGGCGACCTTATCCTTTCACAGGCGCCGGGCAGCCTTGCGGAGATCTTTGCCGCGCTCGATGAAGTGGGAGTGCCCGACGACTTTCTCACTCCCGCGGACCGTGCGCAGGGGCCTCCGCAAACACGGCCTGAACTGTGAAAGTCCTCTACATGCTCGACACCAACATGGTGAGTTATATCGCCAAAGGGCACTCCAAGGCTGCGAGAGCCCGGATGCTGAATCTGGAGCAGGACGAGGCGGTGTGTCTGTCGGTGATCACCGAGGCGGAGATTCGCTACGGCCTGGCCAAGAGGCCCGAGGCAACCGCACTTCGTGAGCGCATGGAATGGTTTCTCTCGGCAGTCAAGGTGCTCCCCTGGGGCAGGGACGAAGCAAGGAAGTATGGGGCGGTCCGAGCCAGGCTGGAGTCCTCCGGCAAGACCCTTGAGAATATGGACATGCAGATTGCGGCCCATGCAATTGCTATAAGCGCGGTACTTGTGACCAACGACAATGCGTTTGCCTATGTGGAAGATCTTCAGCCGACTGTCAACTGGGCAACCGACCTCTAGCTGTTCACCGTTCAATCCTTCTTTGCGGGCGCGTCGGCGTAGTAGCCGGTTTTGTGGCGGATGTTGAAGTCGTCGGCTGCGGCTCGGGGAACCGTGACGTCGATGCGGTGGAAGATTCGTCCCGGCTCCTGGTTGTGCGGGTAATAGCCGATCAAATACTGCGTACGCAGGTCGTCGCTCACTTTGGCAAAAGCTTTGTCGAGGCCGCCTTCGCTGACGTAGAAGCTCTTGCCGCCGGTTTGCTCGGCCAGCGTGATGAGGGCGTGCTCGCCGCCCAGGTCGCGGCCGGCGCTGGCTTCGATGGGCACGTCGATGACGGAGTAGATCATGACCTCGTGGCGCAGGGCCGACTCGAGCGCCTGCTGATAGGTGGTGCTCTTGGCCGTGTCGCCGCCGTCGGAGACCAGCACCAGCACGCGGCGTCCATCTTTGGCGCCCAGACCTTCCGAGCCGAGCAGAATGGCGTCGTAGAGCGCGGTCGCGAAGTCGGAGTGAAGCTGGCCGAGGCCGCGATCGATCTGCGATACCTTGTTGGTGAACGGCGACAGTTCCTTCACCTCGGTGGCGAATTGCAACAGGCTCATCTGGTCCTGGGGACGCAGAATGGCGTGCACAAAGCGCCGCGCCGCGTCGGCTTCTTCGAACATGTCTTTCTTCACGCTCCCGCTGGTGTCGATGGCCAGGGTCAGATTGAGCGGCAATTCCGATTGGCGCTCGAAGACGGCGATTTGCTGCGGGCGGCCGTCTTCAGCCACCTTGAAATCGTCGCGGCTGAGGGCGCC
>Ga0302325_10020948_pt1 | contig 13702 bp, 8 predicted proteins | sample Palsa_T0_2_FD_201948 | JGI IMG/M metagenome (GOLD analysis project Ga0302325, IMG submission 201948) | Peat permafrost microbial communities from Stordalen Mire near Abisko, Sweden - Palsa_T0_2 | ecosystem: Environmental > Terrestrial > Soil > Palsa > Peat permafrost | place: Sweden: Abisko... | reverse complement strand
CGCCCGTTTCCATCCTGCTCAGCCGCATCATGTCCATCGCCTACGGCGTGGGCGCGGCGCTCACCCTCGACGAATTTGCCCTGTGGCTCAATCTCGACCCGGACGTCTACTGGGTCAAGACCGGCGGACGCCTCAGCATCGACGCCGTGATCCTCTTCGGCTCCGTCCTGATGATCGGCGCCTGGGGCGCGCCATTTTTCCAGTCCCTCAAGCGCCTCTGGACCAAAGGCGGCATGTTGCGCTCCCGCATGGTTACCGGCGCGTCCGTGACGAAAATCAGGCCGAGTCGCCGTGTGCCGTGGCCTCGTCGGCGTAAAGGCCCGCGATCGTCTTCGCGTATTTCTCCGTAATGATCCGCCGCTTCAGCTTCATGCTGGGCGTAAGCTCGCCGGTTTCGAGCAGCCATTCGTCGGCCACCACGCGAAAGCGCTTCATCGTCTCAAAGTTCGCCAGCGTGCCGTTCACCTTGGCGACAATCTCTCCGTAAAGGGCGGTCACCCGGCCGTCCGCAACCAACTCCCGCCGCGTCCCTGCGCCAATTCCCTGCTGCCGCGCCCAATCCTCAAGCGCCGCAAAGTTGGGTGAAATCAGCACCGAGATGAACTTGTGCTTATCCCCCACCAGCGCCGCCTGCGCCACCAGCATATTGGTTTTCAGCTTGCCCTCAATCGGTTGCGGAGCGATCAGTTTGCCGCCGGAGGTCTTCAGCAGCTCCTTCTTGCGGTCGGTAATCGAAAGAAATCCATCTCCGTCGATCTTCGCAATATCTCCGGTCGCAAACCACCCCTCGGCGTCGATCACTTCCCGCGTAGCCTCTGGCTTGTGCCAATACCCCTTAAAGATCCCCGGCCCGCGCACCAGCAGTTCGTCGTCCGCAGCCAGTTTGCATTCCACATTCGGCAGCTGCTTGCCCACCGTCCCCATGCGATGCACGCCGGGCGTATTGATCGCGATCACCGGCGAAGTCTCCGTCAGCCCATATCCCTCCAGCACCGAAATGCCCACCGAAGCGAACCAATCTCCCGTCTCCACCCCCAGAGGAGCACCGCCGGAGATGAACGAGCCCACGCGTCCGCCAAACGCCTCGCGAATCTTCGAGTACACCAGCTTGTTTGCGATCTTCCAGGTCAGCGCACCGGGCCGCTTGCGGTCGTGAATCCGGTCCCGATGCGAGCCGCCCTGCTTCACCGCCCAGGCCAGAATCCCCTTTTTCACCTTGGAAATTGCCGACTTCTGCTCCACGCCCTGGCGAATCTTCTCGTAAACGCGCGGCACGCCGACAAATATCGTAGGACGCACCTGCTTGAGCGCCTGAATCAGCTTGTCGAACTGGTTGCAGTAAGCGACTTGCGCGCCGTTGAAGAACATCGCGTAGTCCAGCGCCCGCGCCGTAATATGCGAAAGCGGCAGGTAGGAAACCGACGAATCGCCGCGCCCAAACCCGAAATCCCGCGTGGTATAGCTCACGTTGGAAGCAATGTTGCCGTGCGTCAGCATCACGCCCTTCGGCTCGCCGGTCGTCCCCGAGGTGTAGATCAGCGTGGCCAGATCCTCCGGCTTCGCAGAAAGCACCTCTGCGTCGAACTCCGGATCGCGCTCATGCACAATCGCATCCATCGACTGCGTCAGCATGGAAAAAATCACCGCGTCCGGCGGCACCTGCACGGTATCCATCATCACCACATGCTCCAGGCCGGCCTTGCCCATGAACGGCTCAACCTTGTCGAACATGGCGCGCGTCGAGACGATGGCAACCTTGGCCGCCGAGTCATGCAGCAGCTCGCCAATCTGCTCCGTGGTCAGCGTCGGATAAATCGGCACATCCACCGCGCCAATCGCCAGCACGGCAAAGTCCGTGATCTGCCACTCCCAGCGATTCTCGCTCAATAGCGCCACGCGATCCCCGCGCTCGATTCCCCACTCCTGCAGTGCCCTTGCAAGCGCCCGCACGCGCCGGTAGACCTCAATGGAAGAAATGCCCTGCCAAACGCCGGCGTCGTCCTGAAACAGCATGGCATCTGGCCGGTTCGACCCAGCTACCCGCAAAAACAGCTCGTTCACCGTTTGAATCGCCGCTGGCCCCTGCAAACCGGCTGCCACTTTCGCCTCGCTCATGACTCTCCGCAAAACTCAATGTAACTATTCAAATCCAATCCCGGTGCAAGTGTACCAGCGACGGCGACCGCCAGACTCCCCATCCGGCTCTCCAAGTGCCAAAGGCGCGACGCTATCCCAGCATTGCCGTCGAAGACACACGCTTGACCGACTCAACCGCAGACCCAAGCGCCAAAGGCGCGATGCTATACCAGCCCAGGGCAACGCACTGGGTCACCAACGCCAGCGGAGTCTTCGAGGGCTGAAAGCCCGACTTATTCCCCACGCAACCCCAAACCCGCCTCAACGCCTCCGATCCATTCGCCTCCAAAATAAGTCCACCCAACTTGCGTACAATTATGCGGTTCCGTTGCATAATGCAATCAGGAGTCCCAAAGGAACTCCACTCCGGCGACATTCCGGAACGGCGATTCAACCGACAAAAAACCGCCCAAAAACGCCCCTTTTCGGCTCAAAAGCGCCCCTTTAAGCCCCAAAAACTACCCGTAAACCAATTAAAATCAATAGGATGCGGGAGTTTTTTGCAATTGCGATCGATCTTCATTCGCCATACTTTCGCTTTTCGCTCCGAATTTCCTGCCCGTCACCCACCTCAAAAGTCATCGCCACGCAATTGTCCTGGAGCGTTCCAGCACCCTCGCACATCCAAAACCAACCTGAAATGGAATTCACCGCATGAGCACCTCCGCCGCCCAACCCGAAGCCACCAAACCAGTCTCTCTGCCCGCGACGCCGCCAGCCAGCATGACCATGCGCGAAGTGCTGCGCATCGCGACCATGCGCCGCCTCTGGTTCGCCCAGATCGTCTCCGCTCTCGGCGACTTCCTGGCGCTCTTTGCCGTCATCGGCTTCCTTACTTTCAAGCTCCACGCCAACGCCCAGCAGGTCACCGGCGTCCAGATCGCGTACCTCGTCCCGATCGCCATCCTCGGCATCCTTGCCGGCGTCTTCGTCGACCGCTGGCCGCTCAAGAGCACTCTGGTTTCAAGCGACGTCATCCGTGGCATCCTCTGCCTGCTGCTGCCGTTTTCGACCCAGATCTGGCAGTTCTACGCGATCCTGGCGGCCATCAGCGTCGTCTCCAGCTTCTTCGGACCGGCGCAGGGCGTAGTCATCCGCGAAGCCGTGCCGCTCCACGGCCTGCGCTCCTCCAACTCCCTCATGCAGACGGTCATGTTCGGCATGAGAATCGTTGGGCCCGGCATCGCAGGCCTGCTGGTCAAGCTCTTCGGCTACAACCTCTGCTACTGGCTGGACGCAGTCAGCTTCTTCGCCTCGGCAACCTTCATCTACACAACGGTGATCAATCGCAGCCCCAAAGTCCACAAGCACACCGCCGCGGAAGACAAGGGCGCTGTCTCCAAGATTTTCCACGACATGCGGCAGGGGCTGAATTTCATCCTGCACCATGCCGGCCTGTTCTTTGTCGTTCTCGCCATGTCCGCAGGCATGTTCATCCTGGGCTGTTTCGGACCGCTCATCGCCGTCTACGTGCGCGACAGCGTCCACGGCAACTACACCGTCTACGCGGCGGCCAGCGCCATGATCGGCCTGGGAATGATGGTCGGCGTCAACGGCCTCAACACCTGGGGCAAGAACATCGGGAACAACACCCTGGTCTACTGCGGCCTGCTTGGCATCGCCCTCGGCCTGGTTCTCTTATGCGTGCTCACCTTCATCTGGAGCACCATCCTCGGCGACCTCATCATCGGAATCGCCGTAGCCGGCATCATCATCCCCGCGCAAACGCTGATGCAGCAGGAAACGCCACCGGAGCTAATGGGCCGCGTCGGCAGCACTTTCATGTCCTCCGTCTTCACCGCGCAGATCCTCGGCCTGATTCTCTCCGGCGAACTCTCCCGGTACCTCAGCATAAGAACCGTCTTCGCCCTCTGCGCCGGAATGCTCGTCCTGCTCTCGATAGCCGGCAAACTGTGGATGGAGCCGAAGGCCGCCTGATCGACGCTTTGAAAGGGCGCGGCTTCAGCCGCGCCGGAAGAAGCCAGTTTGGAGGAAGGGTACGCGCTTCAGCCCCTGAACAAAACTCCAGCAACAGAGGAGGACCTTTACGCGAACCGCATCTTGATTCACGCATCGTGCTCGCAAAAGCAAACCAACAAGTCGAGCGTGTACAGACGCCTGCGCGTCCAGTCCTATAACAGTCGCTCATGATATGACAAGGCATACCTTTGGGCGTGCAACGCGGTAATAGCTCATGCAGTAACTCGGATCGCGAGGAAGGATGCAGCCGATAAGTTCGCCTCTGAAGCCAGGAGCTGGCTCTGGATTTTCCGCCAGCTTCATCCTGGCAATCTCGATCCTGGCCGCATTCACCATCTTTATAACCCGGCGCGCAAGGCAACTGGAAGTTTCTCTGGGGCAGCCACAGGTTCATGTGCGGGCGCCGGATTTCTGGGCTGCCACGCCGGACGGCCGCACGGTTTCGTTGGCAGATTTCCACGGCAAGAAAAAGCTGCTCGTCACCTTCTGGGCCAGTTGGTGCGGCCCCTGCCATCTGGAACTCGCTGCACTAAACCAGTTCTATAAACACTACCACTCTGTCTCCAGCGACTTTGAGATTCTTGCCATCAGCGTGGACCTGGACCCAGCTTCGGCCACTCGATATGCCACCGAAGAATCTCTCAGCTTCCCGGTGCTCCTGGACCCCACCGAGAGAGTGGAGCGAGACTACGAAACAAGCGGCCTGCCCACAATGTTCTTGATCGATAGAAATGGGGAGATTGTCTACAGCCAGGCTGGCTTCGACAACCTCAATATTGTCGGCCCTAAATCTATCGAATCGCTGATGGCGCGCGAACTCAACATCGACCTGAAGGAAGTTGGGAAAGGTGACGCGAGTGACAACGCCAGCCATTGAGTTTCGCGGTGTTTCCAAGAGTTTCCGCCGCAGTTTTGCCGGAGACAAACTCCCAGCTCTTTCCAGTGTTTCTTTTCAGGTAGCGCGTGGCGAGGTTTGTGCTTTTCTCGGACCCAATGGTGCTGGTAAATCAACCAGCATGAACATCCTCATGGGTTTCAGTTATGCCGATAGCGGAGAGGCGAGCGTTCTCGGCTATCGCCCTGGCGATCTCCGCGCCAAAGAACGTATCGGCTTTCTGCCCGAGAACTTCGCCTTCTATCGACACCTCGATGCAGAGGCACTCCTCAAATTCCACTTAGGCCTGAGCGGTCGCAAGGTCGATCATCCATCCGTCTTGATTGCCGATCTTCTGGCCACGGTCAAACTCGAGAGTTACAGGGGCTTGAAGGTCGGGAAATACTCGCTTGGCATGATGCAGCGTCTGGGCATTGCTCAGGCACTTCTCGGCGACCCGGAACTACTGGTGCTCGATGAGCCAACATCGGGCCTCGATCCAGCCGGAAGAAAAGATGTGCGCGACCTCATCATGGCTCTCAAAGCCGAAGGAAAGACCATCTTTCTCAGCTCTCATCTCCTCTCAGAAGTTGAACATATCTGCGATCGTGCCATTATTATCGATCGCGGCAGGCTGGTTCGCGCTGGCGATATGCGGGAGTTGCTCGCAGATGGAGATCGCGTGGAGATCATTGTCGATCGACTGTCCGAAGCCCTTGAACGGGCAGTGAAGTTGCGCGGCGCATCCGTCCATCGCGAAGCAAATCGAATTCGCATCCTCGGTGAAACCGCTCAAAAGCGCGCATTGGCAGAGATGCTGTGGACGGGTGGATCTGACGTTCTCAGCATCGCGCCCATCAAAACCTCACTTGAAGATATCTTTCTGAAACTGGTGGGAGTTGGAGACACGGAATGAAGATACGCATCGTCGCGCACAACACCTTTGGCAGTTTTCTGCACAACAAGGTTCTCTACGCCATGGGCGTGCTCTTTCTTGTCTTCTTTCTGTTTGGGTTATTTAACGTATATTCCTTCAAGCACATGATCACGGCATCCAACGCCCTGCAGATGCAGCAGCACATGATGCATGACATCGCAAATTCCATTGTTTTGCTCTACGGTTTGGGCAATCTGCTGGCGGTATGGGCCGCTGCCGATTCCATCGCGAGCGAAATTAAATCTGGAACCATTCTGGCGATTATGGCGCGACCGCTGCATCGCTGGCAGTTTCTCACGGGAAAATATCTCGCGGTGCTGATGCTTATGTCGATCTATGCCATGACCATATCCGGTATAACTTATCTTCTAATGTCGCTGGGAGGTCAACCCTTCTACATCGCTGGGTGGGCCCTCGTTTTCTATCCACTTGTGCGCTACGCTATCTGGGCGGCAATCGCGATGTTTCTAGGTACCTTCTTGAATCCGATCGTCGTAATGAGCATTGTAGCCTTTCTGCTCTCCGTGATCGAGTTTATGAGTACCCCTATGGCAGTTAACCGTATTCCTGCATGGATTCAAATGCCGTTGCACCTTGCTCTTCCTATGTCCACTTTCGTGCTCGATGAAAGTCGCTTTTTCAACATGACGCAGGCAGCCCTGCAACGCTACCCTTGGACAAACCACCTGACGGCCCTGACCTATGGGATGAATTACGCACTGGTCTTCTTCCTCCTAGCCATCGCTCTCTTTCAGCGCCGCAGTCTGACACGCGACTAAATAGGATCGGATATCGCTCAAGGAAAAGCCCCAAACGTAGATGTGCGGCTTGCCAATTCACCGCACAGCTTCTTCGACAATCAACCGAATCCCGGCGATATTCGGCAGCAACTCCTCCGGAAACCCATGCCGTTCGCGCAGATATTGCGGCGTGTTGTAAGAAACCCAGACCTTACCCTCCGCGTCCTCCCAGACCAGCGCCTTCAGCGGCAGGTCGAGCGCCAGCGTGGGCGCGGCCACCATCAGCGGCGTGCCGGCGCGGGCGTTGCCAAAGATCACCAGCTTGGTCGGGCGCATCTCCAGGCCCATGGCCGTTGCGGCGCCACTGTGATCGATTCGCGCCAGGATCGGAATCCCCAGCGACTGCAAAACCGCGCCCAGCTTCTCCAGAGTTTCCTCCACCGAATACGGGCTGGCGCAATGCACCATGCCATTTCCTGCGTTCTCAGACATACTCGCCCCCAACGTCAATTCTTGCGTCCACAACGAGTATCCAGCATCCGCCTCGGAGAGCGAAATTCAGCCTGCTTTTTGAGCTCCATTTGATCGTCAGGCATTTTGCGAAATCCGCCGATGCACAAATGGCGCTAATTCAACGCAAACGCATGTGCGACAAACCAAAGCGTTTGCCACAAATTCGCTGGACTTTTTCCTTAAGATTTTCCAATTTTGAAATTGTTCTACGTGGAACAATCTGCAAAAAGCAGCATTGTTCCACGCAAAACGGTCAGGCTTTCGGGGTCAAGCGGATCAGGTTTTTAGCCCAGTCGCGCCAGCGATCCAGCAGATGCTGTCCGCAGGAGGAGCCCGTCTTCGCTACATGCAACTCGACCAGCTCGAAGATCGACTTCTGCGCCGTGTAGTCCAGATCGTTGAAGCGCTCGGCCACCAGAAAGTCCTTGTGATACATGGACTTTTCGAGGAACGCCGCCTTGTCGTCATAGACCCACGCCAGACCGCCAGTCATGCCCGCACCGAAGTTGATGCCGGTGTCGCCGAGAACGACCACGAGGCCGCCGGTCATGTACTCGCAGCCGTGGTCGCCCACGCCTTCCACAATGGCCAGCGCGCCTGAGTTGCGCACCGCAAAGCGTTCTCCCGCGCGCCCGGCGGCGTAGAGCGAGCCGGAGGTCGCGCCGTAAAGGGCAACATTGCCCAGAATCACGTGCTTGGTGCTCTCGCGCGCGGCGCGGCCCTGTCCGCGCAGGATCAACTCACCGCCGCAAAGCCCCTTGCCGACAAAGTCGTTGGCCAGGCCTTCGAGCTTCAACGTCATGCCGCTCACGGCAAACGCGCCGAAAGATTGGCCAGCCACGCCGGTCATGTCGAAGAGCAGCGAAGAGCCGGAAGCGGAAGGATTGTTGGTGCGGTACTGCGCGATCCTGCCCGCAAGCCGTGCGCCAACCGTGCGATGTTCATTGGTAATACGCGTTGAAACAGAATACGGCTGGCTGGATTTGAACGCGGCGAAGGCCGGTTCGACCCACGCATCGTCAAGCGCCGGATGATCGTCGGGACGGTCGTTGCGCCCGCCTTGCCAGCGAATCGCGCCATCCAGATTTTCGCCGATCTTGGCCGCGGCCAGCACCGGAGCAAGGTCCAGATTGCCGTCGTTGCGCACCTGTTCGAGCAGATCGGTACGGCCCGTGGCGGCAGCCAGCGAAGGCAGTCCCAACGAGGCGAGCAACTGCTGCAACTCGTGCGCCAGCTCTTCAAAGAAGCGCACAACGTGCTCCGGCTTGCCGCGGAACTTGGCGCGCAGCTCGGGCTTTTGCGTGGCGATTCCGGTTGGACAGGTATTCAGATGACATTGCCGCGCCATATCGCAGCCCAGCGCGACAAGGACTGAAGTGCCAAAGGCAAATTCGTCGGCGCCGAGCAGAGCGGCGATCAGGATGTCGCGCGCGGTGCGCAGGCCGCCGTCCGTGCGCAGACGCACGCGGCCGCGCAGGCCGTTGTGGATGAGCACCTGCTGCGCTTCCGCGAGGCCAAGCTCCCATGGATCGCCCGCGTACTTGATGCTCGAAAGCGACGAAGCGCCGGTGCCGCCGGTGTGGCCGGCGATGACGATGTAGTCCGCATAAGCCTTGGCCACGCCCGCGGCTACGGTGCCTACGCCGCACTCTGAAACCAGCTTGACGCCCACGGCAGCCTTGGGATTGACACGCTTGAGGTCGTAGATAAGTTGCGCCAGATCCTCGATCGAATAAATGTCGTGATGCGGGGGAGGGCTGATGAGTTGCATGCCGGGCTGAGCGTGGCGCAGGCGCGCGATCAACTCGGTGACCTTGTAGCCGGGGAGTTGACCGCCTTCGCCGGGCTTGGCGCCCTGGGCGATCTTGATTTCCAGCTCTTCGGCATGGATCAGGTATTCGGCGGTGACGCCGAAGCGGCCGCTGGCAACCTGCTTGATCTTGTTGTTGAGCAGCGAGGGATTGCCGTCGATGTCCGCGTAGACGGCCGGATCTTCGCCGCCTTCGCCGGTGTTGGAGCGCGCGCCGAGCAGATTCATCCCTTGCGTGATGGTCTGGTGCGCCTCCGGCGAGAGCGAGCCAAAGCTCATGGCCGAAGCAATGAAGGTCTTACAAAGGCTGCCGGGAGATTCGACCGATTCCAGCTCAAGCTCCGGACCAGCAGGACGAATTTCCAGCAGATCGCGCAGATGAGCCGGCTGCGGCTCACTGGCCTGCGAAGTGAAGGCCGACCACGGGGAAAGCCCCAGAGCCGCTCCCTGCTTGGTCGAACCCATAGCCGCTTGCAAGGCGCGCACGGTCGTCGGCTGCCAGGCGTGGGACTCAGCGTCATCGGCCTTGCGAAAGCGGACAAATCCGTAGTCGGGAAGGTCTTTCACGGCCGCCGGGGCAATGGCCGCGACCATCGAGGCGTTATCGTCCGAGGAATCATTGGATTCTGAACTCGGCATTGCTGTTTGCCAAAGCTGGCGGATCGATTTTTCGATCTCCGCAAAGCCGATGCCGGAGAGCGGCGAGGGCGTTCCGACAAAGCACTTGTCGATGATCTCGTCGGCCAGGCCTATGGCGTCGAAGAGATGCGCGCCGCGGTAGCTATCGACAACGCTAATGCCCATCTTGGACATGACTTTGGCCAGGCCCAGTTCAAGTGCGTGGATGGTGTTGGCTTCGCCAGTTTCGGGCGTCAGGCCGCGCGCCGTTTCAAGCGCGAGCCAAGGACACACCGCGCCGGCGCCCATGCCCAGCAGAACAGCGACGTGGTGAATGTCTCGGCAGTCGCCGGCCTCAGCGGCCAGGCCAACTTCGGTGCGCACTCCGGCGGAAATCAGGGCGCGATGCACGGCTCCAACAGCGAGAGCCATCGGAATCGGCAACGCAGTGCTGGACGCCATGCGGTCGCTGAGGAGAATGACTTTGGCGTGGTCGCCGGTCAGTTCCACGGCGCGGGCGCCGAGTGCGTCCAGCCCGGCTTCGAGCGAGCCATCGGGCGGGAAGACACAGTCCAGAATTTCCAGCGGCAGGTCTTGCGCGAGCGGATGCTCGCAGTCCCTGAGCGCCTGCATCTGGGCCAGCGTGAGCAGCGGAGAACGCAGCGAGAGGCCGGGCAGCACCTCGCGCGGCTCGAAGATGTGCGGCCAGGGTCCGAGACGAGTGTGCATCTGCAGCACGACGGCTTCGCGCAGCGGATCGATGGGCGGGTTGGTGACTTGCGCAAAGCGCTGCCGGAAAAAGGCGTAGACAGAGCGTGGCGCGCGGGCCAGAGGAGCCAGCGGAGTATCGTCGCCCATGGACCAGACGGCGTCTTTTCCCTCGGCGGCCATGGGCGCGAGGATCATGCGCACCTCTTCGCGCGTGTAGCCGAAGCGATGCTGCAGGCGATTCAACTCGGCAGGATCGACAGGCGCGACGGTTTCGTTGAAGACGACCAGTGGAGTGTCGGCCTGGATCAGATCCTGATAGCGGCCATTCTGGTCGAAACGAGTGAGGAGTTCCTCATTCTCCAGGAATTCATGCGTCTCAAGATCGACCAAAATCATCTGCCCCGGACCGAGGCGGCCGGAGTGGATGACGCGCTCGGGGTTCATATCGACCAGACCGGCTTCGGATCCGGCGACAACCAAACCATCTTCATCGACGGCGAATCGACAGGGGCGCAGGCCGTTGCGGTCAAGAATTGCGCCAACCTGGCGGCCGTCGGCAAAGGCAAGCGCCGCCGGGCCATCCCACGGCTCGACGCAATCGCCGGTGTATTGCAGGAAGGACGAAGTATTGCCGTGATTGGCTGGCGGAACAAGCATCCGCAGGGCTTCGGCTACGGTTCGGCCATTTTGGCTGAGCAGTTCAACTACTTCATCGAGCGAAGTCGAGTCCGAACCGCCGACGGTGATAACCGGATGCAGTTCCAGCGGCAGCGTTTCGGCGCGCGCATCCATGCGGGAGCGGTTGCCCCAGATGGTGTTGATTTCGCCGTTGTGCGCGAGGGTGCGGCAGGGCTGCGCACGGTCCCAGCTGGGCAGCACGTTGGTGGCGTAGCGCTGATGAAAGATGGCGAAAGCCGTCTTGAAGTCGGGATGCGCGAGGTCCGGATAAAACTGCGGCAGCAGGCGGCCGGCGCAGAGCGCTTTGTAGACGATCGTCGACGAGGAAATCGATGAAATGTAGCCAGGCATCGCGGAACGCTCGAACTGTTTGCGAACCAGATAAAGGCGGCGGTCGAAGTCGGCGTGGGTTTCCGGATCGTCGTCGGTGACGAGCACGTGCCAGATATTGGGCAGCGTGGAGCCGGCAATGGAGCCGAGGATCTGCGGACAGATGGGCACGGGACGCCAGGCGAGCAACGTGATTTCCTGCGCGGCAAAGGCCGATTCGAGTTCCCTGCGCGAGTCGAGCGATTCGCCTTCGAGGAAGACAACCGCGACGCCGAGGGGCTTGGAAGGCTTAAGTTCAATGCCGAGGGGCGAGAGCAGCAGATCGCGCGGAATCGCGGTCATTACACCTACGCCGTCGCTCGATTTTCCGTCCGCGGCAACGGCCCCGCGATGCTCCAGGCGAGCCAGGGCGGTAAGCGCGTGGCGCAGAATTTCATGCGCCGGCTCGCCGGAGCGCTGGGCGACGAAACCGACGCCGCAGGACTCCTGGTCGAAGCGGGGATCCAGCAACGACGCGAATCCGCGCGGATTGGACTCCGATGAACGGGGCTGTCCCGGCTGCTGAGACAGTGTGCTTGCAATATCGGAAGGAAGACGAAGGTATTCCATACGCAACTATACGACCTCTTGAGATCGAAATCCACAGGCAAACGCGACAAAGACACAAAGGGCGTCTAAAGGCCGTTTGCAACAGCCGGCGGCAAAAAATGTGAGGATGAAGGACGGCGCTGACAGGAAATCGACAAACGCGCTTTGCATATTTATACAAACTCCCGTATATTTATGCAAGCGCGGTCCTCTCAATGGGGCCGCGCTTTCCAGTTTGCCGGTTCGCGAAGATGGGTTGCGGCGATGAACGAAAAGAGAGGCGCAAGTTCAGGCATGAAGGTCGAGCGGCACAGCGCGATACGGGATTTGGTGAGCAGTTCGCTCATCAACAGCCAGGACGAGTTGCGGCGCAAGCTGCGGCGTCGTGGCTTTGCCGTGACGCAGGCTACGCTCTCGCGCGATCTGCATGAGATGCATCTCTTCAAGGGTCCGGGCGGCTATGGACTGCCCAATGGCAACGGCAGCGCCGCAGCGGTTGCAGAGGAAGACGACGACAGCCCTCCCGGCGTTGCTGAGGTGCTTGAAACCTTTGGATTGCGCAGCCGCCAAGCCATGAACCAGGTGGTAATTGGTACAGTAATGGGTGGCGCACAACCGGTGGCGGCGGCGCTCGATTACGAGGAGTGGCCGGAGGTGGTCGGGACCATCGCCGGCGACGACACGGTGCTGCTGATTTGCCCGGATATTCGGCTGGCGGCCGAGGTTCAGGCCAAGATACGAAAGATGCTGGCGTAAGTAGCTGAAGGGTATGGCAGTGGTATGACACAAGCGGTACAAACTGCAGTAGTAGGCGTAACCGGATACGCAGGTGCGGAGCTGGCCCGGTTGCTGGTGCGGCATCCGAGACTCAAGGGCAGGACGCCGGTGTTCGCAGGGCGGGTGGAAGACCGGGATCTGGCGCGCGGCGGCATCCCGCTTGGGGAAATTCACCCACAATTGATCGACAGCCATGGGACAGGGTCGGTGCGGGTGCAACCCTTTTCTTGGCAGTTGCTGGAAGATCTGGGTGTCGAGGTTGTATTTCTGGCCACGCCACACGAGTTATCCCGCGAGTCTGTTCCGGAGGCGCGCAAACGCGGGCTACGAGTGATTGACCTGAGCGGCGCGTGGCGGTTGGAAGAAGCAGCCAACCGCGCTGTATACGGCTTTGAAGACGAGGGGTCTTCGACGGCGCTGAATACCCAGGCGGAAGCGGTGTACGGCATGCCGGAGCTGCATCGAGCCGAGATTCGAGGGGCTGGCCTGGTGGCCAATCCTGGATGCTACGCGACATCGATGATTCTGGCGTTGAAACCGTTGCTGGCCGCGGGGCTGGTGGACCTAGAGCACGGCATTGTTTGCGATGCGAAAAGCGGCGTGAGCGGCGCGGGCAAGGCACCGGTGGCGAAGACGCACTTCATGTACGCCGCGGATAACTTGTCGGCTTATGGAGTGTTCACGCATCGGCATACCGGCGAGTTACTGGAGCAGTTGGATGTTACCGCGGAGACGATCACGTTCACGCCGCATCTGCTGCCAATTCCGCGCGGAATACTTTCTACGATCTATGTTCGCTTTCGGAAGAACGAGACGAACGCTTCGATTGCGGCGTGTTATGCGGAGTTCTTCAAGGCGAGTCCGATGGTGCGGTTGTATGGAACTACGCTGCCGCAGATTCAGTATTCGGTGCGGACGAACTATTGCGACATCGGCTTCAACATCGCCAAAGATGGACGCAGAGCGGTGATTGTGAGTTGCCTGGACAATCTGCTGAAAGGCGCGGCAGG
>Ga0302325_10020944_pt1 | contig 13704 bp, 9 predicted proteins | sample Palsa_T0_2_FD_201948 | JGI IMG/M metagenome (GOLD analysis project Ga0302325, IMG submission 201948) | Peat permafrost microbial communities from Stordalen Mire near Abisko, Sweden - Palsa_T0_2 | ecosystem: Environmental > Terrestrial > Soil > Palsa > Peat permafrost | place: Sweden: Abisko... | reverse complement strand
TCGGACTGGCGGCTACTGGTGGAACTCCACCGAGCAGACAGCCATGGTGCTCTTTGGCCTGGTGGACTATCTGTCCGCGTCGCAGGAGCTGAATGCCGACTTTGATGTGGACGTATTGCTCAACGGCAGCTCGATCGGCAAACGGCATTTCACCGCTGCCGATGCGGCCTCTGGGGTCGATTTCCCGGTGGATGTGGCTGCCGGCCAGTTGCATGCGGGTAGCAACCAAGTGCAGATCACCAAGCACGGCAATGGGCGTGCCTACTGGTCGGTACAGGGCAAGTACTACTCGACCGAGCAGAAGCTTTACCAGCAGGGCACTCTCTCCCTGAACATCACGCGCGACTACTTCAAGTTGACCCCTATCACTAAGGACGGACAGATTGTTTACCGGCTCGACCCGATCAAGGGTGCGGTCGTACCCGGAGATACTTTGGCCGTTCATCTGGCCGTGAACGGGTCTCCTACGAAGTATTTGCTGATCGAAGACCCGATCCCGGCGGGGACGGAGTTTGTGCAGCATGGCGACAGCTACAACATCCTCGACCAGCCGCCGACCTGGCAGTACTGGTACACGCGGAGCGAGTTCTTCGATGATCATGCTGCTTTCTTTGCCACCGAGTCGAGCGGGCGTCATGAATCGTTTTATCTGCTTAAGGTGGTGAACCCGGGGAGCTTCTCCATCACCCCGGCCGACGTGCAGCCGATGTACCAGCCGGGCGTCCAGGCCACCACCGACTTGTTGCATCTGCAGGTAGATCCAGCACCGTCGGCTGCGGAGGAGAAGAAATGATGCAGGCATTTCGGGGTGCCCTTTCCAAGATGAGCGGACGTCTTCTCCTCAGCCAGTGGGTGGGCAATTTCGTGCTGATGCTGCTGGCCGCGGCGTGGCTGCAGATTCCCGACTCGCACACCTGGCAGTTTGCGTTCTCCATGCTCTCCGGGGTGTTGCTGGTGGTTGTCTTTCTATTGCTTTACACAGCCACCTTTCATCATCTGCGTCCCTGCGCTGAGCCTGCTCCTCGATGGTTGAGCTGGCTGCTGCTGGCCGGCTTCATTGCGTTGTGGTGGCTGCTGCTGCAGGCGATCGCTGCCGGCCGGGCGCATGAAGCGCTCTATGCCGGGTATTGGAACTCCCAATCGCCACCATGGCTGCGACATATTCTCGGGTACTCGAGCCTGGTTGCATGGCAAGAACGTTTCTATGATTGCGTGCAATGCTTGTGGGCGGGGTTGCTGCTTCCTATGGCGATCGTGCTCTGCGCCAGCGGAATCCACAAAGGGTGCTTGCGGCATGGAGCGGCTCCTTATAAGCACTGGTTCTACTGGCTCTCTGTGCTGGTCTGCGGCTTGGGCGGCCCGGCAATCACCTGGGCTCTCCTCGACTGGACACCGGATGCAGGCCTGGTGGGGCAAACGTTCAGCGTCGTTGCCCGATTAGGGATTGCCTACACGGTGGACATTCTGCTTTGGTGCTTCCTGCTGGCGCTTGCCGCTCATTATCTCGAGACCTGGCAGACGCCAAAGTCCGAGCCGGCAAACATCGCATGAAGGCAGGAAAGTATATCTGTGTCGTCGCGTTGATCAGCGCAGCCTTCGTTCTTGTTTTGGAGGGGCAGGAGAATCCGGTGGCCGGCAACCCAGCTGCTGTTCAGGAGGGTGCTTCGCTCTTTCGGGCGAACTGTTCGCCGTGTCATGGGCTCAACGCGCAAGGTGGCGGGCGGGGACCGGATCTGACTGCCGGGCGTTGGGTTCATGGATCGAGCGATGCCGACATCTTCCGCACCATCACTCGTGGCGTGCCTGGGACCGAAATGCCGGCAAACGGGTTTGAAGACTCCGAGACGTGGGCCATCCTGGCTTACCTTCGATCGTTGGCCCCCGCGAAGAGCGCAACGGTTGCCGGCGACTCCACCAAAGGGGAGAAGATCTTTTGGGGAAGCGGGGGATGCTCGACCTGCCACATGGTGCAAGGGCGGGGTGGAGTGCTTGGTCCGGATCTGTCTCATGTGGGGGAGGCGCGCTCCGTGCCTTACCTGATCGACTCCATTCGCGAGCCTAGTAAGGAGCTCACGAGTGGCATGCTTGATCCCAACAATCACTACGGCCTTCCCCTGGTGTACGACACCGTCACCGTTGTGACGGCGGACGGCCACAAAATTGTAGGAGTCGCCAAGAACGAAGATACGTTTTCTATCCAACTACTCGATACCGACCAACGGCTACGGTTCTTTCTCAAGAAGAACTTGAAAGAAGTGACCCACGAGCGCAAGTCTCTTATGCCGGCCTACTCTGAGACCATGCTTAAGCCAGCGGAGCTCCAGGACCTGGTGGCTTACCTGGAAGGTTTACGAGACAAGTGAAAACGATGACGCACAGCTTGAAACAGATGGCGTTGGTGTTGGCGCTTGTTGTCTGCGGCGCTGTGGTTTTGCCGGCGCAGGTGACCTACCAGCGCTTGCTCAATGCAGACCACGAGCCCGAGAACTGGCTCACTTACTCAGGGCGATACAACGGCTGGCGTTACAGTTCTCTGGATCAGATCAATACCGGGAACGCATCGCGGCTTACGATGCAGTGGACGTTTCAGGTTGCGGACCTCGGCCAGTTCGAGACGACTCCCCTGGTTGTGGACGGCGTGTTGTACGGGACGGGGCAAAATGATCGCGCGTTCGCGGTGGATGCGCGTACTGGACGTCCGATATGGCGTTACCAACGCAACCTGCCGGATAAGCTTCAGCCGTGTTGCGGGATGGTGAACCGCGGCTTCGCGATCCTTGGCAACAAGTTGTTCATGGCCACGCTGGATGGGCACGTGATCGCCCTGGACACCCGGACAGGCAATCTTGTGTGGGACGCGAAGGCCGCGGACTCGACCGCAGCCTACACCTTCACCGTTGCACCCCTGATCGTGAAGAACGAGGTGATCGTTGGGATTTCTGGCGGCGAGTATGGTGTCAGAGGGTTTATCGATGCCTACGATGCGGACACAGGCCAACGCCGCTGGCGCTTTGAAACCGTGCCGGGTCCGGGCCAGCCGGGACACGAAACGTGGAGCGGCGACTCCTGGAAGACCGGAGGCGCACCGGCTTGGATTACCGGTTCCTACGATGCTGAGTTGAACCTGGTTTACTGGCCTACGGGAAACCCCTCGCCCAGCGACTATGGCGGCGAACGGGCGGGCGACAATCTTTATAGCAACAGCATGCTCGCGCTTGATGCCGATACGGGAAAGCTGAAATGGTATTTTCAGTTCACTCCTCACGATCTGTATGACTACGATGCCACCCAGGTTCCGGTGTTGCTGGACGCAGACTGGGAAGGCCGGCCGCGCAAGTTGTTGGTGCAGGCGAACCGCAACGGTTTCCTTTATGTGCTCGATCGGACGGACGGCAGGTTCCTCAAGGCTGCGGCCTTTGGGCAGGTGACGTGGGCCAAAGGAATAGGAGCGGATGGCAGGCCGGTGCTGAATACGGACCTGAAACCGAATCCGGCAGGGAATCGGGTGTGCCCCGGTGCTCTCGGGCTTACGAACTGGTATTCGCCCTCCTATAACCCCGACACCAGGCTTTTGTATGTAGCTACCTCGAACGAGTGCGATATCTTTACCAGCGCACCCCAGCCCTATCGTGTGGGCCACGACTTTCTGGGGAGCGTCTATGTGCCCGATCCGGTGATAAGACCTACCGGAGCTCTTAAAGCACTCGACCCCTTCAGCGGGGCAGAGAAGTGGTCGTTCCCTTATTTCAGCAATCCAAACGGGGGAGCACTCTCCACCGCGGGCGGACTGGTGTTTGCCGGCGAATCTGACGGTAATTTCATTGCCCTCGATGCACGTACTGGTAAGGATCTATGGAGTATCCAGCTGGGCGCGGCGATTTACTCTACCGCGATCACGTATCGGCTGGACGGTAAACAGTATGTGGTGATTCCTGCGGGGGCGGCACTATTTGCATTTACCATTGCCCAGATTGCCCAGCCGTAATTCGGACGCGGAGCTTTCCTCCAGGGCGCATCGGAGTCTGCCTTCCAATCTGCGGAAATGCGCGGCCCTCCGAAAGTCGCTCCTGCGATGCTTAGTCGGGCCGTAAAAGCCCCAACAAAGATCTGGCCTTTAGGCCCTGAGGTGACCTCAGGCACGTCTTTCCCGCAGGATGCAAAAAGAAATGCAGGGTGGCGCTGCTGGATTGCGCGGCGGCCATGGATTTTCGTGGATTTGCCGGCCACCCGGAGAGGCGGGCGCGATGGGCCTTGACTAGGGGGATCCCAGGTCTCAGAAGCGAGACCTGGGGCACCCTTCGCGTGATCAGTTTACTTTACGAACAGTTTTAGGCTTTCTAGATAACCTTGCTCTCTCCATTTCGGGCAGGTGTAGACCCTGCCTTCGTCGATCAAAACGTCGATCGAGTTGAACCAGGCAATTTCGCCCTGGAGTTTGTCGTGATGAGCCTGCATCAGCTCATTTAGTTCCTGGATGGTGACACCTTCGGGATGCTGACGCATCAGGCTGAAAACCAACTCGATGGCACGATCCTGCTCGGGGAATTTTCTACTGTACGACACGATTGCAGCTTTTTGCCTCCGTTTTTTCTCGCATTACTTGCGATGGGGGACACGTGGCCTGAAGCTCCTTCCGGGATATCGTAGGCGGCGAGCAGACGGTCCGGTGGAACTGACCGTCGGATTTGGAACAGCTTACTACAAGGCAGTAAATCAAGTATTGCCAATGGATGTCCCCCTTCCGCGACCCGGAATGGCAGCTTCACATTCCGCAGAAGGAGTACACCACAATCGTTCTCACACACCTCTATTGCATTTCTATCTGTCGGGGCCCGCCGTGGGATCGCAGGAAGCTTTGGCCGCCGGCCCGTCGCTTTCCGCTCCCGAAGTAAAGGAACGGCGCAGGCGGTGTCGCAGCGGAGCAGGCTTAAGTCCCTGCAAAAGCTATATTGTCACAGAAAGTGAAGCTTGAGCAAGAGCGCTCTTACATCATTTACGGGTACATTTCCGCAAATAGTCCTTGACCTGGGATGCACTTTCCGTGTTTGCAATCAAGCCGATGTAACCGTCAGGGCGGATTAAGAAGAGCAGGCCGGATGCGACGCCGTAGATGTTCCAGATGTGCTCGTCCCGGGCTATGAATTCGTTTTCCCGTAGTGGTCCATTGGCTTGACGCAGGATCTTATAGCTGCGGACGTAGGGTTCGTATTCCTCCGAAGTCTCTTCTGCGGAGGGGAGGAATTCCAGGAGAGTGAAGTGGGGGCCTCGGTAGAGATCGAAGAGGCGGACCTCGTTCTTTAGGAGCGGGGCGTCTGGCGCGCGGTCTCCCGGTTGCAGGGTGGTTGAGAGAGAAGGTTCGCCTTGAGACAGGGAGGCACCGCGATAGTTCAACTTTAGTTGGAGGAATTGGTCGTCGCGATGAAGATCAGCATTTGATCGAAATACCTGGCGATGGAGCTTGGTGGTTGCACCGAGGAGCCAGGCGGCAATGGGCAGCCGCTCCTCCTCGTAGGTATCGAGCAGGGAAGCAGGTGCTCCGGAGAGGACGGCACTTAGTTTCCAACCGAGGTTATAGGCATCCTGCATACCGGTGTTCATGCCCTGACCACCGGCGGGCGAGTGCACGTGGGCGGCATCGCCGGCGAGAAAGATGCGGCCCACGCGATAGCGATCCACCATCCTTACATTGGCACGGTAAAGGGAGAGCCAGGTGGCATCGTGCAGGCGGATCGCAGGCGTGCCGGTTCGCTCATCGATGATCTGCTGAAAGCGCGCGAGGGATGGCTCATCGGGCTCATCGGGTGGAATCTGTGCCTGAAACTGAAAGGCATTGGTGGAGGGGAGCGGACAGAGGGCGACCCAGCCATCTTTATGTTTAGGCCAGGAGTGCCAGTGGTCACGATCGAGCACGTCCACCTGTACGTCACCTACCAGCATGCGTTCGTCGTTCCAGGTTACCCCTTCGAAACCAACGTTGAGATGTTTGCGGAGAAAGCTGCGGCCTCCGTCTGCGGCTAGTACGTACTGCGCGGCGATCTGGTGTTGGAGACCGTCGCGCAGTAGGGTGGCGGTCACCGTCACGTCATCCTGTTCGATGTCGATCAATTCGGTGGCCAACTCTACGTGGATTCCATATCCGGCAAGGCGCTTCCTTAGTATTTCTTCGACGCGAAATTGGGGGATGATGAGGGTACTGGCATAGGGCACAGCGGGTGTGGGGTCACGGCCTTCGTGCATATCCTTGTCTCCCAGGATGGTGGCGCCATCGTAGCCGCGGAAGGGAAGGTGAAAGCGTCCGTTGGCCAGGATTTCGTCGATGAGCCCGAGGTCGTCGAGGAGTTCGAGGGTGCGGGGTTGCAGTCCTTTTCCTCGTGATCCGGCGAAGTGGGCGGGGGATTTGTCGATGATGCGGAGATTGATGCCTCGGCGGGCGAGGTCGCAGGCGAGGGTCAGGCCGGTGGGTCCTGCTCCTACGATCAGTACGGGTGTTTGAGCGGGATCGTGGTTGGTGTTCAGCAATGGGTACCCCTGCGATTTATTTTAGGAGAGGTCTTGGAGGGTTGTCAGCGTCATGAGGCCGATGGGGGTCGTTCTTTGGTGTAGCGTGCCTCAGTGGTTAAAGCCCGTCCCCTTCAGAGGAACGTACCTCAGGGGCTAAAGCCCGGATCATTGCTGGGCATTTACGGCCCGACTAAAGTCGTGCCCTGATACAAAACATGAGAGCCGTGACTCCCGAAGAGTCGAGCGTTCCGTAGATCTTGATTTCGCCCGCTGTGAAATGTAGAACGTCCGGATCCTCCTAGGAAAGGCCAATGGCGTCCGGCCTAAAGCTGTGCTCGAGTTCTTCGGGTGTCACGGCTCTCATGTTTTGTATCAGGGCACGACTTTAGTCGGGCCGTAAATGCCCAACAAGATCCGGGCTTTAGCCCCTGAGGTACGCTTTTGCACCACACCTAAGAGCGAAACAAATCCATCGATGTTAGTCAGGATCCCAGGTCTCAAAAGCGAGACCTGGGGTACCCTTCGCGTTTCCACGGCGCTTCACTGCGGGGCCGTGGTTTCCTTACAGGTTGTTGGTTGGGGGTGGTTGAACCAGTCGAGTGCTTCTTTCGTTTTTTGGCGGTCGGAGAGGGTGGTGTTTCGGTCGAGGGCGGCGATGATGGGTTGGCGGCCTGATTGTCCGGCGTTGCCGGTGATCCATAGTTGCTGGCGTTTGGTCAGGTGCCAGGAGAGGGGTTGGTCCAGCTCGCTCTCCCCGGTGTCGATTTGCGGGTTCGGGGTGTGCGGTTCATGGCCTTTCTGATAGGCGATTTGCTGCTGGTAGTCGAAGACGAGATGGTCGATGGAGAGCTGCGAATCAAAGGCACACTCCAATAGGTCGAGCTCGCGGCGGTTGCGCCGGGTGGTGGAATTGAAACCGGCGTGGATCGCGGCTTCGGGCGGCGCTAACAGTTCGGCTACCGGTCCCCAGCGGCCGGGGGACTTACGCGGAGCCTTCCAGGAGCCGTCTTTCGGGGATCCGGGTTGGTGCGGTTCGCCTGGTGCGTAGGGCTGAAAGACAAGGTTGGCCTGGTTGGCGTAGGAGTCGGGACTTTGGGTGTCGTCGATATCGTCACTGTTACGGATCTCAACCAGCAGGACCGGGAGGACGCGGCCGTGGGGAAGGGCGTCTTTCGCGGAGCGGAGGAACTCAATGACGGAGTTGGTACCGTCATTGTCGTAATAGCCGCCGTCGACGAAGTGAAAGGAATTCTTCGCTTTGCCCTGGCTCATCTCGAAGGGCAGGCGGGCGGGCGGGGAGACGTAGGTGAAGCTGGCGGAGAGGCGGGCCGCGGTGGTGAGGGAGATATCGGCGAAGCCACCGCGGTCCTGGACCGGTGGGTGGATCAAGGTTTCCCGGCCGTAGACACCGAGAAAGGACGCGGCGGGTAGTATCTGCTCGCGGCCTACTGTTTCCGAGAAGGCGCTGTAGTTCGAGAGCAGGAAGCGATCGCCGGTTTCGACGGCGGTGGTGTTGAAGGTGAAGGCGGGGAAATTCCGGCGTGGGTCATTTGGATCGATGTTGGCGGGCAGGGTCCGCGGCAGCATGGCCAGCTGGTTCAGGCGCAGGGTAGATGGATTGGGAAACTTTGCCTGCAGGTCGGAGTTGTCGTGGAAGCAGGCGGGGTCGCTGAGGTTGCGCTCGATGGCTACTTCCAGGGCCCAGCCACGGTCGAAGCGGTCGAGCGAGGGGTAGAGATTGTAGAACCAGGGGAAGACGGCGCGGAGTGCGTCCGGGTAGACCAGGCCCCAGGCCACGGCTTGTAGCGAGGAGCATGCGGACGACTGGAGAACGCGGCGTTGGAAATGGCCATCCTGGTCGAAGGGATGATCGGCAAAGTATTCGCGCAGAAAGGCCATGGAGGCTACGCTTCCGCCGGAGACTGAACTGATGAGCAGGATGTGTTGATGGAACTTTGGGCCGAAGGTTTTTTCCAGTTCGCCGAGTACGGTGGCGGTCCAGGCGGCGGCGTGAATGCCACCACCGGTGGCAGTAATGATGATCACGGGTTGGGGATTCCCGGAGGTGTCGTAGGCAAGACGTTGCACGTAGTCCTTCGGGGTGGGCAGGGGGATGGCTACGTCTGCTGCCTTGAGGGGCTGGGCGGGGAAAACATGTTCGGCGGGGAAGATGTTTATCAACAGGATTGCGGTGACGGCCAGGGTCAGCACGGGGATGCGGTAGTGATCGGCAAAGAAGGCGATACCGGCCATGGTCCAAAAGACCACGATCAACAGGATGGCGACATAGGCAATGACGGGGAAGGCGCGCGGCGCTCGCAGGTTTATGGAACCAAGGACAAAGACAAACAGGATCACGAAGGAAACGACTACGGGTAAGAAACGCACCTTGAAACTCTGCTTGCGTTGGCGAAACTCGCGGATTGCGGGCAGGAGCAGGAAGAACAGGACGGACAAGCCGAGGAGCGCGGAGAAGATGCCGACGCAGCGCGCTGCGAGGGGAAGGGCGATGGGCGCTGATATCGGCATGATGAGGATGTAGAGGATGACGGCGCAGAGCAGAGTGAGGGTGGCCACGATGTGGCCGGGGCGAAGCTGGCGCTCGCGGTGATAGCCGGGGCCCAGGAAGCACAGTACGGCCAGGATCCGGTGGAGAAGCTTGAGCAGGCCGGAAGGGGGCAGTTGTTCTATCTCATCGAGCGGCAGCCATAACCATTTGGGGACCAGGAAGGCACGAGCCCGGTCCATGTTGGCGGGATCGTAGGTCCAGTAGTAGAGGATGGCGATGATGTGCCAGAAGGCGAGTGCCAGCAGTGCTCCGCCGAAGAGGGAGGCGATGGCGAAGGAGGGATTGCCTTCTCGTTCGTGAACGATGTTGAAGCAGATGCGATAGAGGAGGACGAGGCCGGGCAGTTGGGCACCGAAGAAGACCAGGGTCTCCATCTTGTCGTAGACGATGAAGCAGGGGGGTACGGGGCTGGCATAACGCTCGGGTCCGTAGGAGCAGACGATGCGGGCGGCAAGCAGGGCGAACCATCCGGGAAGGACGACGGTGAAGCCGGTGAGGACCCATTGGACCGGGCTGTAGGGGGTGAGGATGCCGCGGGTGATGGAGGCGATTCCGGGGTTGATGTCGAGCAGGGCCAGCGCGGGTAGGAACAGCCACAGCAAGAGGCTAAAGCGCATGAAGTAGAGATAGCGGCAAACGTCACCGGGAACGTTGCGAATGCACCACCAGAGGTTGTGCCATTCCGGGGTTTCGCTGGTTTCCGGGGTACAGCCGGGCGGGGGTGGATCAAGTTGATTTGGGGAGAGAGACGGGGTAGAGGCATGCATGCGAAACCTCGATCAGGGGCGCCAGGGCACTCACACCTGCGATAGCTGTGCAGCTCATCGGGAGTAAGTCTATGGGAATAGTGATGGTTCGGGGGCGAACGTTTCGCTCCACTTCAGATTTGGCACTGGCGTTGGGCCAAGTTGGTTGCCGCGGCATTCATTTTGCCGGGAGGATCGTGGCAAAGTGTAGTAGAGTTCATCTATGAGAGCAGATCCCCATCGTATGGTCGAGTGGCTGGGGGTAAAGTCGGCCGCAACGGAGCAGGAGATTCTACGTATTGTCGAGGGGCGCCTCGCCACTTCGGTGATCAAACGTTTGCTAGGGCTTGGGCTGGAGCGGGCGGAGATCGATGCGGCGGTGATTCCATCGCGCACTTTGCAGCATCGGCGCTCGCGGCGTGAGCGACTCACACTGGAAGAATCGGATCGGGTGCTCCGCTTGGTTCGGATTCTCTCTACTGCGGAAGCGGTCTATGGTAATCGCGAGCGGGCATTGGGTTGGCTGCGGAGACCGCATCCCCGGCTGGACGGGCGGTCCCCCATCTCCCTGGTGAAGAGCGATACCGGGAGTCGAATCGTCGAAGAGTTGCTCACCCAGATTGACGAGGGAATGTTCGTTTAGATGGTGCTTTGGCGGATCAGCCGGCACCGCGATCTAAGCGGGAAGGGCGGGCAGCGAGCCAGCGGCCGATGGCACTTTGCCGGGCAGCCGGTGGTGTATCTGAGTGAGAATCCGGCGGCCGCGCTGCTGGAGGTCTGCGTACACACGGCGGCGAACGATGTTCCGCCGGAGTTCACGCTTCTGAAGGTAGTGGGGCCGGAGGTCGAAGTCGCTCTTATTGAGGAGGGCAGTCTTCCGCAAAGCTGGCAGAGTCGGTTCGATATCACTCGAGGGCTGGGCACGGATTGGCTGCAGCGGAGAGAGACCATCCTGCTGAAGTTGCCTAGCGCCATCGTCCCTCACACATGGAACTTTCTCTTTAACCCGCAGCATCCTGATGCCGACCGCTTCGCGATTGCGGAGGCACGCAGGTATCCGTTTGACAGCCGCATCAAGGAGTAGGTGCGTTACTCCCGCCTAGCCGGGAATCCAAGGCAAATCAACCGTCTTATTCTTCGAAATAATGGGTGTTCGTAAGTCAAATTTCAGTGTTGTGGCTACCACACTCGCACCAGAAGCTGTTATCAAAGGTGCATGGGATTCTCTCTTGCCGTCGGCAATCATGGTTATAGCGGACCAAAGCTTCAAAAAAAGCTGCTAAAGCATTTCGCTGTCTCTGCTCGCGACATCGCAACGGCCGGACGCCAGTTTCCCATTACTGCGCGGATCGATGTTCAGTCCGGGTTGGAAAGCCTGCTCAAGCAGGATCCTCAAACAAAACTGGTTGGACTTGTCTCCGGGAACTCGCATGAGAGCCTTACGTTTGCTCAAATGCTCGGTGGTCCGCATTTCCAGATCGACGTGGGCCCACTGCAATACGACGAGATCGATATCGGCGATCCGCTTCCGATGCGTTGTTTGAAGAACGGCTTGTGGATGGGAAGCGAACAAGGGCTCCCCTTCGCGATCATGCTGGCGCCGGGTGGGAGATTCGGATTCCAGGCCGGGGTTGGGGTCGAGGTTGCGGTTCCCGTAGGCGAACGAGGGGCCCAGTTCTCACAGGATTTCTTTCGCCAACTCGAGCAGGTGATCAGTCAGGGCCGGAGCTATCGCGGTCGCGTCATTTCACTGGAGGCCCACCATCATCCGTTCGGCGGTGGCAGTTCGGTGAAGGTGCATCGGCTGGCCAAGGTAAACCGGGAGGACGTCATTCTGCCCCAGAAAACCCTGGCCACACTCGATCGCAACGTGGCCGGCTTTATGGCTGCGCGCGACGCGCTGAAATCCATGCAGTTTCAGGCGCGCAAAGGGTTGTTATTCTATGGACCGCCAGGAACAGGCAAGACCCATACGATCCACTATCTGGCTTCGCAGTTGCCCAATCACACGACCTTGCTCGTCACCGCCGAGCAGGTCGGGCTGTTGGGAGAGTATTTCCGCCTGGCACGGTTCCTGCAACCCTCGATGATGGTGATTGAAGATGTGGATCTGATCGCTCGCGAAAGAACGCAAATGCGAGAGGGGGGTGAGGAGATCCTGCTGAACAAACTATTGAACGAAATGGATGGACTCCGCGAAGATTCCGAAGTGCTGTTCATTCTCACAACCAATCGTCCGGATCAGATCGAACCGGCACTGGTCTCGCGCCCCGGCCGGATCGACCAGGCGATCGAGTTTCCGTTGCCCGACGAGGAAGGCCGGGCGAAGTTGACCAGGCTATACGCGCGCGGTTCGCAAATATCAGATGAGCTGCTGGATCTGATCGTTCGGCGTACGAAGGGTGTCAGCGGCGCCTTCATCAAAGAGCTGATGCGCCGGTGCGCGCAGTTTCAGATCGAAACCTCCGGCGGCAAACTCCTGGCGCAATCGTCCGTGGACGCGGCGCTCGAGGAAATGCTGTTCGCCGGCGGTGCCCTGAACCGTCGATTACTGGGCGGCGAAGGAGCTGACTCATCGCCCGCCTAATCGGTTCTCAATGCTTGCATGGGATCGAGACGCGATGCACGCCAGGCGGGAACGATACATGCGAACCCGGCCACCGCGAGCAGAGTTGCGGCAACTGCGGCATAAACCGCCGGATCGAGCGGCTTGATCTCATAGAGCAGGTCGCGCATCAGCCGGCCGGCTTCCAGGCTTGCTGCGAGTCCCACGGCAAGGCCGAAGACCGCGGGCCGCATCCCATCCAGCAGCATCGTCCGCATCACGTGTTCACGCTTTGCGCCCAGCGCGATGCGGATGCCGATTTCGGTCGTCCGCTGGGCTGCGATGTACGACATCACGCCGAACAGGCCCACCGCGGCAAGGACCAGCGACAGCATGGCAAACGCGACCAGCAGCGTCGTGTTGAAGCTTTGGTCCAGGGTCGATTTGCCTAGCAACTGGTTCATGGTGAGCACGTCGGAGACGGGCAGATCGCGGTCCATTTCCGAGACGATGCGCTGTACCGGAAGAGCGAACTGCTCCAGGTTGTGGCGGGAGCGAATCACAAGCGTGCCGACGTTCTCGACACCGGCATCCAGCGGGTAATACTGCATGGGCCGAGGCGTTTCACCGATGGCGTAGCGGGTATCGCCCACAATTCCCACAATGACGGCATTTTGCCCGCGTACGCGGAGGTGCTTGCCCAGCGGATCTTCGCCAGGAAAGTACTGGCTGGCGAAGGATTGGCTGATGATGGTTTCATTGGCCGCGTCCAATCGCTTCCCGTCAAATGTACGTCCACGCAAAATTGGAATGCCCATCGCGCCGAAGTACTTTGGGTCGGCCCAGCGGCTGATGGCAAACAGACCACTGCCTTGCGGCAAGAGCGGATGCTCCACGATGCTAAAGGTCCAGTCCATCCCATAGCCCTGCCCAGGGACAGCCGTCACAAAGCCTGCCGCGTCTACTCCGGGCAGAGCGCGCACCCGGTCGAGCAGCGTGTCGTAGAAGTTGGCTCGCAGCGCGGGCGTCGCATAGCGGGCATCCGGGAGGCCCAGGTGCATGGTGATCACATTTTGCGTGATGCAGCCCATGTCGGCGGAGCGCAGCCGTTCATAGCTCTTGAGCAGCAGCCCGGCGCCAAGGAGCAAGATCGCAGTCAGTCCCATTTCGAGCGTAAGCAGCACCTTGCGCAACGTAGCCCGCACACTGCCCCCGCTCATCGAGCGCGATGCCTCATGCAGCGCGCCGAGAATGCGCTTGTCGCTGCTGCTGAACGTAGCGATGAGGCCGGAAAACAGCGCACACAACACGATCACGCCGACCGTAAACGCCGCCACCACACC